>Ga0307507_10000569_pt1 | contig 79195 bp, 29 predicted proteins | sample 7_EM_MG_FD_207223 | JGI IMG/M metagenome (GOLD analysis project Ga0307507, IMG submission 207223) | Populus trichocarpa ectomycorrhiza microbial communities from riparian zone in the Pacific Northwest, United States - 7_EM | ecosystem: Host-associated > Plants > Roots > Unclassified | place...
GCGGCGGTAATAGCAGTAACAGTAACGGTGGTAGAAGCAGTAGTAAAAGTAGACATTTAGCGCAGTAAAATAAAACAGAACAGTCAGCGGTAGAACACTTGGTAGAAGAACTCGGTAACAGTTAGTAAGCAGCAGGACATCTAACAGCAGAACTTTTAATAGCAGAACACTTAGTAGAAGCGGAACGGTTAGTAGCAGTTGGTTGAGGCAGTAGCGGCAGAATAATTGGAACAACGGAACAGAACGGCTGAACAGCAGCAGTAGAATAGCTGGTTGGAACAGTAGTAGCAGTAGCAGTAGCAGTAGCAGTAGCAGTAGAACAATTGGTCGGCGGCGGTCAGTTGGAGTAGCAGTCGGTGGAAACAGTAGAACGGAACAGGTTGGTCGGAACAGTTGGGCGGAACTGCATAATAGATCCAGTAGATCTGGCAGTAATTAGATCTAGCAACGGTACAGATCTAGAATAGTAGAGACAGAGCAGTCGGTTAAGACAGTAGGGATAAAGCAGTCGGACGGAATGGCGGCGGTGGCGGTAGGGCAGTTGATCAAAATAGCAGAGACTCTGGCTTAATTTGGTCGTTCAGCTGGTCGTTTGATATCAAGACTCTGCATCTAGCTCTGCATCTGGCTGTGCATCTGGCTGTGCATTAGTAGCTCTGCATTGCATATTCTGCGTCCGTGTCTGCGTCCGTGTCTGCGTGCGTGCTTTGACTGCTGGCCGAAGACTATCTAATTGGTCGGCGACGACGTGCTGCAACTAATCGTTCGGTCATTTGATTAAGGTAGAAAGTCGGCCCAGTTAAAGGTTCTGACTGTCCTAATTTAAATGCGGAGACGGCGTTTAGCTAATTAAGATTTGATAAGGCCCTGGCTTGACTTAAGGTGTTTTCGGCTGCATGTACGACTGAGGTTCTGTATCCGTAGACAATCGATTAAGACCTCCGTGTAGGCGTGCGATCGGTTAAGGCTCCGCATCTGCCGTTCAATTAAGGCTTCGTATATATAGGCGTCTAGTCAAGCTGCCATACTATTGTCCAATCAAGGCTCTGCACCTGTGTGCTCCGTATCCGTAGACTCTGCGTACGACTCCGTGTGAGACTCCGTGTAGAGATCCGTATCTGCGTCTATAGGAAAGACCGTTCTGGTTAACCAGTCCGTGGGCGTTGAGACGGGCGGCAATCGATCGATAAAGGAGGGTCAAAGGGAGAGGTTCCTACAGAGGCTGTCTGTCTGCTATTATAGGACCTTTGACTGCTGATCGAAGACGTCTAACGGCGACGGTGACTGATTCGATTTGACCGTAACAATGTACGATTGACTGACGTTCAAACAGGGTATCAGGTCGGCCTGACTAAAAGCTCTAGCTAATCCGACTTGACTATAGAGGCGGCGTCCAACTAATCAAGATTTGACTGAGGCTCTGGCTTGACTCAAGGCGTCTTCTATTGTACGTATGACCTGGGCTCTGTATCGTCGCATACTTAATCAAAGCTTTTGAATCCGTTGACGTTCCATTGAGGCTCTATATCCGTAGGCTCTGTACCTGCGGACAGTCGATTAAGACTCTGGCTATGCAGCCGTTTGGTTAAAGCTCTGCATCTATAGTCGATTGAGGCTCTTAGTGTCCACCAGACGTCCAATCCAGAGACCTGTCCTAAGACTTCCTCCTTTGTGAGCACTAACGGCAGCTTTCTCTAAACCATTACCACAGGCCTAGTGCCCTTGTAAGATGTCCTTAATAGCTGCTTTCTTTCCTTTTAGAACCGTCTTTGCTCTTGGCTTCTTTGGCGCATCCTTAGGCTTTTGCAACTGCTTCTTTACCCTAGCTGTTGGCAGTATGCTTACGTATCCTTGATCTTCTTCTAGCTTAAGAGCCTTTTTAGGATTGTCTTCTACTTTTAGTCTCTTAATTACTGTCCTACTGGCTCTACGTTTCGCCTAAGTCGTCCTTAATATTATCCGGTGTCAGCTTCTTGGTTGTTATGACTGCCTTTATTGTATGTCCCTTGCCCTTATATCTATAATGTAGTCCTTCGTCAAGACGACCTCTTAAGGAAAAGCGCTGGCTCCTATATATCCAAATCCTGTTCTTCTTGTAATCCTTAATAAGATCCTTTACTAGTTTATCCCGATACGGCTTAATCCTGTCTTTGGTCGTATAAGAATGGTTTAGGCTTATTGTGGTTAGCTGCGTCCTATATGCGATCTCTTGCAGAGCATCTTTGTCACTGCCTCTTTATATACTGCTTTGCCGTTTCCGCGGTACTTGATTACTAATATTGTGTTATTGCTTTTGTACAGATCCCTTCCTTACCGCAGTATCCGTTCTTGTTGTGCAGCTAGCGCAGTACTGAACTCGGATGGCAGTGATAGTTATACTACAATCAGTCGTTGTTTAAATAAGGAATAAAGTCGGCCCGGTCAAAGGCTCTAATCTAACAACATTTAATTAACTTAATTCAGTGACGGTGACGTGCTAATATTAAGGCTCTGGCTTAATTCGGTTCTTTAACTAACTATAGCTTCCACGCAGTCGTTTGATTAAGGCTCTGCGTATAGCTCTGCATTTGGCTCTGCATTGTATAATCGGCTCTATATCTGTATAATCAACTAAGGCTTCTAGTGCCGTTCTCATTATACAGCTAGCGCATTATCGAATTCTAGGGGCGGTGTAGAGTTCTGCCAGCTCTATTGCTGAATGGACCAATCAGAATTTTCCGTCCCCGGGATGGAAAATCGCTATTGGCTTATTGACGGGCGGTGAGCTGAACTGACATCTTTGCAGTAGATTGACGCGTCTCGACGCACCGCGATTAAGAAAGTAAACAAGAAAAGGAGCTTTAGGAAATACTATAATTAAGCATAAAAAATAGAAATCTTTTATACCGTTACCTACGTCCCCTCCCCCACCTTAGAATTTAACTGTCCCCTAGTTGAACATCCTATACCTACTGCGGAGCCTGCTGCGGAGCCTGCTGTTAATAGCTGACCTGGTCAAGCGTCCGTCTCCAAGACCGTCTCCAAGGATTAGAAGATTTATTCTTCTTCCTAGCCTCTACCGTCTTATCCACAGGCCGTAATATAATCTAGATGCATTCTCCTAGTCGTACATTCTTCTCCTACGGCAAAGCGGCTGTCCTGGCTGTACTGCTATCTCTAAGGGTTGGGCGAGTCTGCGGACGTTACTGGCTGGGCGTTACTAAGTCCGTGGGCTGTACTTAATAGTAGTCCTCCCAGTTCATGCGTATTTCGTCACTGCTCTTAAGTACTACTCTGTTATGGAAAGCAGTAAAATCCATTCATCCTATAGGGGCCTGTTGCCGTGTCTATTCTTCCTTTGGCCTATCTAGGTCTATTCCCTGGTACATACGGAGCCAGTCCTTAATACCCTTTAGTCGTCCTTTATTGCCGAGCCACGGAAGTACAGGTCCAGGTCGGTTGTGTGTCCCAGCTACTAGTCTTCCTTTATTAGACAGATATACAAATCCTTGCTAAATAAGATCCTTTAAGCCTTAATATTTATATTTAGTGAAACGGTGACTTCCTCCGCATCTAAAATAGGTCCGCTGGCCTTGTCCTCGCGTGCCTCGCTAACCCCATGCGTCCCATTGCGGCCGTCCAAAGGTAGTAGAATCTTGCGGATGTTGGGGACCTTGCGGATATCAAGAATTCTGCGAGTATTAAGAGCCTTGCGGAGGTCAACAGTCTTACGGAGGTTGGGTGCTGTTTTGCCAGTTTTTGTATCCTGGTGCTAAGCTGTATCCTTGTGCTAGGCTTTGAACTACAGCCTAATTTAATAGCGTCGTATACTTCCTTGGGTCTAGAAGTCTTCCTTCCCTTTAGCAGTCAAGCTTATTCCCTTACTGCCGTAGCTCTTATATAAGCTGGACATTTAGGACATCTTCTTCTAGAAGAACAGCCATTTGCTTAACGTTCTCTGCAGCCATTATTCTCAACTCTACGGCCTCCTTTAGTCTTTCAAACACAAGGGTACTGGGCTCGTCTACTACGGCTCCTATCTTTTCTATTACGTGCCTATGGTATTCGATAGGGAGTCCTCACATAAACTACCACCCCTTCTCTTGCTTAGTAAGGTTTCCTACGGCTACCGCTCTTGCTAAGATGGTAGTAAAGTCATACACGTAGTGACGCAGCTCGCCTAGCTGTTCCGCAGATTTTTGAATAAAAGCTTCCACAAAGTCTCTTATCTCCATGCGTTAGTAGTAGTCGTTTACTTAGTATTCTGCCCTAAGCTTTCTTACAAGCTCCATCCAATTGCCAGCTATAAATTTAGGCAAGCTTCGGATCTACACCCCTATCCAGTAATTACAGTACTCCGGAAGGCCCTGGTGCTTCTCCTTACTTGTTATACAATGTCGGGTGCATAGCCGTTCGTACTGTTTAATAAACTGCGACACGTTCTGCCCTACGAAGTAGGGAGTTCCAATAGTTCCTAGGGCTGGCATAGGCTGAATTATAACGCAGATCTTATCTTAAGCTATTAACTGCTAGTTACAAGGTGATGCATCCTTAGGAGCTTGCAGGTAATCCCTACGGCTTTTATCCTTTATCTGCTAAGGGTTATCGGTCCTAGGTGTCACAGGTAAACGCTACAATAGGTCTATTTACATAGCCATGGTCTTAATAGAGGATGTCCCAGATAACTATCCTAGCGGGACATTAACAGGTGCATACTTCGGCTGGTTTACTTATACAGCTATATCCCTAATGGAAGGCGCCTGCTTCTTAATGCCTAAGGGGAGGTCTTCCTGGGAGAGCACGAAATCTTCATCTTCTACCACTACCGGGTCTCAATACGTCCATCTATTTTAGCCTGCTGTCGTTCCGTACGGTAGGTCCTTACAGAGTGCCTCTAGGGCCGCTACTAACATAATCTAGATAACTTAAAAGAGGACAAAGCTAAGCCAGAATAGGAAGCTTTTAAAGGCAGATCTAATCTTATATGCTCGCGGCCTTGCTTGGTATTATCTCTATTCTTAAAGGGCAGCGCTAGCTTCCTTCGCTGCCAGATATCTTAGATCTCATTTCCATCTAACTAATTAGCCCTTGGCTTGTCGTCTTTACATCTTCAATAACATTCTGGCCATGCTTGTGCGCGCGCAGGTGGTGAGATTTTGACCACTGGTAGTTGTCTAATTAGCTCGCTAGTTCACTTAACGCCAAATTTCTAAGTATAGGCACCGAACCCAACTCCTAAGACCTTTTAACCTACACCATTTTGCTTCCTATTGCCACTCTTTAGCCTGTGCGTTAAGTCTAGCTATCCGTCTTTTCCGCTATTTTTTTGTTTAGGGTCTGCTTGGTTCCCCTTACTATCTAATACTGCCTAGTTCTCTGGTTCTCTAGTTCTGCTGTCTTGTCTATCGGTTCTTCTGCAGTTGGTTGTTCTTCTATAGCTAGCGGTTCTTTGGCAGTTGTAGTATATTCCTGCGTGTCTTCTATGTATATAGCACTAGACTTTTAATCCAAAGAGCTTGCCGTTGTCCCCACATGGAATACCAAATAATATATAGAAGGGTACGGTGTCTCTTAGATAGGAAGTCAGAATGCTGTTAGTTAGTTAGTCTATCTGTCTATCTATCTCTCTGTCGGTAATAAAGAAAGAAAAGAATATATTCCGGTAGGTTCGTAATTGTATATAAGATAAGGAGGAAAGAAGGAGGAAAGCCAAAGCTCAATAAATACAGGAAAATGCCAAGACACTAAGCATAGGATATTTTACCCCACCACAATATAAACTAAGGTCTATAGTTAGAGACAATTAACTTAGGAGCGCTATGGATTTAGTAGATATTGTTAACATATATACGGGCTATATTCTTTACAGTTATAGTCTTAAAGTAAGGGAGGGAAATAGCTTACTTATTAAGTTGGTTAACTACTATAAATGCTATGTTATAGCCATGTTTGTCCTTTAGGAATAATTTAAAGTCTATTATAATATATTGCTAAGGGTGTTTAGGGACTAGTAGTAGTTACAGCTATCTAGGAGTTTGGTCTCTAGGGGTATTTACGCGTTTATAAGCATAATAATTTCTAATAAATCGTTCTATATTAGATAGGAGTCCTTACTAATAGTAACAAGGTAATAGTAGTTAGTGGGTCTTATCTTAACTAGGGTGCGCTATAGAGACTTAATAGTGGGCTTTACGGATTAGCTCTATTCTTAGGTTGTTAATATCTAGAACTATAAGCCGTTCTTAATATAGGAGTAGTCCGTCTTCTATTTCCAAATTAGGGTTACCTCCTATGGCTTAATTATAGAGGGCTTTTAAGGACTTAGCTATACAGTTTATAGTTAGGATACAGTTAATTAGTCCTATTGGTTTATCTAGGATCTCTCCTTCTATAGGCGCCAGCTCGTTCTATTTAGGGCTTAGTTCCTTAAGGATATATAGGTTAAGCTATTTAGGGTAGAGAAGGGCACGTCTTCAGTGCTAGCCTTTAGCTTATTCTATAGTCCCACGTCCTGTTCTCTCTAGGTAAAAGTATTAGCTTTAGAATTTTGCCTACTAGGGTAGTATATAATTGTAAAGAAGAATTGGGAGAGTATTTTAGCCTACCTAGCCTATTAACTAGTAAGCTGCTTTATTACTATAAAATACTTAAGGGCTTTATAATTAGTATAGACCTTAATCTAAGAGTCTGTGCTTCTAAGCTCTACACGCTACTAGGATAATAATTATACAATAGCCAATATTTTCTTATTGTGTACTTTATAGTTGCACTTAGCTAGGGCTATTGTTTTTAAGAAGAATGTAATAGGGTACTATTTACCGTCTAGGTGTAGCTGTAAAAGGACCCCCACTACTACCCTATTAGAGGTATCTATTTCTAGCATTAATTTAAGGTCTAGGTTGTAGTGATAAAGGATTAAAGAGGAGATAAGTTAGTTCTTTAGCTCCTTAAAGGCTTTTATATAGTTATTATTAAAGATAAAAGATGTATTATTCTTAGTTAGTTATATAAGAGGCTTAGCCATAACTCTATAGTTATAGATAAACTAATAGTAGAAATTATAAAAGCCGAGAAAGGACTAAATGCCTTTTATAGTATAAGGGGGTTTCTAGTTATAAATTGCCTTAACCTTCTCTAGGTTAACTTTAATCCTTTCTATACTAATAATAAACCTAAGGTACTTTATACGTTTTACTCTAAATTTGTATTTTTTTAATATTAACTTATAGGCCTATATTTTGCAGTCTCTCTAGGACCTTCTTAATATAAACTTAGTGCTTAAGTTTGTTATCTAAGTATATAAGAATGTCATCTAGGTATGCCGTGCAGAATTTATTAAGGTAGTTAAAAAGAACATTATTTATATACTGTTAGTATATAGCTGGCCTATTTATTAGTCTAAAAGGAAGAACTTTATACTTATAAGAACCATAGCGGGTACAGAACATTATTAGATCCTCTAATATAGGGTCTATTTTAATTTGGTAGAAAGCTTAGCGGATATTAAGCTTAGTAAAGATTTTGGCTTAGCTTAGATATATAAGGGTCTTATTAATTAAAGGGAGAGGATAACGGTCTTTCTAAGTAATAGTGTTTAGTTTTTAATAGTTAATGCAGAAACAAAGGACCTTATTAGGTTTCTTTATAAATAGGATAGGGGAAGTAAAAGGGGCCTAACTTAGTTTAATAAACCCCTTATAGAGGTTATTGATTAAGTACTGCTTAGTTGCTTTTAGTTCCTTTATAGTTTGCTAGTAAAGGGGGCTATAGCCTAAAGAGTTATTGGCCTCTAGTTAAATCTTATAGTTATAGGTTTAGTGGGGGGGGCAGTATATCTAAGGCTACTTTTAAGAACGCGTCTTTTTGGTCTAAGAGGTATATAGGGAGGAGGCATTTAACTAGCTCCTTGTTAGTTTCCTCTACTAGCCCTGCTTCCTTCTTATTAATAATTTAATTAATTTTATATAAGCTAGTTATAAAGACCTTATTATCCTTCTAATATATATTAAAGTGGAAACCTATGGCGCTAATTGCCGCGATATCTACTATAGGGGGGTCGTGTAATAGTAGGGGTGTCTATAGCCTAGGGGGCCTTTACCTATTAGCATGGTCTTTACTCCTTTTAGCTCTTATTATATCTTTAAAGGTTATCCTCTATATCCTATTAGTATATCCTCTTCCCTATTAGCTGGATCTTTATAATTTAGAAGTTATTTACATTACTGTCCGTTCTACTTCTATAAGTAGAGTCTTCCTTAACTATAGTTCTTTTGGGGAGTATCCTTATTGGTACGGAGTTCCTACTAGCCTTATAGCGGGCGTTTTTTTAAGTAAAGGCTAGGTTACAGTCCCTAATATCCTACTAGTAGATAGGGTTGGCCTTCACGGTTAATATCTTACGGTTAGTATAGATTTCTCTAATAAAGGGAGGTAACTTTAGTTTATTCTCCGGCTAGATAAACTATCTTTATTAAACGTTTAGCCAAATATTAAAGTAGGACATTTATTTTTGGCTAAGGATTATATTATAGGACTCTAGGTCTAGGATACAGAAGGGGATACTAAACTGGCGTTGTCTATTAATAGCGATATATAGCTTTAAGATATGGGTAACCGGCTTACCGGCTTGGCTATTATAGCCTTTTACTTAAACAGGCTTCTCTAGTTAGGTAGCATTTATATTTAAGAACTTAGTAATGTTATTTATATAAATAGTATTTATAAAGGAAAAGCTATTTACTCTAGTATTAATAAGGGCAGTTATATTAACTCTATATCTATTTTAAGATACTATATATAGAACTATAAAGTGTTTTCCACCTATTAGCTAACTTAGATTAATCTTTTTAATATTAATAGGATACCATAGGGGGGAGTCTTTCCCTAGGGTGCTTTTTTTCCTAACTTATTAGACGTTTCTTCTTCCTTTATCTCCTTAATATTACCTATATCCTTTACCTCTAAGTAGGATATAATAAAGTAACTATCCTTTCCATAATTAAAGCACGTGACCGTAGTAGGATTAATTAGGGTATTGTAATAAGTATTAACTAAAGACGTAGTACGTAGCAATTTAGATAAGGCTTATAGGTAGGTAGTTATAGCCGCTTTTAGTATAAGGGCGATTATAGTTTGTCTTCCAACGCTAGCTCTTATTAGTATAGTAGATAGGTTCTAGTTGTTATAGGATCTCTTTAGTTAATTAAAACAAGTATTAATTTATTTTAGTTCTAAATTTAGTAACAAATATTAGGTTGCAAGTCTTTGGTAGGTTAGTAGGTTATCTAAGGCTACTGTAATCTTCTCTTGTAGTTAGACCGTTAGCTTATTATATAGGTCCAAATAGTAGTTCTTAAGGGGAACCTAGCCTTTACCTACTAGGTATAAGAATTGGGTCTAGAACTTAGCAAAGAATTAGTTTAATTTTATTATTAGGCGGTTATAGTTATAACAGGCATCCTATACTTTATTTAGATTAACATAGATAACAGCTAGATACTATATTATCTTATTAACAGATATAAACTAAACAGGTAACTCGTCCTTAAACTTAGCCTAGAGGTATTACTAGGCATCTCCAATAGTTTAACCAAAGAGATAGAGTATTTTAGCTTTTTTAGAGGGGAAATAGTTATAGTTAACATAGAGCTTTCCTTATACTTAGATCCTCTAATTTTTAAAAGTAGGGTCTATCCTATTAGATAGCGGTTAAGGGTTAAGGAGCTTAACGGACTTTAATTATTTTGTTATTATATTCGTACTCTCTAGTGTATTACATTTGGTTAAGTAAATAGGTTAACTAAGGCTTTATAAAGGGGAGGTTAGGCTGTTTTATAAGGCAGTAAGGCTTTCTAAAATCTCCTTTAGAGTTTCTTATATACTTTGGGCTTAAAGATAATTAACCTTCTAATTAGCTGTAAGGGCACAAATCTACTTATATATATCTATAATGTTATTATTGTCTTTAATTTCTAATCCTAATTAGATCTTATATTCCTCTTAGGTAGAGGTAGGTCTTTTAAATAAGCTTACTTTAGGTGCCATTGTCAGCTTCCTAGGGTTTATTAGAATTATATAATTTGGTTTTAATTCTGGGGTTTTTTTAGGAGTTAGGTTAAGTATAGTCTAGCCTATAAAGTGGGATATTATTAGGGCCTTCCTAGGCGTAGTAGTGTAAGTTTTTTAATATCTAAGTATAACATGTTAACGCGTCATTGTAGATAAAGGTCTTCTTTTAGGGTGGGATATTATTAAGGCCTTCCCAGGCAATGTAGGGAGAGCTTAGTATAATATAACAGGCTTATATAAATGCTTCTAAACTAAAGCTTGTATATTGCTACTATACAAGAATACTAAGCTAAGGAGAAGAAGGAGAAAAAGACTATTAGAGGCTAATAAGATATAAGGGGCCGCCAAGGCGTTAGTAGTAGACAAGCTAATAGTAGGCGAGCTAATAGTAAGAAACAGTAAGAAATAGTACTAAATAGTATACGACAATATAACAGGTGGCAGAATATGGCAGAACTTGGCAGAATTTGGCAGGTAACGCGCCCTAGCACCGTCACACTAATACTCCTGCTACCGCCGCCATAGGTTAAGAATTTTTATTATACGCTGAATATTAAGCCCTATAATCCCGCTACTTATAATTTCTACAGCACCTACTATAGAACCCTAGGAGACTCTAACACTTAGTAAAGGGGTAAGGGCCTACTAGGTAATGTAGAGTCACTATATAAGCCTCGCAAAACTAGCGTTAATTAGCCCTTTGCCTTATATAAGTAATATAAGTTACTTATAGTTGTGTTTAGAGATCTATAGCTTTAAATTAGAATTATATATAAGGGCCTCCCTATTTATACCTGCCTTTCTAATATACCCCCTGCTTAAGCCTCTATATTAATTACCAGTAAAGCTTCTACCCTCTTCTGCTTATCCTAAAAGTAGTTAATTATATAGGTATTATATAAAGAGGAGAGTTTACTTATAGTATGGCAATATTGCCGGAGAATCTCTTATATAGTAGGACGAGAAGTATATTAGATAATTATATTTCCTAATTTCCAATAAAGAACAATATTGGTAGGATTTAAACTTATAATCTATTAAGTTTAAAGTTAGTATATATTTATATACGCCACCTATACGCCTTTAGTGGTTACCTTTTACCTAAAATTATTTTATTTATATATTTTATACCCTTTAGTATTATATAATATATCTCTTATATACCTTCCCTTACATAACTATAAAAGAATACTTAAAATCTTATAAACTGCCCAGTCCTTTACGCACTCCAATACCTTAAGTATATAGAGTAGTACTTATACAATCCTATAGAATATAATGTTGAAACCCTAAAAATACTCTCTTTATGTCATGGAACCCGACCGCAGGGCCTCCATAGGGGAGCTCCGTGCTCTTGCGTACACCTCGCGCGTACGGTCTGGGGTCCTTCTGGTCTTTCCTAGTTAAAGCTTATACAGGGTAAGTACCCTATTTCTAGTTAGATAGGTGCAAATCCTATAGAGTTATAGGGTAGGGTAGCCTAGGTGTAGTCTATTAGCAGTAGCAGTTCAGCCTAATTATCCTAAAAGTAGTTAATAAAGGGTTGGAGTCTCTAGTCTAAATACTAGTTTATAATTTCCGTCTAGCCGTCTGTCTAGGGGTGGTATACTATAGAAAGCTTTAGCCTAATACCTAGGATCTGGGTAAACTTATTCTAGAAAGCGGATATAAACTATAGGCCATGGTCAGACATAATAGTATCTGGTAGTCCGTAAATTTAGTAGATATAGTAGATGTATAGTTAGGCCGCCTCTTTCGCATTAATATTCTTATAATAAGGGATTAAAAACGGGCGCTTGCTAAAGCGGTTAACTATAACTATAGCCATATTATATCCGTTACGGTCTGTAGGTAGCTTATAGAAATCTATAAAAAATATGCTGCTAGGGGCGCTTTGGTATTAGGAGTTGTTTTAACAATCCTAGGGTCTTATCTTATGGAATTATAGACCTATAGTAGTTATTGCAGTTCCGTACATAGCGGTTAATATCTATAACTATTCTGGACTAGTAATAGCGGTCGCCAATAATCCTATAGGTCTTATTTTTTCTAGGGTAGGCTATAGAGACCTAGGCATGTACTTCGGCAATAAGCCAGGTCTATAAGTTCTGTTCCTCTACTACTACTAGCCATTCCTAATACTTAAGTAATCTATTTCCAAGGGACTATGGGCTGGTACCGTTTTTTACCTTTTTACAGTACTTCTGTAGAAAAGAGGCCGTACAGTTTACCTACAGCAGTTTATTAATAAGGTTAAGTTCCGTAGAGTTAATAGGATATACCTCAGTACCCAAAGAGTCTATATTTAGATCTGCCCGTATTTAGGGGTTAAGGTGCTTTGGTTATAGTAGTATCTAAGTCTGTAATAAGATCTTCGCGGCTGTCTAGTCATCTAGGTCTTATCTACGCCTTATAAGGACGTCCGTACGATTTATAACGCCTAGCTGGTATATAATTAGAAAGTTAAACTAGGATAGGATATCCGCCTAGCGTGCCTACTAGGCTATAAGGGCCTTTATAGTTATAAAATATTCTAAGGCCTTATAATTGGAGACTACCTAGATAGGCTTAGGGGTCCCTTTTAGCTATACACGCCAGTGCTAAAAGTTAGAGATAATAACCAGCATTTCTTTGTTATGGATATAGTAGTTTAGCTTAGCATCTACTATAGTTTTTAAATAGTAAGTAATAGGGTGCTATTCTCCATCCGTCTGCTTTTAGGAGTAAACGCCGGCTATAACACTATCTAAGGTATTAGTCTCTAGCATTAAGGGCCGTTTTGGGTCAAAGTGGGCAAGTAAGGGAGTGTGAGGGCGCGAAGAGGCTTTGGGGAAGATTTGAAGGAACAAATATAAATTCTATCTAATCTAGGAGTATATAGCTCTTGCAGAGTACAAGACGTTGCGTAAAGAAGAGAAAGGAATATAGGAAACTTGTAACTAAATATTCGGGGTCTTGGTAGAAGACGCGTGGGCATAAGCCTACACGGATTTTAACAAGTTTTAACCAAATTCTATTACGTTGGTGGAATTTGGTGGAATTTAATCAAGTTAGCAGAACTTGGTAGAAAACGGTAAATTACGGCGGATAATCGCGGACAGTTATAAACAGTTATAAACAGTTTCATACAGTTCTCTGTTAAGTGTTTTACCGAGACATTCCTACTGTAACTGGGCTAGTCCCGTTATAGTACCCCCCCCCCTTTTAGCCGAAGGTCTAAAACAATTCAATTTAGTCGAGAATTTATAACTTATCGCGTTATAAGCATTGTGACGTATTTTAAGTTCTTTTTAATTTCGAGTTTCCTGCTACTGTGTTTCGTGTCTTTATATTAGGTAGTAGTTATTTACCTTTATATTGTGTCTATCTAGCCAGGGCAGGCCGCGAAGGATAGTCCTTATAGAACTCTTTTACTAAGGAAGGCGCGTCGGCCTTAATCTAGTTATAGGTTTCCTAGGTTCGTGTTTTATATCCTTCCTACTTAATAAGAAGTTTAAATTATTTAGATCGTGTTTTTTATCGCATATTATTAATTAAGTTAATAAAGTAAGAACTGTTACCGTTGTTAATAATTATAGGAGGTGGTAGTAGTACTTCACAAGTTATAGAATTATTTCTTAAAGGTTATAGTAAGCTTATATAAAACGTTAGGTGTATTTTTATTTTAGTTAGTAGTTTAAGCTTATAGGCGTATAGGCTTAGTTTCTTCTTAATTTAGTATAGGCCCGCGAACTTCCAATTAAGTTTCTTTAAAGGCCGTTAAGTCTTTAGGTTTTGTGTACTTAGGTAAGCCATATTACCTTTCTTAAAGTCCTATGCGGGAGCCCGTCCTTTATTCGCATACCATTCCTATAATATTTAAGCGTATATTAACTTACTTCGTAATAGTTCCATTAACTGCTTTATTTAATTGGCGAAGTTATATGTATTAATTAACTAGATCTGTTTAATTATAGGTTCTATTATATTAATATTGGGTTATAGCTTAAATCCAAGTTAAGGGTCTTGTCTATAGGTTGCGTAGAACGGTATTACGCCTATTAATACATTTATTATATTATTCGCAGTAAACTCAGCTAAAGGTAGCCATTTTTCCCAGTAGTCTTGTAGGTAGGAGTAGTATATTTATAAGTATTATTCTATAATTACGTTTATAATTTTAGTTTAACTATCTATCTCTAGATAAAACGTAGTTGAGAGTTATATTTAAATGCTTAATTGTTTATATAGAGCTTGCCAGAAGTCTAAAACGAACTAGCTTCCGCGGTTGGATATTATCATATTAGGAAGTCCGTGTAGCTTAAAGATATGCTTAACGAAATATTTGGCTACTAATATCGCATTAATTGAGTCTATAGGAATCATATATCGCATTTTTATAAAACGGTTAACTACTACTATAATATTCGTGAACCTGTTACTACTAGGCAAGTTAACTATAAAGTTAATTAAGATATCGCGCTATCTTTATATTGGAATTGGTAGTGGTTAAAGTACTCCTTGCTTCTTTATATAAGAGGTTTTTCCACGTACGCATATCCTATATGCTTAAACGTATTTCCATATATAGTCGTGCATTATAGGCTAGTAAAATACTCATTAAACAATCTTATAGGTCTTCGCATGGCCAGGATATCCTACTATAGGGGAGTTGTATACGAATTTAAGTATCTTAAATTATAAAGGTTTGGAATTTGGAACTACCATCTTCTATTAATAGTACAATTAATTATTTCAAATTTTGCATTTAGCAAGTATAATATCCTTATGCTATTGTTTTCTAGTTTGGATTGCCTTTATTATATCTACTATCTATGCGTTGTTCTTGTATTTATATTCTATTAGCTTATTAATTTCTATTTCCTATTTATTAACTTCTAATTTATTTCTATTAAGTTCCGTATTTAGAAATATAGGACGTAGTTTTCTAAAATATTTAGAGGGCAGTAAAATCCGTAATTAATTTATAATCCGTTTATCTAAGGCGTTTATAGGTAAGTCCTATAATTATCGTGTTAATATATTAGGCTTTTAATTAAGTTTGCCCAGTTAATATATAATCTTAAAGTTAAATTGTAAGAGGTATTTAGCCTAACGAATTTAGCACTGCGTTAATTGTTTTATAGTTATAAAGTATTATAGGTTCTTGTAGTCTGTTAATATATATATTAGAAACAATAATTCTTCTAGCTTAGGACGCTATTATTTAAAGCATCTAATAATTATAAGTAGTTCCTTATTATATATCTTATAGTTTAATTCAGTAGGGGCGAGTTTCCAGAAGAGAAAAGCCACTGGATATAGTTCGCCATTCTTATTGTATTGCAACAACACTCCCCCTAGCGCATAATTAGATGAGTCAGTTTTAACGGTATATTTAAGGTTAAGGTCAAAGTAAGCGAGAATTAGAGCAGTTATAAAGCAATATTTTAAATTATTAAAAGCTTATTCGCATCTAGCGGTCTATTTAAATTTTATATTCTTCCTTATTAGGTTTATTAATAGCTAGGCAATTTCCAAGAAGTAGTTAATAAATTAATAGTAGAAATTTGCGAATTCTAAAAATCCTTAAATATTTTATACGTTGCTAGGGCTTTTCTAGTTTACAATTATAGCGACTTTCTTAGAATCCATTTTAATTCTATTATAGGATATAATTAAGCCTAAGTATATAGCTTCAGACGCGTGGAACTTGCATTTCTTAATATTGCTAAAACATACTGGGACCGTTCTTTACGCTAAACAGTATTACTAGATATTTAAAGAGTCCCCATTATATACAAAAAGCTGTATACTTTTTATCTCCTTTACGTATACGGATTTTATTAAAGGCGGCAACTATATTAAGCTTTATAAAGTACCGTGCCTTCGCTAAACGGTTAAGCGTTTCTTAAATTAAAGGAATTGGATATTAGTTTTAAATTATAATTGCATTTAGAGCTTAATAATTAACATAGAATCTTAAGCCTCCTAGCTTTTTAATAAACAGTATAGATAAGGCGAATAGAGATTAGCTAGGGCGAATAAATCCTTTTTTTAGATGCTTATTAAGGTATTATTATATCATAAGCAGTTCTTCTTATAATATACTATATAGTGGACTGAACTTTGGTGTTATACTAGGCTTAAGTTCTATCTTAAAATTATATTTCTTTTAATACGGGGCTAGTTAGTTTACAAATTGTTTTTTAAACTTGTTAATTAGGTCGTGGTACTCTTTAGGCATAAGAGGTTAAGAATTAGGATATTATTTCGGTTCTAGTGCTTTCTTAATATCTTTTATAGTTATAGTAAAGATTTTATAATCTTGTCTTTTTACTAATAAGATAAAAGGCGCGGCCTATATTATATGAATTTTGAGAGGTTTTAACGTAATATCTTCGCATTCTTTACCACAATTAGCAGTTGTAGATTTATTATATTGGCTTAAGGTTTATAGCAAGGGTAATTCGTATTATATTAAATTTAAATAGTTATGTGCATATTTATAGGGCAAATGGTTTTTTAAGCAATAACTTTAGTAGTAGGTTATATAGAACTTTAGTATTTCTTTAACCCAGCTAATTAAAGGGTTGTGTTGTTTCAGCTATCTATATCTAAGTATCATCTTGTAGTGCTTTAAGGGTATTATAAATAGGGAAATGTATTTAAGGTATTTACCTATCCGCAATTTTATAAGAGCGTAGTGCGTTAGTTTGCTATATATTAAGGGTTTACTATTAAAGCCTTATAGGCCTTAGGGCTCGTCGAGTTTCTTTAAATTTAGGTATTAAGTTTTTGTATAATTTGTATTAATAAAGCCTATACTAGTAGCTCTGCTATCTATTAGGATTTATACTTCCTTCTATTTTCTAAGTATTTAAATTTCGCCGAGTATATTAAGGGAGTTATATTGTGTATTAGCGCTGGAAGAGCCTAGATACTTATACTCTTCCACCTTTTATCCTAAGGCGCGACTTGGCCTTAGGATGATTTGTTTTCCAAGTTAACCAAAGGCAAGGTGCTTTGTGGCGTCTGAGTATAATTCGTAGAGCGGGTACGATTTAAGGAACGGGTATAATTTAGAGATTAGGTACAGCTTAAGGAGCGGGTACAACTTAAGAATTAGAAGGAACTACGGCGGACTTTTTTAAAAGGGTAAGTTTGGCAATGCTTTTAAATATGTCCCTTTTTACTGCATCTAAAGCATTCTCTATTTGTGGCTCAAGTTCTTCATTTGTTGGTTCCTAAAGGTATATAGGATTAAGCGGTATCAAGGTCCATAGGGTTGTATATAGGGCTTTTAGGTTTCAGAGACGGATCGCGCTTTAGGGTATATACTAGTTTTATAGAGTTTAGAACGCAAGGTATAGTTAGCTTTAGAGAATAAGTCTGTTTATTATATTAAAGGTCCTTATTAATTCGTTAATATATTATAGCAATTCAGATAGGTTCTTTAGCAGTTCTCTGCCTACTAACTAGGCTCTAATCTTATCTAAAATAGCTTATTAAAGAGCAGTAACTCTAGCGGCTTTATTCTAATCTAGCTCGCTAATAAGACCTAAAAATTCTAAAAAGAAGCTGGTAAAGTCTTAATTCCGTTATTATAGGTTTTTGAGTTTGGTAACAGCTATATATTTACGGCTGGCATTATTATATATTTATTCTAGCAGAGAGATAAAGGTTTTAAAATTAATAAAAGTGCTATTACGGAAGAATAGATCTATGGTTTATATAGCGTCCTTACTTAAATAAGACATTTTATAGCTAACCTTACTAGCCTTAGTGGAGTATTAATTATAGTTTGTTAAAAGTTTAAAATGGAGCTTGGTTATAAAGGGACGTAGGTTATTTTAGTTTCTATTAAACATTAGAGGATTAGGGAGCTTTTTATATTTTATAATAGGTACTAGGTTTACTACAGGTGTAGGTTAAGCTACTATTACTGGTTTAGTATTCGCGTTTAACGTATTAGGTTTAGGTACCATTATTTCAATCTTATTTATAGGTGTTGCTGTTGGGGTTTATAACGTTAATGCCTTAACATTGCGGAGTTCTTTATAGAGTGCCTCCATTAATTACTAGTGCTGGGGTTCTAGTGCAGCCCGCTACTAAGCTAAGGCGTCCGTAAAGGCCTATTGCATTATAGTTAACTATTCCCTAAATAGGGTTATAATACTCGTGGTTATTAAAAGGGATTTAGGTTTGTTTGCTATTTTAATAGTAGTTATTTTAACGCAACGTAATATAAGGGCGTGAAGAGGCTTTAGGGAAGATTTAAAGGAATAAATATAAATTCTATCTAATCTAGGGGTATATAGCTCTTGCAGAGTACAAGACGTTGCGTAAAGAAGAGAAAGGAATATAGGAAACTTATAACTAAATATTTAGGGTCTTGGTAGAAGACGCGTGGGCACAAGCCTACGCGGATTTTAACAAGTTTCGACCAAATTCCATTATGTTAGTGGAATTTGGTGGAATTTGATCGAGTTGGCGGAACTTAGTGGAAAACGGTGGATTATGGCAGATAATTGCGGACAGTTGTAAATAGTTACGAACAGTTTTATACAGTTATCTGTCGAGTGTTTCACCAAGACATTCCTACTATAACTGGGCTAGTCCCATTACAGGGAGCAGAGACTAGTTGTTTCTTAAGCTTATTAAAGGCTTGCCTATATATAGTGTTAAAGTAAAAGGGCCGGTTCTTATAGGTAAGTAGGCTTAGGGGCTAGGTAATCCTACTATAGTTCTTAATAAAGCGTTAGTAGAAGTTATAGAACCCTAGAAATAACTGTACCCCCTTTATAGTCCTTAGGGGTATCTATTAGTTAATTACGGCCGTCTTTTCTAGGTCTGCCTTAATTCCGTCCATACTAATAATAAACCCTAGGTACTTTATACGCTTAATACTAAATTCCAATTTCTTAATATTGGCCTTGAGGCCGGCCTTGCGGAGCCATTATAGGACTTTATAGACGTGCTCCTTGTATTCTAACTCATTCTTAGAGTAGATTATAATATTATTTAGGTAAGCCGTATAGAAGTCGTCAAGGTAGTTAAAGAGTATATTATTTATATATCGCTAATACGTAGCTAGTCCATTAGTTAGTCTAAAGGGAAGTACCTTATATTTATATATTCCGTAACGGGTCCAAAATATAGTAAGATCTTCTGACTTAGGGTCTATCCTAATCCGGTAAAAGGCCTAACGGATATTAAGCTTAGTAAAGATCTTAGCTCTACTTATCTGGGTTAGAGTCTTATTAAGTAAGGGTGGTAGGTAGCGGTCCTTACGGGTTATATTATTAAGTTTATAGTAGTCTATATAGAAACAAAGTCCTCTATTTGGTTTTTTAGTAAAGAGAATAGGCGAGTTAAGAGGGGCTTAACTAGGCTTAATAAAGCCCTTATTTAGGTTATTAATAAGATACTACTTTATAGCCTATAACTTGGCAGTAGACTACTAATAAAGGGGGCTATAGCTAAGTATATTTTCCTTATCTGGCTTAATCTTAATCTTATGGTTGTACGGTTAGTAAGGCGGGAGTATATTGGACGCTACCTTGGAGAATATATCCTTAAATTTCCAGTATTAGTGGGGTAGTTTCTGTTCTACCAGCTCCTTATCTATAAGCTTACTTTCCTATCTACTAAGCTCGCTTTCCTTTTCCTTAATTATTTAATTAATTTTATATAAGCTGGTTGTAAAGGTAATGGTATTAGGTTAAACCAAGTTCCGGTAGAATCCTATGGCGCTAATATAGTAGATATCAATTAGTGGGAGGTACATAGGATTCTTTACGGGCTTTTATTGGACCGTATTTTATAATATAAGGTTTACAGTCTTCCTTAGCTTACGTTCTATTTTTTATAAGTTGTCCTTCCAGTCTGTTAGTTTAGTATATCGTCCTATAGTTTTAGCCTTTCTTTATAGGTGCGTAGGGCCTAAGTTCTCCGTAGGGATTTTGGCTAGGCTACTATTGACTTCCTTAGTCTTTAGTACGGTTAGCGTAATATAGGTAGTCTAGGGGCGGCGTAGTATATAGATCCGTTGCGGATTAAGCTATATATTTTCCTTAAAGGCCTTATCCCTGCGTATAGCATCGGCCTAGTAAATGGTATTAATCTAGGGCCGTATAAGGTTTTCCATTATAATACTGATTTCTTTTATAAAGGAAGGGGTTAGGGGTAGGGTTTTAGGCTAGATAAGTCGTCTACTCTGTATATTAAGCTATAAGCCTAAATAGGCTAGCCATTTTTTTCCTAAGATTATATTATGGCTTCCCAGGTCCGTAATAAGGAAGGGGATGTTATACTACCTTTATCTATTAACACAAAGGTAAATCCGCAAGATGGTTATAATAGGTGGCCCTATCCGTCTATTATACCCGCAAATAGAAATTAGTTTAGGTAGTTCTTTAAGGGGTACATTTAGGAATTTAGCCAGCTTTACGGCGTACTAGGTGTCTATTAAGGTAAAGGTATTTGCTCTAGAGTTAGCTAAAGCAGAGGTTAAAACTTAATATCTATTATAGAATAAAGTATAAGGGATAGTGCAGCTTCTTCCCCTAACTAGCCGACCTAGATTAATATATAACATGTCGATCCCTTTTAACCCTAGAGAGGAGTCTTCCTCTAAGGTTTCTCTTTTTCCAACTCCACGCTATCCTCCTATATTAATAGAACCTTATCTATTTTTACTTTTATTGGGCAGTCCTTAGCGAAGTAGTCCTTCTAGCCGTATAAAAAGCAAGCTCCTTGATTACTAAGGGCCTATCTACGGGGGTCGCTGTATATGGGTTAAGTATGCGCTAGAGTCGCGGCAGGACTAGCTATACGGCTAGCTACTGGGTTTATAGTAGGTGGTATAGTTAGTACTATAGGGGTTATAGATCTTACCGAGGCGCTCTGGCCCGTTCTTATAGTACTTATATTCTAGTTAGCAGAGCTTCTAGTCTTATACCGCTCGGCATATGCCTTAATTTAGCGGAGGCCTTAATTAATAGCCAGGTAGTGGTCTATAAGTACTTTTAGCGTCTATATAGTAGTAAAAACTGGTAGTACGGCGCACTATAGGTCTAGGGTAAGCTTATTAAAGAGATCTAGCATTAGGTCTTTATAAGGAATATAGGCTTAGCCGGCTAGGTGTAGAAAGTGGGTCTAAAAGGCTAAAAAGGTTTCCGTCGTTTTTATATTAAGGGCTTTATAATTAAGGTGGGCGTTCTATATCTTAAAGGGGTCCTTATAAATAGAAGACAGGTGGTTAATTATCTCTTCTCTAGAAAGGAAGGGGTCTGCTAAGTCCTAGGTATATTGCGGACATAGATGCGTCTATACGTCCCCACCGGTACGGCCGAAGACATAGGCCATTTTGGCTTAAGTAGTAGGGAAGTGGTCCGTATTAACTTTGAGCTTATCTTATAGTTAAAGCTTCTAATTGTTAAATATAGGGTCAGTTCCGTCTGTAAGTAATAGGGGGTCTGCGACCTTTACGGACCGCAATAATGCTAATGCTGTACGTTGGGCTAGGGCCTTAAGGACTATAGTAAGTCTTTAGGTGTCTAATAACTCCTTAGAGGGTATAGGGATATCTCTGGTTTTAAGCAGCTCTTAAAGTTGTTCGATTTTAGTATTAGCTGCTGCGAGTTCTTCCTAGGGGGTTAAGATGGCAACTATTTCACTATTAGAGGTATTTATAGGTGTCACGGAGCGAGTACAAGCGGTGATGATATATAGCAAAGTAGATATTATTAAGCTATGTACATAAACTGCGTAATAAAGTCAAGATATTGCGTAAGGAAAGAAGGTAAGGAACGGGAGGAAAGGGGTATATATTGTTAACTTAGTTGCTTGGTTAATACGTGCACGGGGTAGAATAGGCTTTAGGTTATAGTCCTAGCGGAACTTGGCGGAATATGGTAGAGGACGGCAAACTGCCGTAGATTGCCGTCACGTGATGGCAAATTGCCTTAGATTGCCGTTATGTGTCTTAATTAACTAAGTTATTAACATAAAGGTCAAGACGGTGAAAATAGGTAGACATATATAAGATGTTATGGAGGTGTCCCATAACAGTACCCCCCCTTTAAACTCAAGCTTCTGCAAGATAGGGCTGTGGTAGTTCTAGGTAGAGTTTATAAAAGTCTTCTACAGCTTATATAAGTCCTATAGAGTTAACAGGTTCTCATAAGGGCTCAGTAAAGCCTCTCCATTTTGTAAAGTATATATATTTACGTTTCCATTTATTATACTTAATATTATTAACTCTTTTAATAAGGTACTCATCCTCGCCATCTACTTTAACTAGTGGGGGAGGGTCTTAGATCTATCCAGGCAGGGCGTCTAATACAGGGGCGGTAGGGTAGAGGACTGACGTATGGAATACGGGGTGGATTTTAACCGTATTAGGGAGCTTTAGTTGGTAGGCATAAGGAGAAACAACTTTTTTAACCTTATAAGGGCCGGCGTTCTTCCAATTAAGTTTCTTAATAGGTTATTTCATATTCAGATTTCTTACGTCTAGCCAGATAAAGTCACCAATTTAGTAAGCTAGTGCTAGAGTTCGGTTCTTATTTACTATAGCTTCATAGACAAACTGGGCCTATATTATTTCGTTAGTAAGGAACTCCTATAGTTTTTCTATCTTCTTTATAAATTCGTTTGCTTCTGTAACTTATAAGGCTTAATAAGCTAGGCAAGGAACATTACTAAAGGGTTTAAAACCCATTTACGGGTACTAGCTGTAGTTAGCTAGAAACAGGGAGACCTTTATGGTTTCTAAGACGGAGTTATTTGCTATAAACTTAGCGAATACAAGCCAGTCTATCCAGTTATCCTGTAGATACGACGTGTATATCTAAATATATTGTTCTATTATAGCATTTACACATTCCATTTAACCATCTGTTTCTAGGTGGTATACTATAAACAACAGTACTTTAATACAGAGTTAGGTAGTTAGTTCTTTCTAAAACACAAAAATAAACTATCTGCCTCTATTAGTGACAATCGTTTTAGGGAGTCTATGGAATTTCCATACATAATTTAGGAACAGTCAGGCAACGGCAGGCGTTAATATATCGGGACAGGCGATCAAGTGTCTTATTTTAGATAGTTAGTCTATAACTACTATAATATTTATACAGCCTTTACTTAAGGGGAGATTAACAATAAAGTTAATTAAGATATCCTATCTTCGGTCCGGAACAGGTAGTGGCTTTAGAAAGCCGTTATATATCTTATATAAAGCTTTGGCTTATTAGTAGATATAGCAGCTAGAGATATACCTTTATATTATATTATATATGTTTAGCTAGTAGTACTCCCGTTAGAGTAGTTCTAGGGTTTTCCCTTAGCCTGGGTAGCCGGCTACTAGTAGGTTATATACGTGTTTAAGGAACTTAAGCTTAAGTTTATTATAATTAGGGACAACTAGGCAGTTCTAGTAGTACAAGCGGTCTCTACAAGCTTTATATTCACTTAGAGAGATCTTTTTAGAGCGTCTAACGCCATCTTAAATTAGCTTAAGTGTCTCTTAGATAAACTCATTGTTTAGGTATTTATTAATTATAATCTGTTTAATTAATTAATCAGTTATTTTAAGGACGTATACTATAAGGTCTTTAGCTAGGGGATTAAATAATTCAGGATAAAGTAGGGTTTAATTGTGGTAGGCGCGCGCTTCTTCCTATACTATTGTGTCTTGTAAACGTTAAGTTAGGGCATTAGGTTTTTAACCTTAAACGCCTAGGCAGTATATAATTAAGAATTAGAATTGGGATAGATATTCTAACTAGCGGGCTTAACAGTGGCTTAGCTGTTTTATGGTTATAAAGTACTATAAGTTTTTATAATTGCTAAGAACCTTAATTAGGAATCTAGCTCCTTCTAGTTCTAGTTACTATTGCTTAAAGCATCTAATAATAGCCAGCAATTCTTTATCATAGATCTTATAATTGCATTCAGCTAGGCTTAGTTATTTTAAAAAGTATGCTATAGGGTGCAATACTCCTTCCTTATTATATTAAGACAGAATGCCTCTAGTAATATAATCAGATACGTTAGCTTCCACAACACTTATTCGGTCTGGGTTAAAGTATTAAAGCATAGGTGCAGTAGTAAATATAACCTTTAGATAAGCAAAGGCCTTCTTACATTCCTTATTAAAGATAAAGGCTTTGTCCTTTTAGGTTAAGGCCATAAGGGGTAAAACTAAGGCAGAGAAGTTATTAATAAACTATTAGTAGAAGTTAGCAAAGCCTATAAAGGCCCTTACGTCCTTAATATTCTTAGGTTCTTGCCAGTTTATAATTACTTTAACTTTCTTAGGGTCTATTTATACGCTATCTATAGAAATAATAAGTCTAAGGTATAGGACTTCCGTTTTATAGAACTCGCATTTATCTATATCTAATTATAGGCTGGCTCCGCGCAAGGCTTACAGGACCAGTTTAATATGTTTTTAGTATTTAGCTAGACTATTGCTATATATTAAGATGTTGTTAATATAAGCAGTACAAAAGACGTCCAGGTATAGACGTAGGGTGTTATTTATAAAGTGTTAGAATAAACTTGGAGCGTTTATAAGGCCAAATGGCATTACTAAGTATTTAAATAGTCCGTATTGAGTACAAAATGCAGTAAGCTATTTGTCTCCCTTCGCAATACAAAGGCGGTTAAATGTGTGGATAATATTAAGCTTTGTATAGAAGCGAGCCTTACTTAATTAGTTTAGTGTCTTTTAGATTAACAGGATTGAGTATTAGTTCTTAACAGTAACAACGTTAAAAGCTTGATAGTCTACGCAGAAGCACAGACCACCGCTAGGTTTCTTAATAAAGATTACTAGTACGGCTATAGGTAAAGAACTTGCTCTAATAAATTCTTTATTCAGATGTTTGTCTAAGTACTTCTATAGTACCTAGAGTTTGTTTTAAGATATCCCATATAAGGGTCCAAATTTAGGATATTTTCCTTCTTTAACTACAATCTTGTAATTATATGGACGGCATTCTAGTAGCTTGTTAGCTTCCTTTTATAAGAATATATCTAGATAATTATGGTATTCTACTAGTACTTTTGTGGCAGGGTTAGTGTACTTCTTTAGTGCTAAGGCCTTCTTAATATTAGCCATTATAACAGCGAAGATCATATATTTCGGTTTCCTAGTAAGTTATACTAGCGGAGTAGCTCCAATTATATGGATATCTAAGGTGTTAAGCAAGCTTAAATCGTCCTTAGTTTCTTATGTGGTTTCTTATTTAGGTTTGGATTCGGTATTAGGTACGGAGTTAGTATTAGATTTAGGTTCGGGTTCTTTAAGTATCCTTTTTATAGTAGAATACTAGTTCTTCTAGTACTTTTGTATATTAAGCTTAAGCTTCTGCTTAGTTTAGGGTGCAGTAGTTAGAGTTAGTTTATATAGTCATATATTATTTCCAGGTTCTTAGTGGACGTCGGTAGAAATCTTATATTAGTGGAATTTGGTGGAATTCTCAGGTAGGTGGAATTTGGTGGAATTCTTAGGTAGGTGGAATTAGGTGGACTTTTTAGGTATAGGGTGGACGTCAGTGGAAATTTTAGACTAGTAGATCCTAGTGGATTTTTTAGATTTTAGTTTAGAGTCTAAGCAGCAAGTTATAAGGCACTTCTACTTGTAATAGGAGGCGGTAAATAGAAGCTTAAGGTTGTCCTAATTAATAGTTACCTTATATAGCTTTATCTAGGGTTGTTTAAGGATTACTAGGTGACCTAAGGTAGTCACAAAGAGCTTAATTAATTCTTTATAGTTTAGGTATTAGAGTCTTAGGGCCGCTACATAAGTAATACGGCCTAAGATAGTGCGTTTGCCATTAAATCTAAATACATTAATATATCAGTTAAGGGGTGTTAGGGTAAACCTATTATCTTATATAAAGATCTTATTAATAAATCCTATATTACTAGCTCCTATATTAATTAGGACTTAAGCGTTAGCCTATTAACCTTTCTACCAAAGATAGTAGTTAATGGTTATACTACAATCCCAAAAGTCAGGTTTTATAACATCTAATGCATTTAATAAGATCCTATAATATAGCTATCCCGGAGAGCAACTTAACTCTAGGATATACCTTTTAGTAGTAAGCAGGAAGGGGTTCCTGTAGAACATTAGTTATAACTTTATCCTTATAAGTGGTGCTTACTAGATGCGGAGTTGGAGCTAAATAAAGATTAGGGGCAGTAACTGGAGGATCAATATGGTAAACGGTTATTAGTATTAGCCGTTTATAAGTTATATTAAGGCATAGGGACGGAGCAGTATCTTAAGATATAATCCTTGCTTCCGCATTTAAAGCAAAGGCCTAGCTTAATATATTATTCTTATTTAGGGGACCCTAGTAGAGCGTATCCTAGGGTCCCTGTATTAATATCTATGGCGTCAGGGTGCTTAGGCTAAGATAATAACCTAATAGACGTTTACGGAGCTATTATATTATATTAAGTAGTGGACTTTAGTGTTAGGCGTAGTATATTATTATACCGTTTATTAATAACGTTTATATAGGCGTTAAGGGCTCCTAGTAGGTCTACACCTATTAGGGAGGTTTTTAGTTTAGGGCTTAGGTGTTACGGTGCTGCAATAAAGTAGACTAAATAACTACGTTGTGGTATAAAGAGAAGAAGAGGCAAAAGGGGTACTATATATAAGTAGTAGGGCCAGGCGCTAAGGCGCTAGTGGTAGGCCAGCCAACAGTAGGAAATAGTACGAGACAGTATAAAACAGTACGTAATAGGTTAGTGCTGTAACAGTACTCCCCTTCCCTAGAAGGTTTGGTCCCTAAACCGAACAAGTAACTCTAGAATAGAATATTACGGTACTAGCAAATCGCAGTTACATAACCAGTAGCTGCAGTATTGGTGGAAAATGGTAGATTTAGTACGCGAAGATATTAGTTTCGCTTACCACTTTTAGCCAAGCCAATAGCGATTTTCTATCCCGGGGATAGAAAATCCTAATTAGTTAGCTTAATAAATAGCGTTAGCAGAACTCCATACCGCCACCTAAATTAATTAGGCGTAGCGCTCTTAGCAAAAATCTAACCAATTAGATAACTTTAACTGGCGGTTAAAGTTCTATAAGATTTTAACTTTTCTAAATTATTGTGGTTGTTGTCCACGGCCTTAATATAGTAAGTCTCTCTTACCTTATACCCAGTTTGGGGGTCCAGGCTTCTTAGGGTGTTATTTATAGAACTTTAGTAGTGCGCGCTTGCACCCTTTTAGAGACTTTTTAGGTTCCTAGGTTTTCTTATTATAATACTTCCACTTAATATAGTACGTTAAGCCATGCTCGTCCCTTTATTCATTATATATATTAAGAATTTTCTCAAATTCCCACTTGTCCGTAATATTACCGTTATTATCTCTTTTGGCTATCCTACCTGCGATATTACAACGTTTCTCTTTGTTAATGTGTGCTTAGCTAGGGATCTCTTTAGGAAACCAAAGGCGGACCTTTATTATATAGAAAGACTTATTAACGCAAATATGGTCTAGGAGGTCTACTATAACTACCCCTCTATAGGCAGCTAAGACAGGCTAGGGTCCGTCCCAGTTGTTATCCTATTTTCTCTTAGGCCGGTTAGTCTTTATGTTTTTAAGGCTAACTATAACCATATTATCCTTTTTGAATATTATACCTTTGTCCTATTTTGTATTGGCGTTATCTTTATAGCGTTACTAGGAGATACGAGCTAGAGCTTTAAGCTAAGTTAGGATACGCTTAAAGCGGTTAGTAATAGTATTAGCTTATAGGTACTCTTTCTTTGTATATATAAATAGGGCTGATGGCTAAGGGCCCACTAGTTTAATGCCTAGACATAGGTTATAGCCGTAGTTAGTAAAGAATAATAAGATTCCCGTAGTCTTGTTAACTTAGTTATTTATAGCAAACTTGGCAAGGGGGAGCTAATCTACCTAATTATCTTAGGTAAAGCTTATAAAAGCGCGTAGGTACTTATTTATTGCTACGTTAATAATCTTAGTCTAACTATCTGTTTTGGGGTGCCATGCGGAACTAGGGTTTAGGGTTACTTTTAGGCGCTAGTTTAGGCGGCGCTAGAAGTCAGAGACAAATAAAGACCCTCTATTAGAAATAATAGTACTTAGGGCGCCGTGTAACTTATAGACGGTATAGGTAAATGCTTTAATAAGCTCCTTAGTGTCTAGACTAGTAATAGGAATAAAGTATCTTATTTTTATTAGGCGGTTAACGACAACAAGGATGTGTCTATATATTTTGCCATTATAAAGGCACTTAGGTAGGTTAACAACGTGGTTAATAGAGATATTGGTCTATAGGCGGACTAGTAGTTCCAGTAGTTTTAGGAAACCAGGCGGTACTAAGCATAGGGTCTTTATACGGAAGCAAAGAGCGCAGTCTTTTATAAAGGTAGCTGTGAACTATAAAATACCTGGCCACTAATAGGTTTAACTAAGGAGGTTTAGGGTCTTAACACGGCCTAGGTGGCCTACAGGACCTAAACTATATATGCGGTATATAACTTCTAGTTAGAGTTTAGGTAAATTGGGGACGAATACTCGGTTTCTATAGTAGATTAGGCCATTAACAATTAAGCATTTAGATTTATTGTAGCGGAGTGACTTCCTAATCTGCTTAGGCCAGCGGCATGCCTTACGGCCTTCCTGTTCTTATAGCGCGGCCAATATATCTCTAACTAGTTTGTTCTCTTTATAGGCATTCTTAATAAGCTCCTTAAGGTTTTTTTTCTTAAGCTCTAGGTTTATTACTGTGATAAAGTCCTTAATACTCTAGTCTTAGGATTTGCTTAATAGCTCGTCTAGGATAGCAGGGTTAACTTTTTTCGGTAGTAAGACAACGCGGTCTCTATATTATAGTCATTTATTACCAGCGTCAGTAGGTACTACGCCTAGGAGGCGGCTAAGAGCGTCTGGAATTGTAGCTTTAGTGCTAGGCCTATAGGTAATAATAAAGTTAAACTAAGAGAGGAACTTAGCCTAATAGACTTAGCGCTAGTTTAGTTATTTCGTTATTATAAAGGTCTAGAGGTTCTTATAGTCTATAATAATCTTAAACGGTTGCTTAGTTCCTTGTAGTTTGGGGTACTATTCTTCTAGTACTTTTACGATTGCTAGGAGCTCCTTATTATATATCTTATAGTTATATTTGGGGGCGGAGTACTTAGCAGAGAAGAACGTAACTGGCTTAAGTTTACTATCTTTGCCAGCCTGGTAGAGCACTCCTCCTAAAGCCTAGTTTAAGGCGTCTGTCTCTACTACAGTCTTCTTTATATAGTCGTAGTACGCTAAAACCGGTGCTATGGTAAACGCTGTTTTTAGGGTCTGGAACGCCTGTGCTTGGTTAGGGCTCTATAACCAGTTAGTGCTTTTCTTTAGTAGCCTAGTCATGGGCTTAACTACCTTAGAATAGCCTTGGATAAATTATTAGTAGAAGTTCGCAAAGCTAAGAAATTGCTATAGTTCCTTAACTAATATTAGGTCCTTCTATTTCTATAGGGCCTGTACCTTCTTGGGATCTATAGTTATGCTATTAGTTAAGATAATTAAGCTAAGGTATTTTATTTTTATAGCGTAGAACTTAGACTTATTAATATTAATCTAGAGTCTAGCATTACTAAGTCTCTGGATAATTTCATTTATATATTTTATATGCTCGGCGCGTGTTTTTGAGAAGATAAGGACATTATTAAGGTACGCAGTACAGTAGTCGTTAAGGGCATTGTGTAAAACATAGTTAATATAGTTCTAGAACGTAGCGGGCGTATTATAGAGACTAAACAGTATAACTAACATCTTATAGAGTCCAAACCGGGTAATAAATGCTGTAAGCCATTTATAGCCTTCCGCAATCTGGATCCGGTTAAACGCAGCAATCACATTAAGCTTAGTAAAGTACTTAGCACTATAGAGTACGTTAAGTATCTTATAGACTAGTAGCAATAGGTACCAATTTTTAATAGTAACTGTGTTTAGGCCTCAGTAGTTATAGCAGATTTATATACCGCCGCCAGGTTTCGCTGCAAGGAGGAGGGGTACAGTGGCTAGTAAGGTCGATTTATGGATAAAACCCTTATCTAGCATCTTGTTAATCCACTTCTTTACACAACTAAGTTTAGCGGGTAAGAGTGGTCTGTTTTTATAATATAGGGCCTACTTTCTGGGTATAATCTCAATTTTATGGTCCTATGGTTGGTAAGGGGGCAGCTTCTCTGTATTCTTAGGGAGGAAGTGTTTAATATATTTATAAAACTCTTTTAATAGGCGTTATAAAATGTCTCCGCGGGTTAATCCTAGTTTGCCTTTTAGAAATTTTTTAATATCGGTATTAACTATCTTTTGGCGTAGAAACTTAGATTTAGTTTTTAGGTTTGTTTTAAGAAAGTTATAAAAATAAGGGGATAGCGCTTTTTAGGCTTCCTCTATTATATAGTCGCCTTCTACTAGCCAGCGAAAAGACCTTTCTAATAGGTTTAGTACTTCTACTAGGCCTATAGGCAGTTCTTTAAGCAGCTATTAGTGTTTTTCTTATTTAACTAGTTCTACTAGCTCCGCCATATAGATCCTTATCACTTTTACATCTTTTTGTTTATAAAACTGGGTAAAATTAACGGTATAGGTGCATCTAATATTGTCTAGGTTAGGGCGTATCTGGTTCTCCAGTGCTACAGCCAGGCTAACACAGTTTGGTCGGCCTAGGAGGGCAGAAACGAGGCAGCGGCCCTATATAGTACATGCGGGAGACGGGTGTGAGGTTAGGTGTTATAGGGAGAAGGTCTTAATTACTCTAGTTTTAGTCTTAGCTATAGCGCTCTTGGCTATTATACGTGCGGTCACATGTATATATAGTAGATAACTTAAAGTTAGGTGTCTTATTAGCTGTCCTAGGTTAAGCGGGTATATACAGGGGACTTATAGTTCTAGCAGTGTTTATTTTTTTAGGGATAAGATAGTAGTCCAGTCTTCCAGAATCTCCGCTTTATTTACTGCATATATTAGCTTACTGGTGTCAGGCACCTCTTTTACTATCGGCTGACGGTATCTAAGCGTTAGCTATATAATACGTCCGCGTAGTACTAATCAGTTACAGTTAGGGATATGCTATAGAAGGCAGTTATAGGCGCAGTAATTAGAGTTAAACTTAAGCTCTAGAACAGGGAAGTCTAGTCTTAGGTTATACTTTTTAAGCTAGGGCATTCCGAGAATTACTAGTATTAAGGGTAATAACTTCATAATATAGAAAAGCATAGATTCTATATAGTAGCCAATTATCATTTTTGCTGTAAAGTAGTGGGTAATAAAGCTAGATGGGAGTCCATTAGCAAGGCGGAGTGGTTTTAAAACTAGGAGTCTTTTTATTATAATATTATACTTTTTTATAAGCGAGTCTTCGTCTACAAACGCTAGTACTGTACTACCACTATTAATAAGGCTTACTATTTCAATAAAAGCTTCTAGGAGTAGGTTGCGTAGTAAGAAGAAGTAGGTCTAAATAAGAATAGCATTTCTATTATTATTTACTGTTCTAAGGTTAAGTGGTAGCTGGCTTAGAACAAAGTCTAACTAATCTAGTAGTATAGATCTAATCCTTTTATCCTTCTCCCCGTATGGTTTTAACCCTTAGAGGTGACTTAGTCCAAGGGTTAATCTTTTAATAACTAGATTATAGGGCTTAGCTAGTAGCTATAGTCTTAGTTAGTATATCCTAACATATCGGTCTCTAATGGTGTATATATGCTAGGGGGTATTTTACTAAGGACATAGCCGGTCTCACAATTAGTAGCAATATAGAGCACTTATCTATAGTTTATATATAGGACCATTAGCTAGGGCTATATTAGGGAAGGGAATTACGGGGGTAGGTCTTTATATTTAAACCTACGTCCCCGTCTATAGTTATTGTTTTAGTTACTATCCCCTCTACTAAAGAATCTGCCGCGGCTAGGAGGGGATTGGCACGGTAGTATTAGAAGGGAATTTAGGTTTATCTTAGGGTTATAAGCATCTTTCTAGTAGCCGGGTTAACCATATGCCATATAAAGTCTGTTATCCATGCGATGTCTTTAAACGTTATTAGGGAGGCTACTACTTCCACCGCCAAATTTAACGGCGTTAAGGTCTATTAGGTTATTCTATAGTACCAGTACTAAAGTATTGTTATTAGGTAATATAGGTCAATATCCACTAGCGGTATTTAGCTTAGCGGCATTTAGCTTAGTATAGTAAGCATAGTTCTGTAGGTTATAAGCAAACATGTCTATTTGCTCGCTCCAGCCCTTATAGTCAGCATCATTAATCTTACGGCTAAGGGTAAGGGCTAGGTCCTTTATCTTAGGGGAAGTATTCTTTTTAAGCAAATCCACTTTTTATTCCTTGGTCTTGTTTACTTTAATTATTAACTTATTAAGCTCTGCTTTCCAGAACTAGTAATTACGCTTACCTTAATATAAAGTGTCCAACTTATTTTTAGCCGCTTAGGTTATATCTATAGTCTTATAGTGTCTTCTTATGTGTGTAAACATAGACTCTTAGTCAGAAAAGGTCTATTTACTTAGGTTATTTGGGTGTATACGTAGCATATTAAGGCTATGTTTAATATAGTTATAGGCCTTATCTATTAGCATATCTAACATATAGAGGACTTCGTCCATTAGGGTCTTAAAGCACTTTACATCCCTTTAGAAAACGCCTTAGACCTTTATTTCCCATATTTTAAATTTTTCTTACTTTTTAATTAGTAATCCCTTGCCATTAAATAGGGTTGGATCTTTTGCTTTACGCTTTTTTCTATAGGGCTTAGCTAAAAGAGGGGAGCTAGTTATGGGGTTTATATTCTTATTAGTAATAGCCTAGGTAAGTATAGCAATCTAAAAGCTTAGGCTTTATATGGTCTTAGTATATACAAAAGCTTACTATTTGTATTATTTAACGCATAGTTTAAGTGTCTTAAGGGAGTTAATTCTATGCTAAGCCTTTTTAAGTTAGGATGTTATAGTTTAACCTTTATTATAGACGGCTTAGAGACCGCTCTCAACGCTAGTTAAAAAGGTTGTATATATAGAGAGGTACTGGAAGGTTCCTGCCACATTAAGGTCCTTAGGGTACTCCAGACCACTCCTAATTGCCCAGGCAATATGGGTATAGGGGGTATTAAAGAGGCAGGCAAGCGTTTTGCGTGTGTTTATTAACAGGGTATTATTTATATTTTAGTTGCCCATTTTAAGGGATCTAGGTGGGGCAATCGAAATCTTATAAGGCTGACTATAATACTAAGATTGTTAAGACTGTCTGGGACTATGCTAAGACTGTGCTAAGGCTATGCTGAGACTATAGTATGATATTGTTGGTCGCGCCAGGTTACGATTATACTGGGAAAAACGGAGACTGTAGACGGAGGCGGTAGACTAGGAGGGTAAAGATCGCGACGGGGCGCAAAAGGAGATACCATAAACTGTCACGGTGCTGCAATAAAGTAGACCAAATAACTACGTTGTGGTATAAAGAGAAGAAGAGGCGAAAGGGGTACTGTATACAAGTAGTAGGAAATAGTACGAGACAGTATAAAACAGTACGCGACAGGTTAGTGCCGTGACATTAGGGACTTAATAAGGCTGTTAACTAGTATAGAGTCATTCCAGCCTATTTCCTTTACGTAACGGTTAAATTCGGAGAAGTATACTAGGAAGCTTTTTATTTCTTAAGTTATATAGTTTATCTTCCTCTAAGCGGTAGCTTAGCGGTTTAGGTTACTATATATAGCTTTAAGTAGTATAACTAGGCTTTATACTAAGTTCGGTTAAAGGGGTTTAATAAGGTCAGCTACGTCTCCTCCTAGTTAACTTAGGGCGTAGTAGAGTCGGTTAGCTTTAGTTAGGTAGCGGTTAGCGTTACTAGTTAGCTTATTTTTAAGCTGGCTTAGGAATAATTAGAGTTCTTATTATTTACTGGTAAATATTAGAGGGTCTAGTAGTTATTTAAATTATTACAGTGCGGTAGTTGGTTTAGGGTAAACAGTTACTATAGGTTTGGGACTCTTATCCCACATATTCATCTCTAGAGAAGGCGTTTGGTCTTAGAGCCCTAGTATAGGCATCTTAAGGGTGCGGACTTCTTCTTAAAGGTCCTTAATTATTTATAGGTATTATACCTCTTAATTGGCTTATTGTTAAGTTAAAGTGGCTTAGTTCTATGCAAGGGCGTCTATAAAGAACTTCTATATTTCTGCCAATTGTTTTTAGAGTGCGGATATAATACCAGCAGCTATTATAGGGGCTTTAGGGTTGTTCTATATTTTAGAGGGTAGTATATAAGGTTCACACAATATAGTGTTACGAAGTAAGTATAAGCGGTGATAATATATAGCAAAGTAGATATTATTAAGCTATGTACATAAACTGCGTAATAAAGTTAAGACGTTGCGTAAGGAAAGAAGGTAAGGAATAGGAGGAAAGGGGTATATATTATTAACTTAGTTGCTTAGTTAATATATACATAGGGCGGAATAGGCTTTGGGTTATAGTCCTAGCGGAACTTAGCAGAATATGGCGGAATATAGTGGAGGACGGCAAACTGCCATAGATTGCCATTACGTAATAGCAAATTGCCTTAGATTGCCGTTATGTGTCTTAATTAACTGAGTTGTTAACATGGAGGTCAAGACAGTGGAAACAGGTGGACGTGTGTAAGGTGTTACGGAGGTGTCCCATAATAGTAGGTCCTATAGCAGCTTTGCTAGCTACTATATTTCTTGGCATAGTAATAGGGGTATTAAGTAATTTTTAGTGTCTATTTATTTCCTAGGGGTTCTGGTCTATATGTGTCCTATTATTAGGTTTCGCGTTCTATTTATATTCTTTTAGTTCTTGGGGTTTATCCTGTCCTTATAGTCCTAGTAATATCCTTAGGGTCCTATTCTATGTCCTTGTCCTATTTATAGCCTTATAGATATATTTAAGTTCCTTCTTAGGAAGAAAGAGTGGTGATAAGCTTTAGATAATATTAGCGACTTAGTTAATTAAGGCACGAGCACAGCAAGAGGGACGCGTAAGCCTATATAATTGGATTGTCTATAAACGAGGATCTAAAGCTAAAGAAAGGAAATAAGAAGAACAGAAACACCGCTTAAAGTTATATACAATCTTCTAATTACGTAATGGCAACTTGCCGCAACTTGCCATTATATAACGGCAGTTTGCGGCGATCTGACGGCAATTTGCTAGTGCCGTAACACTATATACAACCCTATAGACCTTAATACTGCTTAATCCTATGCACCCTTAGGAACCAGTAAATAAGGAACTTAAGCTATAAATAGAGAATACTTTAGATGCGGTAAAAAGGATATATTTAAAAGTATTACCAAACTTACCCTTTTAAAAAGGTCCGCTGTAGTTTCTTTTAATCCTTAAATCGTATCTATTCCTTAAACTATACTCGCTCTATAAATTATACTTAGGCGCCATAAAGTATCTTACCTTTAGTTAACTTGGAAAACAAATTATCCTAAGGCTAAGTCGCGCTTTAGAATAAAAAGTGGAAGAGTATAAGTATCTAGGCTCTTCTAGCGCTAATACACAATATAAATCCCTTAATATACTTAGTAAAATTTAAACACTTAGTAAATAAAAGGAAGTATAAATCCTTATAGATAGCGGAGCTACTAGTATAGGCTTTATTAATACAAACTATACAAAAACTTAAAGCTTAAATTTAAAGAAACTTAATAAGCCCTAAGGCCTATAAGGCTTTAATAGTAAACCCTTAATATATAGTAAACTAATATACTACACTCTTATAAAATTGCGGATAGGCAAATACCTTAAATATATTTCCCTATTTATAACACCCTTAAAGCATTATAAGATAATACTTAGATATGGATAGCTAAAATAATACAACTCTTTAATTAGCTGGGTTAAAGAAATACTAATGTTCTGTATAACATACTACTAAAATTATTACTTAAAAGACTATTTATCCTATAAATATATATATAACTATTTAAATTTAATATAATATAAATTGCCCTTACTATAAACCTTAAGCTAATATATTAAATCTATAACTGCTAATTATAGTAAAGAATATAAAGATATTTTATTAAAACTTCTTAAAATTTATATAATATAAGCCGCGCCTTTTATTTTATTAGCAAAAAGATAAGATTATAAAATCTTTACTATAACTATAGAAGATATTAAGAAAGCACTAGAACTAAAATAATATTCTAATCCTTAACCTCTTATATCTAAAGAGTACTATAATTTAATTAATAAGTTTAAAAAACAATTTATAGACTAACTAACCCCGCACTAAAATAAGCACGATTTTAAGATAGAACTTAAGCCTAGTATAATACTAAAGTTTGGTCTACTATATGGTATATTATAAGAGGAATTACTTATAATATAATAATACCTTAATAAGCATCTAGAAAAAGGATTTATTCGCCCTAGTTAATCTCTATTCGCCTTACCTATATTATTTATTAAAAAGCTAGAAGGAGGCTTAAAATTCTATATTAATTATTAAGCTTTAAATATAATAATGATTTAAAACCAATATCCAATTCCTTTAATTTAAGAGACGCTTAACTATTTAGTAAAGGCATAGTACTTTATAAAGCTTAATATAGTTACCGCCTTTAATAAAATCCGTATATATAAAGGAGATAAGAAGTATATAGCTTTTTGCATATAATAGGGACTCTTTAAATACCTAGTAATGCCATTTAGCATAAAAAACAGTCCTAGTACGTTTTAGCAATATATTAATAATATACTTTATAAACTCCTTAATATATTTATTACCGCATATATTAATAATATCTTAATCTACTTATTCTTACTTTTAGAATATTAAAAATATATTAAAATAGTCCTTAAACGCCTATAAGATATAGGCCTATAATGCAACATTAAAAAATATAAGTTCTATATATCTAAGGTTATATACTAGGCTTAATTATATCCTATAATAGAATTAAAATAAACCCTAAAAAAATCGCTGTAATTATAAACTGGGAAAGCCCTAGCAATATATAAAACACTTAAGGATTTTTAGAATTCGCAAATTTTTATTATTAATTTATTAACCACTTCTTAAAAATTGCTTAGCTATTAGTAAACCTAATAAGGAAAAATTTTAAATTTAAATGGACTGCTATATATAAACAAGCTTTTAATAACTTAAAATATCACTTTATAACAGCTCTAATTCTTACTTACTTTAACCTTAACCTTAAATATACTATTAAAACAGACTTGTCTAATTATATACTAGGAGGAGTGTGACGGCTTGCACAAATACCTCTAAACTAAAGCTTGTGGATTGCTATCTAATGAAGATACTAAGCTAAGGAGAAGAAAAGAAGGGGGTCGCAAGGACCATAGTAAACATATATAAAGGGGCAGCCGCCAAGGCGCTAGCGGTAAGCGAGCTAATCGTAGGTTGGCAGAATATGGCAGCAGCATAGCAGAATTTGGCAGGTGACGCACTCTAGCACCATTACATCACCCCCCTCCTCCTAAAAAAGCCTGCCCTTAGGCGTTGTCCGAGCTCCCTATTATTGTCTAAATTGTTGTAATTATCTAACCCTTCTTTCTAGCATTTAATCCAGCTGTCTAATTTACATAGTGGTCTAGGGAGGTTAGGGTGGGCTAGGTGGAAGTCCTATAACTTATAGGGGGAGTACTTAAAATTAGATACGGGGTACCACTCTAGGTCGTCGTTATGGCCTACCCAGCTTACACGGTATTTTAAGACATTACGGACCTTTTTTACTACTAGGATTTCTTTAACTTCCTATTCTTCATCCTTAGCAATCTGGATTGGTGGTAGGGGGTTATTATACTATCTAGGTAGTAGATTATCCGCAGCCTTTTATAGCCGGTCTAAAGAGAAGACAGGGTAGATTCTTATTAACTCTAGTAGCTTAACCTTAAAAAAGTGTCCTATCTTTTAAAGAGTCTTATATAGGCTAGCTATTTAGTAGTCTAACTTATGGCTCGGCCTCTAGGTTTTCTAGTTCTTTGTTAACACCTATACCTTATCTCCTACTTAGAAGTCTTCCTTGCGATAATATTAGTTTAAAGGAACTTTTGGAGCTCTTGCTGCACCTAGTCCAAAAAGACCAAACCAACCAAAAGAACCCTAAAAAACACCCTGATAATCCCCTAAGATGCATATATTACAGGGGAGGCACAGGTGGAACGACGGTGGTATACAGTCGCGCGCGACCGCCAGACCTATACCTAATAATAGCCCCCCATAACAACAATAAGGACGGGCGAATACTACACTAGAAAGCGGAAATACCCTGATTAAGAAGGCATCTGACAAAATATAAAGCCTATTGGACGCGTCTAGTATCCGGAACTGTAGGGGAGCATCTGTTAGCCATTATGAACTAATACAGCTAGCAGAATGGCTCCAGTCTAGCAAACCTTAGGCGCCCCTCCAGCAAACCCTTAATTAAATCCTCCAATGGCTAAACAAAATTGAAGATAAACAAAACTTTCCCCTATAGGCGAACTGCACCTGGGCCGCTGTAGCTGCGCTCCTATAGCATAGGGAACCTACCCCCCCTAAAGATAACAACCGGGTATACAATTATAATACAACCAAATACAGAAAAGGTAGAGGAACTTAGGGGATAATTAGAAACAGAAGTTCTTACGGAGATTTATAAGGAGGTCTATAACGCCGTCACAGTCTGACACCTTAGGAGTGGAGACATTAGAGTTACCCTAAAGGACCAATAGGCAAAGGAACGGGCCGTAAGGGCAGGGGATAGGCTAGGAGAGCGTATTAGCATAAAAGTGCTTCGTGAAGATTACTTAGTTAAAGTCCTGTCGGTTCCTATAAGCCTTAAGGTAGAAAGGGGACGCCAGGCGGATAATACAGCAACTATATAGGAGATAGTAAAATAAACGGAACGTCTTATATTAGGACTTATAATTACCCAGATCTAATGGCTTTAACAGGAAAATACAAACCAAGCATATAATGAGAATAATGAGAGGATATAAGGGACGCTAGAGACTTGCTAGGGAAACGACAGATAAATGTATAGCTCCCTTATTATCAGCGTATATATACTAGGAATGCAAAAACTCTTTATCCAAAAAGGAATAATTATAAATGGCCTTATATATAACATAAGGCTCTACAACCATAGACTATGCCTAGAACGATGTTATTGCTGTATATAATGGGGACATACCCAATCCATATACGCAGCACAGGTGTGCTGCGGCCACTGTGCAGGCCCCTATAATATAAGACAATGTACAAATTAAGACTAAATAAAATGCGCGAACTGTCACCGAAGCACATATAAGGCGTAGGAGAGAGAAGACTGCATTAAATACAGGAGACGGAAGGAAAGGGCTTAACAGCTATGGGAACAACTGCACGCTAGGTTATACAAATGGAAACAACAGGCGATAAGCTAGGGGGACGTAGGTGTCTTCCTAGTGTTTCCTACCTTTAACACTGGGGGGCTAAGCCAGCCATCCTAAGCCTTAATGGGCTAAAAGCGACGCTGCGTGACATTACCAGACCGAATAGGGACATAAGGGACACATAGGACACAAGGGAGAGGATGCCCAGTAGGAAGACCCCTATGGACGGCTACAGCAAGTTTAAGGCCGGGATAATTAAGAATTAGATTTAACGCGGCAAATATAACACACGCAGCTAGCTTATAAGGGGCATATAGCCAACCGGCGAGAATGGGGGAAGAACCGGAGGCAATAACAGACTTAGATTTAGAAAGGCTAGTAGGAACACAAGACATAGGAATGGAAAGCTCTATATAAAATAAGTAGTGGCCAGGGAGCAAATACAGGAGACAGAAGTTTTAAACATTTTAGAGAAAGTAGAAATAGAAGAAGTAAGGAGCGAAGGAGAGGCGAAGGACCCCTACTAGGGGTCCGCCACTTGACTATTATATAGTATAACTGCGGCAATACGAACCACCGTTTAGTAAGGCCCCTACTAGATAGTCTAGACCTAGAGAAACACTATATTCTTGCTATATAAGAGCCGTATTATAATACCTATATATAATTAACATACTGCCCCTGAGGATTTTAGCTCCTGTATAAACCAAAAGCAGCTATACGCGTATGCTTTATAATTAGCAAAAATATCAGCCTTGCCTTATGGTTATGGCAGGCAGTTAACCTAGATATTGTAGTTATAACTATCCAGATATATAGGGGACTAGTATAAATTATTAATGTCTATAACCCTAGGGTTGAAGGGGTAGCATAGATAGAGAACATTATATCTATAATAAGCTTGCTAGAAACTGAATATGTGGAGTCTATTTTACTAGAAGACATAAACCTCCACCACCTATAGTGGGGGGGCATCCATATTGCTGCTGATTGATAGGTAGAGTGCCTACTAAGAGCTATAGACAACGGGGGCCTTAAGCTAGCTACCCCCCTAGGTGCAATTATATGGTAATAGGGTACTACTAAAAGTACAATTAACCTTATGATTATGGACGAAAACCTATACCAGAGACTTAAAAGGTGCTCCCCTAAAGAAGAATGGGCACTTACCTTAGACTATATCCCTATCCAGATATAACTAGATCTGGACATTAAGGCGCAACTAAATGGTAAAAGATACGCAATAAGGAAGCTTAACATAGATAGCTTCCTTAATATAATTAAACAACAACTTTAAGACCTAGAAGAAATCCACCTAATACCAAATAAGCGAGGCTTATTGGCTACCCCTAAGGAAATTAATTAAAGACTAGAAAGGATCCAGGCAGCAATTAAAAGCGGGCTAAAAGAGCACTGCCCAATTTTAAAACCGGGCCCCTATGCGTAATATGTATGGTCCGCACAGTACGCGGCCCTTATAGCCGGCCAACAACGAGCAAGGAGGAAATATATAAGCAGCCATAATTCTAAGGACGAGAGATGATATAAAGATATAAGAAACCAGCTAAAGAATACCCTAAGAAAAGAAGCAAGGAATAACTAGAGACGGTTTATAAACAAATATACTACTAATCCAAGTCTCCCCTATAACAAGGGCCTTTAGACCATAGCGAAATAGGTAAAGAAAAAGGCGGGACGCCTAATAGAAGATCTACACCTACCACCCCTATAAAGAGTAGGCGAACTATAGGCCACAAGCAACAATAACGAGAAGGCAAAGATCCTTATAAAAAGATTTTTCCCTTAACCGGCTCTAGCAGACCTTAGCGATATCACTAGTAAAACACTGGTAATTTGCCTGAGGGTTAACAGCGATATAATAACTAAAGAAATGGCCAGAACTATTAGCCGCCTCTTAAATAATACAGCACTAGGACTAGATGGGATTCTAAATAAAGCCCTAAAGACCTATGGACCACTTATAGCACCTTAGCTTATAGACGTAGCCAGAGCATACTTTGTAATAGGCTACTACCCGCGACTTAGAAGATCCATAACGACGGTTGTCTTATAAAAAGAAGGTAAAGCAGACTACTTAATCCTAGGAAGCTACCGCCCTATTGCCTTAGAAAACACCCTAAGCAAGATCTTAGAAAAGGTTATAGCAAACCATATAGTAGACACGGCAGAGGAATACGCCCTACTACCATAAAGCTAAATAGGGGCAAGAAAGAATCGCTCAACGCTATTAGCACTTATACTACTCGCTGCTACCATTAAAACTGCATGGGCTATGCGAAAGGACTTTATAGTATTAATACTTAGCCTAGATATTAGCGGCGCCTATAATAATATACCCTATAAGCGTCTTCTATATATCCTTAGGGCAAAGGGCTTCCCAGAATAGATTATTTAATTTGTTTAAGGATTTATAGGCTAGAAAGAAATATTACTGGTCTTTAGTAGATACTAGAGCCCCCCTATTGCAGTCATAATAGGAATACTATAAGGATTACCTCTATTGCCTATACTCTTCCTCTTTTTTATAAGCAACCTGCTTGACACCTTTAAGGAAGGGGCGACTTAGGGAATAGGCTTTATTAATAACATAAACCTAATTACATATGGGCTAACAGCCGCAGAGAACTGTAGGATACTAGAGAAAGCCCATAACACCTATATAGAATAGGCAAGACGATATAGAGTCCAATTCTTATTAGAGAAATACCAGCTAATCTATTTTATAAGAAAACATAACTAATCTGCAGATCTTTAGCATACAATCTATATTTAAGGCTTTGGGGGTCAACCAGTTCAAGGCCTAAGGGTATTAGGAGTATGGGTAGATAGTAAGCTCTAGTGGAGCGCATATACGGTATAAGCGGCCCGTAAGGGCCAAGCACAGTATATCGCCATATTTAGGATTGTTAATTCTATATAGGGTCCATACTTCCAGAGGTTACGCCTACTATATACAGTAGTTATCCGGCCAACTATAACGTATAGATCTAGCATTTGGGCCACTGGAGAAACTAAGAAAGGCCCCCCTAAATTACTCCTTAAACCACTCCAAAAGGTCCAAATAGCCTGCCTTAGGAGTATAATAGGCGGGTATAAGCGAACGGCCACAGCACTGCTTAAAAAGGAAGCTAATATTCCCCCCCTATAACTATATATTGAAGCCGATACAATGTAAAGGATGTAAAAGGAACGCAACTCTAACGTTATAAAGTATATTAAGACACGCCTAAACAAACTATAGAGGGACCCTAGGGTGCCCTATAGGAGAAGAAACCAACAACCCCAAAGTAGGGAAGATATATTAGGAAAATAGGTAGAGAAAGTAGAAGAAGAATAGTGCAGCGCTAGGGCCCAGGCCTATATAGAGGAGGAAGGGAGACGTGTAAGAGGCCAGCAAAGATAATAGTAAGGGAGAGAAAGGAGCCAAAGTAGAGCATAAAAGAGTACTGGAAAACCATCTACTGTAATATAATACTGGTTAGACCGACGCTGGAGAGACGAATGGGAGTTAAAGGTATAGAGGTAGACTTAGGCAAGGGGAACCTAAGCCGTAGCATAGGTAATGCTATGGGGGGTAAATACCTAAGGGCTCCAAGAGGGCCTAACAAAGGCAGAAAATACAATAGCAACACTCTTAAGGACAGGAATAATAGGACTAAAAGATTGGCTTTACTGGGTGGGTGTCCCAGTGGGTAGCTTAAGGTGCAAATGTGGCTGGCTAAGACAGACACTAAAACACGTAATACTGTTATGCCCCTTACACACCAGCTAAGAAGCAATGCTCTTAGTAGCTGGCACAGAAAACTATAATACACTACTCTTAACACAAAAAGGCCTTAAGGCGGCTACCCGGTGGCTTATTAGCCAAAATATGCTAGACCAGTTCTGGGTTACAAAGGAAATAGCAATAGAAGGCAAAGGGGCAAGTAATAGGCGCCCCCTAATAACTCTACAGGAGTAGAGTACAGTGTGTGATACTAGCGCGTCCGTAGATTTGTTATGGCAGCAGTGGTTCCTAAGGAGGTCAAAAAGTAAGGTAGTAGAGCACCACTGGTGACTCGCAGGCGACTCGCAAGCGAGCCCTAAAAGGCGGGGAGACGGATCACGGGGTTTTCTCAAATAGAGTTTTCTCCCTATATGTATATAAGGAGTAGTCCGCGTGGGCCCAACAGGGATCCGAATCGGACGTTAAGCAATGAATAATAATAATATTAGTTTATATTAGACTTCTTTTTTTCTTGCACCTTTCTTATAACTGTTTAAGCAGTCTCCTAGGCTTTATACATTCTCTCGGCAAATACCCGGGCCTCTTTATAGCTAAGGCGTTCGCGGGCCGTAGTGGGTTCAGTAGGCCTATCCCAATTAAAGGACGTTTATGGTGCATACCCATAGAGCAGTTCGAATAGGGACATCCCTATACTGTCGTAGGGGAGTGTAAGCTGCGCGTAGTCTATTATAGGCAGTAATTCCAACTAGTTGTCCTAATAATAGTCTATAAAGGGCCATAGTCGCTGGTCGAGGTACTAGTTCATAATCTCGGTTTAGCCGTTAGTCTAAAGATAGAATATAGTAAAGAGCTTAATCTTAATCCTAAGGATACAGCAGAGTTTATTTTAGAAATCTAATATAAACTAGGGGCTACAGTTAGAGACAATTAATTTAGGGGCGCCATAGAATTAATAGATGTTGTTAACGTAGAGGCGGGCTATATTCTTTACAGTCATAGTCTTAAAACAAGGGAGGGAGACAGATTGCTTATATAGTTAGTCGACCACTATAAAGGCTGCATTATGGCTGTAGGCGTCCTTTGGAAATAACTTAAAGTCCATAGTAATATATTACTAAGGGCGTTTTAGAACTAGCAGCGGTTATAGCTACCCAGGAGTTTAATCCCTAGGGGCATTTACGTGTTTATAGGCGTGGCAGTTTCTAACAAATTAATCTATATTAGATAGAAGTCCTCGCCAGTAGTAATAGGGCGCTAGTAGTTAGTGGGTCTTGTTATAACTAGGGTATGCCATAGAGACTTAATAGTGGGCTTCGCGGATTAACTCTATCCGTAGGTTGTTAATATCTGGAACTATAAGCCGTTTTTAGTATAGAAGCAGTCCTTCTTCTATTTCCAAATTAGGGTCCTCCTTCGCGGCTTAGTTGCGGAGGGCTTTTAGGGAGTTAGCCATGCGGTTTATAGTTAGGATGCAGTTAACTAGCCCTATTAGTTCGTCTAAGACTGCTCCCTCTAAGGGTGCTGGCTTATTCCGTTTGGAGTCTAGTTCTTTAAGAATTTGCGGGTTAAGCTGTTTGGGATAGAGGAGGGCGCGCGTCTAGTATTAGGTCTTTAGCTTATCCTAGGGTCCTACGTCTTATTCCCTTCGGGTTAGTACATTAGCTTTAGTGTTTTGCTTGCCAGAACAATATATAATCGTAAAGAAGAATTTAGAGAGTATTTCGGCCTAGTGGGCTTGTCATCCAGTAAGCTGCTTTATAGTTATAAAGTACTCTAGGGCTTTATAATCCGTATATATCTTAATCCAGGAGTTCGTGCCTTTAAGCTCTACGCGCTATTGGGATAATAATTGGATAATAGCTAGTATTTCTTTATTATGTACCTCATAGTTACACTCGGCTGGGTCTATTGTTTTTAAGAAGAAGGCAATAGGGTACCATTTACTATCTAGATATAACTGTAATAGGATTCCCGCTATAACTCTATTAGAAGCGTCCGTCTCTAGTATTGATTTAAGGTCCAGGTTATAGTAACAAAGGATTAAAGAAGAGATAAGCCGATCTTTTAACTCTCCAAAGGCTTCTATATAGTCATTACTAAAGACAAAGGGCGTGTCCTTCCGGGTAAGTCGTATAAGAGGCGTTGCCACAACTCTATAGTCACGGATAAATCGGTAGTAGAAATTACAAAAACCTAGGAAGGACTAGATCCCCTTTATAGTATAAGGGGGCTGCCAGTTGCGGATTGCATTAACCTTCTTAAAGTCAACTTTAATCCTATCCATACTTACTATAAACTTAAGGTACTTTGTGCGTTTTACCCTAAATTTATATTTCTTAATATTAACTTGCAAGCCTGCGTTCCATAATCTCTCTAGGACCTTCTTAATATGAACTTAGTGCTTAAGTTCGTTATCTAAGTATATAAGGATGTTATCTAGGTATACCGTGCAGAATTTGTCAAGGTAATTTAAAAGAACGTCATTTATATACCTTTGGTACGTAGCCGGTCCATTTATTAGTCCAAAAGGAAGAACTTTATATTTATAGGACCTATAACGGGTACGGAACGTTGTTAAATCTTTAGATGCAGGGTTTATCCTAATTTAGTAGAAAGCTTGGCGGATATTAAGTTTAGTAAAAATCTTTACCCAGCTTAGACATGCGAGGGTTTTATTAATTAAAGGAATAAGATACCAATTCTTTTAAGTAATAGCATTTAGCTTTTAATAGTTGATACAAAAATAAAGGCCTCCACTAGGCTTTTTTATAAATAGAATAGGGGAAGTAAAAGGGGCTTAACTTAGCTTAGTAAACCCTTTATTAAGGTTATTAATCAAGTACTGCTTTATTGCTTTTAGCTTATCTATTAATTATTAGTAGAGGGGGCTATAGCCTAGCGAGTTATTAGCTTCCAATTAAATTTTGTAATTATATATTCGGTAAGGGGGTAACTTGTCCAAAGCCACCCTTAAGAATACGTCCTTATACTTGGCATAGACAGTAGGAAGAAGACGTTTAACTAGTTTCTTATTAGTTTCCTTAATTAGCTTTTCTTCCCTCTTATTAATAATCCGGTTAATCTTATATAGGCTTATTATAAAGACCTTATTGTCCTTCTAGTACATATTAAAGTGGAACGCTATAGCGCTAATTACGGCGATGTTGACTATAGGGGGGTTACATAACACTAAGGGCGTGCGTGACCTTAGGGCCCTCCAGGGTATTAGTGTTGTTATTACTCCTTTTAACTCCTATCGTATCTTTTAGAGGTCATCCCTTATATCTTATTAGTATGTTCTTTTCCACACTAGTTAGATCTGCGCGATTTAGACATTGTCTATATTACTATCTGTCCCGCTTCCGTATATAGAGTCCTCCTCAAATGTAGCGCTTCGGGAGAGTATCTTTATTAGTATAGAGTTCTTTCTAGCTTCGTGGCGGGCGTCTTTTTAGGCGAAGGCTAGGTTACGGGCCCGGACATCCTGCTAGTATATAGGGTTAGACTTCACGGCTAGTGTCTTATAGTCGGTTTGGATTTCTCTAATAAAGGAGGGTAATTTCGGCCTATCCTCTGGCTAGACAAACTGTCTTTGTTATACATTCAGCCAAATATTAAAGTAGGACATCTATTTTCGGCTAAGGATTATATTGTAGAACCCTAGGTCTAAGATGCAGAAGGGGATACTATATTAACGTTGTCTATTAAGGGAGATATATAACTTTAGGACGTAGGTAACCAGCTTACCGGCTTAGCCATTATAGCATTTTACCTAGACAGGCTTCTCTAGTAGGGTGGCTTTTATATTTAGAAACTTGGCAACGTTAATCACATAGGCAGTATTTATAAAGGCAAAGCCATTTACTCCAGTGTTAATAAGGGCAGTTAAGTTAACTCTATATCTATTTTAAGATACTGTATATGGAACTATAAAGTGTTTTCCACCTATTAACTAACTTAGATTAATCTCTTTAAGATCAATAGGATACCCTAGGGGGGAGTCTTTCCCTAGGGTTCTTCTTTTTCCAACTTATTAGACATTTCTCCTTCCTCTATCTCCTTAATATCCTTTAGTTCTAGGCAAGATAAGGCAAAGTAACCCTCCTTATTACAGTTATAGCAAGTGGCTATAGCAGGGTTAATTAGGGTATTGCGACAAGTACTAGTTAAGGTTGTGGTATATAGCTAGTCAGGCGAGGCTCGCCAGTACGTAGTTATAACCGCTTTTAGTATAGCAGTGGTCGTGGCTTGTCTTCCTACTCCAGCTCCCGTAGGGGTGGCGGGTGAGCTTTAATCGCTATAGGGTCGCTTCTGCTAATCCAGGCAGGCGTTAATCCGCTTTAGCTCTAAGTCCAATAATAGGCAACGAGCTATAAGTTTTTTATAGGTTGGCAGGTTATTTAAAGTTATAGTAATCTTCTCTTATAGCCTAATTATTAGTTTGTTGTAAAGGTCTAATTAGTAATTTTTAAGGGGGACCTAGCCTTCTCCTACAAGGTATAAAAATTGAGTCTGGAATTTAGCAAAGGGTTAATTTAGCTTTATTATTAGGCGGTTATAGTTATACTAAGCGTCCTATACTTTATTTAGGTTAACATAGATAGCCGCTAGGTGCTACAGCATCTCATTAACAGATATAAATTAGACAGGAAAGTTATCCTTAAACTTGGCTTAAAGGTGACGTTGGGCGTCCCCCATAGTTTAGCCAAAAAGGTAGAGCATTTTAGCCTCTTTAGAGGGGAAATAGTTGTGGTTAATTTAGAGTTTTCCTTAAACTTAGATCCTCCAGTTCTTAAAGGTAGAGTCTATCCCATCAGATAGTAGTTAAGGGTTAAGAAGCTTAATGGATTTTAATTACTTTATTATTATATTTATACTCCCTAGTATATTACATTTAGTTAAGCGAATAGGTTAACTAAGGCTTTATAAAGGGGAGACTAGGCTGCTTTATAAGGTAGCAAGGCTTTCTAGGATCTCCTTTAAAGTCTCTTATATACTTTAGGCTTAAAGACAATCGACCTTCTAATTGGCCGTAAGGGCGCGAATTTGTTTGCATATATCTATAATGTTATTATTATCTTTAATTTCTGATCCCAATTGGATCTCATGTTCCTCTTAGGTGGAGGCAGGTCTTTTAGATAAGCTTGCTTTAGGTGCCATTATTAGCTTCCTAGGGTTTGTCGGTCTCGTGCGCTTTAGTTTTAATTTTAGGGGTACAGGTCTAGTCCTGCCTAGCTCATAAAGTGGGATATTATTGAGGCCTTCCTAGGCAGTATAAAGTTGTTCTAGTATCTAAGTATAGCGCGTTAACGCGTCGTTACAGACAAAGTTTCTTTTAAGATGTGGGGATATTATTAAGGCCTTCCCAGGCAGTGTATGGAGAGCTTAGTATAATGTAATGGCTCGCACAAATGCCTCTAAATTAAAGCTTATGGATTGCTATCTAATGAAGATACTAAGCTAAGGAGAAGAAAAGAAGGGGGTTGCAAGGACCATAGTAAACATATATAAAGGGGCAGCCGCCAAGGCGCTAGCGGTAAGCGAGCCAATCGTAGGTTGGCAGAATATGGCAGCAGCATAGCAGAATTTGGCAGGTAACGCGCTCTAGCACCGTCACAAGGAGTGTTATTACAATATAATAAGAATGGTGAGCTATATTTAGTAGCCTTTCTCTCTTAAAAACTTACCCCTACTAAATTAAACTATAAGATATATAATAAGGAACTACTTATAATTATTAAATGCTTTAAATAATGGCGTCCTAAGCTTAAAGGATTGTTATTTTTAATATATATATTAACAGACTATAAGAATCTGTAGTACTTTATAACTATAAAGTAATTAATATAGCGCTAAATTTATTAGGCTAAATACCTCTTATAATTTAACTTTAAAATTATATACTAACTAGGCAAACTTAATTAAAAGCCTAACGTATTAATATAACAATTATAAGACCTACTTATAAATGCTTTAGATAAACGGATTATAAATTAATTACGGATTTTACTGCCCCCTAAACGTTTTAAAAAACCATATCCTATATTCTTAAATATAGAACTTAATAGAAATTAATTAGAAATTAATAAATAGGAAATAGAAATTAATAAGCTAATAAAATACAAATATAAAAACAATATATAGATAATAGATATAATAGAAGCAATTTAAATAGGAAAACGATAGTATAAGGATATTATACTTGCTAAATATAAAATTTAAAACAACTAATTGTACTATTAATAGAAAATAGTAGTTCTGAATTTTAAACCTTTACAATTTAAGATACTTAAATTTGTATACAACTTCCCTATAGTAGGACATCCTAGCCATATAAAGACTTATAAAATTGTTTAATAAGTATATTACTAGCCTATAATATACAACTATATACAAAAATATATTTAAGTATATAGGTGTGCGTATATAATAATAATTCATTGCTTAACATCCGATTTAGATCCCTATTAGGCCCACGCGGACTACTCCTTATATATATATAGGGAGAAAACTCTATATAAGAAAACCCCATAATCCATCTCCCTACCTTTTAGGACTTGCCTACACAGCGCTTTTAGGGCGCCTACGAGTCACCTATAGTGCTCTACTACCTTACTTTTTGACCTCCTTGGGAACCACTGCTGCTATAACAAGCCTACAGACGCGCTAGTATCGCGAAATTAACTTTACTACTATAGAGTTATTAGGGGGCGCCTAGAGCTCGCCCCTTTACCTTCTATTACCATTTCCTTTGCAACCCAGAACTGGTCTAGTATATTTTAGCTAATAAGCCACTGGGTAACTGCCTTAAGACCTTTTTATATTAAGAGTAGTGTATTATAATTCTCTATGCTAGCTACTAAGAGCATTACTTCTCAGTTGGTGCGTAAGGGGCATAACAGTATTACGTATTTTGGTGTCTGTCTTAGCCAGCCACATTCACATCTTGGGCTACCTACTAAGACACCTACCCAGTAGAGCCAATCTTTTAGTCCTATTATTCCTATTCTTAGAAGTGTTGCCATTATATTTTCTGCCTTTATTAGGCCTTCTTAGAGCCCTTAGGTATTTACCCTACATAGTGTTAACTATACTGCGGCCTAGGTTCCTCTTGCCTAAAATAGCCTCTGCACCTTTAACTCCCATACACCTCTCTAGTATTAGTCTAACTAGTATTATATTACAGTAGATAGTTTCCCCATACTCTTTTATACTCTACTTTAGCTCCTTTATCTCTTTTACTATTATCTTTACTAGTCTCTTACGCGTCTCCCTTCCTCCTCTATATAGGCCTGGGCCTTAACACAGCACCATTCTTCTTCTACTTTTTCTACCTGTTTCTCTAATATGTCTTCCCTACTTTAGGGTTATTGGTTAGCTCTTCTACGGGGCACCCTAGGGTCCCTCTATAGTTTATTTAGGTATAACTTAATATACTTTATAACACTAAAGTTACGCTTCTTTTGCACCCTTTATATTACAGCAGCTTCAATATATAATTATAGGGGGGGGATATTAGCTTCCTTTTTAAGCAGTGCTGTAGCCATTCACTTATACCCACCTATTATACTCCAAAGGTAGGCTATTTAGACCTTTTAGAGTAGTTTAAGGAGTAATTTAGGGGGGCCTTTCTTGGTTTCTCCTATAGCCCAAATACTGGATCCATACGTTATAGTTGGCCAGATGACTACTATATATAGTAGGCGTAACCTCTAAAAGCATGGACCCTATATAGAATTAACAATTCTGGACATTATAATATACTGCGCTTAGCCCTTACAGGCCGCTTATAACACATATACGCTCCACTGGAGTTTACTATCTACCTATACTCCTAATACCCTTAGGCCTTAAACTAGTTGGCCCCTAAAGCCTTAGATATAAATTATATACTAGAAATCTATAGGTTAGTTACGTTTTCTTATAAAGTAGATTAGCTAGTATTTCTCTAGTCAGAATTAGACTCTATATCTTCTTACCTATTTAATATAGGTGTTATAGGCTTTCTCTAGTGTTCTATAGTTCTCTACAGCTGTTGGCCCGTATATAATTAGGTTTATATCGTCAACAAAGCCTATCCCCTGGGTTGCCCCTTCCTTAAAGGACTTAAGTAGGTTACTTATAAAGAAAAGGAAGAGTATAGGCGAGAGGGGTAATCCTTATAGTATTCCTGTTGTAACTATAATAGGGGGGCTCTGGTATTCGCTAAAGACTAGCAATATTTCTTTCTGGTCTATAAACCCTTAAACAAACTATATAATCTATTCTGGGAAGCCTTTTACCCTAAGGATATATAGGAGGCGCTTATAGGGTACGTTATTATAGGCACCACTAATATCTAGGCTAAGCATTAATACTACAAAGTCCCTCCACATCGCCTATGCAGATTTAATAGTGGCGGTAAGTAACGTAAGTGCTAACAGTGTTAAGCGGTTTTTTCTTACCCCTATTTAACTTTATAGTAGTAGGGCGTGTTCCTTAGCCGTGTCTACCATACGGTCTGCTATTACCCTTTCTAAGATCTTACTAAGGGTGTTTTCTAAGACAATAGGGCGGTAGCTTCCTGGGGTTAAGTAGTCTGCTTTACCTTCTTTTTATAAAACAACCGTCGTTATAGATCTTCCGAGTCACGGGTAGTAGCCTATAGCAAAGCATACTCTAGCTATACCTGCAAGCTAGGGTGCTATAAGTAGTCTATAGGTCTTTAAGGCCTTATTTAGTATCCTATTTGGTCCTAGTGCTATATTATTTAAAAGGCGGCTAATAGTTCTGGCCATTTCCTCTGTTATTATATCGCTGTTAACCCATAGGCAAGTCACTGGTATTTCACCTGTAATATTACTAAGGTCTGCTAAAGCCGGTTAGGGGAAGAACCTTTCTATAAGGATCTTTGCCTTCTTATTATTATTATTAGTAGCCTATAACTCCCCTACTCTTTATAGGGGTAGTAGGTATAGGTTTTCTGCTAGGCGCCCCGCCTTTTTCTTTACTTATTTTGCTATGGCCTAAAGGCCCTTATTATAGGGGAGGCTTAGGTTAAAAGTATACTTATTTATAAACCGTCTCCAATTATTCCTTGCTTCTTTTTTTAGGGTATTCTTTAACTAGTTTCTTATGTCTTTATATCATCTCTTATCTTTAGGATTATAGCTACTTATATATTTCCTTCTTACTCATTATTGGCTAGCAATAAGAACTGCGCATTATGCGGACTATACATATCACGTATAGGGGCCCGGTTTTAAGATTAGGCAGTACTCTTCTAGCCCATTTTTAATTACTGCCTAAATCCTTTCTAGTCTTTAGTCAATTTCCTTAGGGGTAGCTAATAAGCCTTACTTATTTGGTATTAAGTAAATTTTTTTTAGGTCTTAAAGTTATTATTTAACTATATTAAGGAAGCTATCTGTCTTAAGCTTCCTTATTGCGTATCTTTTGCTATTTAGTTGCGCCTTAATATCTAGGTCTAGCTATATCTGGATAGGGATATAGTCTAAGGCAAGTGTCCATTCTTCTTTAGGGTTGCACCTTTTAAGTCTCTAGTATAGGCCTTCGTCTATAAATATAAGGTTAATTATACTTCTGGCGGTGCCTTATTGCCATATAATTGCTCTTAGGGGGGTAGCCAGTTTAAGGCCCTAGATATCTATAGCTCTTAATAGGCACTCTACCTATTATTTAGCAGCAATATAGATACCCCCCTACCATAGGTAGTAGAGGTTTATATCTCCTAATAGGATAGACTCCGTACCTTTAGTTTCTAGTAAGCTTATTACCAATATAATGTTCTCTATTTATAAGACCCCTTCAACCCTAGGGTTATATATATTAATGATTTACACTAGACCCCTATATATCTGGATTATTATAACTATAATATCTAGGTTAACTGCCTGCCATAACCACGCAGATAGGCTAATAGCCTTACTAATTATAAAGCACACGTATATAGCTGCTTTTGGTTTATATAGGAGCTAGAATTCTTAGGGGCAGTATATTAATTATATATAGGTATTATAATACGGCTCTTATATAGCAAGGATATAGTGTTTCTCTAGGTCTAGACTATCTAGTAGGGGCCTTATAAGACGGTAGTTTATATTACCGCAGTTATACTATATAATAGATAAGTGGCGGACCCCTAGCAAGGGTCCTTTATCTCTCCTTTGTTCCTTACTTCTTCTATTTCCACTTTCTCTAGGATTTTTAGAACTTCTATCTCTTATATTTACACCCTAATTGCTACTTATTTTATATAGAGCTTTCTATTTCTATATCTTGTGTTTCTACTAGCGCTTCTATATCTAAATCTGTTATTATCTCTAGTTCTTCCCCTAATCTTACTAGTTAGCTATATGCCCTTTATAGGTTGGCTACAAATGTTATATTTGCCGCGTTAAGTCTAATTCTTAATTATCCTGGTCTTAAGCTTGCTATAGCTGTCCATAGAGGTCTTCCTATAGGGCGTCCTCTCCCTTATATCCCCTATGGCCCTTATATCCCTATTTAGTCTAGTGATATTACGCGGCGTCGCTTCTGGCCCGTTAAGGCTTGGGATAGCTAGCCTAGCCCCCTAATATTAAAGGTAGAAAACGCTAGAAAGGCACCTATATCCCCTTAGCTTATTACTTGTTATTTCTATTTATATAACCTAGCGTGTAGTTATTCCCGTAGCTGTTAAGCTCTTACTTTCCATCTCCTGTATTTAATGCAGTCTTCTCTCTCCTACGCCTTATATATACTTTGGTGGCAGTTTACACATTTTATTTAGTCTTAATTTAAGTAATGTCTTATATTATAGGGGCCTGCATAGTAGCCATAGCACACCTATACTGCGTATATGGATTAGGTGTGTCCCTATTATATATAGCGATAGTATTATTCTAGGCGTAGTCTATGGTTGTAAAGCCTTATATTATATATAAGGCTATTTATAATTATTCCTTTTTAGATAAGGAGTTTTTATATTCCTAGTGTAAGTATGCTAATAATAAGGGAGCTATACGTTTAACTGGTGTCTCCCTAGCGAGCCTCTGGCAACCTTTATATCCTCTTATTATTCTTATTATTTACTTAGTTTACATTTTCCTATTAAAGCCATTAGATTTGGGTGATTTTAAATCCTAGTATAAGGCGTTCCGTTTATCTTACTATCTCCTATATAATTACTATATTGTCCGCCTAGCGTCCCTTTTCTACCCTAAGGCTTATAAAAACCGCTAGGACTTTAACTGGGTAATCCTTATAGAGTACTTTTATACTAATACGTTCTCCTAGCCTGTCCCCTGCCCTTATAGCTTATTCCTTTAACTATTAGTCCTTTAGGGTAACTCTAATGTCTCCGCTTCTAAGGTATTGGACTATAATAGCGTTATGGACCTCTTTATAAATCTTTATAAGAATATCTGTTTCTAATTATCCCCTTAGCCCCTCTACTTTTTCTATATTTAGTTATATTATAATTATATACCCGGTTATTATCTTAAGGGGGGTGGGTTCCCAATACTATGGAAGCGCAGCTATAGCGGCCTAGGTGCGGTTCGCTAGTAATAGGGGGTTTTATTTATTTTTAATTTTATTTAGCTATTAGAGGATTTAATTAAGGGTTTACTAAAGGGGCGCCTAAGGTTTACTAGACTGGCGGAGCTATTCTACTAGCCGCGTTAGTTTGTTATAGCTAATAGTTACTCCCCCGCAATTCTAAATACTAGACACGTCTAATAGGCTTTATATTTTATTAGATGCCTTCTTAATAGAGGTATTTCCGCTTTATAGTGTGGTATTCGCCCGTCTTTATTATGGAGGGCCATTGCTAGGCATAGTTCTGGCGGTCACACGCGAGTGCGAACCACCGTTGTTTAACGTGTGCCTCCCCTGCAATACATGCATCTTAGGGGGATTCTCTAGGTATTTTTCAGGGATCTTTTGGTTGGTTTTGGTCTTTTGGGCCGGGTGCAGCAAGAGCTCCTCTCTGATTTCCTTTATCAGGTATGCGTATATAGAAAGACCTCTTATATAAAGAAGTAAGGAGTACTTTAACCACTACCAATTCTAATATAAAGATGGCACGACATCTTAATTAACTTTATAGTTAACTTGCCTAGCAGTAATAGGTTTATAAATATTATAGTAGTTATTAACCGTCTTATAAAAATGCGATATATAATTCCCATAAACTTAATTAATGTAATATTAGTAGCTAAATGTTTTGTTAAGTATATCTTTAAGCTATATAGACTCTTTAACTTAATAATATCCAACTATAGAAGCTAGTTCGTTTTAGACTTCTAGTAAGCTCTATATAAACAATTAAGTATTTAAATATAACTCTTAACTGTATTCTATCTGGAGATAAATAGTTAAACTAAAATTGCAAACGCAATTATAGAATAATACCTATAAATATACTACTCCTGCCTATAAGATAACTAAAAAAAATGGGTGCCTTTAGCTAAGTTTACTATAAATAGTATAATAAATGTATTAATAGGCGTAATGCCGTTTTACGCAACCTATAGATAAGACCCTTAACTTAGATTTAAACTATAACCTAAAATTAATATAATAGGACCCATAATTAAACGGATCCAGTTAATTGACGCTTATAACTTTGCTAATTAAATAAAGTAATTAATAGAACTATTATAAAGTAAATTAATATACGTTTAAATGGTAAAGGCCCTTACGTCCTTAATGTTCTTAGGTTCTTGCTAGTTTATAATTGCTTTAACTTTCTTAGGGTCCATTTATACGCCGTCTATAGAAATAATAAGTCCAAGGTATAGGACTTCTGTTTTATGGAACTCGCGTTTATCTATATCTAATTATAGGCCGGCTCTATATAAGGTTTACAAGACCAGTTTAATATATTTTTGGTATTTAGCTAGATTATTACTGTATATTAAGATATCGTTAATATAAGCAGTATAAAAGATGTCTAGGTATGGGCGCAGGGTATTATTTATAAAGTGTTGGAATAAACTTAGGGTGTTTATAAGGCCAAACGGCATTACTAAGTATTTAAATAATCTGTATTAAGTACGAAATGTAGTAAGCTATTTATCTCCTTTTGCGATATAGAAACGGTTAAATGCGTAGATAATATTATGCTTTATATAGTAGCGAGCCTTACTTAATTAGTTCAGTGTCTCTTAAATTAGTAGGATTGGGTATTAGTTCTTAATAGTAATAGTGTTAAGAGCTTAGTAGTCTATATAGAAGCGTAGACCGCTGCCAGGTTTCTTAATAAAGATTACTGGTACGGCTAACGTACCCTGCGGGCATGTGGCCATTGCGGGCATGTGGCCACCCCATCAAAATCGTGAAAACGCGCGACGCGTTATATAACTACAAACCTTAATGGCCACCCCACAACAGGAAAAACCCCTTTTTCAAGAGGGCAGACTTGTTCTAGCTATTAATGCCTATAAACAAGGCCAATTTAAAGCCCTCCAACCTGCTACAATAACGTATGATGTGCCCTAAACAACAGCCAGGCGCCGCATCGCCGGCATTACACCAAAACGCGGTTCTATTGCGCCAAATCGTCGCCTTACACCAGCACAAGAAGAGACTCTTAAGCAGAGGATTCTGTTAATGGATTAACGCGGTATGTTACCTAGGAATTCTACTGTACAGCAGATGGCTAGCCTTCTAGCTACCCAGCGTGGATTACAACCGGTTGGCGAGCGATGGGTATACAACTTTATTAAGCGCCACAACGACCTACAATCTAAATGGAATCGCAAGTACGACTATTAGTGTGCCAAATGCGAGGATCCTGTGCTTATTTAAGGCTGGTTTAAAAGCGTTCAAGACGTAAAAATACAATATAGGATTCTTAATAAAGATACCTAGAATTTTAATGAGACAGGCGTCTAGATAGGCGTTATTGCAACTATAAGAGTTATTACCGGAACCGACCGTGCTGGCCGGCCTAGGACAGTACAGCCAGGCAATTAAGAATAGGTTATAATTATTAAGTGTATTAATGCGTTGGGGGGTGCAATTCCACCGCTAGTTATCTTTAAAGCAGTAATGTATCAAGCTGCTTAGTACGAGGACGACATTATTCCACACGACTAGTTGATTGGCGTTAGTGATAATAGCTAGACAATAAATGAGATTGGCCTAACCTGGCTAAATCTATTCCATAAGTATACAAAGGATCGCACTATTGGCACGCATCGGCTACTTGTGCTAGACGGCCACGGCAGCCATATTAACCCCAAATTCGACCAGTTCTGCCTAGATCATAAGATTATTGTCGTCTATATGCCGGCGCATTTGTCGTATCTACTACAGCCGCTTAATGTAGGCTGTTTCTCAGCGCTAAAGCAGGCCTACGGACATAGCGTTAAACAGCTTATGGGCCGCGGTGTCAACCATATCAATAAACGCGAATTCCTGCCACTGTATAGGCAGGCTAGGCAAATAGCGCTGCATCAAAATAATATACAGGCAGGATTCGCAGCTACTGGCCTTGTTCCATACAGCCCTAATCACGTGCTGTTGCAGCTGCATGCTAAATATCAGACGCCATCACTATAACGCCGTCCGCCGTTGAATGCATCTTGGGCAGCTAAAACACCTCACAATATTGCTAAGCTGCAGAAGCAGACAGTTTTACTAAAGCGCTATCTCCAGCAGCGTACGCATAGCCTACTGAGTCCAACAGAACAAGCCCTCGGCCAGCTTGTTAAGGGGTGCGAAATGGCAATGTTAAGTGCTGTGCTGCTTGCAAGTGAAAATGAGAAGCTACGCATGGAAAACCAGCGCTAGAAACAGAAGAGGGCAAAGAAGCGCACATATATAGCTAGAGGGGGTGTTTTATCAGGGGCAGAAGGGGCCTCTCGTGCACAAGCTGCACAGGAGGAGGCAGTAGCGGTAGCAGCAGAGGCAGCAGTTGAGCGACCTCAACGAGCACCACGCAAGTGCAGCATGTGCAAATTAACAGAACACAATGCACGTACATGCCCTAGACGGCAGGCAACTAGCTAGCAGATAGCTATATAAATATAATTATTCGTGGTTGAGTAATTCGCAATATTTACCCTTGGTGGTTTGATGGGGTGGCCACATGCCCGCAATGGCCACATGCCCGCAGGGTACGTTATAGGTAAAGAACTTGCTCTAATAAATCCTTTGTCCAGATGTTTATCTAAGTACTTCCATAATACCTAGAGTTTATTTTAGGATATTCCGTATAAGGGTCCAAATCTAGGATGTTTTCCTTCTTTAACTACAATCTTATAATTATATAGACGGCATTCCAGTAGCTTATTAGCTTCCTTTCATGAGAATACGTCTAGGTAATTATGGTACTCTATAGGTACCTTTATGGCGGGGTTAGTATGCTTCTTTAGTGCTAAGGCCTTCTTAATGTTGGCTATTATAACAGCGAAGATTATATATTCTGGTTTCCTAGCAAGTCGTACTAGTAAAGTAATTCCAATTATATAGATATCTAAGGTATTAAGCAAGCTTAGATTGTCCTTAGTTTCTTATATAGTTTCTTATTTGGCTTTAGGTTTGGTATTAAGTACGGAGTTAGTATTAGATTTAGGTTTGGGTTCTTTAAGTATCCTTTTTATAGTAGAATACCAGTTCTTCTAGTACTTTTATATATTAAGCTTAGGCTTAAACTTCTGCTTGGTTTGGGATATAGCAGTTAAAGTCAGTTTATATAGTCTAGTGTAATTTCCGGGTTCCTGGTAAATGTTAGTAGAAATCTCATATTAGTGGAATTTAGTGGAATTCTTAGGTAGGTAGAATTTAGTGGAATTCTTAGGTAGGTGGAATTAAGTGGACTTTTTAAGTATAGGGTGGACATTAGTGGAAATTTTAGATTTTAGTTTAGAGTCTAAGTAATAAGTTATAAAACACTTCTGCTTGCAATAGGAGGCGGTAAATAGAAGCTTAAGGTTGTCCTAATTAATAATTACCTTATATAGCTTTATCTATGGTTGTTTAAGAATTACTAGGTAACCTAGGGTAGTTATAAAGAGTTTAATTAATTCTTTATGCTTCAGGTATTGGAATCTTAGGGCCGCTATATAAGTAATACGGCCTAAGATAGTGCATTTGCTATTAAATCCAAATACATTAATATACTAGTTAAGGGGTATTAGGGTAAACCTATTATCTTACGCGAAAATCTTATTAATAAATCCTATACCGCTAGCTCCTGTGTTAATTAGGACTTAAGCGTTAGCCTATTAACCTTTCTACCAAAGATAGTAGTTAACGGTTATACTATAATTCTAAGAGTTAGGTTTTATAATATCTAATATATTTAATAAGATCCTGTAATATAGCTATCCTAAAGAGCAACTTAACTCTAGGATATACCTTTTAGTGGCGAGCGGGAAGGGGTTCCTATAGAATATTAGTTGTAACTTTATCCTTATAAGTGGTGCTTATTAGATATGGGCTGGAACCAGGTAAAGATTAGGGGCGGTAACTAGAGGATTAATATAGTAAACGGTTATTAGTATTAGCCGTTTATAAGTTGTGTTAGGGCATAGGGACGGAGTAGTATCTTAAGATATATTCCTTGCTTTTATATTTAAAGTAAAAACCTAGCTTAATGCGTTATTCTTATTTAGGGGACCCTAGTAGAGCGTATCCTAGGGTCCCTATATTAATATTTATGGCATTAGGGTGCTTAGGCTAAGATAATAACTTAGTAAACGTTTATAGGGCTATTATACTATATTAAGGAGTGGACTTTGTAACAGTGCAAGTGTGGGAGAATTGAATGAGCGACTTTTTTGTAAATCTATGGAAATCAAGTGAACTAAATACATGAAAGTAGACCCGGAACTCCGTAGTCTATAACTCAATATTTGACCGTATCCGAGACATACGAGGGTAGCGTCGATCATGTCTCGGAGCCTCTTAGGCGACGATCTTGTGTCTCAGCGTAGTGCTGGTGAACTGTTACAGACTTTAGTGTTAGGCGTAGTATATTATTATACCGTTTATTAATAACGTTTATGCAGGCATTAAGGGCTCCTAGTAGGTCTATACCTATTAGGGAGGTTTTTAGTTTAGGGCTTAGGGACTTAATAAGGCTGTTAACTAGTACGGAGTTATTTCAGCCTATTTCCTTTGCGTAATAGTTAAACTTAGAGAAGTATACTAGGAAGCTTTTTGTTCCTTAAGTTATATAGTTTATCTTCCTCTAAGCGGTAGCTTGGCGGTTTAGGTTACTATATATAGCTTTAAGTAGTATAACTAGACTTTATACTAAGTTTGGTTAAAGGGGTTTAATAAGGTTAGCTATATCTTCTTTTAGTTAGCTTAGGGCGTAACAGAATTAGTTAGCTTTAGTTAGGTAGCGGTTAGTATTACTAGTTAGCTTATTTTTAAGCTAGCTTAGGAATAATTAGAGTTCTTATTATTTACTAGTAAATATTAGAGGGTCTAGTAGTTATTTAGATTATTATAGTACAGTAGTTAGTTTGGGGTAAATAGTTATTATAGGTTTAGGACTCTTATCCCATGTATTTATCTCTAGAAAAGGCATTTAGTCTTAGAGCCCTAGTATAGGCATCTTAAGGGTATAGACTTCTTCTTAAAGGTCCTTAATTATTTATAGGTGTTATACCTCTTGTTTAGCTTATTATTAAGTTAAAGTGGCTTGGTTCTATATAAGGGCGTCTATAAAGGACTTTTATATCTTTACTAATTATTCTTAGAGTGTGGATATAATACTAGCAGCTATTATGGGGACTTTAGGGTCGTTTTATATTTTAGAGGGTAGTATATAAGGTTAACACAATATAGTATTATAGAGCGAGCATAAGCGGTAATAATATATAGCAAAGTAGATATTATTAAGCTATGTATATAAACTGCGTAATAAAGTTAAGACGTTATATAAAAAGAGAAGGTAAGGAAACGGGAAAAAAGGGTATATATTATTCGTTTGGTTGCTTAGTTAACATATACATAGAGCAGAATAGGATTTAAGTAGCGGTCCTGGCAGAACTCGGCAGGATTTAATGGACTTGGCAGAATATAGCAGAATGCGGCAGATTACCGTCAGATTGCCGTAGATTGCCGGCAGATTGCTATTAGATTGTTATCTCGCGGTCGGTCTCTTTTTACTGTGTTGGTGGAAACAGGTGGAAACAGGTGGACGTGTATAAGGTGTCACGGAGGTGTCCCGTGACAAACGCCCTCGTAGATTTTAGAGCTAAACTTAATACCTAGTGTACCTCCTACCAATACCGCTACGGATTTAATAGGATTGCGGGTTAAGCTTACTAAATATTAGCGTTGTAAAAAGCGCTGCCTAAACGTTAATTAGTGTTACGTACTTAGCCAGGTAGACGTTAAATTAATAGATAAGGACTTAAGAGAATGGGTAACTGGCATCCAGCATAGTATTGCGAATATTCAAAATCCGCCTTATAAGCTTACTGCTCAGCTTACTAAGAGAGCAGCAAATGGAGGGAATAGTAGTAGAAGAGCACGTTAATTAGCCTTTAGCAAGAGCTCTACTGCTAGTACTCCAGGCGTTATTAATTACTTTTACATTAGCTCTATAAGCCTAGTACTAGATTAGCAAATAGATTAGCAAACTCCTATACCAGTAAGCCAACTAATATTACTGTCCTCACCTATATTACTAATACGCTGTCTATAAGGCATTAACTACGCGAAGGATTTAGAGGAGTTCTTTACGTATTGGAAGTAGAGTATAGCTAGTAATTTTAACTGGGAGGCTGACTTTAAGGCGGCATACAAAGTCGTCTATAATCTAAGATAGGACTTAGAGCTTCTACGTAATAAATCTAATGGCGCTAATCTAGTTAAGGAACTTATAAAGGCTGGTATTAAATTAGGTGTTGCAAGGCGGCTATAGAAGGATTTAAAGAAGTAGGCAAATAAGCGTCATACTTAGCTTAAAGGAAGTTTCTAAGATATAGATAATTAGCAAAATATAGGGTGTCTTTATCACTGCTAGTGCCTCTATAGTAGCGAAGACACCCCATATATATAAGAGATTAAAGCCTCTTGGTATATTTACAAGTGTTAAGTACGATTAAGAACGCTACTAAAAATCGATCTTCTCTTACTCTAAAAATCAATCTGCCTTTATACCAAAAACCTTACCAACCGTACCCACTATGTTGGAAATATCCTCTTGCGCTCTCGCTCTTGCTGCCAACCTTATCTATACTCTAAAGAAGGAAGGCTTTAAAGCTATACTTAAAGCTTTCAGGGTGCTCTGCCTAAGAGGACCACTCCTACTAAATAAAAGCTTTCAGCTCTCCAAAGAACTCTTTAATTAGATTTAAATTAGGTAAGTACGCAGGCAAATATATAAGCTTAACGCTAAAGGCATTAAAGAGAGCCTGTATTCTCTCTAAGTAATAAAAGCTAGCGTTATCTATAACTACTACTAATCGCTTAGTAGGAAAGCGATTACACCGTAGTAGAAGAGTATTTGCCACCTAGAACTTAAAGCCTTCGCTATTTATCAAGCCTTTATATACTAAGGCTACCAGTACACCGTTAACTATATACGCAGGCAGTATATTAAGCCTCGTCTTACCCTAATTATATAGCGTTTGCAGTACTGGTGTAATACTAGAGGGAGCCTAGCCAGTCTTCTATACGCCTGTCTTTAAATCTATGCCTAACTTATCTATAAACACTAGTTAATCGGCGGTATACTGTAATATAATAGCAAAATATATATCGTGATTGTAAGAGCTGCGCTTAAGAGCTACCTAGTAACACTACTTTGTATAAGCTACCCCCTAGGCTCTACAAGATAATCTGTTGGCTTACCCGCTTCCTTATTTAGCTAGCTAAATAGAGCTCTTAAAATATTGTATAGCGGCTTACTACAATATTAAATATATTATAGAGTAACTACTGCAACTTATTACTAAAGAGAGTTGGCTTTTCCTCCAGCCATATTAGTATTACCACGATTATCTGATTACTTAGTAAAAACTAGCTACCCTTACCATTTAAAGGCGCCCGAGTTAATCTGAATACCCGCAAGTTCCTCCTAATTAAGGCAATTAATCGAATTGTACAACCAGCGGTGGAGGCGCATTCTGCTTAAGTTGCTCCAAGTTAAAGAAGATCCTTAATTAGGGCGTGCTGATATAGACCCATTCGCGAAGCCATATTGCGAATATAGTACGGGTGAAAACCTTATAATATTTAACAAAGATCACAACACTACGGAGGAAGGCTGATTGTAAATGGCTTTAAGTCTGTTAGAAGCAAGGTTCTTACAGCTAAGTATACGGCTTCACTTCAATTACTATATACAGTTGGTGGCGATCAAGCGAGATTGGATGCGCGAAGCGAATTTGAAATCTCGCAGCGCTCGCTTAAGGGGGGGGGTAAAGCTGGTCGTGAATATTACTGTAGCTTTGGATCCTTGTTTATAGATATTTGGACCTATTTTATTCACTCTTTCCCATTTTGGGATTAGCGTATACGCGCTCCATAAGAGTTACCACCAATATATAGAATAGACCTCTTCTCCCTCTAGACACCAATAACACAACCAATCAAGTAATTGCTATACCGTAGCTACCGAAGTGCTACTAACACTAATCAGTGATCACAGATTAGGAGACGGTACTATTTTAAAGAGAAATCAACTACGAAAGGCCCACCTACCTGTGCAGAGAACCCTTATATGAGATTTGCTAGGGAATACGCGTTAAGAAGTAGACGCCTGCCTGTGCTCGTGTTTCTATAACTTAATTTGTATTTAAAGATTCAAAGGCCTGCCTGTGCTCGTCTTTCTGTATTGCGTCCATTACGCATTCGCGGCACCTACGCGTTTTACTGTTCATCGCAACCTACGAACTCAATACGGCCTCTATACCGACAACTTTCCCTCCCTCTATACCTCTGAAAACCCTATAGTAACTGATTCTGCCTCCCTCCTCACCTCCTCCTATATAATAAATATAAGCTATAGTGGACTGGTTAGCAAAGCTAGAGAACAAGGATTAGTGGCCTAATGGCTTTGATCCCACAAATAAGGAGAAAGATAAGAGAGATGCTTTTGTGAGATATAAATGCTGGGTCTATAACCAATTATGGTTGTAAGATAGTGATCTCTAGGAGCAATTTAAAGAAGACTTTGATAAATGGACGGTATAGCTATTTAATGAAGTTAATAAGATATACTTATGTAATTTACGAAGTGCTCTGCGTAAGTATGGAGTTTGGGTATATAAGTTAAATCGCCCTTCTAAGCTGAATGATGTACTGTATAAATGCCTTTAGGAGGAAGAGCCGACTGCTTAGACAATACTAGAGATTTAACAAATAATACCAAAGGACGGAGAATTCAAGTTAAACCTTATAGCATATATGCTAAAGACAGGCGGAGTTAAAGTACGAGTTGGCAACCTTAATAATATTAAACGATAACCTACGCAACACTAAAACTTACCTCCTTTACTCTTACCAGCAGACCGTACTGCTAGAGATATTATTTCCCTTATAAAGTTAATTATAGTAGACAACAAATACAGCAGTCAGAATAATAACTTTAATATTAAACTTAATATCTTTGAGAATTACTATAAGCAACTTAATATTACTGATAACGCAATAAAGGCAAAGGCATATTCCAACATACTAAAGGATAATACTCTTAACCACTTCTTTGCAAATTAAGCATCGTATAGAGAAGGTACACCTACTTTTACTTAACTTTGCGGTGTAACACGAGCCTATTTTAAGAACAATAACCACCGCCGCTCTTAACTTCAGTTATTTAACAGCCTTATACTAAAGGAAGTTATATCTTAACTGGAGAATACGGCCAAACAGAAGAAGGAATGCCTTAATATCTTAGTTAGAGACCTCCAAAAAGCATAGAACGGCGCTAATAAGACTGTAAAGGGTGACGCCGCTTTATAACAGCGCTTAATTATTGCGTATTAAGATGACTTGGCTTACAGTTATGCATGCTTTTAACCACCTAATATATTACTAGCCTTAATCAACTCTTTTTAAAGCTTAATTGTTACCTATAAGAGAAGTCACCTACTGGCTATAGCTGCCTATATTACAGGAGAAGATAAAGAGGAAGAAGTGTACTATATAGACCGCCAATACGTTCGCAATAATAACGATCACAATAATCGCGGTACCTCGCGATTTTAACGCTTCCCACAATACCCTTAGAATCGCAATACTTGATACCTTTAAGAACGATACCCTTAAGACCAAAATCCTCAATTCTGTAACCCTCGTGACTCACAAGTTAAGAGATGCTTTGTTTGCAAGAAATAAGGCTATTAGTCTACTAAATACTTAAAAGAAGAGCAAGAAGATTAGAAAGAGAAGTATAGATATAAATATGGCCGTACCTTTAATTAGAATGCTGCCCAATGGATTACTGAATATAAAGGCACCGAAGACAACGATAATCTTAATAACTTTCAGACCTTTATATTTAATCTTAAAGAAGATACTAAACATGCTAAATACTTTATATTGTTAATAGTTGAGAAGTTAAGCAACCTTATAACTTAATACGTACTTATAGGAGTAGTTCCTGATAAGTCTACTTTCCCTTTTACATATTTAACCACCTCTAAAGAGACCTCTTAATACAACTCTGATAAATGGTATAGTATTATAATTAACACGGGAGCAGCAAGAGCATTAACTGCTAGATTTAGCCAATATCTTGCATATAAGGAGACCGTTGACTTAATAGCCATACTTGATACTTCTAACGCCGGCGCCATTAAGGTTAAGTTCGGAATTGGCTTAATGTTATTAGTAGGTTCTCTTAAAGTGCAATTACTAGTAGGAGAGATTGTGTTTTATGTTATACACGCTAATACCCTATTTCTTATAAGCCTACAAGATCTTAACTCTCTGGGTTACTACTACAATAACCTTACCAATAAGGTAGTAACTCCTATATTAACAGTGCCAGTAGCATGACAGTTCGGTCACCCCTTCCTACTATGGGGAAAGACTCTACAGCAATTCGTTACTGCATTAATTACATTAACAGCATACTACTTAACGGCAACAGAGTTGTTATGATTGCACCGTCGTTTCGGCCATTCTTTAGTTAGGAAGTTATATGCTCTACTTAAGCGTTTAGGTCACAATATTAATAAAGAGATGATTAAGAAGCTAACCAAGTACTGTCGCCATTGTCAAAAGCACGGCAAATCCCTATATAGATTTAAGTTCAAGCTTCCTGACAATTTAGACTTTAATTATATAGTATTTGTTGATATTTTCTACATTAATGGCAAGCCAGTACTCCACGTTGTTAATAAGGCTATAGGATTTACCGCTGCCCGATTTCTAAAAGATATATCTGCAAAAACCACCTAGGAGGCTCTTTGTACTTATTGGCTTAATACTTATCTCGGTCCCCCCAATTTAGTTATATATAATACCGGCACCAACTTTAATAGCCATAAGTTTTGTTAAAACGCCTCTATAGTTGTAATAAAGACCAAGTGTGTGCCCGTTAAGGCTCATTGGAGTATTAGAAAGGTCAAATGAGGTTATATAACCCTTTTTTGCGCCTATAAGATCATTTAAGAAGAGATAGGTTTAGATATCTTAAAGGAGGCATATTTATAGATGGCTGTTAAGGCGTTAAATAATTCTATGGGCCCTAATAGCTTGGTACCAACTTTACTGGTATTTAGTGCTTTCCCACGAATGTCAGATAGTGACGTACCGGCACCATTAATTTAACAATATACTGTCGCCATACATAAAGCAATGGAAGAGATCATAAAGGAGAGAGCTAAGAGAATGGTCAATAACGCACTTAACACTCGAAACGGTCCCAATATGGAAGCTTTATATGACCTGCCACCTAATTCCCTAGTGCTTGTATACAGAGAGAAAGGAGGCTGGAAAGGCCCCTTCCTATTAATTAGAATTACTGGCGAGACTTATAAGGTTAAACTCTTATCTGGAGTTACCGATTTCCGATCAACTTATATTAAGCTATATTATAAAGAGAGTACAGTTGGAGACTCTAAGGGAGATTAATCTAATGGAGAGCAAGTTAATGAAGGAGAAGAGGAGCAAGAGGTACCAATTCGGCGACTATAACGCAACCGCCAGCAACCTAAACGATTTTGTAAACCTGACGTTACTATCTATATAGTAATTCCATCATATACTAACTCCCGTATAAAGGAGATTAACGGCCTATTTAAGAAGGGCGTATTTTGAATTGCTGATACTTCTATAGTACTAGAAGGCACCTATATATTCAACTCCTAATTTATTAATGATATTAAGAACAAGGGCACTAATTAAGCGTTTAAGAAGTTATGATTAGTTATACAAGCCTATAACAATTAGGAGAAGGAATTGGTGTTGATATAGTTACCTACTATTTAACGATCGAGTTAACGAATTATACTCGCACTTACACCTTCTCTTCTTAAGGAAGGCGCCTCCCTGTACCTCTGTAATATCTTATAAGCGTACATACAATCTACCACTCTTTTAAATCGCGATTTCTATATTCGCCCACCTCTAGAACTCTTAGATATCTTGCAACTCAGCAACAATACCATTATAAAGGTAATTAAGCCTCTATACAGTATCCCTAAGGCTGGCAACCATTGGTTCTTAATATACCACCTTTACTACACAGAGAAGCTTAAGATAAAGGAGTCTACCTATGACCCTTGCCTCCTCTACACGCACAAAGCCGGAGTAGGAATTATTGGCCTCCAGACTGATAATACTCTATTTATTGGAAATAAAGAGTTTGCATAAAACAAGGAAATTAATCTCATAAATGCTAAGTTTATGGCAAAGGAATATAAGAAACTTATAATAAGTACTCCAATTAAGTTTAATGGCGGTTAAATTACTCCTAATAACAATAACTCCATTATATTTAACCAAATACGCTAGTGTGAGAACTTAAACCTTGTTAACCTTAAGACTACTAATCTTACAAGTTTAAGAGGCACTAAGAGAGTTGTGGTCACCCTAAAAGATTAATATATTGCTTAACGCGTAAGAGGAGCGTATATTGCCTCTATATGCTAACTAGAGTCTTTATTTAATCTTTCCTTTGCGGCTTAAGTTACTAACCTAAAAGAAGGTAACGCAAAGAAGCTAAATAAGCGTTTATAATGGCAAATTAACAATAAGTCAAGAGGTCTGCGATTTGTACCTTTAGACCTCTAATTACCTAAGATTGTGGTATTTATAGATGCCTCTTTTACCAACAACGCTGACAACACCTTGTAAATTGGCTTTATAATTGCAATTACTGATAACAGTAGCAGTATGAATATCGTTTATTAGTCCTCTATTAAGTGCAAGAGGGTTACTCACTTAGTTCTAGCCTCTAAACTATACGCAATGGCTTATAGATTTGATTATGGCGCGGTCTTGAAGTCTATAATAGAGAAGATCTTATAGGTGGAGCTCCCGCTTATACTCTATACAGATTCTAAGTCGCTATATGAATGCCTTGTCAAGTTGGGAAGTACTTAGGAGAAGAGATTAATGGTTAACTTAATATGCTTACGCCAATCATATAAGAGACGCATAATTACGGAGATTAAATAGATTAATGGCGACTTAAACCCTATAGACGCAATAACGAAAGCAAACGCTTATAATGTATTAAGAAACCTTGTTGATATAAATACAATTAACTTAAATACAAAGGAATGGGTGGAGAGAGGTTAAGTGGTTGGTAAGAAATTAAGTAAACGTAGAATGCAGAGACTGGAGTTGGATTTTGATATTACGTGCGGTATGTCACATATATGGGTTATTGGGCCAATTATATAGAGAGTTGCCAGTGTTTGGACCTATTTTATTCACTCTTTCCCATTTTGGGATTAGCGCATACGCGCTCTATAAGAGTTACTACTAATATGTAGAATAGACCTCTTCTCCCTCTAGACACTAATAACACAACCAATTAAGCAATTGCTATACCGTAGCTACCAAAGTGCTACCAACAATAGACAATCCAATTGTACAGGCTTGCGCGTCCTTACCGTGCTTTACCTTAGAAGCTCAGACCAAGAAATCGATTGTGCGGATATAGGAATATCCGCACCGTCCGCTAAGCTGATTTAGGACGGCAATCGTTTTCTTTAGTCTGAGGGGCTTTGGCGAGATTTATAGAAAACCTAAATATTGTTTATATAAGAAGACCTTATTAACTTTAACGAAATTGATCTACCCTCCCACAGCACCTATTGACATGAAAATTACACTAAATTATAGAGAAAAGCCTACTCTATAAAGCTATGAGATTCTTAGCTCCTTATACCCGCGCGACGTTAAGAGGAAGTCGTCGCGGTAGAGGCCACAATTCCACCTCTGCACCACCGAGCCGCTCAGTAAACATCAACGCTGAACGCTTACGCCCACGCCCACACCGCCAGCCCTCTGCGTAGAGCTGTGGAGCTTTGCGAGAGCTCTGCGAGACGAAGCTCAGGGGAGACCTGCACGGAGCTCTGCACGGAGCTCTACCAAAACTCTGCAAAAGCTCTGCAAAAGCTCTGCACGAAGCTCTGCACGGGGCTCTGCACGGGGCTCTGCACGAAGCTCCGCTCAAAGCTCCGCTCGAAGCTCTGCACGAAGCTCCGCTCGAAGCTCTGCTCGAAACTCTGCCGAAGCTCTGCTCGAAGCTCTGCTCGAAGCTCTGCTCGAAGCTCTGCTCGAAACTCCGCTGAAGCTCTGCTCGAAGCTCTGCTCGAAGCTCTGCACGAAGCTCTGCTCGAAACTCTGCTTGAAGCTCTGCACGAAGCTCTGCACGAAGCTCTGCACGAAGCTCTACTAAGGCTCTGCACAAGGCTCTGCCCAAAACTTACCCCCGAGTAGTAGCAGAGGCACTCCGGGCCACGGGAGGATATTTTCAAGGAAGGACCCAACTATAGTATTAACTAGGTGTTGCAATAACTTTAAGTAGTAGGTATCTATAGATCTGTATAGTTTTATCTATATTAGTAGACTATTTAATAAGATATAATATATGCTAATAATTTTAATAATACGTTTTTTAACTTTAACGAAATTAATATTAGAACTAAGCAATAGCCGTATAATAAAATTCATACCATTTAGAAGCCCTAAGTCTTAAAAAAAATATAACTTTGTGTGGTAATAATAACGCGTTATATAAACGAATAAATTAGATATCCGCAATATCCGCTTGGCGGATTTTGCTAATAATTTTAACAAGACGCGTCAAACGTTCTCAGACTTACCTCAGCAAGCTCAGACCATAGAATCAATTAGCGGACATACGTATATCCGCAAGCGGATATCGCTAACCTTTTTTGTCAAAAAGTTGATTCTATGGTCTGAGGGACTTTTCCAGACTTTATTAAGCGACGCGACTTATTTTGTATATAGAGCAGTCACCTTCTTCAACAAAATTAATCTATACCCCTACAGTAGCTACCCTCTTAGGAATATAGTTAAATTGATCCGTAGAACCAGCTCTATAATAGATTAACTTTTGGGCTTTATATATACACCCATTGCGACGTCCGTTGCGATGTCCGTTGCGGCGTCGCGTCGTCTAAATTCGTATGGGGATATATATAATCTTTAACAAAATTAATAAAGCTACCCACGTAAGGTCTAGGGCTGCATATAGGCTTAAAATAATCGCAAGAACTAGCTCTATAATCCATTAATTTTTAGGCCTTATATATATACCCGTTATAACGCCATAGCTGCTTCTACAATCCTTAATAACGGATTTTTTTTTTGCCGAAAATGATCTTGACTTTGGGCAGTTGTGGGCTAATTTAGACCCGATATTCATAAAATATCGGGTTATCTCTCTAATCGATCAATTTTTAGTAGTATTTTAAGCCATTGTGGTTAAGCAATTCAACCGCGAGTATAGGGAAAGTTGTAGAAAATGTCGGAAAATGTAATAAACCTTGGAAATGTCCCTTAGACCACATTTTCGATTTTACATGGAGCGGATATAAAATTATTCCGAATATGTGGTCTGAGCTTGCTGAGGTAACACGTCTGAGAACGTTTAGCAAGATTTGTTAAAACTGTAAGTAAAATCCATAAAACGGATATTGCGGATATCTAATTTATTCATTTATATAACGCGTTATTATTACTACATAAAGTTATATTTTTTTAAAGATTTAGGGCTTCTAAATGGTATAAATTTTATTATACGGCTATTGCTTAGTCCTAATATTAATTTTGTTAAAGTTAAAAAACGCGTTATTAAAAGCGTAAGCATATATTATATCTAATTAAATAATTAGCCGATATAGATAAAACTATATAGATATATAGATATCTACTACTTAAAGCTATTGTAACACCTAGTAGGTGCTATAGTTGAGTCCTTCCTTGAAAATATCCTCCCGTGACCCGGAGTGCCTTTGCTACTACTTAGGGGTAAGTTTTAGGCAGAGCCTCGTGCAGAGCCTTAGTAGAGCTTCGTGCAGAGCCTTAGTAGAGCTTCGTGCAGAGCCTTGATAGAGCTTCGTGCAGAGCTTCGTGCAGAGCTTCGTGCAGAGCTTCGTGCAGAGCTTCGTGCAGAGCTTCGTGCAGAGCTTCGTGCGGAGCTTCGTGCAGAGCCACGTGCAGGCATGCAGACGTGTAGCTGTACAGACGTGCAGACGTTCGTACGGGCGATCAATTGCAGAGACGTTCGTAGAGACGATTGTATGGGCAATTGATCGATTGATTGTATGGGGGTTGTACGGGCGATTGTAGAACCTTGCTAGTATATTAGTGCTGCGTGTTAGTAGAGCTTTAGAGCTCTATATAGGCAAAGAAAAGAGACTATATATACATGAGGTAGGTGGTAAAACGCTGATGACGATGCTGACGATAGAGCTGATGACTATGATTTGTAATTGCTACTGTCGACAACGCCACTCAGTCAGTATTTGATAATGGGAATCGACAATAGGGCTTCGAGTAGAGCTTTGAGCAGAGCTTTGAGCAGAGCTTTAAGCAGAGCTTTGAGCGGAGTTTCGAGCAGAGCTTTGAGCGGAGCTTCGTGCAGAGCTTTTGCAGAGCTTTGGTAGAGCTCCGTGCAGAGCTCCGTGCAGGTCTCCTAAGCTTTGTTTCGCAGAGCTCTTGCAAAGTTCCACAGCTCTACGCAGAGGGCTGGCGGTGTGGGCGTGGGCGTAAGCGTTCAGCGTTGGTGTTTACTCGGCGGTGCAGAGGTAGAATTAGGGCCTCTACGGCGACGAATTCCTCTTAACGTCGCGCGCGTATAAGGAGCTGAAGATCTCATAGCTTTATAGGGTAGGCTTTTCTCTATAATTTGGTGTAATATTTATGTCGATAGGTATTGTGGGGGGGGGTAAATCAATTTCGTTAAAGTTAATAAGGTCTTCTCATATAAACCGTGTTTAGGTTTTCTATAAATCTCGCCAAAGGGCCTCAGACTAAGAAAACAATTACCGTCCTAAATCAGCTTAGCGGACGGTGCGGATATTCCTATATCCGCAATCGATTTCTTAGTCTGAGCTTCTGAGGTAACTCGATTGACTGAGTCGCTAACATATAATCAGCAGCTGGTTAATAGAGGAAGGGCAGAAACCTACTTTCATAACGTCATATATTACGGCTTTTTGCCCAACTTCCTTAAAAAAGATGTGTTTTTAGTGGTGGCCTTCTGCAGCATTTCATCGGCATCGTAATATTAACGCGTTTTGGTGAGGCTTGCTAATAAAATCACGCTAGCTAGGGTGCCTGCAGCATGCTAATCCAGGCAGGAGCGCCAAAGCGCCCAATACGAAAAGTCACACTTGCCAGACGAAGGGATACGCACTTCGCCACATTTCCGCAGTATGCCTTGAATTTCACAAGAAGCAATTATACTCGGACTTTAATGATAAATGGAAGGCTGCCCACGAAAGAATTCTAGGATAAATTATGCCTTTCAGCCTTGCGTTTCCGAAATGCTCCGTCTCTTGCTCGCCATTCTCATCGCCTCCCCAGTCTCTGCAATGCCGTCAACATGCTACCTCCCAGATGGCTCCGTATCACAAGACTATCCTTCCGTCCCATGCGACCCGAGTACAGCAATTAGCTCTTGCTGCGTTCCTGGCGATTACTGCCTTTCCAATGGCCTATGCTTGAAATCTTCTGTTAATAATCTATTGGCAGTGTCTGGCTGCACAGATAGGAATTGGGTAGAGCCGTGCAATAAATATTGTGTCAATAAGTCGGGTAATTTTACTCAATTTCAGCATGAGCAAGGCTCAATATATACACGGTGTAGAGGATTTAGCTTACACTGCTCGCGCTCCTAGGATCCAAAGACAGCGTCGTTGATCTTATCCCATGCCAAGACAGCTTGGGCGGAAGCACCGCCAATCCAAAATTCTGTTGTGGCACGGAGGCTTCATGCTGTAGCAACAGCAGCCTGTGGATGGTCATTCCAGTCGGTTCTGTCATCGGGCGCGCGGGTTTAGCTTCAGCGACCTTATCGATATCCTCAACAGCTTCCACAGCTTTAGCAACACCATCCTCCTATACGCTGTTAACAACCCTAAGATCTTCACTATCGTCAGATCCAACATCACAGCCGCAACAACATACGATTGCCCTCCCCCTGGGCCTCGGACTAGGTCTCGGTATCCCGCTCGGTCTGGTCCTTATCGGTACCCTCTTCTACTTTGCTCGCCAACTCCACCTCTATAATCGCAACGTGAGTGCTTCCGAAGGAGGACAAGCAGGCTTTATCGCACCGATGCAGCTTGCGGCCAATGGTGGCAGTGACTTGCACGAACTGTCTTCTTGACGGTGACGATTATATTTTTCAGTCTAAAATGGGTTTTATATGGGTAATTGGCGCCGAACAGGCTTGCAAATTAATCAATTTAATTTAATTGACGCCTCGAATTAATTAAATTAATATTATAACGGTTGCAATTAAATTTAACTAGTATAATAGTAAGTAATTATTATTAGTCCTAGCGTAGTATTCAGGCCAGAGGGCCTGTTTAGTAACGTCTAAATTATTTTTTACTACTGCTCATTTTACCCCTACTCTTAATATAGGCCTATCGCGAGTCCTAATATAGTATTAAGTTACTTTCCTACTCTATTATTACTAATAGGGGCAGCGTCTTTATAAGCCAATACTGGTCGGATTTATGCTTCTATTTAAAGATAGACTATTATTATAGTACGGCTTTCTATCTATAGACGGACGGGTAAATAAAACGCCAGAAGTCCCCCTACTTTAGCTATAGCTTAAGCTACAGTTAAAGATAATAAGGCGCTTACGCTACCCCCTAAGGAAAACGATAAAAACCTAAGTAATAAAGATACTATTAAGCAATTAGCAGGTAAGCTATAGTGTTAAATATTATAGGGTAATTGCTAATATAGTGATTTGGAATAGTTCTAGCTTTAGTTAAGCCGCTAGCTAAGTATATAACTACTAGCAAGCATAATAGGTTGACGTTAAAGATAACTGGGTTAAGTAATAAAGATAGTAAGGTAGATAATAGTGGTAAGGTTATAGAAGGCGAATAAAAGAGCAAAAGCAGTATAAAAAGAAGAAAGATAAATAATGGGGTAGTAGTAATAAGGGTAAAAAAGGCTTCGGTGCTAAAGAAGCCTTATAATAAAAAGGGCGGTAGGTATAGCTAGTAGGGATTAGTTAACTAGAATACTAGAATAAAAGTAAAAATAGAAGATTTAAGTTAATAAGTTAATAATATAAGTTAAGGCTGGCGATTTACTTAGAGGGCAGTTAAAGTAAAATTACTAGCTGGTAACTTTACTATTAGCTAGGTAATAGGTTACCGGGTTTGAAATATATAGTATTTTTCCGTTTTAATCGCCCCCTATTATACGCTATCTCTAATAAACTATTATTATTTATACTATTTTCTCCCCTAAAGCTTATATAAAACATAAAGGGTATTTATCTATAACTAGTACTATAAGATTAAAAAGCAAGAGATGCGGGGTCTATATACTTTAGATATATTTTCTACCTAAGCGCTAGTTATTAGGCACTTTTTAGGGGGGGCTAGTTTATAAAGGAGATATAAAAACGGTATAGCTATAGTGTTAGCGACTTAATTAATTAAATCATAAGTCTAGTAAGAAGGATATATATAAGCCTATATAATTAGATTGTCTATTAATAAAGGTCTAAAACTAAAGAAAAGAAAAGGAGAAAAGGATAAGTAGCGCTGCTTAGAGTTTTATACAATCTTCTAGTTACGTAACTATGGCTATTATACGTAGTATGATTAATAATAACTAGTATATTATCATTTTTATAGACGCGTTAGCGTTAAGAAAGATTTTTTATATATTTTTTTATAAATTATAAAAAGTTATTAATAATAGACTTAAAGGTTGCTTACTTATACCTTTATATATAAAGCTTTTTTATATTAATAAGTATCTTAAATTTATAAGCTATATTATATATAATAGTTAAAATCATTATAGTATTAGTAGAATTTAGTAAAATGTAGTAAGGAGATATAATTATATAATTAAAGAACTATATAAAAAACCCCTAACGATTGGCATAGTTATAACGGTTTAGAAAATCAAAACTACGTATAGAGGAACCGTTATAACTATGCCGACCGTCGTAACCCTATTACCTACGTTATGCGATATATCTATCTTATATGCCTCTACAAGCCGTTATAGAGGCCCTAATAGAGTTGCAAGCTCTATATCTACCTAAAGCCGTAAAGCTTTGCGAGACCTCTGCTAAACAAAGCTTAGGGAGATATGCACGGAGCTTTACACGGAGCTCTAGGGCAGTATTTTAATGTTCTAAACCGTAAGCCCAAGGAGGAAGGCAGTGGTAGCCGACCGTTATAACTATACCGACCGTCATAACCCTATTGTGACGAACTCGGTCATCGAGGCACAGAACAGCAACGAAGGCGTGTAGGCCTATACGATTGTATTGGTCCTATACGAGAATATCAAACTAAGGAGAAGAAGAAGGCCGTGGAACGGACACGTCTATGTACATGCGCCAAGGCGTAAACGAACCCCTAACTAGATGACGCGTATCAGCGCCGTAACATTACCCCCCCCTTTAAAAAAGCCTGCCCTTAGGCGTTATTCCTAGGTATAGTTGTTGCTACAGGCACTACTTTTGCTTAACAGCGCTATACTAAGGAGAGAGAGGCCTGTCCTCCCAGCGGTCTTTAAAGCTATCTTCCGACTCCGCGTCTAATATAACCTCGTTAACACTCTCCTCCTATAGAGTAAACCTTTAACAGGCCCTAGGGGAGGGTAATCGGGTTTTTGCAGGTGCTAGCGGACAGTAGTTAATCCAATAGTCGGAGGATCCGCAGCAGACATATCTACCCAAGATTCGCCACTCTTCTCTTCTTATGGAGGAGGTTAATTAAGCTCACTAAGAGGTAGTTATAAGGGCATAAATGTTAACTGCTGAGAGATCCATCTGATCCTTGTTTAAACTTTGGTAGGGGGTTGGTTAACTAGCTCCGTATAAACCCTGGCGGCAAGAGAGCTACTAAACTACTAAGATAAAAGCTGGGTAGGTAGTTAGTAGGTTAAGCTAATACGAGAGGGCTTTATAAAGAACTGGAGACAGCCTAGATTAAAACGTAATAATCTTATTTGTATCTGCCCAACCTTAACCCTTTGCCTTATATAGCAGGCGCTCGAACTTGGCTATATAGCCTAGGAGAGGTTAATCTCCCTACTTAATTGTCTAAAGAGCGTCCTCTGCTTCTTATACTGCATTAGAGTTATTATTAACCCTCTCTAGCTGTTCTAGAATTGTTTAATAGTTCCAGCTCTTCTACTTCTCTGTGTGTGATAGCTAAGGGGGAACCATCGCTTGTACTAAGGATTCGAGATTGCCATATATATAGTAGAACTGTGCTATACTATCCCTAATAGCTTCTCCGTCTACTTAAAGCTTTGCCTTAATTTCTGGCAACTAGACCTTAAACTTGTATTGCTTACTATCGAACTTTGTAGGATCTGGGAGCTGTGGCTTCTTATATAAGGTAGGAGTAGTAGCGGTAGAGCGAAGTTGAAGCAGCTCTGCGCGTAGTTACTAGTTCTCGACCCGTAGCTGATTAATATCGTTTTGCAGACGGTCGAATATTGGCTAAAGGTTGGCTTGTATAGCGCTGATGACCTACTGTAGTTGAGGGTCCATAACAAAGGTAAGAAAAGAAAAAGGAAAATAGAAAAATAAAATTGATAAAAGGTCGGAGGAGGGCGGTTCCGATAAGGAGCCTATGAGGTAAGCTATAGGGTGTTAAATTGGAGAATTAATAAACTAATAAACTAATAAACCAATAAGTCTATAAGGGGTGCCTATACAACTATAGGACTTCAATAATGCTTTAAGCGATGATTCGATAACGATAAATAATAATAATAATTTAATAAACTATGAGCCTAAGCCTTTATACAGAATGGGAGGTTTAATATAATATGACAAACTCGGTTATTGAGGCATAGAACAGCAACAAAGGCGTATAGGCCTGTACGATTGTATTAGTCCTATACGAGAATATCAAACTAAGGAGAAGAAGAAGGTCGTGGAACGGACACGTCTATATATACGCGCCAAGGCGTAAGCGAACCCCTGACTAGGTAACGCGTATTAGCGCCGTAATATACTATATAGGATAAAGACTAGGGGTTAAACCAATTTAAACTTAATTAAATTAGTTTAAGTTAAAAATATTATTATTATTTATTGCTTAACGTCCGATTTAGATTCCTATTAGACCTATATAAACTACTCCTTATATAAATATAGGGAGAAAACTCTATTTAAGAAAACCCCGTAATCCGTCTCCCCGCCTTTAAGACTTACCTACTATTATAGCGACTTAGTTAATTAAGGCACTAGCACTATATAAAGCAACGGCGCAAGCCTATACAATTAGTAGTCTATAGACTTGGATATTAAGATAAGGAGTAGAAGAAGGTTATAGAAAGGACACGTCTATATATATACGCCAAGAACGTAAGCGATCCCCCTTAACTAGCCCTATCTAAGTTACGCACATTAATGCCATAACACCTACTTAACGCCTACTTAGCGCCTACGAGTTACCTATAGTGCTCTACTACCTTACTTTTTACCCTTTTTAGGAACTACTGCTGCCGTAATAAGCCTATAGACGCGCTAGTACTATAGACTTTACTTTACCACTATAGAGTTATTAGGGGGCGCCTATTACTCACCTCTTTGCCTTTTTTACTATTTCCTTTATAATCCGGAACTAGTCTAGCTTATTTTAGCCTATAAGCTACTAGCATCGGCAAAATATGGTACCCTACCAATGGCCTCAATGGTTGGTGGTTGACGCAATTGGCGCGCAGTTAAGGGCATTTGGCAACTCAACCGACTAGCCTATGTCGTGTTTTTTTGACACGCAGCCTACGCGCAGCCTGCGCGCAACCTGCGCGCAATCTGCCAGTAATCTGCGCATTTGGCAACCACAATTATATTTAGAGCTATTTACCTCTTTTATACTAATAGCATATTTTAAATAAATAAAAGCTACTTTAAAGCTATTTATAAGGCTAGCAAAATAAATATTATTATTTTAGATAATTTAATATAATATAGCGATGGTTCTCTTCTACCTATCTACCTATTGACTTATCTACCTGCCTATCTACCTACCTGCCTACATCGCCTACCTGTCTGCATTGCCTACCTGTCTGCATCGCCTACCTATTTGCATCTGCCTACCTGTCTATATCTGCCTACCCGTTAGCATCTCCCTATTTGTGCCTACCTGTCTGCATCTGCTTGCCTATCTGCATCTGCTTACCTGTCTGTATCTACTTGCCTGTCTGCATCTGCTTACCTATCTATATCTGCCTACCCGTCAGCATCTCCCTGTTTGTGCCTACCTGTCTGTGCTACCTTGATTCGATCGATCGATCGAATCGTTTATAGTGTTCGCTGGCTAGTCGTTGTCGTCTGGCTCTGGCGACGGTCGTCTGG
>Ga0307507_10000570_pt1 | contig 79188 bp, 30 predicted proteins | sample 7_EM_MG_FD_207223 | JGI IMG/M metagenome (GOLD analysis project Ga0307507, IMG submission 207223) | Populus trichocarpa ectomycorrhiza microbial communities from riparian zone in the Pacific Northwest, United States - 7_EM | ecosystem: Host-associated > Plants > Roots > Unclassified | place...
AGCTCTGCAGAAGCTCTGCGACAGAGGCTCTGCACGAAGCTCTGCACGAAGCTCTGCACGAAGCTCTGCACGAAGCTCTGCACGAAGCTCTGCACGAAGCTCTGCACGAAGCTCTGCACGAAGCTCTGCGACAGAGGCTCTGCACGAGGCTCTGCACGAAGCTCTGCACCAAGCTCTGCACGAAGCTCTGCGTACAGAGGCTCTGCACGAGGCTCTGCACGAAGCTCTACACGAAGCTCTACGTACAGAGGCTCTGCACGAGGCTCTGCGCGAAGCTCTGCGTACGGAGGCTCTACACGAAGCTCTGCATCTGTCAGATAATCTGTATTCTCTCTAAGGCACAGGTCACGTGCACAGTAAAATCTCTTCGTAGCTCAAAGCCCTCAGGGGCCCAGACAATCAATCAACCCATTTCATCAATTTACAGCCACCTTATTTTTTACCCTTCCTTACATCCTCCCTAACTTAGGAGGCACTGGAACGGCAGCTAGCAGAGGACCGTCGCCAGAACCAGACGACCGTCGCACCAGACGACCGTCGCCAGAACCAGATGACCGTCCTAGAGCCAGACAACCGTCACCAGAACTAGACGACGATCTTTCGAACAACCAGCCAGCGAATACCACGAAAGATTCAATTGATTAATTAAATTTGACATTAGCCCATCACCAAATCGAATCAAGGCCTCCTAAGGAGGCACCTTAGACGACCACCGTTCGAATGTACAGCTAGCGAACGGCCATAGAGAACGATCTGAATCAATTAGAGCCTTTAATCGGGCCGACCCCTCCCCCGAATTGAATTAGATACTGACATACGCAGGCAGGCAGGCAGGCAGGCAGGCAGGCAGGCAGGTAGGTGGGTGGGTAGGTAGGCAGACAAGTAGGTAGGCAGACAGGTTGGTAGGTAGGAGAGGACCGTCGCCAGAACCAGACGACCGTTACCAGAACCAGACGACTGTCGCTAGAACCAGACGACCGTCGCTAGAACCAGACGACCGTCGCCAGAACCAGACGACCGTTACCAGAACCAGACGACCGTCGCCAGAGCCAGACGACTGTCGCCAGAGCCAGACGACTGTCGCTAGAACCAGACGACCGTCGCTAGAACCAGACGACCGTCGCTAGAACCAGACGACCGTTACCAGAACCAGACGACTGTCGCTAGAACCAGACGACCGTCGCTAGAACCAGACGACCGTTACCAGAACCAGACGACCGTCGCCAGAGCCAGACGACAACGACTAGCCAGCGAACACTATAAACGATTCGATCGATTAATCGAATTAAGGTAGTATAGACAGGTAGGCACAAACAGGGAGATGCTGACGGGTAGGTAGATGCAGATAGGTAGGCAGATGCAGACAGGTAGGCAGATGCAGACAGGTAGGTAGATGCAGACAGGTAGGCAGATGTAGACAGGTAGGCAGATGTAGACAGGTAGGTAGATGCAGACAGGTAGGCAGATGTAGATAGGTAAGCAGATACAGATAGGCAAGCAGATGTAGATAGGTAGGCAGATGCTAATGGGTAGGCAGATATAGACAGGTAGGCAGATGCTAACAGGTAGGCAGATATAGACAGGTAGGCAGATGCAAATAGGTAGGCGATGTAGATAGGTAGGCAATGCAGATAGGTAGGCGATGTAGGCAGGTAGTAGATAGGCAGGTACTGTAGGTAAGTTAATAGGTAAATAGGTAGAAGAGAACCATTGCTATATTATATTAAATTATCTAAAATATTATTATTTATTTTGCTAGCCTTATAAATAGCTTTAAAGTAGCTTTTATTTATTTAAAATATGCTATTAGTATAAAAGAGGTAAATAGCTCTAAATACAATTGTGGTTGCCAAATGCGCAGATTACTGGCAGGTTGCGCGCAGGCTGCGTGTCAAAAAAATACAATATAGGCTAGTCGGTCGAGTTGCCAAATGCCCTCAACTGCGCGCTAATTGCGTCAACCACCAACCATTGAGGCCATTAGTAGGGTACCATATTTTGTCGATGTAAGAATATAATATAGTAAGCCTCTTCCCTTCCAGACGGAAAGATCTTATTAAACACCTTCGCTAATAAAAAGTCCTTTACAGACTAATATACTAATGTAACGGGACTAGCCTAGTTATAGTAGGAATGTCTCGGTAAAACACTTGATAGATAGAACTTAAAGCTTTAACCGAATTCTGCTAAATTCTGCCAGCTTGATTGACTTCTGCCAAGTTCTGCCAGATTAATCAAATACTACCGAAGTCCGTCCGCGTGTGTATGTGTGTACGCATCGACCAAGACCCCTAAACTGTTTAATTGCAAGATTCTCTCGTTATTCCTTTCTCTTCTTTACGCAATGTCTTGTTCCTAGTAAGAGCTATATACCCTCAGATTTAGATAGAATTTATATTATTCCTTTAAATCTTTCCCAAAGCCTCTTCACGCCCTTATATTACGTTGCGTCTAAAATAACTATTATTAAAATGGCAAACGACCTTAAATCCTACGCGTTAACTACGAGCATTATAACCCTAGTTAGGGAACAGTTAACTATAATACAAGAAGCCTTTATAGATGCTTTAGCTTAGTAGCGGGCTGCACTAAAAGCCCAGTATTAGCAATTAATGGAAACACTCCGCGAAGAACTCCGCAATGTTAATACACTTATAATAGAGACCCTAATAGTAATACCTGTAAACAAAATTAAGATAACTGTATATAAACCTAGCCTATTAAATGCGAACCCTAAACTAGTAATAGTAGCTTAACCTATACCTGTAATAAACCTAGTACCTATTGTAAAATTAGAAAAGCTTCCTAACCCTCCAATATTTAATGGAAATTAAAATAACCTATATCCCTTTATAACTAAGCTCCGCCTTAAACTCTTAACGAACTATAACTAATACCCTACTAAAGCTAGTAAGATTAGCTATAGGATGTCTTAATTAAGCAAAGATGCTATATAAACTATGGACCTATTCTTCTATAATGGTACCTTTGTTAATTTTAAAATCTTTATCTCTTTATTAGAACGAACGTATAATAACGCCAGCCGTAAATATACCGCTGTTACTAAACTTAAAAACCTATAATAATGGAATTAAGACTTTACTAGCTTCTTTTTAGAATTTTTAGGCCTTATTAGCGAACTAGATTGGAATAAAGCTGCTAAAGTTGCTACTTTTTAACGAGCTATTTTGGATAAAATTAGAGTATAGTTAGTAGGTAGGGAACTGCTAAAGGACCTACCTAAATTTGCTATAATGTGTTAACGAATTAATAAGAACCTTTAATATAATAAATAAACTTATTCTCTAAAGCCAACTATGTCTCGTGTTTAAGACTTTATAAAACTAATATATACCCTAAAGCGCGACCCTTCTCTAAAACCTATGCATGACCCTTCTGTAACGGAACCTTGTAGCTTAGACTACGGTGGGTTCTGTTATTGGGCTAGGTATATAGGTATGATAAAATAACAACGTAATAACAACTAGTAGAGTGGTTGCCTAATAGATTAACTCTAATTGTATTCTAAGATTCACTATAAGGAGAGAACTATCTACGGTAGGGACTAAGGTCCTTTAAATATACAACTATACTTCTAAGAAATCCTCTCTTGTACGTAAGGTACGTGTTATACGTATTATATATAGACATACACTGCGTATACTCCGTACACTGCGTATAATATTATATAACTCGCTTACTATTCCTTATCACATGGTTCCACCGGGTCTATCCTAGACCGTGCCTATATTAACTAACTAGCTTCCTCCAACTCTTCTCCAAGTAGTTGTAATATTGTACTTAAAGCGTCTATAACACTATTTCCCTCCTCTTTATTTTCGTCCTTAAAGATTCCTAATATCTCTAAGTTATTTACTAGAGGTGTAATATCTGTTTAATTAGTCTAGTTAATATCCTTACTTATTATACCTAAAGCTTCTTCTTCTTTATAAGTGTAATGTTATGCCCACACTGTGGCTGCCATACTGTTGCTTAGTGAGATAATGTTATCTCTATATTCTCGTTATGCGAAAGCAGGGTTAGTGTATATTATAATAGTAAGTCCCTTGTCTTAATAACCCTTATCTTGCTTAGAGTGTACTAAAGCAAACGTTTAATTGTCCTATAATGTTTGCTCTGTCTCTAACGCTAAGTATGCGTGTCCTATAACTCTTAATAGTCTTTAAGTTCCCTAAGTAACTTATTATAGGGTCTTATATTTAATCTACCGCTGCGAAACTTAAGTCTAAGTTGGCCGCCACACGCACTAAACTCTACCATTCTGCTAAAGAGACCGCTTGGGCCCTTAAGGCTTAACGTTACTCCTTTAAGCCTTAGTAGGTTGCGTTTGCTCGGTTAACCCGTCTTAAGAAGGTTCGTAAGAAGGTTTGCTTTAAGGAGTAAAAACTAGTTTAATAGGGTCTTAACGAACTAGGTAATAAAAGGGCTGGCTCTCCTTCTGTAAAGGAAACAACTCTAAGTAGCTCGGCAATTGCTCCTTTTAGGTCCCCCTTAGGTAATTTATTTTTTAGCGATTTCTCTTTATTAATATTACCTAACCTACTCTCTTTTAATACTTCTATACCTTTTCTATAGCTTTCTCTAGGTTGCTTAGTGGTTTTTAGGTAGTCTTACTATAGCTTATCTACTTTACTTTGTACTATATTTTGTCATCTATATCCTTATAACTGATGATCTTTAAAACTTGCTATTTATCTTCCTTTTGTCCTCTATATATGTCTGCCTTATAGACTGGTAGCTTAACATTCCTATGTGCTGGCTCTAGCATTGCAACATATTATATAGGGTAGATTTTTATTTTAGCTAGTAGGTTTAACTTATACGTAACTAATAAAATTCTTTACTTAACTTTAAAAGGTCCTAGTCTAACGTGGTCTAATTTCTTACTTAGTTATTAACTCTTAAAATTTTTATATAGTAGCCACACTTTATCCCCCTCCTTAAGATCTGGTCCCTTAGATTTCTTAGCATTATAGTACCTTTTTATTCATTCTTGTACTAGTTTCGCTGTTTCTTTGAGGTCTATATAAAGATTCATTAACATCTCCATTCTTTGCTTAGCTGTGCTACTCATCTTTTTTACTTAATGTGGCGATAACGATGTTCTTGGCTTATACCCGTAATTCGCCTTAAATGGTAATGTCCCTATTCCTTTTTATGGTGTTATATTGTATGCAAACTGTGTAACTAGTAATAACAATACCTAATTATTCTGTGCGTAATTAATATAATGCCTTAGATACTATTCTAGTGTCTAGTTTAGTCTTTCCGTTTATCTATCCGTCTACGGATAATACGCTATAGATGTTGCTACGTAAACCCCTTGTTTTGCTAGAAATACTTCCTAAAATGCTGCTATAAATCTTAGATCTCTATCTGATATAACCTTATCTAGTGCTCTATGTCTTGCGAACACTTCCTTTATATAGATTCTAGCGACATCTTCTACTGATATCTCTTTAGTGTATACTATAAAGTATCCTTACTTTGTTAGCTTATCCACTATTACTAAAATCGCGTTATAATCTTATCCTATAATAGGATCTCTTAACTTTGGTAACTTAATAATAAAGTCCTATAATATAACTTTCTATAGTCTTCCTGGTGTCTTAATAGGTTGTAGCCCTCTATACAGCTTATACCTCGTCGGTTTGTTCCTTTAGCAATTTGGATATTTTTTTATAACTTGTCTTGCTAGTCCCCAGATTCCTTAAATAATATACTCTTCTTAAAGTCTTAATACTAGGCCTATAGCTCCGTTATGTCCTTATGTTATTCCCTTATAGAATTCCTTAATAAATTCTTCTGTAATAGACTTAGGCATATATATTGCTTCTCTGTTTTTATATTACTCTAAGTCTAGATTTTCTACCTATGCTTTTTAGATCTTCTATATCTATTTACTCTCTAGTGATTTATGGATCTGACTTTCCTTAGTTGCTATAATCTTTGGATAATTATACCTAATTAATCCGTTTTAATTCTTTTGCAATAAAGCTTCTAATAGCTTTTTATTACTTTATAGTTTAGCCTTCCTGCTTAGAGCGTCTGCTCGCGTATTATCTGTACCCTTGGTATACTGAATTTCGAAATAGTATTCTATAAGTATTTCCGCCCATCTAACCTGTCTTTGGTTGAGTTCCTTTATTATTAGGAATTCTGTAAGGTTCTTATAATCCATCTTAACTATAAATGGTTTCTTAGTACCTTATAAGAATGCTCTCTATTTTTTAAGCGCTATAACTATACCTAATAACTCCTTGTTGTAGATGTTATAGTTTAACTCTAGTAGTGTTATCTTCTAACTGTAGTATGCCACTGGGTGCCATCCATTTTAATATTTTTATAGGAAGCACGCCCCTAGTATAAAGTCTAATATATCTATTTCTATAACCGTCTTTAGACCTGGTTGATAGATCTTAAGTACTAGCTCCTAGGTAAATAACTCTTTAACTTTTTTAAATAGTTCTTATTGTTCCTTTCCCTATGCCTACAGTTCTTCTTTCTTCGTTAACTGCGTAAATGGCTTAATATCCTGTAACTATTGCGCTATAAACCTTCTATAATAATTACAAAACCCTAGGAACGATTTTAACTATATAACGTTCTCTAGTTCTTGCTAATTTACTATGGCCTTAATCTTCTTTAGATCTATGCTAAGTTGGCCTAGTTTAATAATAAATCTAACAAAATCAGTCTTCCTAGTAAAAAACTTGTATTTTTTAATTGCTACTAGTATCTGTTCTTCCTATAGTCTTTTTAAGACCTATTTAATATATTCTCTATGCTCTTCCTTACTCTCTAAGTAGATAATAATGTCGTTAAGGTATACTATAATAAATTTGTCTAGGTATTCTCCTAACATACTATTAATTCGCTTCTGGAATATTACTAGTGTGTTTATAAGCCCAAATTATATAACTAACGGTTTGTATAGTCCTTCCTTTAACCTAAAGGCTGCCTTCTATTTATTGCCTTCCTTGATTCTAATCTAATGGTATACCCATCTCAAATCTATCTTCGTAAAGATCTTTACATTACCTATCCTATCTTGGATTTCGCTAATTAAGGGTAAAGGATACCTATTCTTTCTAGTAATACTGTTTAACTGTCTATAGTCTATATACATCCTAAGTTTTCCATTTTTCTTTGGGATGAACAGTACTGGATATCCTATTAATGACTATAATGGTTTAATGTATCCCTTTTGTAAGTTCTCCTAAATAAACTCCTTAAGCGCTACTAACTCTGTTTTAGTAAGCTTATAGATTGGAAAGAACTTTAGACTTATTCCCTCTTCTAATTCTATCTTATGGTCCTACGCTGTATACTCTAACAGCTTTCTACTCTCTAGTGACTATAACTTTTTACCATACTTATAGTATCTCTTTAGTATATAACTTAAGCCTCACTTAGTCTCTTTATATATTGCTCCAACTTGGTACTATACCAACTTAGTTTACTGTCGCACTTTGCGCCGTTATATATCCTTAATATTAACTTAACCTGTAACCTAATTAATCTTTAGATTGTACTTCTGTAACTAAGGCATTTCTAGTATCGCCTTGTCCTATCCTAATAGTAGGATATTAAAAGATATTCTAACTGGTCTCCCTTTAATAGTTATCTAAATAGGTTCTATTTTAAAATTAATAATACCTCCTCTATAGGCTATCTAATCTCCTGAAATTGTTATAAGTGGATATAGGTGTTCTTTCTATCTATGTAGTAACCCTATCCTTTCCACTACCTTTGGTAATATGTGGTTTTTTATTACTTTACTATCTACTAATACTTTAAACTGCTGATCTTGCCACTTAGCTCTTAAATTTAGGTGTTGTCTTTAAATTCCTTTAAGGGTTTAAGGCTCTAACACTAGTTCCCTCTAGTTTTATGTACCTCCCCTTTTCTTAACTGTTGGCTGCTTAATCCTGCTTATACTTAATCTAACTTTGGCTAATACTTAGTTTGTTTCTTTTTCTCTATATGCTATAGATAAGTGTTCTCTAGGCACTTCTACTACTGTTATCTATCTAGGCATTCTTCTGTAAGAAATCTTCCTGGCTAAAGTGTTAAATCTCCTTAACCTTGTACTTCTACTAGGTGCTAACTATATATATACTTAGCGTTCCTAAACCGCTTTTCCTCTAGTGCCTAATATATTCTTATTAGGTACTTCCGGTTCTTATCTTTAGGTGCTCTATGTATATTGCATATATTATCCACACAAGCTATCCACAATAGTGTATAATACGCTGCATGTTTTAGGTTAACTCTTAGTTTGTTTTTGTCCTTAAGTTTAAACCTATACCTAGTTAACCTAATTACTAGTATTTCTGCTACGGGTACTGAGATTTATTGCTTGCCTCTTTAGTCCCTAGATCCCTCTTCTAGGTTCCTTAACATTATAATTAATACTCCTTTAATATAACTTATACGTTTCTCCGTAATAGGTTAGTCTTAAATAACTTTTTTGTCTAGCTATATGTAAAAACCTACCTATTTGTCGCTGTGTCGTTGCCTATACCACTTTCCGTATAACTGGTTTAGTGTGTATGGTCTATCTATTAGAAAGTACCTTGTTATTACTATATCGTGATATCCTTTAGTATGTCTTTCTTTAAACCTAGTTAGAATATCTAGATCCTCTTCTTGTTTTAGTTTATCTAACCACTTTACCCTAGGTGTCCCTGCACTTGGCCTATTAGTAACTCTTTATAGGGGTGCTCTGTTTCTTATATAACCTGGCGTAGCTAATCTCTTGTCTAGCTTCTGCTCTTGCTATATAATGATTCTTGTTCTGAACTTATTTATAGTTTCTTATTTTCTGCGTCTTATAGCTAGATCTTTGTAGTTATCTTACTTTTTAATCCTAGTATTAACTGTTTAATCTTTAGGCTAAACACTATATTTACCTGGGATTGCTAACGTTTTTACTTATTCTCTAAACTTGCAGTTCTTGAACTTGCGTCCTATACTTATTCGTTTGTTACTAAACTGAGTTACTGCCCTTTTCTATTGGTTTTTGTCCGTTGTGGGTCCTTAGGTGTGTCTTATCTTACTTTAAGAATCTTAAGCTTCTCTTATCTTTTCTTAAGAATCTTAAGCCTGTGGCCTTTTGCCTTTATTAAGTAATAAGCTAGTACTAGTAGTTATCTACTTACTTAGTTTCTTCTAAACGTTACTCCTATCGTCTTATAAAGCGATGGAAATTGTATCTAATAGTATCGCTATACCCATTACTGAACCTTATTCTGTGATGGTCTTAGTCTCTGCTTCTGTTTTGACTTCTTTAAGGTCTGTATGCTTCTAGTAAGCTGCTCTTGTTGCCTTATTATTGGTAAATGCTTCGTCTCTATTGAATTTATTATCTTTAATATCCAATCTATGAGCTGGTTTGCTGGTTTCTTTAAACTTAGATAATAATAGCTTCTATAGCCAATAGCTTGCGCCATATTTAGCGTCCTTATGAATTTGGTATGCGTTGTTGTAATAATACGCAAAACTGTTAATTAAACATTCCTTTGTTTCTCGTAGTGCACTATTGTCCCTCTGTACGTACGTGCCGTCTGCTGGTCTGGTTCCCTTTACCGTATAGTTACTCTAACCACCTCTATAGTCTCTGGCAAAATAACCCTATTTTCCATAATTTATATAAGCTCTATCTTTAAACCATTTTTCTTACTATAGAGTCTGCCTAAACGTCTTCTACTGCTAAGATCCTTGGTTTGGCCTCTACTCCTAGGTTCTTTAATTACTTAATCCTTAACCTCTAGGTTTCTATGGTTTCTTTTCCCATCTTTAGGTTTCTTTGGTACCGCTTAGGTCTATTAGCTCTGCGCCATTCCATAGTTTTTAACTCTATGTCTGTTATTACGTACTCTGCGCCTTATATAACTATAGAACTCTGTCTTGCCCTCTCTTAGCTTATTCCCTTTGGTAGATTCTATTATTAATCTTTATTAACTAATCTATTAACTCTCTTAGAGTATCCGTATCTTCTATTAGGATGATTGCGTCCTGGACTTTAGCCTTAAGTCCTTATTTATACTATACCATAAGCGCCTTATTGTTCCACTTAACCTATATAGCTAGTATTTAAAACTGTGTTATATACTTAATTGTTAAAGTGCGTTGTACTAAGTTCTAAAGCTTTTATTCCGCTATGGTTGTAGCCTCCAGGTCTCTAAATATTTGCGTTAGTTACTCTGCGAACCCGTTCTAACTGGTAAATATATACTATATATCCTGGTTAGTAGTTATTATGCTATTAGCCTATATTTCCATGAGATATGGCTTAAACTACTTAAGTGCCCTCCCTATTAGGAACAATCCTGTATAGGCTACTTAGTCTAATGATATTGCTAACTTCGCTCCTTTTTATACTACCTTAAAGTGCATTTGTGTAAGAAATCCCTTAAGCTTCAACTTCTCTCCTAAGAATCGTTTAATTAAGGGTAGCTTAATCTTTGCTGCTCTAATTCCATTAATGCGTTCTTTAAGTATCCTATTATTGTCTTATAAGTGATTAACCATTTCCTGTAACTGACCTCGCGTAACCACTTAAGAATCCTTATCGTCCATACTGGTATCTCCTGGCCTTGAGGTTATAGCTGTTGCCAACGCCGTTATAACTGGTGCTGCTCTTGGTAGTATATTATTCAATTTTGTTCTAATACCGTAACCTTAGTAGTAAATATATAACAGAACCTTGTAGCTTAAACTACGGTGGGTTCTGTTATTAGGCTGGGTATATAGGTATGATAAAACAACAACGTAATAATAACTAGTAGAGTGGTTGCCTAATAGATTAACTCTAATTGTATTCTAAGATTTACTATAAGGAGAGAACTATCTACGGTAGGGACTGAGGTCCTTTAAATACACAACTATACTCCTAAGAAATCCTCTCTTGTACGTGAGGTACGTGTTATACGTGTTATACGTGGACGTACACTGCGTATACTCCGTACACCGTGTATAACATTATATGACTCGCTTACCATTCCTCGTTATATGGTTCTACCGGGTCTATCCTGGACCGTGCCTATATTAACCAACTAGCTTCCTCCGACTCTTCTCCAAGTAGTCGTAACATCGTACTTAAAGCGTCTGTAACACCTTCTCTAAAACCTATGCACGACCCTATGGACCTCAACGCTACTTAATTCTATATACCCTTAGGAACTGATAAACAAAGGACTTAAGCCATAAATAGAGAATGCTTTAGATATGGCAGAAAAGGATATATCTAAAGGAATTGCCAAACTTACCCTTTTAAAAAAGTCCGCCGTAGTTCCTTCTGGTCTTTAAATCGCACCTACTCCTTAAATCGCACTTATTCTTTAAGCTATACTCGCTCCTTAACTTATACTTATTCTATAAATTATACCTAGTTATTACAAAGCATCTTACACTTGGCTAATTTAGAAAACGAATTGTCCTAGGGCCAAGTCGCGCCTTAGGATAAGAAGTAGAAGAGTATAAGTGTCTAGGCTCTTCCAGCGCTAATACATAACACAACTCCCTTAATGTACTTAGCAAAATTCAAACACTTAAAAAATAGAAGGAGGTACGAATCCTTATAGACAGCGAAGCTACTAGTATAGGCTTTATTAATACAAACTACATAAAAACCTAACGCCTAAATTTAAAGAAACTTAATAAGCCCCAAGGCCTATAAGGCTTTAACGGTAAACCCTTAATATATAGCAAATTGACGCACTACGCTCTTATAAAAATGTGGATGGGCGAATACCTTAAATATATTTCCCTATTTATAACACCCCTAAAGCAATATAAGATAATACTTAGACATAAATAGCTAAAACGGCACAACCCTTTAATTAGCTGGGTTAAAGAAATACTAAAATTCCGTATAACCTATTGCCGAAGTTATTGTTTAAAATACCACCTGCCCTACGAATATATACAAGACTATTTAAATTTAATATAATACAAATTGCCCTTACCACAAACCTTAAACTAATATGACAAAACTATAACTGCTAATCGCAGTAAAGAATACGAAGATAATATATTAAAACCCCTTAAAATTCGTATGATACAAGCCGCACCTTTTATTTTGTTAGCAAGAAAATAAGACCACGAAATCTTTGCTATAACAATAGAAGATATTAAGAAGGCGCTAGAACTAAAGTAGTATATTAACCCTTAACCTTTTATACCTAAGGAGTACCACGATCTAATTAATAAGTTTAAAAAATAATTCGCAGACTAGCTACCCCCGCATTAGGATAAATATAATTTTAAGATAGAACTTGAACCTAGTACAATACCAAAGTTTGGTCTGCTATATGGTATATCACAAGAAGAACTGCTTATAATATAATAATACCTTAATAAGTATCTAGAAAAAGGATTTATTCGCCCTAGTTAATCTCTATTTGCCTTACCTGTATTATTTATTAAAAAGCTAGGAGGAGGCTTAAGATTCTATATTAATTACTAAGCCCTAAATATAATTATAATTTAAAACCAATATCTAATCCCCTTAATCTAAGAGACGCTTAACCGCCTAGTAAAGGCACAATATTTTACAAAGCTTGATATAGTCACTGCCTTCAATTAAATTCGCATCTGAGAAGGAGATAAGAAGTATACAGCCTTTTATATATAATAGGGACTCTTTGAATACCTAGTAATGCTATTTAGTGTAAAGAATGGTCCCAGTACGTTTCAGTAATACGTTAATAATACGCTCCGTAAATTCCTTAATGTATTTATTACTGCGTATATTAATAATATCTTAATCTACTCGTCTTCGCTTTTTAAGCATTGAAAACACGTCCAAATGGTCCTTAAACGTTTGCGAGATGCGGGTTTATAATGTGATATTAAGAAATATAAATTCTATACATCCGAAATTATGTACCTAGGCCTAATTATATCCCGTAATGGAATTAAAATAGACCCTAAAAAGGTCGCTGTGATTATAAACTAGGGAAGCCCTAGTAACGTATAAGACATTTAAGAATTCCTAGAATTTGCAAATTTCTACTGCCAATTTATTAACTAGTTCTTAAAAATTGCCTAACTATTAGTAAACCTAACAAGAAAGAATATGAAATTTAAATAGACTGCTAAATATAAACAAGCTTTTAACGACTTAAAATAACACTTTATAACCGCTTTAATTCTTACCCACTTTGACCCTAACCTTAAATGTGTCGTTAAAACAGACTCGTCTGATTATGCCCTAGGGGGAATGTTATTGCAATATAATAAGGACGGTAAGCTACGTCTAGTAGCCTTTCTCTCTTAAAAGCTCGCCCCTACTGAATTAAACTATGAGATATATAATAAGGAACTACTTGCAATTATTAGATGCTTTAAACAATGGCGTCTAGAACTTAAAGGATTATTATTTCTAATATATATGTTAACGGACCACAAAAACCTACAGTACTTTATAACTATAAAGCAGTTAACGCAGCGCCAAATTCATTAGGCTGAATACCTCTTATAATTTAACTTTAAGATTATATACCAACCGGGCAAACTCAATTAGAAGCCTAATATATTAATATAATAATTACAAGATTTACCTATAAACGCCTTAGATAAACAGATTATAAATTAATTATAGATCTTATTGCCCCCTAAACACTTTAAGAAACTATGTCCTATATTCCTAGATATGGAACTTAACAGAAACGAATTAGAAATCAATAAATAGGAAATAGAAATTAATAAGCTAATGGAATATAAATATAAGAACGATATATAGATAGCAGATATAATAAAAGCAATTTAAACAGGAAAATGATAGTATAAAGATATTACACTTACCGAATGCGAAATTTGTAATAATTAACTATACTATTAACAGAAGATGGTAGTTCCGAATTCCGAACCCTTATAATTTAAGATACTCGAATTTGTATACAATTCCCCTATAGTAGGATATCCTGGCCATACAAAGACTTATAAGATTATTTAACGAGTATACTACTGGCCTATAATACACAACTATGTACGAAAATACGTTTGAGCCTGTAGAACGTGCGTGCGTGGGAAGACCTCTTATGTAAAGAAATAAGGAGTACTTCGACCATTGCCAATTCCAATACAAAGATGGCAAGATATCTTGATTAACTTCATAGTTAACTTACCTAACAGTAACGGGTTTATAAATGTTATGGTAGTTGTTAACTATCTTATAAAAATATAATATATAATTCCTATGGACTTAATTAATACGATATTAGTAGCTAAATATTTTGTTAAGCACGTCTTTAAGCTATACGGACTTCCTAATTTAATAATATCTAACCGTAGAAGCTAGTTTGTTTTAGACTTCTAGTAAGCTCTATATAAACAATTAAGTATTTAAACACAACTCTTAATTACATTTTATCTGGAAATAGATAGTTAAACTAAAATTGTAAACGCGATTATGGAACAATACCTATAAATATACTGCTTCTACCTACAAGATAACTGGGAAAAATGGCTGCCTTTGGCTAAGTTTACTGCGAATAATATAATAAACGTATTAACAGGCATAACGCCGTTCTACGCAACCTACGGACAAGACCCCTAACTTGGATTTGAACCACGACCCAAAATTAACACAATAGGACCTATAATTAAACGAATTTAGTTAATTAACGCGCATAACTTCGCTAATTAAATAAAGCAGTTAACGGAACTATTATAAAGTGAATTAACATACGCTTAAGAATGGCATGCGAATAAAAAACGAGCCCCTACATGGGACTTTAAGGAAGGTAATATGGTTTACCTAAATATACGAAACCTAAAGACTTAACGGCCCTTAAAGAAACTTAATTAGAAGTTTACGGGCCTATACCAAATTAAAAAGAAATTAAGCCTATATACTTATAAGCTTAAACTGCTAACTAAGATAAAAATATATCTAACGTTTTATATAAGCTTGCTATAACCCTTAAAAGACGAACCTATAACTCACGAAGTACCGCCGCCACCTCCTATAATTGTTAACAACGGTAACGGTTCTTACTTTATTAACTTAATTAACAATATGCGATAGAAAACACAATCTAAACAATTTAAACTTCTTATTAAGTGGAAAGGATATAAAATATAAACCTAGGAGCTCTATAAGTAAGTTAAGACCAATGCGCCTTCCCTAGTAAAAGAATTCCATAAGGACTATCCTTCGCGGCCTACTCTAGCTGGATGGACACGATATAAAGGCAAACGACTGCCACCTGACACAAATACATAAAACACAATAGCAGGAAACTCGAAATTAAAAAGAGCTTAAAAAATACTATAACGCTTATAACACAGTTATATAACGCGCAAGATATTAAGGAACTTTAACTAGCGGTTAAAGTTATCTAATTGGTTAGATTTGCCTTACTAAGACCTACTACAAAGATATTAGTTCGGCTTACCGCCTTTACTAAACCAATAGCAATTTTCTATCCCGGGGATAGAAAATCCTGATTGGTTTATTTAACAATTAAAACTGGCAAAACTCTATACCACCACCTAATATAAAATACGACATAATAAAATTGTATTATTTTAGACCTTTGGCTAAAGGGGGGGTATTGTAACGGGACTAGCCTAGTTATAGTAGGAATGTCTTAGTAAAACACTTAACAGATAGAACTTAAAGCTTTAACCAAATTCTGCCGAATTTTGCTAGCTTAATTAACTTCTGCTAAGTTCTACTAGATCAATTAAATACTACCAAAGTCCGTCTGCGTGCGTACGTGCGCACGCATCGACCAAGACCCCTGAACTGTTTAATTGCAAGATTCTCTCGTTATTCCTTTCTCTTCTTTATGTAACGTCTTGTTCTTAGCAAGAGCTATATACCCTCAGATTTAGATAGAATTTATATTGTTCCTTCGAATCTTTCCCAAAGCCTCTTCGCGCCCTTATAACTAAATAGATAGTATCTCCTCGGATAGTAAGCAAAGAGCCACACTTACTAATAATCTTATATAACAAGCTAAGATCATTGTCCATCTTAACAAGAGACATCAGCTCTTTAAGTGTAATAAGTCGGTATATAATTATAATTATAGCCAGCATCCGCTTGCAGAGATTAGCGTTATCTAAGTTAGATATCTGCTATATTATCCCCTTATAAAGAGAGTTAAGTCCAGATGGAAACACATCTAGCCTCTTAAGAGTGTTCCATTTTAGGATCTTTTTAAGGTTTTAACAGACTAAAGCTACTTAGAGAAAGGTATTATTTGCATTTAAGGATAAACAGTCCAACACAGCATCTTATATTTCGTCATTATACTTCTTATCCTCCACCAGTTTATCTACTTTATACTAGATATATTTGTTAACAGCTATAGAAATGGACTCTATATTAAGTTTAAGGCATAGCCTTACCTTATGTCCTGCCCTCTCTAGACACTCCTTAATATTAGGCCAGTTATAGCTAGAGACAACCCACTTAACATAGAAAGATATAGTCGACTTCTGGACTATAAAGTCTAATAATTTTAGCAAGTCTACTATACATTTGTCGAGCGCATTAATAATTAAGTAGGTGCTATTTAAATTCGGGTCCTGCAGAATGTTTATAAAGATCTCAGACAAGGCAATCTAGGCATTCGCATCCTTAAAGAGGGCTTTTTCTGCGTAATTATGCTTCTTCCAAATATGCGAGATAAGTAATAGTTGCTAATCAATAAGCAAATACAGCAGACCTCGCAGTACGGCTGTAGCGCTGTTGATTTACCAGTCCGTAGCCTAGCAAAAGAAAAAGGACAGAAGATCTGTCTTAGCCATCAATATTTTTAGCTCGTTGGCAATGCTATATAGCAGTATTATCTTACCCTTACCGAGATCGCCTTTAATCCATAGCAGTCGGCTCTCCTAGTTATCACGCCATTATTTAAAGTTAGAGTTTTTAAGGATTTAGCGGTATAAGTCCTTTAATAAGCTACCTGTTACGGACGCTTTAAGTACAATATTACAACTACTTGGAGAAGAGTTGGAGGAAGCTAGTTAGTTAATATGGGTACGGTCCAGGATAGAGCCGGTGGAACTATGTAATAAGGAATAGTAGCTAAGTTACGTAATAAGCTCTGTAAGCTCTATAAGCTCTATAAGGTCTGTTATATACTTTACATACCTTATATACCTTATATAGCAAAGGGATTTCTTAGGCGTATGGTTGTATATTTAAAGGACCACAGTCCCTACCTAGATAGTTCTCTTTTTATAGTGAATCTTAGAATATAATTAGAGTTAATCTATTAGGCAACTACTCCACCAGTTGTTATTATATTGTTGACTTATTGTTTATATCTATATACCTAGCCCATTAATAAGCCTACCGCAGTTCTTGCTATAAGGTTCCGTTATATATTTACTACTAAGGTTACGGTATTAAAATATAAAGGAAGTTAAACAATATGCCACCTAAAGTACTAGTTGTGATGCTATTAACGGCAACAACTACCTTAGGATTGGGAGATACTAGTATAGTGGATATAGACTTATAGTTAATTACAAGAGGTTAGTTATAGGAAATAGTTAATTACTTATTAGATAATAATAGAATACTTAAGGAACGCATTAACGGAATTGGCGTAGTAAAAGTTAAGCTACTGTTAATTAAATAATTCTTAGGAGAAAGGTTAAAACTTAAGGGGTTCCTTACGTAAATGCACTTTAAGGTTATACAGGAAGGAGCAAAGTTGGTAATACCTATAGATTAGGTAGTATATATAGGATTATTTTTAATAGGAAGAGCGTTAGAATAGTTTAAACCTTATCTTATAGAAATATAAGCTAGTGGTATAATAACTACTAACTAGGATATATAATTTATGTTTACTAGTTGGAATGGGTTTATAGAAAGACTAATATAGATATTTAGAGACCTAGAAGTATTAACTACGGCAGAACAGAAGCTTTAAAACTTAGTATAATATTCTTTAGCAATTAAGTATATAATATAGTTTTAGACACTTATAATATAGGTTAAGTGGAATAATAAGGTGCTTATGGTATAGTATAAATAAGGACTTAAGGCTAAAGTCTAGGACATAATTATTCTAATAGAAGATATAGAAAGTCTATAAAACTTAATAGATTAGTTAATAAAGATTAATAATAGGATCTATTAAAGGGAACAAGCTAAGAAAGGGTAAGATAGAGTTCTATAGTTATATAAGACGTAGAGTATATATTAGTAAATATAGAGTTAAAAACTATGGAATAGCGCAGAGCTAATGGACCTAAGTGGTATTAAAGAATCTAAGAGATAAATAAAGAAACTATGGAAACCTAAAGGTTAAGGATTAAGTAATTATAGGACTAAGGAGCAGAGGCTAAACTAGAGATTTTAGTAAGAGAAGATGTTTAGGTGGACTCTATAATAAGAGAAATGGTTTAAAAATAGAGCTTATATAAATTATAGAAAATAAAGTTATTTTGCTAGAGACTATAGAGGTGGTTAGAGTAACTATATGGTAAAGGGTACTAGGTTGTTAGAGTATAATAATATAAATATAGGGATGTTGCATAGGACTAAGAAGTGTTCAATTAAACACTTTGCGTTTTATTATAATAATATATACTAAATTTATAAGGACGCTAAGTATAGTGCAAGCTATTAGCCGTAAGAGCTAGAGTTAAGAGGATTTAAAGGAACTAAAAAGTTAGATAAAAAATAAGATTAACTTTATAAGCTAGATTAAGATATTACAGTAATATATAAATAAAGATTAGTAACAATAACAATAGAGTTAAAGTACTTATTAATTATTAGTAATAAGGATAAAAAGGAGGCTAACTAGGAGCACTTAAACCTTAATAATGCAATAGAAGTAAAAACTAAAACTACTATAGAACGCGGATTAGTAACAAGTGTTATAACACCATTAGATATAATTTCTATTACTTTATAAAACAGAAGGAGTAATACCTAAAAATGGTTAAGTAAGTAGATAACTGCTAGTGCTAGCTTACTACTTATAAAAGGTAAAAGGCTATAGGTTTAAGATTCTTAAGAAGAGATAAGGAAGGCTTTAGACTTATAAGATGTAATAAGGACAGCTTAAGAACCTATAATAAATAAAAACTAATGGGAAAGGGTAGTAACTTAGTTTAGTAATAAATAAATAAGTATAGGATGCAAGTTTAAGAACTAAGAGTTTAGAGAATAAATAAGAACGTTAGTAGAAGGCTAAGATTTTAATAAATAAATAAGGACTATAGCAATTCTAGGTAAATATAGTGTTTAGCCTAAAGATTAAAAAGTTAATACTAAGATTAAGAAGTAAGATGACTTTAAGAATCTAGCTGCAAGATGTAGAAAACTAAAAACTATAGATAAGTTTAGGTAAAGAATTATTATATAGTAAGAGCAAAAGCTAGATAAGAGATTAGCTATAGTAGGTTATATAAGGGACAGAGCACCTATATAAAGAGTTACTAATAGGCCTAGTATAGGGATACCTTAAGTAAAGTGGTTAGATGAACTAGAATAAGAAGAAGATCTAGATATTCTAGTTAGATTTAAAGAAAGATATACTAAAGGATGTTATAACGTAGTGATAATAAGGTACTTTCTTATAGATAAACTATATATACTAAACCAGTTATATGGAAAGTGGTATAGGTAACGATATAATAATAAATAGGAAGACTTTTATATATAGCTAGATAAGAAGGTAGTCTAAGACTAACCTATTACAGAAAAATGTATAAGTTATATTAAAGGAGTATTAATTATAATATTAAGGAACCTAGAAGAAGGATCTAGGGACTAGAGAAGTAAATAATAAATCTTAGTACCTGTAGTAGAAGTACTAGTAGTTAAGTTAACTAGGTATAGGTTTAAACTTAAGGAGGGAGATAAGCTAAGAGTTAACCTAAAATATGCAGCGTATTATATACTATTATGGATAGCTTATATAGATAATATATATAATATATATAGAGCACTAAAAGATAAGAACTAAAAATACCTAGTAAGGATATATTAGGCACTAGAAGAAAAACAGTTTAGAGACGCTAAGTATATATATAGATGGTACCTAGTAGAAGTACAGAGTTAAGGGGACCTAATACTTTAACTAGGAAGATTCCTTACAGAAGAATGCCTAGATAGATAATAGTGGTGGGACTACCTAGAGAATACTTATCTATAGTATATAGAGGAAAAGAAATAAACTAAGTATTAGCTAAAGGTAAACTAAGTATAAATAGGATCTAGTAGCTAATAGTTGGGAAAAGGGGAGGCCTATGGGACTAGAGGGAACTAGTAGTAAAGCCTTAGACCCTTAAAGGAATTTAAGGACAATACCTAAATTTAAGGATTAAGTGGTAAGATTAGTAGTTTAAAGTGTTAATAGATAGTGGAGTAATAAGGAACCATATATTACTAAAAGTAGTAAAAAGGATGGGGTTACTATATAGACAGAAGGAACACCTATATCCACTTATAACAATTTTAGGAGATTAGATAGCCTATAGAGGAGGTATTATTAATCTTAAAATAGGACCTATTTAGTTAACTATTAAAGGGAAACCAATTAGAATATCTTTTAATATCTTACCATTGGGAAAAGATAAGGTAATATTAGGAATGCCTTAGTTACAGGAATATAATCTAAAGATTAATTAGGTTATAGGCCAGGTTAATATTAGGGATACTTAATAACGTAAAGTGTGGTAGTAAACCAAGTTGGTATAGTACTAAGTTAGAGCAATATATAAAGAGACTAAGTAAGGCTTAAGTTATATACTAAAAAGATACCATAAGTATGGTAAAAAGTTATAGTCACTAGAAAGTAAAAAGCTATTAAAGTATACAGTATAGGACTATAAGATAGAATTAGAAGAGGAAATAAGTCTAAAGTTCTTTCTAATCTATAAGCTTACTAAAACAGAGTTAGTAGCGCTTAAGGAGTTTGTCTAGGAGAACTTATAAAAGGGATATATTAGACCATTACAGTTATTAGTAGGATATCTAGTACTATTCATCCTAAAGAAAAACGGAAAACTTAGGATATATGTAGACTATAGACAGTTAAATAGTATCACTAGAAAGGATAGGTATTCTTTACCCTTAATTAGTAAAATCTAAAATAAGATAGGTAATGCAAAGATCTTTATAAAGATAGATCTAAAATAGGCGTACTATTAGATTAGGATTAAGGAAGGTAATAAATAGAAAGCAGCTTTTAGGTTAAAGGAAGGACTATATAAACCATTAGTTATGCAATTTAGGCTTATAAACGCACTAGCAATATTCTAAAAGCGAATTAATAGTGTGTTAGGAGAATACCTTAATGAGTTTATTATAGTATACTTTAATAACATTATTATCTACTTAGGGAGTAAGGAAGAATATAAGGAATACATTAAATGGGTTTTAAAGAGACTATAAGAAGAACAGATGCTAGTAGTAATTAAGAAATACAAGTTCTTTATAAGAAAGACCAATTTTATAGGAAAAATTATTAAACTAGGAAAAATTAGTATAGACCTAAAGAAAGTTAAAGCTATAGTTAGTTGGTAGGAACTAGAGAACATTATATAGTTAAAATTATTCCTAGGGTTTTGCAACTACTATAGGAGGTTTATAGCATAGTGGTTAAAAAGTATTAAGCTATTTATACGGTTAATAAAGAAAGAGGAACTATAGGTTTGGGGAAGTAAGTAAAAAAAGCTATTCTAAGAACTAAAAGAGTTGTTTACCTAGGAACTAGTCCTTAAGATCTATTAACCAAAGTTAGATACGGTTATTAAAATAGATATATTAGACTTTATACTAGGAGCATATTTGCTATAGAAGTATTAGGACACATGGCATCTAGTGGCGTACTATAGTTAAAAGATAACACTACTAGAACTAAACTATAACATCTATAATAAGGAGTTATTAGGTATAGTTATAGTATTAAAGGAATAGAAAGCATTCTTATAAGGTATAGAAAAACTATTTATAGTTAAGATGGACTATAAGAACCTTATAGGATTCCTAATAATAAAGGAACTTAACTAAAGATAGGTTAAATAGGCGGAAATGCTTACAGAATACCATTTTAAAATTTAGTATACTAAGGGTACAGATAATGTATAAGTAGATGCTTTAAGTAGAAAGGCTAAACTATAAAATAATAAGAAGCTATTAGGGGCTTTATTATAAAAGGATTAAGACGGATTAATTAGGTATAATTACCTAAGGATTGCAGCAACTAAGGAAAGTTAGGTTTATAAATTGCTAGAGAGTAATTAAATATAAAAGATCTAAGAGGTATAGGTAGAGGATCTAGAGTTAGATTAGTATAAGAATAGAAAGGTAACTTATGTTTTAAGATCTATTATAAAGGAGTTTATTAAGTTATTCTATAAGGGATTAACTTAAGGACACAACGGAGCTATAGGCTTAGTGTTAAGACTTTAAAAGGAGTATATTATTTAAGGAATCTGGGGACTAACAAGACAAGTTATAAGAGAGTATTTAGATTACTAAAGAAATAAACTAATAAGGCATAAACTATATAGAGGGCTATAACCTATTAAAATACTAGAAAGACTATAGGAAGTTATATTATAAGACTTTATTATTAAGTTACTAAAGTTAAAAGATCCTATTACAGAATAAGATTATAATATAATCTTAGTGATAGTGGATAAGCTTATAAAGTAGGAATACTTTATAGCATATATAAAAGAGATATTAGTAGAGGATATCGCTAGAATCTATATTAAGGAAGTGTTTATAAGGCATAGAGCACTAAATAAGATTATATTAGATAGAGATCTAAGATTTATAGTAGTATTTTAGGAGGTATTTCTAGTAGAATAAGGAGTTCACATAGTAACCTCTATAGTGTATTATCCGCAGATAAACAGATAGATAGAAAGGTTAAATTAGACACTAGAATAGTATCTAAGATATTATATTAATTATATACAAAACAATTAGGTATCGCTATTACTAGTTATATAGTTTATATATAATACAACACTATAAAAAGAAATGGGGACATTACTATTTAAGGTAAATTATGGGTATAAGCCAAGAATATTATTATTGCTATATTAAATAAAGAAGATAAGTAGTATAGTAAAAGAAAGAATAGAGATGTTAATAAATCTTTATATAAACCTTAAAGAAATAGCTAAACTAGTATAAGAATAAATAAAAAGGTACTATAATGCTAAGAGATCTAAGGGACTAGATCTTAAGGAGGGAGATAAAGTGTAGCTACTATATAAAATTTTTAAGAGTTAATAATTAAGTAAGAAGTTGGATTATGTTAAACTAGGACCTTTTAAAGTTAAGTAGAGAATTTTATTGGTTATATATAATTTAAACCTACTAGCTAAGATAAAAATCTACCCTATATAGCACGTTACAATGCTAGAGCTAGCATATAAAAATATTAAGCTACTAGTCTATAAGGCAGATATGTATAGAGGACAGGAAGAGGATAAATAGTAAGTTTTAAAGATTATTAGTTATAAGGATGTAGATAATGAAATGTAGTATAAAGTAAAGTGGATAGGCTATAGTAAGACTACCCAGGAGCTACTAAGCAACCTAGAGAATGCTATGGGAAAGGTATAGGAGTATTAAAAGAAAGTAGGTTAGGGAGTATTAAAAAGGGATTACTAAAGGATGAACTACCTAAGGGGGACTTAGGAGGAGTAACTACTATATTACTTAGAACTGTTTCCTTCTCTAAAGATATTACTCTCTTATTACCTAGCTTAGATAGACCCTACTAAATAAGTTTCTACTCTTTAGAATAGACCTTCTTATAAACCTTTTTAAGATGGAGTAACTAAGCGGAAGCGGAAAGATAAGCATTAAGAGTACGCTATTAAGCAGCGGAGGCCTCTAGCTCTACCTCCTAAGATTAGCAAACCTTATCTAGGGCACTTATAAGCTTACTATTAAGCTTTATAGCAGTAGATTAAATATAAAACCCTAAGGGAAATTAATAAGGGAACTTAAAGACTGTTAAAAGTTATAGGATGTATATACTTAGTGTTAGAGATGGAACAAATATTATAGAATATTTAAATATTTAACTTTGTACACTTAGAATAGGAGGAAGGTTGGCGACTAAAAGGAGCTATAATTGCAATATAAAGCAACCCCTTTTTTACGCAATGAGAATATAAAGGGGATATAACTTCACTAAGTAATAGTATGGCAGCTATAGTGCGAGTATACTGTTAGGATAAAGAAGAAGAAGAGGCTTTAGGTATAATAAGTAAGGATATTAACTAGATTAATTAAATGGATATTATACCTCTAGTAGATGACTTAGAGATATTAGGAATCTTTAAGGATAAAGATAAAGAGAAGGGAGATAGTATTACGGATGCTTTAAGTATAATGTTATAACTACTTGGAGAAGAGTTGGAGGAAGCTAGTTAGTTAATATAGGCACGGTCCAAAATAGAGCTGGTAGAACCATGTGACGAGGAATGGTAGCTAAGTTATATAATAAGCTCTGTGAGCTCTATAAGCTCTATAAGGTCTGTTATATACCTTATATACCTTATATACCTTATATACCTTATATACCTTATATAGCAAAGGGATTTCTTAGGTATATGGTTGTGTATTTAAAGGACCACAGTCCCTACTCAGATAGTTCTCTCTTTATAGTAAATCTTAGAATACAATTAGAGTTAATCTGTTGGGCAACCACTCTACTAGTTGTTATTACGTTGTTAACTTATTGTTTATACCTATATACCCAGCCCATTAATAAGCCCACCGTAGTTCTTGCTACAAGGTTCCGTTACACTACCCTTAGTATCTTTAATGCGCTTCTTGTTATTACGGGGATCGGTAAGGTATAAGTTTTAAATATATTTCTTTAGCTTGTCGATCTCGTCTATAAGCTATTTAAATGCGCTTGTTGTCCCTTTACTATAGATAGGCGGTATATAGATATCAAAAATGCCTAGTAATAAGTACGCTTTATCTTCTTTAAGCTTGGTCTCGCGGTTTTCTTTCTATAACAATCGCTTATTAACGCTAAACTAAGAAAAAGGGGCTTCTTAAAGCGCTAACTTAGGAATTCCTATTATTTTATGGATTTGTTGCGTTAGCAATCTCTTATTACTAAGTTTCTTCCACTCTTAGAAGAAAAACTTAACTAAACTTAGGGTAAGTAGCTCTTAAAGCGTCTAACCCTAGGTAAACCATCTACTTACCTAAAAGGGTAGCTCCTAAGTAAATCTAGAGACTTTATTATTTGCTTTCTGCTTAGTTGTCAAAACATCTAATAGATAGATGTAGCATTTTACCGCATTCTAGTACTAGCAAAACATAGAATTAAGCGCCTCCTTAAGTTTACTATAGTCCAATTTATTAATGTAGTAGGTGTCTACCTAAAAGTATTATAAGCCATTATATTTAGCCTATTATCCGTAGAACCAAATCTTGTTATAGCCAGTCTTGCTCTATCCTATACTATCTATTATATCCTAAAATATAACCTCTTAGCCCTCCTTCTAAGTATATAAAAGGATTATATAGGGAGGGGTTGTATCGTCGCCTACAAAGTCCTTTATAAGGCTGAACTCCCTAGTATTACAGCATTGTAAAAGACGCATTGCTTCGCATAGAGCTAGATAGGCATAAGCGGTAGAGATAGATCTTAGTTAGGTTTAAACGCAACTCACTTATTTATTAAGAATACCAGTTCTAGCTATTAAGGTTAGCAAGTATATAGGGAGATAGGAGGCTAGGCTGTACTAAAAAATCGTATCTAAAAGCAGATAGTGTAAGAGTGGTTTTATAAGGAGGGACTTAAGAATAAGCTTAGCTTAAAGCAGGGTAAGGCTAATTACACAGCCCATAGTATAGCGCAGTAAGGCTAATATACAGCGGCTAGGCTTTAGAAGGCAAATTTGCAACCAACTAAACTAAGTATGCTTATATCTTAAGAAGCAAATAAACGCCCTAATTACGCTAGTAGGGAGGACGGCCAACCCGCTCCAGCTAGAGGCTTATTAAGGGTCTACTTCCTAGGATTAAAGAATAGAGGAAATGGGGGAACTGTAGTTAGTGTTAGAATAAACGGTCTTAAGTGTGGCGTTATAGCGGTAATACACTGCCTCCGCTGCTTAGCGTTTGGCTTAGCGCGGTTACTAAGTCAACTAAACTATACCAAAATCCCTAACCTATATCCTCGTTAATGGATATATATTAAAGGTATAGGCGCTTCTATAGGCAGGTTATCCGTAGAGATTAGCACTAGCTCTATAGATTTAGTGTAACATCTTATCTTAGTTAAGAGATGCATTATATAGATGCTTAGCATTTTCTTAATGACTTTATTAGTAGGATAGGAAAGCTATACGGAAATTTTATTACTAGATTGGGATTTTTTACGCCATTTACTTAAAAGGAAAAGTAAAGGTTAAAAATAGGAGCAAGGAGGTTTAGGGGATTAAGTAGACTCTAAAAATAGAGGACCTAATTTTAGGCTCTTAAAACTAGGACCCTCTTAAAAGCTAAAAATAGCCCTTTGTTTACACCTAAAACTAAATACTTAATTTTCAGAGCCTACTTAATCCCCCCCTTTCTTTCTCTCTAAGTCTAGGCAGCAGCCTTAGATATAACTTATATAAAACGGCGCAGAGCAACTTATAAGGGGGTAACATAAATAGGTTAGACGTCCCCCCTATTATATACAGCAAAAAATAAGCAAGCCCTAAGTAATATAGCGGGGTTAGGTTATTTTGTGTACTATACTAGCAGGGGGGATATCTAAGGCATTAATATTACCCCCTTATATTAAAGCGTAAGCTAGTAAGGCTTAGCAAAGTATACTAACCAATTAAAAGCCAAGAAGCTAAGGATAAAAATAAATCCTAGCAATTTGCCTATTTATAGAAGCCCTTATAGTTCCACTCCCTTACAGTTTTATTCCCTAGGGCTCTACTCCCTTAGGGATTATTCCCCTAGGGCTCTATTCCCCTAGGTGTGACGGTACTAGAGCGCGTTACCTGCTAATTTGCCGTTTTATAGGCAATTTGCCGTTTTCTGGGCAACCTGCCAAATTCTGCCAAATTCTACCAAGTTGCTATTGGCTTGCTTACTACTAGCGCCTTAACAACCCCTTTATATCTTGCCAGTCTCTACCAGTCTTCTTCTCCTCCTTAGCTTAGTATTCTTATATAGTAGCAATCTATAAGCTTTAGTTCAGAAGCATTTATATAAGCCCGTTATATTATACTAAGCTCTCCCTACATTACCTAGGAAGGCTTCTATAATATCCCACCCTAAAAGAAGATCTCTGTCTACAATGACGCGTTAACATATTATACTTAGACACTAAAAAACTTACACTACTACGCCTAAGAAGGCCCTAACAATATCCCACTTTTATAGGCCAGACTATACTTAACCTGCACCCCTAAAAAGAACCCCGGAATTAAAACCAAATTATATAATTCTAATAAACCTTAGGAAGCCAATAATGGCACCTAAAGTAAGCTTATCTAAAAGACCTGGCTCTACCTAAGAGGAACCTAAGATCTAGTTAGGATTAGAAATTAAAGACAATAACAATGTTATAGATATGCACGAATAGATTTATGCCCTTGCAGCCAATTAGAAGGTCAATTATCTTTAAGCCTAAAGCATATAAGAGACTCTAAAGGAGATCCTAGAATGCCTTGCTGCCTTATAAAACAGCCTAGCCTCCCCTTTATAAAGCCTTACTTAACCTATTTACTTAACCAAATATAATATACTAGAGAGTACGGATACGATAATAAAGCAATTAAAGTCCATTAAACTCTTTAACCCTTAACCACTATCTAACAGAATAGACCTTACCTTTAAAAATTGGAGGATTTAAGTAAGAGGGAAGCTCCATGTTAACCATAAACCATTTCCCCTCTAAAGAAGCTAAAATACTCTACCTCTTCGGTTAAACTATTAGGGATGCGTAGTAATACCTTTAGGCTAAGTTTAAGGACAAGTTACCTATTTGGTTTATATCTGTTAATAAGATAATATAGCATCTAGCTGCTATTTATGTTAATCTAAATAAAGTATAGGATGCCTGCTATAACTATAACCGCCTAATAATAAAATTAAACTAAACCTTTGCTAAGTTTTAGACTTAGTTTTTATACCTAGTAGGCAAAGGCCAGGTTCCCCTTAAGAACTACCGCTTGGACTTATATAATAAGCTAACAGTCCAACTATAAGAGAAGATCGCGATAGCCTTAGACAACCTACTAACCTACCAAAAACTCACAGCCTAATGTTTGTTACTAGATTTAGAACTAAAACAAATTAATACCTATTCTAATTAACTAAAGCGGTCCTATATCAACTAGAACCTATTTGCTATACTAATAGAAGCTAGCGTTAGAAAATAAACTATAACCGCCCTTATACCAAAAGCGGTTATAACTACCTACCCGCAAGCCTTGCCCAACTTACCACATACTACGCCTTTAGTTAATTCTTATTGTAATACCCCAATTAACCCTACTACGGTTATATGCTTTAATTGCGGAAAGGATGGTTACTTTACTATATCCTACCCAGAGCCAAAGGATATAGGTAATATTAAGGAAATAAAGGAAGAAGAAACGTCTAATAAGTTAGGAAAAGAAGAACCCTAGGAAAGACTCCCCCCTGTTACAGCACTGACCTAACGCATACTGTTTCCTACTGTTAGCTAGCCCACTACTAGCGCCTTGGCGGCTGGCCCTACTCTTTATACACAATACCCCCTTTTACCCTTCTTCTCTTCTTCATAGCACAATGTAGTTATTTAGTCTACTTTATTGCAGCACTGTAACAGTTTATGCTATCATTAATTGCGCCCTATCGCGATCACTGATTCTCTATATCCCAGTTATCCCTACCCTAGAGCAATTATAACCTGCGCGCGACGCGTCTATATGCTATAACCTACTACAGTCCTAGAACAATCCTTAGTTTTTTCCTAGCGCCAAAGATTACCTAAATAGGCGACATTAATAATACCGAAATGGCCAAAACCTAAAACCCCTGTAAAGTTTTTGCAGACTTCTTTATACAGACACACCCCAACATTATATGGACAATCCGCCACTCCCTACTATACCCTAAAATCTTTAAAGCTAACAAAGTTTACTATACCCTTGTTAACTATACTAATAAGTTCCTTAGTAACATTAAAGCGGGACTATAGTTTATATATAACACAAACACCGCTAATAAGAAAGCCAACAAAAGCCTTAATGCCCTTATTGCCTCCTAGATAGAAACTATCACCGCTCTTAAATAATTAACCCCTATAACAACAGTAGTAACCTAGTAAAAAAAACGGATATCTAAAGACCCGCCAATATTTAGCGGAAAAGGCACCCCACTAGAATAATAAGCCAATTTTAAGACCTGGCATATTAAGATTAAAGGAGTCTTTAACTGTAACCAGGACTACTTTAATACAGTCTAATCTTAGATCCTTTATATCTTAGATATACTAGAGGGCAAGGCCTATAAGTTTATTAAGTAGGGCTTAGAGCTTATGCATAAGAACCCAAACAACATATCTATATGGAAATGGCCTACCAAAGAAGATATACTTAAAGAGCTTACTGCCTACTATAAGGTCCTTAACATAACCCAGGTTGTAAAAAATAAGCTTAACCATTTTCCTTAGGGCAAGCGTAATTACTAGTCCTAGAAGGGAGAGCTTAATAAGTTAATAGTCTGCACTAGGAAGACAGATAAACAGAAGGTAGATCTACTCTAGAAGTTTATCTCTCTAAAGATAGAAGAGCTGGTACTTAGACTTGCCTATAAAATTAATAATAGTAACTATACAGGTTAGAGCAAGCAGATAGATATATTTGCTAAGAACCTTATAAACTATGTACACTAAGCTAACCTTAAGAATACTAACTACCGTCCACCTGCTTAAGCTCCTGCCCCTATATTAACCTTAACCTTAACCCTAGTAGTAACTAGAGAACCTATAAACCTTAATAGAATCTTAGACACAGAGCGCAAGCGCTACTTTAATAATAGACTGTGCCTTGCCTATAGCCTGCCTAGCCACTAAAAGGATGCTTATAACCCCGCTATAACAGCAAACCCAGTCCTAATACTAGCCCATTAAATAATATAAACTAATAACTACGGACGTAGCAACCGTGGAGTCCATTATAGCCGCAGCAGACAACCCCCCCACCTTTAACCCTATAGCTCAGTTACTCTAAATAATGCCCTATATAGAAGCCTAACCTATTAACAACGCCTAGAATTAGTAACTCCGTGCTAGCAAATATAAACACAGCCATATTATTAGCAAGGTGCTATCTCCCTATACCCTAACTAAGACTAATACTGCCAGCTAGATAGATACTAGATCGCCCCACCAAGACAGCCCTATACCCTAGTTGTTAAAAGGCAGACTTTTAGACTAAGTTACATCTAAGGGTCTAAACCATATAAGGAGGAAGATAAGAAGATTAGGTCCCTGTTACTAAACCAATTAGTCCTTTTTATTAATAAACTACCACTTAATCTTAAATTAGCAAACAGTAACAAGAAATTAATCCTTGTTTAAACCCAACTCTTCTTATTACACAACCTATACCCCTAAATTTTTATTAACATAGTAAGCCTAGTGGACTTAAGTAGTACTGTGATGGCATTTGCTAATATAGAGTCTATTATAAGAAAATATAATATTACAACTAAGAAACTGTTAGCACATAGGCCACTACGCCTCACAGATAATATCCCAACTTTACTTATTATAGACTACTTCACCGCCCAAATATTAATTAGCATCTATACTAAAGCTATGCTCTTTCTTATTACTAAACTCTTACCTAGTACCCTAATTATCTTAGGTATGCCTTGGCTCTAGAAGTATAAGCCCTGCCCTAGCTTTAGAGAGCTTAAGATCTACTTTAACTTAGACTACTGCTTTAGGAACTGCCTCCTATAGGGGACAGCTAATAGTAGTAGGGACGCCCTATATAGATACTTAGCACTACTAAGCCTAGTGCCTAGGACTATATATAAAGCCCTAATAATAAAAGATGTTCCTAATAAAGGGGAACCTATATAGCTGCAAAGCAACGAGATAGCAGAAAACTGGACTACTTTAGCACTTAAGACTAAAATAACGGGCTAGCTGGCCTTGCTAAGACTAAGGAAGAAGGTCCGCTTTATACCACTGCTACTAAGAATCCAACGCCAACCTAGACACCCTTTAAACCCTAGCCGCCTAGCCTAATACCTAGAACTAAGCTATATGCCATATACGCATACTATAGCCCATATTATAGTAAGGACTAGCTAGGGAATTACTAAAACCTGGATAATAGAAACCGCGCTACTACAATACCTAACCTTATACCCACTCCCCGCATACCTTATACAAGGCCGCCGCCTAGGAACCGCTCCTAAGAGCTAACTAAGACAAGCCAGCCCCGCCATAATATTAGGAGAAGACTAAATACGCACTAACCTAGATAATATTATAAATATACATGCCATGAATTTCACCCAGTTTTATAAATAAAAAGGCATAAAAGTAATAAGGATTTATATAGCGGAGCTAGTAGAATTAGTAGAATAAAAAGAATGGAAACAATTAATAAATAAACTCCCTACTAGACTAGTTAAAATACTAGACCTAATAGAGGAATCCTTCTACTGCTTAGTTAATGGTAATTATATAATGGAAGAAGCCTATAAGGTCTTCCCTAGTTATTTTCACTATTTCCTTAAGGAAACCCTCTAAACTATAAATACTGAGTTCCTCTGCTGTAAAGTTATGGATATAAATATTAAGAAGTTTATAAAAGGCAAACCTACTCTAACTAGGGATAATATTATATAACGCCTCCTAAGAGAACACAGGCACTATATTAAGGGGTTTCTCCTAAAGAATGCTAATAAGCTCCCACTATATTGCCCATGGGACCATAAAATTAAAATTATACTAGGAAAGTAGCCCCCGTACTATAAAAACCACCTACTCTCCCCTACTAAGCTCTAATATATTAAGAAATGGATTAATAAGATACTTAATAAAGGCTTTATCTAAGAATTAACATCCCCTACTATAGCCCCGCTCCTACTTACTACTAAGCTAAAAGGAGGGGTAAGGATCTGCCATAACTATAGAGGACTTAATAATATTACCGTTAAGAACCAATACCCGCTCCTACTTATCTATAAGATACTTAATGCCCTATACAGCACCAAATTCTATACTAAGCTTAATATTATCACCGCGTTTAATAGGATCTATATTACTAAGGGCCATAAATAGCTTATAGCATTTATTACCCACTTTAGGCTCTATAAGATGCTAGTAACCCTATTTAGCCTTTATAATGCCTTAGCTATATTCCAGAACTATATTAACTATATTCTTTACAATACACTAGACAACTATTGCATAGCATACCTTAATAACATCCTTATATTTTCTAAAACTTAAGCTGACTATACTAGGCACGTTAAAGAGGTAATTTGCCGCCTTAGAGCTGCCAGCCTCTAAATTAATATTAGTAAGTTAGAGTTCTATATAACAAAGACAAAGTACCTTAGCTTAATTATCTTAATAGAAGGAATAAGTATAGATCCTAAAAAGGTCTAAGCCTTATAAGCATAGGAGAACCCAACCTTAGTTAAGAAATTATAGCAGTCTCTTAGATTTGTAAACTTTTACTACAGGTTTATCCAAAGTTATTCTGCTGTTACTATACCTATGATAAAACTCCTAAGAAAGGATGTTAGATGGCTATAGGGACTAGAACAAGCTAAGTTGTTTAAGGCCCTTAAGAGAGCCTTTACTTCAGCACTAGTACTAGTATACTATAACTATATAAAGAAAACAGTGGTAGAGATAGATATATTAAATTGGGCTTCTAGCGGAGTCCTTTCCTAGTATAACAACAATAGTAAACTAAGACTGGTTGCATTCTTCTCTATAAAGCACTTTATACTGGAGTATAACTATAAGATCTATAATAAAGAACTCTTAGCTATTATTAAGGCTTTAGAGAAATGGCGTCCTAAGCTATAAGGAACTAAGGAGCTGTTTAAAATTATTACTAACTATAAGAACCTATAGACGTTTATAACTACTAAGCAGCTAAACTAACACTAAGTCTAGTAGGTAGAGTTCCTTTTATAGTTTAACTTTGTAATTATATATAGACCTGGCAGTAAAGCTACGCTTCCTAATGCCCTAAGCTAACTACCAGGAATAAAACCTAAGGATGCTGATAATAAACGCCTCTGCCACTAAGCCTAAGTTATTATACTGCCCCAGAAAGTTAACCCTATAATCTTAGAAGAATTACTATATAAATCCCATAACTCTAATAACATAAAGTTTATAGCCGCTCTAGACCCTAAAATGGCTAAAAAGTTACTAAATAAGCTAATCTGGTTAGGATACTAGGAGAACAAACTTATAAGAGATATGGTAGCGGCTCTACATAATTGGAAAGCTTACCGTTAGCTAAAGAAGATTAGGAAATTACTCCATTGTAATAAGTTAGAATGTAGTATTATTAATGGACAGATCTACTTCTGCTAATACCTTTTTATCCCTAATACCCTAGACCTCTACTTAGAAGTTATCTATTACTCTTATAGCAGCGGCCCCACTAGTTACCCTGGCCGGGTTAAAACTCTTAACTTTTTAAACTAAATATACTAGTGGCTAGGAATCTCCCAGTTTACAGCTACCTTTGTTAAAGACTATACCCTATACTTTTATACTAAGACCCCCTATTTTACTCCGCCTGGTTTCCTAAAGCCACTAGAACTACCCACTTACCTATAGACTAATATTTTAATTAACTATATTACAGCGCTGCCAGTATGCTAACGCCATAGCAAGGCATATAAATATATCCTTATTATTATGGACCGCCTAACTAAAATATAATACCTTATTCTAGTAACAGGACTCTTAATAGAGGAGCTAGTTAATAGCTTCATTAACAATGTATATAAGCTCTATAGTGTACTAAGCACAATTATCTCTAATTATGGCATATAATTTGTTAGCAACTTCTAGCAATAACTAAGTAAATACCTTAAAACAACCTTATAACTAAGCTTAGCCTAGTACCTAAAAACAGATAGCTAAACTAAAATTGTTAACACTGCCATAAATAAGTACCTCTGTGCTTTTATTAGTTTTATATAGGATAACTAGGTTAACTACCTGCTACTTACCAAATTTGCTATAAATAACTAAGTTAACAAAAGCATAGGCATCTTCCCATTTTTTGTAAACTATGGCTTTAACCCTCACCTTGGAATTAAGCCTGCTGGCCTCTACCTACTAACACTATTAGTATAAGTAAAGAAGGAGTTCTTCCGCGCAGACTCTATGGCCAACCACTTTAAGCGGATATTAACACAGCTTAAGGCCCTAGCCTGGATTTTATAGTAACACTATAAAGATAATGCTAATACCCATAGGGATAAGAGTGCGTTATTCTATAAAGGTAATATAGTTATAGTTAGCTTAGAAAATATAAAGATAAATAGACCTAAGAAGAAATGGGACAACAAATAGGACGGCCTGTACCCCGTACTTGTAGTATACTAAGGGGTAGTTATAGTAGACCTCCAGGACTATATTTAAGTAAATAAATCCTTCTATATATTTAAGGTCCGCCTCTAGGCTGCTAAAGAGATCCCTAGCTAAGTAAATATTAATACTATAGAGCGCTGTAATATATAAGGATGAGTAACAGAGAGAGACAACAACAGTAATATAGAAGAAAAATGGAAGTTTAAGAAAATCCTTAATGTATATAATAAAGACCCCCAAGGCCTAACTTATAAGATTAAATGGAAATATTATAAGGACATAACCTGGCAGCTGGAAAAGGACCTAAAGGGTTATAAATAAGCTATATAGCGCTTCTATAAGTAACACCCTAAGAAGCCAGGACCCCTAGATTAGGTATAAGATAAGGAAAAGCCATGCTAAGGTTATGGCTGACCACCATGTTAAAAGTCTGTAGTGGTTAAGATGTTATAAAACTTCAACCAGCAGTTAAAGTTATCTAATTGGTTAGAATTCTCGCCAAGAGCGCCATACACCAACTTTATTTAATAAGCCAACCAATTAGGATTTTTTAATATTTCTGTAGCAAAAACAGGTGGTCCCGCGTACTACCTATTTAAAGTTATTTATCTGGTTTAGGAACTAAACCTTCTAAAGAGGGGAGTACTATCACAGCACTGACCTAACGCATACTGTTTTCTACTATTGGCTAGCCCACTACTAGCGCCTTGGCGGCTGGCCCTACTCTTTATATACAATACCTGTAACAGAACCTTATAGCAAGAACTACGGTGGGCTTGTTAATAAGCTGGGTATGTAGGTACAAACAACTAGTTAACAACGTAATAACAACTAATGGAGTGGTTACCCAACAGATTAACTCTAATTATATTTTAAGATTCACTATAAAGAGAGAACTATCTGGGTAGGGACTGTGGTCCTTTAAATACACAACCATACGCCTAAGAAATCCCTTTACTCTGTAAAGTATGTATACTCTATCTACTCTATCCCACAGATTATATAGATTATATAGATTACACAGATCACATTATATAACCTTGGTTACTATTCTTTGTTATATAGTTCCACCAGATCTATCCTAGACTATGCCTATATTAACCAACTAGCTTCCGCCAACTCCTCTCTAAGTAGTTATAACATTATACTTAAAGCATCTATAACACCATCTCCCTCCTCTTTATCTTTGTCCTTAAAGATTCCTAACATCTCCAAGTTATCCACTAGAGGTGTAATGTCCGTTTAATTAATTTAGTTGATATCCTTACTTACTATACCTTCTAAGGTCTCTAAACCTTCAGCCTCTTCTTCTACAGCTTGCTAGTCTTATACCGTTGCTACAATATTGTCATTAGGTGAGATAATGCCGTCTCCATGTTCTTATTGCGTGAAAGAGAGGTTAGTTTGTATTGCACTAGCGAGTCCTCTATCTTAGCAGCCCTCCTCCTATTTAGAATGCACTAAAGCAAATATTTAATCGTCCTATAATGTTCGTTCTATCTCTAATGCTAAGTATACACATTCTATAACTCTTAACAGTCTTTAAGTTCCCTTATTAATTTCCTTTAGGGTTTTATATTTAATCTGCCGCTATAAAGCTTAATAATAAGCTTTTAAGCGCCCTAGGTAAAATTTATTACCTTTAAGATAAGGATTATGCTTATACTAAGAGAGCAAGGGAAGAGAAGTGTTAAGCCCTTAAAGCGCGTGCTTTGGCTTATGCCTATCTTCATTATCTTAAGCAAGTTTGTAAGAAGGTTTATTTTAAGGAGTAGAAACTTGTTTAACAGGGTCTTTCTAAGCTAGGTAATAAGAGAGTAGTGTCTCTAGAGAAGGAAACAGCTCTAAATAATATAGCAGTTGCTCCTCCTAAGTCCCCCTTAGGTAGTTTGTCCTTTAATAATCCCTTTTTAATACTTCCTAACCTGCTTTCTTCTGATACTCCTATACCTTTCCCATAGCGTTCTCTAGGTTGTTTAGTAGTTTCTAGGTAGTCTTACTATAGCCTATCTACTTTACTTTATACTATGTTTTATTATCTACATCCTTATAACTAATAATCTTTAAAACTTACTATTTGTCTTCTTCCTATCCTCTATACATGTCTGCCTTATAGACTAGTAGTTTAATATCTCTATATGCTGGTTCTAGTATTGCGATGTATTATATAGGGTAGATCTTTATTTTAGCTAGTAGGTTTAACTTATATATAACCAATAAAATTCTTTACTTAACTTTAAAAGGTCCTAGTCTAACGTGGTCTAACTTCTTACTTAGTTGTTAACTCTTAAAAATTTTATATAGTAGCCACACTTTATCTCCCTCCTTAAGATCTGGTCCCTTAGATCTCTTAGCATTATAGTACCTTTTTATTTGCTTTTATACTAGTTTTGCTGTTTCTTTAAGATTTATATAAAGGTTTATTAACATCTCTATTTTTTCTTTAGCTGTACTACTTATCTTCTTTACTTAATATGGTAATAACAATGTTCTTAGCTTGTATCCGTAATTTGCCTTAAATAGTAATGTTCCTATTCCTTCTTATAGTGTTATATTATATATAAACTGTGTAACTAGTAATAATAATACCTAATTATTTTACGTATAATTAATATAGTGCCTTAGATACTGTTCTAGTGTCTAGTTTAATCTTTCTATTTATCTATCCGTCTGCAGATAATACGCTATAGAGGTTGCTACGCAAACTCCTTATTCTGCTAGAAATACTTCCTAAAATGCTACTATAAATCTTGGATTTCTGTTTAATATAATCTTGTCTAGTGCTCCGTGCCTTATAAACACTTCCTTAATATAGATTCTAGTAATATTCTTTGCTAATATTTCTTCTATATACGCTATAAAGTATCCCTACTTTATAAGCTTATCTACTATTACTAAGATTATATTATAATCTTGTCCTATAATAGGATCTCTTAACTTTAGTAACTTAATAATAAAGTCCTATAATATAACCTCCTATGGTCTTTCTAGTATTTTAATAGGTTGTAGCCCTCTATATAGCTTATGCCTTGTTAGTTTAATTTTTTTTAGCAATTTAGACATTCTCTTATAACTTGTCTCGCTAGTCCCCAGATTCCTTAAATAATGTACTTCTCTTAAAGCCTTAACACTAAGCCTATAGCTCCGTTGTGTCCTTATGTTATTCCTTTATAAAACTCTTTTATAAACTCCTCTGCAATTAACCTTGGAATATAAGTAGCTTCCCTATTCTTATATTGCTCTAAGTCTAAATCCTCTACCTATACTTCTTAGATCTTCTATATCCAATTACTCTCTAGTAATTTATAGATCTTGCTTTCTCTGGTTACTGTAATCTTTGGATAATTATACCTAATTAATCTGTCTTAATCCTTTCGCAATAAAGCCCCTAATGGCTTTTTATTATTTTATAGTTTAGCCTTTTTACTTAGAGCATCTGCTTATGCATTATCTATACCCTTAATATGCTAAATCTTAAAATGGTATTCTATAAGCATTTCCGCCCATCTAACCTATCTTTGGTTGAGTTCCTTTATTATTAGGAAACCTATAAGGTTCTTATAGTCCGTCTTAACTATAAACAGTTTCTTTGTACCTTGTAAGAATGCTCTCTATTCCTTTAATACTATAACTATACCTAATAACTCCTTATTGTAGATGTTATAGTTTAGTTCTAGTGGTGTTATCTTCTAACTATAACACGCTACTAGATGCTATACGCCCTAATGCTTTTATAGCAAATATACTCCTAGTGTAAAGTCTAATGCATCTGTCTTAATAACCGTTTTTAACTTTAGTTAATAGATCTTAAGGATTAGTTCCTAGGTAAACAATTCTTTTAGTTCTTAGAATAGCTTCTTTTACTTACTACCCTAAACCTATAGTTCCTCTTTCTTTATTAACCGCGTAAATGGTTTAATGCTTTTTAACCACTATATTATAAACCTCCTATAGTAATTACAAAACCCTAAAAACAATCTTAACTGTATAACGTTCTCTAGTTCTTGCTAATTTACTATAGCCTCTACCTTCTTTAGGTCATGCTGATTTTTCCTAGTTTAATAATAAATCTTATAAAATTAGTCTTTTTTATAAAGAACTTGTATTTCTTAATTGCTACTAGCATCTATTCTTCTTATAGTTTCTTTAAAACCTATTTAACATATTCCTTATATTCTTTCTCACTTTCTAAGTAGATAATAATATTATTAAGATATACCATAATAAACTCATTAAGGTGTTCTCCTAATATACTATTAATTCGCTTCTGGAATATTACTAGTGCGTTTATAAGCCTAAATTGCATAACTAATAGCTTATATAGTCCTTCCTTTAACCTAAAAGCTGCTTTCTATTTATTGCCTTCCTTAGTCCTAATCTAATGGTACGCCTACCTTAGATCTATCTTTGTAAAGATCTTTACATTGCCTATCCTATCTTAAATTTCGCTAATTAAGGGTAAAGGATACCTATCCTTCCTAGTGATGCTATTTAACTGTCTATAGTCTATATACATCCTAAGTTTTCCATTTTTCTTTAGGATGAACAATACTAGATATCCTACTGATGACTGTAATGGTTTAATATATCCCTTTTATAAGTTCTCCTAGATAAACTCCTTAAGCGCTACTAACTCTGTTTTGGTAAGCTTATAAATTAAAAAGAACTTTAGACTTGTTCCCTTTTCTAATTCTATCTTATAGTCCCATACTATATACTCTAATAGCTTTTTACTTTCTAGTAACTATAACTTTTTTCCATACTTGTGGTATCTCTTTAGTATATAACTTAAGCTTCGCTTAGTCTCTTTATACATCGCTCTAACCTAGTACTATACCAACTTGGTTTACTATTACACTTTACGTTATTAAGTATTTCTAATATTAACCTAACCTATAACCTAATTAATCTTTAGATTATATTCCTATAACTAAGGCATTCCTAGTACTACTTTATCTTTTCCTAATAGTAAGATATTAAAAGACATTCTAACTGGTCTCCCTTTAATAGTTAACTAAATAGGTCCTATTTTAAGATTAATAATACCTCCTCTATAGGCTATCTAATCTTCTAAAATTATTATAAATGGATATAAGTGTTTCTTCTGTCTGTATGGTAACCCTATTCTTTCTACTGCTGCTAGTAATATATAGTTCCTAGTTACTCTACTATCTATTAATGCTTTAAACTGCTAATCTTGCCACTTAATTTATAAGTTTAGGTGTTGCCCTTAAATTCCTTTAAGGGTTTAAGGCTCTACTACTAGTTCCCTCTAGTTCTATAGGCCTCCCCTTTTCCTAACTATTGGCTACTAGATCCTACTTATACTTAGTCCTCTTTAAGCTAATACTTAGTTTATTTCTTTTCCTCTATATACCATAGACAAGTGTTCTCTAGGCACTTTCACCACTATTATCTATCTAGGTATTCTTCCGTAAGGAATCTTCCTAGTTAAAGTATTAAGTCCCCTTAGCTTTGCACTTCTACTAGGTACTATCTATATATATATTTAGCATCTCTAAACCGCTTTTCTTCTAGTGCCCAATATATCCTTACTAGGTATTTCCGGTTCTTATCTTTTGGTGCTCTATGTATATTATATATATTATCTATATAAGCTATCCACAATAGTGTATAATGCGCTGCATATTTTAGGTTAACTCTTAGCTTATCTTTACTACTAAGTTTAAACCTATACCTAGTTAACCTAACTACTGGTATCTCTGCTATAGGTACTAAGATTTATTACTTACTTCTCTAGTCCCTAGATCCTTCTTCTAGGTTCCTTAATATTATAATTAATGCTCCTTTAATATAACTTATGCGTTTCTCTATAATGGGTTAGTCTTAGACTACTTTTTTGTCTATCTACATGTAAAAGTCTTCCCATTTAATATTATATTGTTGCCTATACCACTTTCCATATAACTAGTTTAGTATATATGGTTTATCTATAAGAAAGTACCTTGTTATTACTGCGTTGTAACATCCCTTGGTATATCTTTCTTTAAACCTAACTAGAATGTCTAGATCTTCTTCTTGTTTTAGTTTATCTAACCACTTTACCCTAGGTGTCCCTACACTAGGCCTATTAGTAACTCTTTATATAGGTGCTCTGTCCCTTATATAACCTATTATAGACCTTTTATCCAGCTTTTGTTCTTACTATATAATAATTCTTTGCCTGAACTTATTTATAGTTTCTTGTTTCCTATATCTTATAGCTAGATCTTTAAAGTTGTTTTGCTTCTTTATCCCTATATTAACTTTTTAATCTTTAGGCTAAACACTATATTTACCTAGAATTGCTATAGTCCTCATTTATTTGTTAAAATCTTGGCTTTCTGCTAATATTCTTATTCGTTCTCTAAACTCTTAGTTTCTAAACTTACATCCTATACTCATTTATTTATTATTAAACTAAGTTACTGCCCTTTCCTATTAGTTTTTATTTATTATAGGTTCTTAAGCTGTCCTTATTACGTTTTATAAGTCTAGAACCTTCCTTATCTCTTCTTAAGAATCTTAGACCTATAGCCTTTTACCTTTTATAAGTAGTAAGCTAGCACTAGCAGTTATCTGCTTGCTTAATTATCTTTAGATATTACTCCTTCCATCTTATAAAGTAATGGAAATTATATCTAACGGTGTTATAATACCCATTACTAATCCGCGTTCTATAGTAGTTTCAGTCTCTACTTCTATTACATTATTAAGGTTTAAGTGCTCCCAGTTAGCCTCCTTTTTGTCCTTATTACTAGTAATTAATAAATACTCTAACTTTATTATTATTGTTACTAATCTTTATCTATATATTGCTGTAATATCTTAATCTAGCTTATAGAGTTAATCTTACTCTTTATCTAACTCTCTAGTTCCTTTAAGTCCTTTTAACTCTAGCTCTTATAGCTAATAGCTTGCGCCGTACTTAGCGTCTTTATAAATTTAGCATGCGTTGTTATAATAATACGCAAAGTGTCTAATTAAACACTCCTTGGTTCTATACAACATCCCTATATCTATATTATTATACTCTAATAACCTAATACCCCTTACCGCGTGGTTACTCTAACCACCTCTACAGTCTCTAGTAAAATAACCTTATTTTCCACAATTTATACAAGCTCCATCTTTAAACCATTTCTCTTATTATAGAGTCCACCTAAATGTCTTCTACTGCTAAGATCCCTAGTTTAGCCTCTGCTCTTTAGTCCTATAATTACTTAATCCTTAACCTTTAGGTTTTCATAGTTTCTTTATCCACTTCTTAAATTCTTTAATACCGCTTAGGTCCATTAGCTCTACGCCATTTTATGGTTTTTAACTCTATATCTGTTATTATGTACTCTACGCCTTATACAACTATAGAACTCTATCTTGCCCTTTCTTAGCTTGTTCCCTTTAATAGATCCTATTATTAATCTTTATTAACTAATCTATTAAGTCTTATAAACTTTCCGCATCTTTCATTAGGATAATTATATCTTAGACTTTAGCCTTAAGTCCCTATTTATACTATGCCATAAGTGCCTTATTATTCCACTTAACCTGCGTTATAAGTGTCTGAAACTATATTATATACTTAATTACTAAAGAATGTTATACTAAGTTTTAAAGCTTCCGTTCTGCTATAGTTAATGCTTTTAGGTCTCTAAATATCTATATTAGTCTTTCTGTAAACCCGTTCTAACTAGTAAATATAAATTATAGATCCTAGTTAGTAGTTGTTATACTATTAGCTTATATTTCCATAAGATAAGGTTTAAACCATTCCAATACCCTTCCTGTTAAGAATAGTCCTACATATACTACCTAATCTATAGCTGTTACTAGTTTTACTCCTTCCTATATAACCTTAAAGTGCATTTGCGTAAGGAATCCCTTAAGTTTTAACCTTTCTCCTAAGAATCGTTTAATTAACGGTAGCTTAACTTTTGCTACACCAATTCCATTAATGCGTTCCTTAAGTATTCTGTTATTATCTAATAAGTAATCAACCATTTCTTATAACTGACCTCTTGTGATTAACTGTGAGTCTGTATCTGCTATACTGGTGTCTCCCAATCCTAAGGTAGTTATTGCCGTTAATGGTATTGCAACTAGTACTCCCTTAGGTGGTATATTGTTTAACTTCTTTTGCATTTTAATACTGTAACCTTAGTAGTAAATATATAACGGAACCTTATAGCAAGAACTACAGTAGGCTTGTTAATGGGCTGGGTATATAGGAACAAACAACTAGTTAACAACATAATAACAACTAGTAAAGTGGTTGCCCAATAGATTAACTTTAATTATATTCTAAGATTTACTACAAAAAGAGAACTATCTGGGTAGGGATTATGGTCCTTTAAATACACAACCATACGCCTAAGAAATCCCTTCGCTCTATGAAGTATGTGTGCTCTATCTACTCTGTCCCACAGATTACATAGATCACATAGATCACATAGATCACATTACATGACCTTGGTTACCATTCTTTGTCACATGGTTCCACCGGATCCATCCTAGACCGTGCCTATATCAACCAACTAGCTTCCGCCAACTCCTCTCTAAGTAGTCGTAACATCGTACTTAAAGCGTCCGTAACAATACCCCCTTTTACCCTTCTTCTCTTCTTCATAGCACAACATAGTTATTTAGTCTACTTTATTGCAGCACTGTGACACCCCCTAGGGTATCCTATTAATCTTAAAGAGATTAATCTAAGTCAGCTAATAGGTAGAAAACACTTTATGGTTCTATATATAGTATCTTAAAATGGATATAGAGTTAATATAAATGCCCTTATTAACACTAGAGTAAATAGCTTTGCCTTTATAAACACTACTTATATAAATAACGTTACTAAGTTCTTAAACGTAAATGCTACCCAACTAGAGAAGCCTGTTTAAGTAAAAGGTTATAATAGCCAAGCTAGTAAGCTGGTTATCTATATCTTAAAGCTATATATTGCTGTTAATAGACAACGCTAGTTTAGTATCCCCTTCTATATCCTAGACCTAGGTTCTTATAATATAATTCTTAACCAAAAATAGATGTCCTACTTTAATATTTGATTAAATATATAATAAAAACAGTTTGTCTGGCTAGAGAATAGACTAAAATTACCCTCCTTTATTAGAGAAATTTAGACTAACTATAAAATACTAGCCGTAAAGGCTGACCCTATTTATTAATAGGATATTAGAGACCGCGACCTAGCCTTTACCTAAGAAGATGCCCGCTATAAGGCTGGTAGGAATTCTGTACTAATAATAATACTCTCCCAAAGCACTATAGTTAAGGAGAACTCTACTTATAGAAGTAAAACGGACAGTAATATAAACAACTTCTAAATTATGGAGATCCGGCTAATATAGAAAAGGATATACTAATAAGATATAAAGGATAACCTTTAGAAGATGCAGTAAGAGCTAAAAGGAGTAAGGACAATACTAATATACTAAAAGCCCCTAAGACTATAGATACCCCTACTACTATATAACACTCCTATAGTAGACATTACGGCAATTAGTGCTATAGGTTTTCACTTTAATATATACTAGAAGGATAATAAAATCTTTACAATTAGCTTATATAAAATTAACTGAATTATTAATAAGAAGGAAGAAGGGCTAGTAGAGGAAACAGACAAAGAACTAGTTAAGCGCCTTCTCCCTACTTACCTCTTAAACCATAGAGACGCGTTTTTAAAAGCAGCTTTAGATATACTACCCCCCTACTAAACCTATAATTATAAGATTTAGTTAAAGGCTAATAACTCTCTAGGCTATAGCCCCCTTCACTAACAAATTATAAAAGAACTAAAAGCTATAAAATAGTACTTAATTAACAACCTCTATAAAGGGTTTATTAAACCAAATTAGGCCCCTTTTACTTTCTCTATCCTATTTATAAAGAAACCTAATAAAGGCCTCCGCTTTTGTATTAACTATTAGAAATTAAACGCCATTACTTAAAAAGATTATTACCCTCTTCCCCTAATTAATAAGACTCTTGTATATCTAAGCCAAGCTAAGATCTTTATAAAGCTTAATATCTATTAAGCTTTCCACTAAATTAGAATAGACCCTATATTAAAGGACCTAATAATATTCTATACCTACTATAGTTCTTATAAATATAAAGTCCTTTCTTTTAGACTAATAAATGGGCTAGCTATATACCAACGGTATATAAATAATGTTCTTTTTAACTACCTTAACAAATTCTATATAGTATACCTGGATGACATTCTTATATACTTAAACAATAAACTTAAGCACTAAGTTTACGTTAAAAAGGTCCTAGCAGATCTTAGCAGAATTCGGTAGAATATGGTGGAGGACGGCAGATTGCCGTAGATTGCCATCACGTAATAGCAAATTGCCTTAGATTGCCGTTACATGCCTTAATTAACTGAGTCGTTAACACAGAGGTCGAGACGGTGGAAACAGGTGGACGTGTACAAGGTGTCACGGGGTGGTCCCGTGACACTCACTAAGGCGCTAAAACCTTAGCTAGTGTTGATAATCTAACGCCAATATAGCCTCACTTAGTACACAATTTAACTCTTATTATATTACGTTTAGAGTCAATAACAGCAATATATTTTAATTATAACATCAATAAAGCTATTTGGGAGTTTTAATTAAATACTTTATACCATTTATCACGATTTTAAAAGAGCTAAGTAATAATATAGACAAGGTAAGTTTTAGAGGTTATACTAAGGTTATATTAAGGTTTTATTAAGAATCTAATATAGCTATAGACCCTAGAGAACCAGCAGTCTAGAGCAGGACAGGTATTATTAATATTCTATCTATATTATTATCTTAATCTAACCTAACTATATTAGTTGCTGCTAAATCCCTTTTAGCTATAAGAAAATAACTGTAATAACTCTTATATAAGCACAGTAGGTATATATCTAGGTTATATTTATAATCTAACATAGAATAGACACTACTTAATGGTCCAAACACATAATTTTGTAATAAGGTAAAGTGACTTCTAATAGTTATAAGAAGGATCTAATAAGGATATAGACTGAGAATTTTCTCTAAAATAGGCAGGTAAATGCTTTTAGTGGGATGGAGGTTGTATAAGATGTAAGTTATATTTTAGATAAAACCACATTATATCTATAATCTAAGCTCAATAAATTATTAATAAAGTTCTTAGTAGCCCTAGCAGCTCTATCTAAGATCCAGACACCACTATAATGGCTATATATGGCACTCTAGTAAATAGGGCAGTAGCTTTTAGGCCATATTCTAATCCAGACCTAAATAGTGGTAAGGGCGAGGGTTCTGGTACTTGTAATGCTACTCCTTAGCCAAATACTATAAAGGGGCGCATTTCTAGTGCCCCCGGCTAATATACTAAGGTATAGTACCTTGGACTTAATAAGCGCCTAGGGTAGGTTCTATTCTTTTACGTTAAGGTAATATTTAGCATGTATCTAGCTTATATTTAAGATATAACCTAAATATAGCCCTGTGGTAAACATTTCCTCATCTATATTCTGCTAGAGGATATTTTCTATAGATAGGATTTTGCTATTGGGAAGACTATAAGTTATAAGTGCTATATATCTTTGTTATATCCTAGATCTAACTATAATAGGATCTAAATACTAAGCATACTGTTTGTAGTTAGGAAAAAAAAATTCGTAAATGGTTATAGAGAATTGATTAAGCATATTAAGTCGCATTTTCCAGTAAGATCCTAGATATATCTATATTGCATCTATATTATAACCTCCTTCTAACCTTAAAATAAGGAAAGGTGCAGGCTATATAATTAGAAGTGTGAAGCCTAGAGGTTAAAAGGAACTAGAATTAGATAATTTGGATAGTATAGTTATTTATATATCTATATTATATCCTAAATCTAACATATCTTAGCGGCTTGGAAGACACTTTATAGAGCTATTTATATGGAAGAGGAACTGTAGGTTATATACCCTATTAGTAAAGCAGTAAGAAAAGCTGGAATATATTATAATGGTATAAACTATTATTCTTCTATCTAGGATATATTGCTAATATATTTTAGCCCCCAAAGCCAAAAATATACCCTTAATAGCTAAAGGTTATAAAAAATGCAAAGCAACTTTAGCAGATCTAGGTATGTTATTATTTATAATCTTATTATATTATAGATCTAACTAGAATATATAGAGAAGCCAGTTCAGCAGATGCGCATTATATTCTATTTTAGAATTCTATTAACCCCTAAGGGCAAGACAAATTTAGATAGTTTTAATTATTATATAACTATAATCTAACCTTAATATAGCCTAACCGCACCGTAATATTTAAGGTTATTGGCAAGTCTAATAAGCAGAAATGTTTTTTGTGTAAGACTAATAGTAAAAGTAAGTTTGCTAGTTATATTTCTATTATATTTTAGATCTAACGTAAATAGCATACTTATCTAACTGGGCTATATATATATGGTTTAACAAGGTATGCTTGTAGTTTTTAATTATATTGCTAATATATTTATAATCTAACTGTAAATAGAACTTTATTTTACCCAAGACAACACTACTAAAGGTTGTAGATAACTTTGATAATGGGGAGATATTTAATACTAAGGAGGACTACGCTATATAGATTAAATAGGTTATGGCGTTTATATATCTTAGATGTATCCTAGTTCTATCCTAGTTCTATTATAAACACTATATAGTATTAAGCGCGGGCATTGAATATTATATGGAGTATAGAGCATAGCGCGGAGTATATGGGTTAGGCTTTCTTAGATATTGCAATGTCCTTATATTTAGGTAATAACCTTAATATAACCTCTGCTCCTTATGCTTGTGAATATAAAAGTTTATATTAACTAAGTTCTCGTTCTAATTTTCTAAGCTCTAACTCCATCTTTTAATTTTATAGTTTAATTGCCTTTACTTTAGCTTATATATATAGGACCCTAGCCTCTTATTTACAAACATTTAATTAGTATTACTATAGTGTTAACTGTTATAAGAATTGAGCTTATTAAGTAACTATTATATAAAGTAAAGACTATAAGCTACTTTTATGTCCTAGATACGGTTAGCTTATAAGCTAGATATATTATAGATATATTTAGATAATCTTACTATTGGAATGTTAGCTATGTAACGTGGTTACGGGACCACAAAGCGAGACTAGCTAATCTGACCTTGGAGCAAACCCCTATTTCTAGACATTAATCAACAACTACCAACTTTAACACCGCATACGTACCACTATAAGTGATATTTGTGCACGTTAATAATGTAAGTATACCGACACTAATTAGTAGACGTATAGATTAGGAAATATGTAATAAGCTAGAGCTTAAGAACCGTACTAGAAACAGTATATGGATTGCCTAGCCTTATCTATTTTAGTTAAAGAAGAAAGCTATATCACCCTTAAAGCTTAAGACCACGTATTAGTTTAACTACTAACGCGTTAGATTGCCTAGAGAATTATATCTTTACTTAGAGAAGATTATAACCTCCCTTAAGCTTAAGAGAATTTATACTAGCTTTACAGCTAATATAACAGATTACTAAGAGGATAGTAATCTTACTAAGAACACTTTACAGGCCTGACGGCTATAGAGCATATACACACCCCTATACCCTTAACACCCTTACCTTAACACCCTTACTTTGATATCCTTAACCCTAACCCCAACCTTAACCTTAAACCATAACACGACAATATAGAAATTAATTAGAAGGAGAGAATTGCTAAGTACGGCAATAGAATTAACTTGGAGATGGCTATAAATGACAATCTAATGGAGTATATAGAGACTAAGATGCACCTATATATACAATTTAACCTTATAGACTATTTATTATGGACAGTATTTTAGGAAGACTTTAAAGACTTTACGCTAGAGCTCTTTACATAAGTATAATCTAATACTAGAATGGGAATCTGTAAATACCTAGTTAAGAGAGGAGTATATATTGTTAAGCAAGATAAGAGATACTCCCTTGGCAAGGTACTAACAGACATCGCTAATAAAGAAGAGTTTTATAAATAGACGGATAAGGAGCTTATTACGGCCCTTACAGAGGTAAAGCCAATAATTATAATAACCTTGCAAGATTAACTTAACCCTAAATTAGACGCGCTTGCTATAGTCTTATAGACCCCTAAATCAGCTTAGCCTATAGCTATAACACTATCTGGTACATAAACACCTATATTTACGCCTCCGCCCTAGTAATCTATACCCTAGTAAGCTGCACTAGCCGCTACCCAATAGCAAGCTGCACCTACCTCTACTTAAGATTAACTACTTACCCTCCTTACTTAACTCCTACAGACGCAGAATTAGTAATTATTACCTACGGTAACTGCCTCTACCCTCCCTCTAGCAACTGGTACTCCTACCCCACTTGTTCTTCCGCCTACCTAGCCTATAGCTATAGCTACAACGCCATCTAGAACGCAGATACCTACCCCTATAACACCCTAGCAAGCTGCACTAATTACTACCTAGCAGCAGCCGCAGTAACTGCAGCAGCTACACATATATACACCACCTAAACTAACTGTGCCTAGTGTGGAGCAAAGACCTAGGCAAGGACCTGGATATAGTAAGGAGGTAGCCATAATTGTAAAGATCTATATAGACGACTAAAAGTACAATAGAGTTAGCGACAGCTTTAACTTTAAGTTAACTATCTTCTATAACATCTGTAAGAGATCTAGCTTACTACTAGAAGGCTACATAGTAGCATTCCCTAGTATGCTAAAAGGGCTTACTTAAGACCACTACTATAATAGCAACCTTAAGTTAAGACCTTTTACTAAAGCCTATAACTACATGTAATAGTTCTTTAAAGGGCCAGAATACTACTGTAAGAACCTTACAGAGTAGAATAGTATAACCCTCTAGGGAGTTATGGACGAGAACCATAATAAGTTAATCTATTAGAACTTCTAACTGCTTATAAACAAACTGCTAAAGCAATATTATGGACTATACCCAGACTTCCATATAAACTATATCCTTATAAATAAGTTAGTTACTGCTTGCCAGGGAGTACTAGTATACCATATTACTATCTCCAACCCTTTAGAAGACCTTTCTTAGTTAATTAGTAAACTGCAATCCTCTATTATTGCGTGGAAAAAAGAACACCCCTTATAGGCCCTAATAAGACCATCTTACCAAGTTTTTTTTATAAATTAACGCTATCATTAAAACAACCAGAGTTAAAACCGAAACACCAATTACTATAGCAGCAATTGCTCTTATAGAACCAATAGCAGACTAAAGGCCAAGTGCTATATCTATAAGAAGGAGGACTACTGTTTGTAGAAATACTTAGAAGAGGAGCGTAGTTGGTCTAGAAATAACTAAGGAGATGCTTTATTAATATCAAGGGCCGCAATAAGGGTAACTTTAATAACCACTTTAAGCAATACGTCGCTGCTTGCAAAAGAGATAAAATAAAGACTTAGACTTTAAAGCCTACATATAAGACGCTGACGACTTTGGGAGCAATGCCGGAGAACCTAATAATAGTTCTGCCTATATTACCACCTTTAGAACACTTACTATAGAGGAAGCAACCTCTATAAGTGTAGAGCTAGCTAATAAGGCTTATATACACCTGCTTATGGCTTTAGAACTTACCATAGAGCCTGCCATAGAACCTTATATGGAGACTAACCTATTCGCCTATAATACAGCCACAACTATAGCATTACAATACACCTTGACGGTCTTTATAGGAATTATAATTAATACAGGTGCTTTACGCAAGTCTATAGCTGGCTATAGCCAGTTCTAAGCCCTATAGGCCGTAAATAAGTCTGTAAGTCTTAATATATTAACCAAGGGCTAAGTAACTGTCTAATTTGGGATTGGAGCCTCTACGTCTATCAGAACTATAGACGTTAACAGCCCTATAGGTAAGGTATAATTCCATATTATTAAAGCAGATACTTCTTTCCTACTTTGCTTAGTAGATATGGATAGACTCTATATTAAATATGATAACCTAAAGAATGTCATTATTACTCGCACTAAAAAGGTGCTAGTAGTTAGATAATTTGGCCACCTATTTCTTGTATGGAGCTCCTCCTTACAGTTTTATTTAGTTAAGTCTTTTAATATAAACCCTTACTACTTAACTAACGTAGAGCTATAATATCTACACTATTAATTTAGTTACCCGTTAGTTAATAGACTGCAAAAGCTTTTTAACAAGACTGGCTATAGCCATGATACTAATAGATCTGCTATTAAAGAGCTAACTAGACTCTACTACCACTGCCAGAAGTTTAGTAGATCTCTAAGTAGATTTCGCTTTACCTTATAAGACAACATTAATTTTAATTATAATATTATTGTCGATATTATATATATTAGCGGCTCCCCTTTACTATATATAGTCAATAAAGCAACTTAATTTTAAGCTAGCAGATAGCTATAAGATATTAGCGCTAAGCATACTTAGGACATTCTATAAATGTACTAGATTAATAGCTATTTAAGACTACTAGACTTAATCACTATAGATACTGGGAAGAACTTTATTAGTAAGGAGTTTAAGCACTACGCTGCTACTATAGGAGTAACTATAAAGTTAGTTCCAGTTAAATTACACAACTCTATTAGAATGGTAGAGCGCTACTACAGTCCGCTACAACAAGCCTACCAAATTATTATAACTGAAATCCCTGAAATCAGCAAGGAGATGGCCCTATAAATGGCTCTTAAAGCTATTAATAACACGGCTGGCCTAGAAGGCCTAGTCCCTATACTCCTAGTCTTTAGAGCCTACCCCCAAATAGTTAAATTGGACGCGCTATTACCTTCAGTTATATAGCGAGCTGCGGCTATTAAGAAAGTAATGGTGGAAATCTAGAAGCTATAAGCTGAATGACAGATTGCTGACGCTCTTAATACGCGAAATGGACAATAAACTAATACTATTTATAGCCTTCTACCTAGTTTACCTGTCTTAGTTTAGAGAGAAGGCAATACTAGCCAAAGCAGTTATTGGGACGGGCTATATATGCTGCTTACCATTAATGGTAAGACCTACACTGTGAAGCTACCAAATGGGCCTATAACCTTCTACTCTATAGTTATAAAACCTTACCTACTGGACCTATAAGACTTAGTTGAACCATAAGAGTTTGTTAAACCAGCTAAACTAGTACCTTTACTAGCTAAACCTCAATTGTTACCTAAAGCTGAACCATAGCTACCGCCAAAGCAAGTAGAGGTTGCCCCTGTAAATACCTATTACTTACAGCCGTTGCAGATACAGCTATTACGGACGCTATAATAGACATAGGCGCTCTTATAGGTGATATTGTAGATATGGCTGATATCGCTATCTACTTATAGGACAATAATACCGCAGATATGGCTGATACTACTACTTACTTATAGAACAACGGTAATACCCAGTTTAGCGCTTCACGGCAAAAGGAGGTCATAGGCCTACTTAAGAAAGGTATCTTTAAGATCATTAAGCTATACAATATACCAAAGGGGGTCAGACTCTTTAATTCACAGTTTGTTAATAAGATTAAGAATAAGGGAACTAACAAAGCCTTTAAAAAATTATGACTTATTATATAGGCCTATAATAATTTAAAGAAAGAGCTAGTCCTTACTTAGTTACTAACAATTTAACGAGTTAGCCAGCGGCTGATTCTCTGTATCGCTGTTATGCTACTGTAGACATAACTCTACCTCTAAGACATCTTATAAGCCTATATCTAGTCTACTATAAACCTAAACTGCAAGTTCTATATACAACCACCACATAAGCTAAACAAACAATTGGGAATTGATAAGGACTCTATCCTAAAGGTTGTGAAGCCACTTTACAGAGTACCTAAAGCTAGAAACCACTGGTTTAAGACCTACTATTTATACCACATTAATTAGCTGCAAATGGACCAGTCTATATACAACCCTTGCTTACTTTACAGCAATAAACCTTTTAGAATTATTAGCCTATAGACTAATAATACACTATTCCTTATAGATAATACCTTTATAGAGGCTAAATAAAGCAAACTATATAAGGCTAAATTTATAGCTAAGGAGCGAGAGCAACTAACCACTAATATACTAATTAAGTTTAATGGAGGACTTATTTAATTGGTATAAGATAGGAATATCACGCTAACGCAAAAGCACCAGTGTAAGAACCTTAGTGTAATTAACACTACGCTGGCAGATAGCACTAGCTCTAAAGGAGTTACGCGTGACCTACTTACACTAAAGAACCAGTATATCGCTTAACGCGCCAGAGGAGCCTATATCGCCTTAGTCTATTAGCTAGAGGCTTTATTTAACTTATCTATTACTACCTAGGTAATTAATCCCAAGGAGGTAAACACGAAGGAGTTAAATAAGCGCCTAAGTTGGCAGATTTAGAACTCATATAGAGGTCTTAAGTTTGTTAAATTGGAGGCCAAGACCCTATAGCTCTTAGTCTTTACAGACGCTTCCTTTACCAACAATAAGGACCTCTCTTCGCAAATTAGCTATATTATTATACTAGCTAATACAACTAAGAAGGCCAATGTTATCTATTGGAGCTTAATTAAGTATAAAAGGGTTACTAGAAGTATTCTGGCTTCTAAACTCTACGGAATAGCTTATGGCTTTAATATCGCTGTTACTATTAAGTCTATGGTAGACAAGGTCCTACAGATCAACCTCCTACTTATGCTTTACACCAATTCTAAGTTGCTATATAACTATCTTATACAACTCAGAACCACATAAAAGAAGCAATTAATGATTAATATAATGTGCCTATGACAAGCCTATAAACATTAGCAGATTATAGAGGTTAAATAGATTAATAGTGAAGCTAACCCTACGGACGCAATGACTAAGGGGAAGCCTTGCGTTGCCCTATAGTAACTTATTAACACGAACCAAGTTAATATATAGGCTATAGGTTGTAATGGTGCTAGGGCACGCTACCCGCCATATTCTACGGACCCTGAATTTAACCAGCCAATTAGGATTTTCCATGCCCGGTATAAAAAATCGCTATTAGCTCGCTTACCACTAGCGCCTTAGCGGCCCTTATAATATATTAACCTACTACCCCTAACAATCCTTCTCCTTCTTTTCCTTAGCTTAGTGTCCCTATAATACAGTATTCTACAAGCTTTAGTTTAGAGGTATTGGTATAAGCCGTAATACTAGTTATGCAATTATGGACCTGTAAGAGGAGCGTGGAAACTATTGTGTATTAATTGGATCTTTAGCTATTACGTATATGCTACAAATAGTCTAGAAATAGACTTAGCTTTAGAGTATAGATTAGCCTTCTTCTTAGAGTTGCTCTAGTGTTGGAATATTAGTTATATAACGTGGTTACGGGACCATAAAGTAAGACTAGCTAATCTGACCTTAGAGCAAACCCCTATTTCTAGACATCAATCAATAACTACCAACTTCAACACCGCATACGTACCACTACAAGTGATATTCGTGCACGTTGATAATGCGAGTGTACTAACACTTACTTAATGGTAAAATAGGCCTAGGAGATAGTAAAACCTAACTATTATTTAATGTTGCAATAGAGGAAACTAAAAGATATTAGCTTTATAGAACTTAGTAAGATTTAGAATATAATATACTAGAGCGAATAGAGGTAATAGATTATAAGCAAGATTTTAATTATACGCCTCGCGAACTTCGTGTTTGCGGCTATAGGCGTATACTAGTTCTAGAAGATAATATATCTAATATAATATTATTAAAATTAAAATCTTTATCCTCTTTAATACTTATAGATATAGTATTATCTTTTCCTTTGCCAGTATAGGCCTATTTTTATTTATTTTTCTAGCTCTTTTAAACCTTGTTAAACTATAGCAGATTATATTAGCAATATATTTATATTAGAGCTATAATAAAGCTATATATTTACGCTTCTCTATAAGAGCTATTCTTTTAGCAACAGATATAGTTTGCAATATATATAAAATTCCATCCTAATTATACGCCTTCCACGCTTTATAATCAAAAATATTAATTCTCTGCCCACTAAATTTGTTATTATAATACTATATAACGGATATAAATATATATAAATATTAAAATAGCGGCGAGAAGGCTTAATTAACGCCCTAGATTATTTGCCTAAAAATAGGAGCATTTAACGGCGTTTATATTCTTTATAATTATAGAGAATATATTACTATCCATTTTACTATAATACGGATTTATTCCAGATGCAATATATATATATTACTTATGTTAACACTAGTTTATAATTTTATGGTTGTTTCTATAACCGCGAATGTTAGAATATAGATATAATATAGATAAATTAGGGATATAATATTACCATACTTTTAATCACGTCTAAAATTTTATAGTATTGATTACGGCTTATAGCTTCTATAATTAAAGCCATATACTGCCCAATACTATCTTAGCCTATATTTTTGGCTCTAATAACCTAATAAATACCGTAAAGAATGTGTATTTGGCAATATATAATTGCAGACTTTATATAGCCCTCCTAGGTCTGCAAGGGGTTAATATCTACTAGGTAAAGGCCAAGCCCTAATATATTTTAGTAATATCTTTAATATATATGCATTATAAAATACCTTTTGCCTATACCCTATCTATATCTATAAAAGCTGCATAAAATCCACGTTTATAAATATAACTCTAATAAATTAGATAGCCGCAATTCTTATATAAGCGGAATATAGTATAGAAAAGTTGTTAATATATTTCTGCTAATTAACTTATAGCTTAGTTTACAAAAACCTTTATTAATATAATAATTATAGCCTTATTAGAATAAAGATATAACCATAATATAACTAGGTTATATAATACCTTTATTAATTCCAGGGATATTTATGGCAATTACAACCTTATCTAACCTAGCTGTACCAATCCGTTTAAAAGATATATTAATTTTAAACGTTTTTAATGTTAAAAGTGTGATGGTGCTGGGGCACCGCCCCTGCAGCTGGCTTGGCGTAATCTCCGGAGTTCGCCCATACTATGTATACATTACCCCCTAGAGCTTCTTTTCCTCTTCTTCTTCTCCTTAGCTTAGTATTCTTGTATAGTAGCAATCCACAAGCTTCGGTTTAGAAGCATTTATGCAAGCCTGTTATAAAAAGTATTTCTACCTAGCCTTTATAAAAGCATGTAATTATTAGTGTATAATTACAGCACCTATCATACCAACCGCGTGCCTACGCGTTCGGTACGCCAGGTACGCGTTTACGCGTTCGGTGCACCAACCACTCGCTTACGCGTCTGGTGCACTTATGAAGCACTAACTAATTAGGGGGAGGACGCATTAGTATATAGACCACATAGTCTGCTTTATACAATCAATAGTTACCACCATCCCAAAGAGCATACAATACTATACGTATTTCGTGCCCCGGGATACAACTTACTCGTGCTATTAAGTTAGTACGAACACTAATCAGTAAGCGCGCATAGATTAGCAATTACTCGATACCTCCCACTAAGCGATATATACGACAGCGACCACCTATTTAGACTCCTAGTACGACCTGCTGGAAGGTCGGAAGTCGGGGATTACGGACTATTACCAACTCTATATACTTATTCAAGTCTTAGTACGGTTTACTGGAAGTTATAGACGCGAATATAGACCTTTATGGAACCCCCTATCCTTAACCCTCTTTAAACCTTAAACCCCTATTCCTACTACACCCTCCCTTAATACCCCTAACCTCTTTTTGGACCCCTTACGGAGACCCCTACCCTTCTACGAACCGTTACGGACCCGTTAATTACCTTTACGGACCACTATAAGACCCCTTAAACTGTTATGGACCCGCTAATTAATTTTACGGCCCGTTATAAGACCTCCCCTACCCGCTATAAGCTACTACGACCCGCCACAGCTTATATAGACATATAACGCTATATAATATGGCAGATACAAGCAAGCAAATTAGTAAAGGTTAAAAAAAGTGGAGCTAAGGAGTCGACCTTACATCTACGGACGACGTCAACAACTATATTAATTTTAAAATCCTTAAATACGGACACTATAAGCTTCTGAACGACGACCTATAGGAGCAATATAAGGAAGACTTTGCGGACTTTACGGAAGCTATCCTTAAGGCTTATAACCCTACTGCCATCTGTAACCTACGAACCCTTTTACATTACCAAGGTGTATGGGTTAAAAAGGATAAATAAGTTACTATTACACGGTCCTTATACAACATAATACAGGAGGAGGACCAAACAGAATAGACTAAAGAGAAAATCCTAGACTAGGTTAAAGCCATAAATAATCTCTCTGCTTCTCCCAAACTTAATAGCATCGCTGGCCTTATACCTAACCTACTTAACTAAATTCGTCCTATAAACCCAAGCGATTTCGGAATTAATTTTACGGGCCAAAGTATACCCAGTACCCAAGTTACGGACTGTAATACCCCTATAAACCAAAATACGGACTAAAACCCTTCTATTAACAAAGCTATAGATCCGTAACCTGCCCAAGTCACAGATCCGCAAGCTATATATCCGTAAACTATATATCCGCAAGCCACATATCCGCAAGCCATAGATCCGCAAGTTATAGATCCGTAATGCACCTAAGTAAAGACCTATAGTAAGGAGCTAGCCAACCTAGCTAAGCTCTACACCAACAAATCCAAGTATAGTGGTGAAAACGACAACTTTGACTTCAAACTGACCATCTTTACGGACCTCTGTCAGAAGGCCGATATTCCTAAATAGGAGTTCAGCCAAGCCTACTCTACTATGCTGCGCGGCCTAGCACTTGACCACTACTACACCAACCTCAAGAGTAACCCCCTTGGTGTTCCCTTTGACAAGCTATACGAAGCTACCTATAACTACTTTAAAGAACCGGAATATAAGCGTAATATCCTTACCTAATAGAATGCAACCAAGCTACGGACCGTAATCAACAAGAACACTAAAAAATTGACTATAGAGTGCCTGCAAATTCTTATTAAAGACCTCCAGCACCTATAGCACGGCCTTAACACTAAGCTTTAAATAGACGACTTCCTGTATAATAAACTTATTACGGCCTGCTAGGAAGTAGAGCCCTATAAGTACGCCTACTACAAGCCTATAGATACCTTAGCTGGCCTTATTAATAATCTACGCTCCTCTATTATAATGTATAAAGTCTTAAACCCACCAGGCAGCACGCAAGCCTTTATTACAGATATTTAATATCTATAAATAGACTTAGACGTCTACTTTACGGACCGCCGCTACTGCTAGCAGCACCTATACTGACTAAGTCCTACCTATAACCCCCGCAGCAACCCCCGTACAAAAACATACCCCCGCAGATAAACCAGCCAGAAGTGCTTCGTGTACGGCAAGGAAGGATGTTGGTCTATAAGGCATACCTAGAAAGAACATAATAAGTCCAGGAAGAGACTTAATAGCCGTATCAGCCAGTTTATTTTGGAATATAAAGGAGAGGAAGCAGAAGAGCCCCCTAATAAGTTAATAGAAGCCCTTATAATTGACTTTAACTCAGACGCTTAGGAATAAGAGACCTTAGAGACATTCTTAACTACTTTTAGACCTTTTACGGACAGCTAAGTCTTTAATATCACAACTATATTAGCCAACCGTTCCTTTATACACTTAGTTGCGCCTAAAAACCATTCCGTAAGCACCCCTATTATAGACGTTATAGATTACGAGCAGGACCCATTTGCATATATTACCACAGAACGCTATACCCCTAAGAAATTCTACGGTGTTATAATCGATATAGGCGCCTCTAAGAAGTCTACTATAGGTTACGGACAATACCTTACATATAGGACCACCGCAAATAATAATACGGATATTGACACTATGTAAACTGGGGCCGTAAACGTCCAATTCGGTATTGGCTTAACTGTATTAATTAGATTAGTTATAGTTAAGACCCTAATTAGCCTAGTTAACTTCTATATAGTAAAAGCAGACACCCCTTTCTTACTTTGCCTTACGGACATAGACAGGTTACAGGTTTACTATAATAATATTACAGACACCTTAATCGGCCCCGCAACTGCCCTAGAAAGCAAGCATGTTACCCTACTAATTATACAACAATTTGGACACCCGTTCCTTATATAGGGAGAGACTTTACGGACCTATATTTAGGAATCTTTTGACTATAACCCGTGCTACCTTACCAGTACGGAGATCCACTGTTTGTATTGTTGTTTTGGCCACCCGTTAGCCGAAAAGCTATATAGAGTCCTTAAACGCTCTAGACACGACGACGTTAATAGGAAGGCAGTTGATTACCTAACTAAATACTGCTCCTACTGCTAGAAATACGGACGTTCCCTAGGCCAATTTAAGTTCACCCTTTATAAGGATCTTAACTTTAACCATTCAGTATATATAGATATTATGTACATCAACAGCAGCCCAGTATTATATATAATTAATGAGGTAACCCGCTATTAAGCCGCCCGTTGGTTGCAAAATATATCTATAAAGTACACTTGGGATATTTTACGGACCTACTAGATTAACACGTATGTTGGACCTCCTAAGTATATCACCCACAACGCTGGTAGGAACTTCATCAGCAAGGAATTCCAGCAGTATGCTACGGCTATAGCTATATTAACAAAAGCCGTTCTAGTCAAGGCGCATTGGTCCGTTGGGCTTATTAAGCGAGCTTACCTAGCCCTATAGAGAGCTTACTAGATTATTACGGACAAGTGTAAGGACATCTAAAAAGAACTAGCTCTACAGATGGCTGTAAAAGCCGTTAACAACACTGCTGGCCTAGATAGACTAGTACCTACCCTCTTGGTCTACGGAGCCTACCTAAGAATAAGTAACCTAAATCCTCCTGCCCCATCCATTACAGAACAAGCAGCTGCAATACAGAAGGCGATGGCCGAGATAGTCAAGCTATAGGCTAAATAAGCTGTTAATAACGCCCTACACCACCGCAACGGACCCAATACAACCCTAGTACACGACCTCCCGCTTAACTCTAAAGTCCTTGTATAGTATAAAAGCGGTAAGTGGACCGGACCCTACTGTTTACTAGCTATAGAAAACGAGACGTGCTATATATAACTTCCTAGCAGCCCAACCAGCTTTAGGAGCACGTCTATAAAACCCTACTTTTGGCCCAAAGACACCTATAACGTCGAGCCAGACAAACTAGAAGCAACTGCCGAGCTAGACAAACTGGAGGTAACCACTAAACTAGATAAACTAAAAGCAACCGCCGAACTAAACAAGCTAGAAGCACCCTTGCCTACCCTAGAAGTCCTCCAGAAACCCACTAAACCCGCTATACCTACTATAAAGCGCGGTTAAGGACGCCCCCGAAAGCACCCCATAACTAAGAATACTATAATGGAGACTTACCTAACCTCCGCAGGAATATCCGCAAGGCAATCTCCACCTACGGATATATTAGTTCTAGTACAGGAAACCCCCTTTACAGACTTATAATATAAAGAGATCAACGGACTACTTAAAAAGGGCGTCTTTGCGGTTATAACAGAGAAAGACATTCTGTAAGGCGTCCGTATATTTAACTTACGCTTTATTAACAAAATTAAGCACCTAGGTACTAACAAAGCTTTTAAAAAATTAAGGCTTATTATACAAGCCTATAATGACCAAGGGAAGGGCTTAGTCCTTACGTAATTACCTACAATTTAATAAGTCAGCCAACGGATTATACTTGCACTTACACCCAGACTACAGCAAAGCAAACCCGTAGCTCTTTACCTACAGGACATCTCGCAAGCCTATATGCAGTCTAATACCTACCTAAGTAGGGATATCTTTATACGGCCACCCCCTGAGCTCAACCTATAACCAGGAATAATCCTACGGGTCGTAAAACCTCTATACGGAGTACTAGAAGCTAGAAACCATTAGTTTAAGATATACCACTAGCACCACATTAGTAAACTTAAAATAGAATAATTAACCTACAACCCCTGCCTCCTATATAGCCTATTAAACGGCCTTGGTATTATTGGACTCTAAATAGATGATACCCTATTCCTAGCAGACTAGACCTTTGCAAACGCTAAAGAAACTAAACTATAAAAGGCCAAGTTCTTAGCAAAGCCGTAAAAGTAGCTAACTAAGCAGAATCTAATTAAGTTTAATAGAGGCCTAATTATATAAAAGGGCAACCTAATTAAGCTAACTTAGGAACGCCAAGCCTAAAACCTAAAGCCTGTTATAGTAAAGCCTACGGACCTTACCAGTTCCCGCGGAGAGACCTATAAGACCGTAAATATAAAGGACCAATACGCTGTATAGCATGCAAGAGGCGCCTATATAGCCATAGTCTACCAACCTAAATCTGCCTACGACTTGTCCTTTGCGGCCCAGGTAGTAGATCCGCAAGAAGAAAATGTTAAGCAGCTTAATAAGCGCATTTAATAGCAAATTAACAACGCAATAAGAGGACTTACTTTTGTACCACTAGACCTAAATTCCCTTAGTGTAATAGCATTTATAGATGCCTTCTTTGCTAATAACAAAGACCTATTATTACAAATCGGCTTTGTAATTGTACTTACGGACCGTAATTAGGACGCAAATATACTGCACTAGTCTTTAATTAAGTGTAAACGAGTAACCCGCAGTATACTAGCTTCTAAGCTATATGCACTAGCCTATAGCTTTAATATAGCAGCCGCAATTAAATCAACGGTCTAGAAGATTCTATAACTGGAGCAGTTACCCCTGGTTCTATACACCAATTTAAAGTCCCTCTACGACTGTTTAGTCAAACTAGGTACAACATAAGAGAAGAGGCTTATGGTCGACCTTATATGCTTACGTTAGGCCTACGAACGGCGCGAGATTACGGAGGTTAAATGGATTAGCAGCAGAGACAACCTAGTAGACGCTATAACTAAGGCAAAGCTGTGTTAAGCTCTTAAAACCCTAATTAATACAAATAAGCTTAACCTAGAAGTTATAGAATGGGTAGAATAGGACTAACGGAGCACCTACGGTACGTCTACGGCCCGTTGGAAGGCCGTACGGCTCATTATACAGTACAGGTGGAAAACGGTGGAAAGCTATAGTGGAACTTGGTAGACTTACGTAACCCGCCAAATTTTATAGGGTAGTTGAATTAACCAATTATAATTTTCTATCCCCGGGATAGAAAATCGCTATTGGCTCACTTAGCACTAGCGCCTTAGCGGCCCTTACGATCCGACTTATGGCTCGTCTACTGCCCGTTAAAAGGCCGTATGGTTTATTCTACGGACCGTAAGCAGAACTTACGGCCAGCTTAGGGCACCGTTTGGAAGGCAGCCTAGATGGCACCTCGGGGGAGATTTCCTATGTATTTTCTTTTATGTTTTATGGTTCTATTAAAGCAATTACGGAGGCTGTACACAAGTGGTTTCATTTTTTAAGTACCGCTAGTGTATAATTACAGCACCTATTGTACTAACCGCGTGCCTACGCGTTCGGTACGCCAGGTACGCGTTTACGCGTTTAGTGCACCAACCACTCGCTTATGCGTCTGGTGCACTTATAAAGCACTAACTAATTAGGGGGAGGACGTATTAGTATATAGACCACGTAGTCTGCTTTATACAATTGACAGTCACCACCATCCCAAAGAGTATACAATACTATACGTATTTCGTGCCCCGGGATATGACTCACTCGTGCTATTAAGTTAGTACGAACAATTAGCTTGCTATTTTAGTGGAATATATCTTATATATATCTAGGACCTGTTTTATAATGTAGATGCTTTTTAAATATTACCCCTTATATATCTTAACCTTGCGGAAATAATAAAAGCTATTGCTTTTTAATTAGGTATTAAATCTTATTAAGATTTGCAAGGCTTTAGTAAAGGCTTAGAAGGCTAGTAATATTATATTTTTTACAAAACTCTTTTATTAAAGGGCTGTATGTAAAAGAGCATAATAGAATAAGGATAGGGTATTAATATAACTTAGATATAACGTACTTAAAGTAAGCCCTGGCCCCAACTGTCACTAGATTTGTTATTAAAGTTCTTTAATAAGTTGTATTAGAACCTTTAATGGAGGCGCTGGAGGATGTATATATTTGCTATAAGAAGTTAAAATAATATATAGGCAATCCTTAATATTATCTGGCTATATATAGTTGAACTCTATATTATAAGGGGCTAGTACCTATTTTCTAGGCCCTTAGGCGTGGTTACAGCCTAGATATATTAAGGTTATATTATAGTTATATGTATATTATAATAACTTACCGCAATTATCTAATCTTTTCTTCGTATGCTTTACCGCTGTATAGGTTTTTGGGGTGCCCTAATGGCCTTAGTTAAGTAAATCTCTTAAATATTTTAATAAGTATCTTAAAACTAAAGAAAGAGAGTTTTAGTAGTGCTTTTTATGGTTTTATGTTTAACTTCCCTTAGTATAGTATATGCTTACCATAGGTCTATCTATAAGTAACTGGTTATAGCTTAGTTATAGTTATAATATATTTAGGATATTTTAGACACTAACCATATACTTTATAATATAAAGATATAGCTTATAGCTAGTACTCTACTTTATATAGGCAATCTGGTGCTAAAATGTATAATAAATACTATTATAAAGCCTATATATATTAATAAGAATAGATAATATAAATAAGTATCTTATATATTTATGTCTCTTCATTTAAAATTATCTTAATTTAATTCTATTAAATTGCTAAGAAAATATATAAGAGTACATAATGTCTATATTATAACTTAGATATAGTAACATAATATTATAGATATATTATACCTTTTCTTATAATTTATATATTCTTTCCTAGTCTTCCTCTGTAATTTGCTTATAGTAAAAGTTTTATAGCTAAGGGTCTAAGTATTTATAGTAAAACACGCCTATATAGGGTATCTGTCTCCTAAAGCACTTTTAGAGGCTAAGAAGAGAGTATATTATACTTATCTTATTCTTTAATGTGCATAAGTATTATATCTATCTATATTAGAACCCAGTTATATATAAGATATATCTAGGATATAGTCTCTTATATTTTTATACCTCTTAGTAATATTTTTATTATTTAGCTGTAGGCTAGATAAATCTATTATATATTTAATCCCATGCTTAGAGGATATAGGATATTCCGGTATATCTTAACTAAATATAAGTCTTTCTACTATAAGCGATCTAGTTTATATAATTAATATTAAGCCTAGCTATATTATAGAAATAATTAGTTTATATATTATATATAGCTTATATTATAGAATTCTACTTACTACTAGCATTAAAGAAGAGGTATTAGCAGATTATTATAGCGTAGGCATTTAGGATTGTATATCTTTGTAATACTCCTAATATAAGCTAGATATATCCTAATTACCATCTTTAATATTTATATATGTGCGTTCCTCTTGTACCTATTGCCCTTTATAGAAGAAGTCCTCCTATAATTGTTTTAAGTCTTTAATTAAGGACTAAGTTGCTTCTATTAGTAGTAGTATAGAAGAACTACCTAAGATAGGTAAGTGCGTAAGGGTATCTGGATTATATCTTAGATATATTATTAATCTATCCTAAATATATCTCTGCGCACTTTAGGGTGGTTATATATTATTGGCCATTTCTAATACTAAGATTGCATAATCTTAGATATACCAAAGATAGGGTATAGTTGCAATTTTATATAATTAAGTGTAGCTTTAATGGCGATAATTTTAAAGAATTTTGTGTTGAAAGCTTATTAAGTGTGCGCGCACGGTGCTAAAGTTCATCTAGTGTAAGATTTTGCGACGTGGCGTATTTCAACACTCCCGGAGCTTTCGGCAACACTGGCCGAGCTGTATGCTCTCAGCTACGTTACATAGGCGATAGTAGGACTCTCTTTGCCGCTGCACTGTGCCTAAGTCGGCGACGGGTCATTCAGGGGCTGGAAATAATCTTACGTACTACATTGCCAGGATCGTCACATCGTACGTGCGCCACCCAATTAACCAATCGGTTGCTTGCGTAGCCTTATGCAAGGAGAATTAATTATCCGCTCGTTGTATTATGGTTACTCTCTTCTTACCAATGTGTCCATGTTACCTGGTGTGATTGGGATCGTTGGTCAATGATATGACTAAAAAGTCGGAAATACACTTCTACCTTGAATAGCCACTCTGATGCCCTGATTTCTGAATTGGGGGCCAAAGAAATCAATCACAGACGCGTCCTTCCAATCCATTTCATAACGTACTAGCAGTATATCTCTGCAGGTATGAGTTCAATCACGCCAACGATGTATCGCTGGAACTGGACAGGCTTACCCTGTGTTGTCATCGTTAATCGCATCAGGTATCATTTTCTGCATGTCTTTAAACCCTGAGATAATCAAATCCTTCCACGTTGTATCTTCGTCATCACCGCACAGTGCTTTCTTGTCACAGGCCTCAAAGCCTGTCAGCACCACCATGGCACCGGCAGTGTCGTTTCTGCCATTTGGTTTGATGAGTATTTCGGCGTTCGTGGTGTTCGTGGCGTTCATGGCGTTCATAGCGTTCGGAGGGTTCGTGAGTGCGGGGGGGGGCTTCGGAAGCAGTGGAGTTGGCTTGAGGTAGAGCATTGCTTGCCGCGTAGAAGGGAAGGGTAAAGAGAAAAAATAGAAACATTTTGGAAAATTAGAGTGTGTCTCAGGGGCATATCTATCTTATCGTCAGTGATGTGGGAGCATGCTGTGACGACTTCTTTATAGCCACCTTCGTCCCTACTCCAACATAATCCAGGCAACTCTCAAGAACACCGTGGCGTACACTTGCCTTTAGATGGTATATTCAACTAGGCCAGATTACGAAAATAGCATTGGACTGCTTTAGCAGGACGCTGTATGCAAAGTTGAGAAATCCGACTAGGATTTTAACTTCTAATTATAATCATATAACATGCGGTTCACTAAGGATCTTTTGAGGCGCTTCGTAAAAAGCTATAAATAGGCGAGAATGAATGAAAGCAAGGAGTTGCGGAATAAAGAAGAAGTGAAGAACAGATATGCCATGTCAGGAGGGAAATGTTGGACGGTATGCTGGGAGAATACAACGTGTGAAGGGTAAGGTGCTTCCTACGATGGAAGAGGCACGGAAGTATTGGAATGGCTGGGCGCGTAACAAGATTTTAATAAAGAGGCACGGGAGTGTTGGAATGGCTGTGCGCGTGACTAGGTTTTAGCAAAGAGGTACGGCACAAGGGTAGAAAACATCTAAACCTGACCGGAATAATCCGGGTGTAGAAGTCAATCCATAGAAGAGGCACAGGATTTGGATTTTTAAATGAAACTCGAGGATATTTCTTAGTGTCATTAGGATAGAGTGGTGGGTTAGTTTCTATAAGCCCTTTGCTTATACGCTTGAATCTAGCATATACAAACACGGATTCACTTCCCTTTCCCCCCCCCCTGAAGCCTTCTAGCAATTCTAGAATATAGAAAGAGTAATGTCCTTGTAAATTCCGGCGAGGCGTACCCTATGAACACGTGTAGCATCTCTACCGTAATGACTACCCTCAATTATAAAGATTAGATAAGGTACAAGCTTAATGTATCTAGTACTTTATTCTCTAATATTCTCTAAAGTGCAAACTAAGAATCACTAAAGCCGTTGTTATTTCCATCCGGTAAGCTCTTAGCCCGAAGTACAGACCTAGCTAGCAGTTAGAGCGCGAAGCTCAGCCATAAGGGCTTCTTCTTCTGCCTCTTGGGTAGCATTGACAGAATTAACATCATAATCCAGCTCCAAAGGGACATATGGTCTAACGGGATAGTCCCCGAGCTGCGCGTCCTCCTAAATGTAGCCTGCCATGGCGAACCTAGAACACACTCATCAGTCTCTTTTGGTGCCGGAAGTGGGCCATGAAACACAAGGGGAAGGTCTACCAGGCATACGTAGCAGCGTTAGAACAAGTGCGCGCTGTCCATCCCTGATCCCTTGATTTTGCATACAATTTTATCCTGCTCGGAGTGGAAACCCATTGAATGCCATAAGATCCGAATTTCCAGGCCCGTTGTCCGATTAAAGGCGTGCCATCTCTTGTTGAAGGCCAGGTACCGATGTCATGTTTCATGAGCAACGCAGTGATCCAGTGAATCGCTCGATTGTCGTAGTTGTTAAGGTCGAAGCGGTCATGTTCCTCCTTGCCCTTTCCGTTCTTCAATGCGGCTGCCAAAGTACCGAGACGAAACCATGAATCACCTGGAATGTGAATGACAGAAATTAGCTCTTCGTGTCCAAAGCCAGTATTAGGGGAAGAGAGATTACCTTACAAAACATCATAGCGTCGTCGCCATTAGCATATTTGGGGACCACCTGGATGTGCGAATATCCTTTTTTTGCACACATATCCTTGTAATCCCCGTCCATAGACCCATCGTGACAAAATATTTGTGTATTATACCCCGGGAAATAATTTCCGTTTCCAAAATTATAAGCGTTGCGGAGATTTTGTTGGATATGATCCCGGTTGTTATTATACTGCAAGTTTAATTGTTACTCCTCTGCGTTCATGATTAGAGGGTTTAGTCTGCCTACTAGTATTTCGCTAGGATTTCTAGGACACATGTATTAGCGATCACAATAAATGCTAGGGCTTAATCGAACTCACCCGAAGAAGTCAATAGCTGGTGCTCCATTCCAGTTAATAAAGAATGAGCTATCCATTCCAAGGATGGTTGATTTCTCTTTAAGGCCGTCCAAGATTGCGTTCTCTTCGTCTTTGTTGCAATTATGCCACCCGTACAGTCGATACTGAGCTGTAAAATTTCTATCTGATATCGGTGCCGGATCTGGTTGAGGAGTTGCGCTTGGAGCTTGGGCTGAGACTAGAGAGAGCATAAAAGCCAAACAGGTTACAAGAGACGCCAGAGTGGGCAAGACTTGAAGAATGACTAAATCCTGGATCTATGGAAGAAGATAATAGCTGTAAGAAATGTGGATAATAAGAAATGTGGATAATAAGAGATGTGGAAAGTAAGAGATGTGGAAACGAACTGCTCTTGTATTAAGTCTGGTCTTGAGCTGCTTGAGACGAACTTCATCGGCTCGGTTTCTCTTATGCTACTTACACTTGCGGCGTGAGTTCTAATCCTTCTAAGAAATAACGGTATGTTACATTTTGTTTATTAAAGGAAGAATAAAGCTCGTCCCATTTAAGGATTGTTGAGGCAGTGTAGTGTCTAAAAACCGGAAATCAGAAACGATACGTTAGCATCTTTTGGTGGATGTAAGACCAGTAAAGCTCTCATATCCAAAAAGTGGCATGTAAATACCATTAGGATCTAACATCAGGATCCAACATCATTCTGAAAAGGCTGTGCCGTACGTGCGTACAGGTCGGTCAGACCACGCTAAAATGTCGGCCCGATAGGCGAAACCTCCGCCTACCACACCAAATTTAACTTTCCCTGTCAAACTTTGACCTCACCTTCCACCTCATCTTCCATTATAAATTCATTAAATCCATTCTAAACCAATTTAAAATATAATGTTTAGCATATTAAAGAGCTATGTAAGCTATCTGCAACCTATTCTAAACGTATTCTAATAGTTTAGGCCGCCTATGTTACGGACAGCTTAAGTATAATGTTACGACTACTTAGGGAAGAGTTAGAAGAAGCTAGTTAGTTAATATAGGCACGGTCTAGGATAGAACCGGTGGAACCATATGACAAGGAATGGTAAGCGAGGTTATATGGTGTGCTATGTGTTAAACGAGAGGAACGGGAGGAACTTATATACCTTATATATAATATATACCTTATATATAAGAGAGGATTTCTTAGGAGTACGGTTATGTATTTAAGGGACCTCAGTCCCTACCGTAGATAGTTCTCTCCTTATAGTAAATCTTAGAATATAATTAGAGTTAATCTATTAGGCAACCACTCTACTAGTTATTATTAAGTTATTAACTTCTTATTTACCTACACACCTAGCCTATTAATAAACCTACCGTAGTAACTACTACAAGGTTCCGTTACATATTTACTACCTAGTTATAGTATTAACAAAGTTAAATAATATGCCACCTAAAGCACTAGTCGCAATACCATTAACGGCAGCAACTACCTTAGGCGAAGATATCAGTATAGCAGATACTAATTTATAGTTAATTATAAGAGGTTAGTTACAGGAAATAGTTAATTACTTATTAGACAATAATAGGATACTTAAAAAACGTATTAACGGAATCGGAGTAGTAAAGATTAAGTTACCTTTAATTAAATAATTCTTAGGAAAGAAGTTAAAGCTTAAGGGATTTCTTATATAGATGTATTTTAAGATTATATAGGAAGGAGTAAAGTTAGCAATGTAATGGAACCTTGTAGTAAGAACTACGGTAGGCTTGTTAATGGGCTGGGTATATAGGTATAAATAATAAGTTAATAACGTAATAATAACTAGTGGAGTGGTTGCCTAACAGATTAACTCTAATTGTATTCTAAGATTCACTATAAAGAGAGAACTATCTGGGTAGGGACTGTGGTCCTTTAAATACACAACTATATGCCTAAGAAACCCCTTTACTATATAAGGTATGTAAGGTATATAAGGTATGTAATAGACCTTATAGAGCTTACAGAGCTTATAGAGCTTATTATATAACTTAGTTACTATTCCTTATTACATAGTTCTACCGGCTCCATTCTAGACCATGCCTATATTAACCAACTAGCTTCCACCAACTCTTCTCTAAGTAGTTATAATATTGTACTTAAAGTGTCCGTAATACTATCTCCCTTCTCTTTATCTTTGTCCTTAAAGATTCCTAATATCTCTAAGTTGTCTACTAAAGGTGTAATGTCCGTTTAATTAATCTAGTTAATATCCTTACTTATTATACCTAAAGCACCTTCTTCTTCTTTGTTCTAACGGCGTGCTCGCACTATAGCTGCCATACTGTTACTTAGTAAAGTTATATCTCCTTTATATTCTTGTTATATAAAAGAGGGGTTACTTTATATTATAATTATGGCTCCTTTTAGTTACTAACCTTCCTCCTATTCTAAGTGTATAAAGTTAAATATTTAATTGTCCTGTAATGTTTATTCTATCTCTAACACTAAGTATACGCGTCCTAGGTAGTTTATCCTTTAGTAATCCCTTTTTAATACTCCCTAACCTACTTTTTTTTAATACTTCTATACCTTTCCCATAGCGTTCTCTAGGTTGCTTAGTGGTTTCTAAGTAGTCTTACTATAGCCTATCCACTTTACTTTATACCACATTTTATTATCTACATCCTTGTAACTAATAATCTTTAAAACTTACTATTTGTCTTCTTCCTATCCTTTATATATATCTACTTTATAGACTGGTGGTTTAATATTTCTATATACTAGCTCTAGTATTGCAATATACTATATAGGGTAGATCTTTATTTTAGCTAGTAGGTTTAACTTATATATAACTAATAAAATTCTTTACTTAATTTTAAAAGGTCCTAGTCTAACGTGGTCTAGCTTCTTACTTAGTTATTAACTTTTAAAATTTTTGTATAGTAGCCATACTTTATCTCCCTCCTTAAGATCTGGTCCCTTAGATCTCTTAGTATTATAGTACTTTTTTATTCGCTCTTATACTAGTTTAGCTGTTTCCTTAAGGTCTGCATAAAGATTCACTAAAGTCTTTATTCTTTCTTTAGCTGTGCTACTTATTTTCTTTACTTAACATGGCGATAATAACGTTCTTAGCTTATATCCGTAATTTACCTTAAATAGTAATGTCCCCATTCCTTCTTATAGTGTTATATTATATGCAAACTGTATAACTAGTAATAATAATACCCAATTGTTTTATGCGTAATTAATATAATATCTTAGATACTGTTCTAGTGTCTAGTTTAACCTTTCTATCTATCCGTCTGTCTGCGGATAATACGCTATTAAGGTTACTATGTAAACTCCTTATTCCGCCAAAAATACCTCCTAGAATGCTGCTATAAATCTTAGATCTCTGTCTAATATAATCTTGTTTAGTGCTCTATGTTTTACAAATACTTCCTTAACATAGATTCTAGCGACATCTTCTGCTAATATCTCTTCTGTGGGGCTCACAGCTCGGCGTGGTTACGGAAAAGACTTGGCGTGGTTAGAAAGTTCAACGTGGTTAGAACTTGTAAACCAGCTTCGTGACCACAATTAGCTTGAGACCACGCTAAGCCTACGCATATGCAATGCACATGCAATTTAAATAAAATAGAAAATGCAAAGCCGTTTATCCTTAAATCATAAATATCCTAGTTTATGGCAGTGCATATGCCGCGCATATGCGCTAAACAATGGCTATATAAGGTAATGGTAGTTAGTCATCAAAACATGGCCCATACATATGCGTAGCATATCCATAATAACAGTTACACTATAACTTCTTCTCCATAACATCACAGCGTATGCCATGAGTATGTATAGTATAACATAGGCATAGGTCTTGTATATACTAACAGAAAGAACAAGGCGAATTTCTATTACCAATTTAACCATCGTATACGCCGTGTATACGCTCACTATAAGCAATCTGATAATCGCAGACTTTAACAACCTATAGGTGGCCTTTGCCGCCAACCCTTCTGCCTTTAGCCATTACTATAGTAAGTATATGCAGAGTATATGCATATACTATACTTATAAAGCCTTACAGGTCCAATTCTAAATCCTAATCCCGGTTAGGTAACTCCTGGTTAGTTATAGGATTGCATATGCACGGTATATACTTATAATAACTATAGCGCGCGCTGCAGCAGCTCTTGCTAGAGGAAGACGTAAGTATATATAGAGCCGCATATCCGGTGCATATGCTAACTGTATGTAGCCCCAACTGTTTTGGTTCAAGACAACGCGAGTATATACGGCTCTATGTACTGCGTAGGTATATGCTAAGCGTATACTAGACCCACCTAACGCCGCCTCTATGCTTTCCTCGGTTAATACTATAGTATATATTGCTTATTCACACCCTATACGTAGCATATGCTAAGCCAAAGTTTAGGTGTAATATTGTAGTTAACGGTACGCAGATATGCGGCCGTGTCTTCACTGCTTAGCTAAGTGTATATTTTGCATATGCGTAGCGCCTACAGCTCTACTGATATGGCTGTAGTATTGCTAGCATGTCCGCAATAAGCACAGCGGTGCTTATATGTACTACTATGTTATTATAGCAGCTCGGCATATGCTTACTATATATAGTGACCAACCTGACTACTAATAATACATTAGTCAGAGAGCTGGTCGCAGGCGAGAAGTATATGCTATATATATGCAGCGTATATATAAGGCTAATGCATTATAGTTCCCTAAAGCTGTTTGTTCTCTTTAGTGGCTGGCGGGATATAAGATACCTGTATAAGCCTGGGTATGTCTATGCCTATATGTCGTATATGTGTTGCTAATAGTGTTTATAGTTGTGGCCCCTTAGGTTCTAGGATCTTGGAGTATATAAATGCCTGTATACTCTTTATATATGTCTACCCTATGCCGCGTATATGCTTAGCCTAAGCTAATTAAATGTAGTGCCTAGGACCAGGGGTTTACTACCTAATTTGGTAGGCAATTCCATTGCAAGGTAAGAGCACTAGTGTCGCTTCTATATATGCGCACTATACCCTAATATATATATCTATTTATCTATATACTTATTCCCCCTAAGTTTGATTTTAGACCTAAAGGCACTTATAGGCCTAAGGGTAGCGTGTGTAAGGAATAAGCACGGCTACTATTAGGGATACTGCCCAATTACGAAACTAATACTTAACTCTATGTTTAGGAGACTGGGAAAGTTTGATTTGGCGTATCCCCTATATATACATTACTAAAACCACTACTTGGTTATATTGCTAGCTTATACGTGCATACCCTATATATATGTAAACCCCTAATGTCTTCTACTAACCATAGGTTAATATACACTTATGCTAGGCGTATGCTAATACGAGGGAAACAGCGTGTCGGCCCTACTACTCCCTCCACCGGCTTAAAGCGTAAGGTTAGTATTTTACCTATATATATTTAGCATACGCTAACCATGTGCGCAGCGCGGCCCGACCCCCCTAGATAACCGCGAGGAGTCCCCCTTACCGTCTGCACGCTGCCAGAGTGGTAGGTTTGCTTTATATATATCCTATATATACACTACTAATGTTTAGTATAGGGAGTAGAAAAACAACAGGCCGCCGCTGTGGTGGTGGTAAGAGCTTTGGTAAGTTTAGTTTATTCTATTACGTATATTATGCTTATGCTCTATATAAGCCACTTCTACTATAGGTGGAACCCGCCGCTTATCCCGTATTACTGGTTAAGTCCTAGCATATGCTGGGCCTGCACACTATATATGTAATATGCAATATATATAGTTGGAGTTTGGGCGGAGTTTGGTGGACGGATAGGCTAGGCATATGCTCAATATAGGGCGCGGGGCTATAGGCCTATATTAATTAATTCTTTATTTATGGTGATAGAACTCTATAACACTTGCTCTGCGTATACTGTGTATATACGCCCTATATGCTAATACTATGCTCCTACGCCCACTTTTTAAGCTCTGCTAGCTCCTTTACTTTATTATATATATCTTTAGCCTATTTTAATTCATTAATTTGTTACTCTATATTTTTTACACAGAGTGTATATGCCTCCTTCTCTATCTCCTCTGTAGATAGGTTAGACTTATGCCTTTTACCCATAGTCTGGGGCGTTTAACTTTGAGATGGTGGGGGCAATATCTGCGCTGCATATGCTGTGGATACGCGCGACATATCTAATACTGATGTAATATTATTATCTGCTCTACTTATCTGCGATATAGTCTGCCCACTAAATATAGTAGGTAATTCTACATCAGGTATATACTGTATATTAGGCTTAGGGGTGTTAAATGGGTTCTGAGGATTCCAAGGAAGATTTAGTTTAGGATTTTTAGCTTATCGTTTAGCTGCTTTCCGCTGTTTCTAGGCTGCTTAAGCTTAGCATCTACTTTACATTTGCAGCGTATATACATACTTTGTTTCTGTAGCTGTACTACTATCCGCTTTAAGTTACTATAATTTCTCTATATATTATCTATTCCTGTCTCTTTATATAGCTCTTATAGGTCGAACATTTCTTATGTATGGAGTTTGAGCCTATACTAAAATGTTAGAATATATAGTGCATATGCAGAGCGTATATATTTACTGTAGTATTATAGCAAGCATGTATAAGTTTCGACCGGTAAAGTTATTATCTTGAAAGTGACTACTTTTATTAATTCCAGTATGCTTTTGTGCATATGCCCACCACTTATAAGGGACCTTTAACTTTTCCTTTACAAGCCTGGCCAGTATCCATGTTTTCTTCTTGTTGTTTATCCAAGACGTAAGCTCTGGATGTAGTATGCATATGCTTTATATACGCTCCATTAGTTTCTGCTCCGTCTCTGCTTCCTATATCTGCTTTATAATATATCTTACTTTATAGGTTGGAAAGCGCTTTATAAAGTTTTGTTTAATATATACTTGGCAGAATATAAGTATATACTAAAGGTATTCATCCCATTCACAGGATGGGTCAATTGTATGTAGGTAATCTCTAAAGCCTATATATTATTAGCATATGCTAGGTATATACGCAGCGTATACTTACTACTAGCTTGTTTCTTATATATATTAACTGTAGCTATGCGAAGTCTGGTTCCATAAATATATATAAATTATATAGATAATTGGGCAGCATTACTTAAAACCTTAAATACTAGCTAAAACATCTTTGCGTATACAGCACGTGTTTCTAAGTTTAGAAATGCGTATACCTACACCTTAATTCCTGTTATAGGTATTAGCCTGTGTATAGCATATACATAGCATAGGGCATACATATATTTAGAATTCTCGTCCTATTCTGCAATTGAGAATAAATTCGTTTTACCTTAAACCATTTTAAATGATAGGTCTATTTCAATACATGTTACGTGTTGGAATGCCTTAGCTTGCGTGTATATACAGCATATAATAAGGAAATGCTTATTATTAAAGTTATAAATTGCCTGAATCTATTACTCTGTGTTCTCTTTATGTTGGTTAATAGAGAACTTATATAGCACACCTGCTACGCTTAGGCTCTGTATATACTTGGCGTGTGTCTAACCTATACTTACCTGTATATGCTGTCCCCTTTGGGAATTATAGCATCCTTTCCTTTTGAATCAGAGCAGTAATTTGATCCTTAATATTAAGACTACTATACACTACACGTAGTGTCTATGCCCTATACTTCTTATATAGAGTATAATACTATGGAGATAGGATGAATTGACCTATGCCATAGTAAGTGGTTTTATTTGTATATACTATGTATATATGGGGCATACGTGTAGTAAGGCTTAGGACTTCTACCTACCTTATTGCTTTAACTACATCATTAGCAAGGTCAATTGGTAGCTTTGTTAGGTATAGTGGATGATGTGTATAAGAATTCCGTGTAATAAGGCAAATATAAGGATATTGTGCCATATTAACAGGAATATAGCAATCTAACTATGCACCATATATTCGGCTTACTATTCTACCTTAGCCTTGTGGATGGTCAAACCCTAATAGGCTTAGTATATGTGTAGCGTATATACAGTGTATATATTACCTACCACAATTTTTTCGCTTTAACGTTGAATGTCTAATATAGGTACATTCTTTTTTAAGTTCCTAAACCCCATATTTAACAAGTAGATGTAGGTATTGAATATCTACCCTAGCAGTTGTCGATAATAAAGGCCAAGCAGTGTGCCATAGTTTAGTATTACTGCTGCTGGAACAACTAATGAATATTATCTGCATATAATAAGTATATATTACGTATACGCTGGCCATATGCGCACTCCATGTTAAGAAAACATTGTTAGTCTGCTTTCACTATATACATGTTCTTGTGTACTAGGATAGGTATACTACCGCCATAATTATAGAATACTGTTATAGTAGCTGCATATTATAAGTATTTACCTAATATATATAGATAATGCTTACTTCTCTGTACTTTGCTTAAGCTTTTCATTAACCTCTACTGCTTGGTGTGGACGACTGCTACGCTTTCGGAGGTCGTTAATTGATTTAAGCTTAACCCTATTATATACGGGGCATATATAGAGGACATCCTCGTGAGCGTGCTTACAGTGTTTAATGCCGCTATATTTAAATGCTTGATGAAATGCTTTTCTACTCTTCTAATTATTGTTTTCTCTAAGGAGTTATAGTTATGTAACTTTAGGGTTACTGGTTTTATAAAACGAAAATTAAATCTACTGGAGGTATAAGTACAGCATATACCTAGCATGTGTATTGCATACCTTTAATATATACTGCTTAATAACCTCGCGTACTATTTCTTTATCTGCATTTATAGATAGCAGAGGTGTTGCTTTATAGATAAAGTGTGCAATTCCTTCTTTTCTAGTTGCTGGATATTCTGGCATTATAATATGGTCTATTGCCTCTTGGATAATAACTTAGTGCTTGCCGTTGGAGCTAATAAGTGCTCTATGGTCTTGGAGTGTGCTCTAGATATTCTTAGTATATATATAGCCTATGTATAGTGTTATACGTAGTCTTACCTTAGAGAGACCCATATGAAATGGAAACCGCTGTTATATACTATCTTGACCCTTACTCTCCTTGCCCTTCTTACCCTCCTTATCTTCGATACTCTCTCTACTAATTATATCATCTTGAGAACTATCGTCTTTGTGTTCGATGTTAGGTACGCTCTAGTGTACCTATATATCCTTAGCATATGCCTAGCATATGATTGTGTATACTAACTTATAGACCGTTTAGCCACCCTACTATACTCTCGTTCACTTTAGTATAGTTTTCACTTATCATTAGTATAGTAAGGCATATATAAATGCGGTTGTATATGTGTAGGTATAGATATATGTATATATCTATGTCTATATCTCTGGGTATATACGGAGCATATGCTCTTAACATTTTGGTTTGTGTGTTTGCTTAAGTTAAATATGGCTACCGATGCGCGTTCTGTATGGGTAAAAGTGTAGTACCGCCAACCTTTTTCCGGGGGCTCCATCGGTAACCACGCTCAGCTTTCGCCGACCCCTATTGGTGACCACGTTCAACGTGTCCAAGACCACGATCAGCTGCGACCCGTCTTCTGTGCACGCTATAGAGTATCCCCACTTTATAAGCTTATCCACTATTACTAAAATTGCGTTATAATCTTATCCCGTAATAGGATCTTTTAACTTTAGTAACTTAATAATAAAGTCCTATAATATAACTTCCTATAGTCTTTCTGGTGTTTTAATAGGTTGTAGCCCTCTATATAGCTTATACCTTATTAGTTTATTCCTTTAGCAATCTAAACATTCTTTTATAACTTATCTTGCTAGTCCCTAGATTCCTTAAATAATATACTTCTCTTAAAGTCTTAACACTAAGCCTATAGCTCCGTTGTGTCCTTAAGTTAGTCCCTTATAGAATAACTTAATAAACTCTTTTACTACAGATCTTGGAATATAAGTTACTTCCCTATTTTTATACTAATCTAAATCTAGATCCTCTGCCTATGCCTCTTAGATCTTTTATACCCAGTTACTCTCTAATAATTTATAGATTTAATTTTCCTTAGTTGCTACAATCTTTGGGTAATTATACCTAATTAATCTATCTTAATCCTTTCGCAATAAAGCCCCTAATGGCTTCTTATTATTTTATAGTTTAGCCTTTCTACTTAGAGCATCTACTCGCGTATTATCTGTACCCTTTATATACTAAATTTCAAAATAGTATTCTGTAAGCATTTCCGCCCATCTAACCTATTTTTAGTTGAGTTCCTTTGTTACTAAGAACCCTATAAGGTTCTTATAGTCCGTCTTAACTATAAATAGTTTCTCTGTACCTTGTAAGAATGCTCTTTATTCCCTTAATACTGTAACTATACCTAACAACTCCTTATTATAGATGTCATAGTTCAGTTCTAGTAGTGTTATCTTTTAACTATAGTACGCTACTAGATGCTATGCGTCCTAATGCTTTTATAGCAAATATACTCCTAGTGCAAAGTCTAATATATTTATCTTAACAACTGTGTTTAACTTTGGTTAATAGATCTTAAGGACTGGTTCCTAGGTAAATAACTCCTTAAGTTCCTTAAACAATTTCTTCTATTCTATTCCCTATACCCACAGTTCCTCTTTCTTTATTAATTATATAAATAGCTTAATGCTTTTTAACCACTATGCTATAAACCTCCTATAGTAGTTATAAAACCCTAGAAATAATCTTAACTATATAACATTCTTTAGTTCCTACCAACTAACTATAGCTTTAACTTTCTTTAGGTCTATACTAATTTTTCCTAGTTTAATAATAAATCCTATAAAATTAGTCTTTCTTATAAAGACCTCGTATTTCTTAATTGCTACTAGCATCTATTCCTCTTATAGTCTCCTTAAGACCTATTTAATATATTTCTTATATTCTTTCTTACTCTCTAAGTAGACAATAATGTCGTTAAGGTATACTATAACAAATTTATTAAGGTATTCTCCTAATATACTGTTAATTTGCTTTTAGAACGTTACTGGTATATTTATAAGCCTAAATTGTATAACTAATGGTTTATATAGTCCTTCCTTTAACCTAAAGGCTGCTTTCTATTTATTACCTTCCTTAATCCTAATTTAATGGTATACCTATCTTAGATCTATCTTTATAAAGATCTTTACGTTGCCTATCCTATCTTAGATTTTACTAATTAAGGGTAAAGGATATCTATCTTTTCTAGTAATGCTGTTTAACTGTCTGTAGTCTATATACATCCTAAGTTTTCCGTTCTTCTTTAGGATAAATAGTACTAGATATCCTGCTAATAACTATAACGGTCTAATATATCCCTTTTATAAGTTCTCCTAAACAAACTCCTTAAGTGCTACTAACTCTGTTTTAGTAAGTGTTCGTACTAACTTAATAGCACGAGTGAGTCGTATCCCGGGGCACGAAATACGTATAGTATTGTATGCTCTTTGGGATGGTGGTGACTGTCTCTTGTATTAAAGCAGACTACGTGGTTTATATACTGATGCGACCTCCCCCTAATTAGTCAGTGCTTTAGGGGTGCACTAGACGCGTAAGCGGGTGGTTGGTGCACCAAACGCGTAAACGCGTAGTTGGTGTACCGTACGCGTAAGCACGCGTTCGGTACGACAGGTGCTGTAATTATACACTAGCGGTACTTAAAAAATAAAACCACCTGTGTACAGCCTCCGTAATTGTTTTAATAGAACCATAAAACACAAAAGAAATACATAGGAAATCCCTCCCAAGGTGCCTTCTAGGCTGCCTTCCAGACGGTACTTTGAGCTAGCCGTAAGTCCTGCTTAAGGTCCGTAAAGTAAACTATACGGCCTTCCAACGGGCTGTAAAGGAACTATATAGCCTTCCAACGGGCCGCAAATAAACTATAAGTGCTCCGTTAGTCACGTTCCACCCATTCTATAACCTTTAGATTGAGCTTATTTGTGTTAATTAGGGTTTTTAGAGCTTAACACAGCTTTGCCTTAGTTATGGCGTCCGCTAGGTTGTCTCCGCTGCTA
>Ga0307507_10000571_pt1 | contig 79107 bp, 44 predicted proteins | sample 7_EM_MG_FD_207223 | JGI IMG/M metagenome (GOLD analysis project Ga0307507, IMG submission 207223) | Populus trichocarpa ectomycorrhiza microbial communities from riparian zone in the Pacific Northwest, United States - 7_EM | ecosystem: Host-associated > Plants > Roots > Unclassified | place...
ACGCCTAAGGGCAGGCTTTTTTAGAAGGGGGGGTGATGTGATGGTGCTGGGGCAACGCTACCTGCCATACTCAGTGGACCCTAACTCCTGCCAACCAATCAGGATTTTCCATCCCCGGGATGGAAAATCGCCATTGGCTCGCTTACTACTAGCGCCTTGGCGACCCCTTTGTATCTTGCCAGTCTCTAACAGACTTCTTCTTCTCCTTAGCTTAGTATTCTTGTATGGTAGCAATCTACAAGCTTCGGTTCAGAAGCATTTGTACGAGCCCATCACAGATTTAGGTTTGGGTTCATTAAGTATCCTTTTTATAGTAAAATACTAGTTCTTCTAGTACTTTTATATGTTAAGCTTAAGTTTAGGCTTCTGCTTGGTTCGGGGTGGTATAGTAGTTAGGGTCGGTTTATATAGTTTAGTATAATTTTTGGGTTCTTAGTGGAATTGGGTGGACTTTTTAGGTATAGGGTAGATGTTAGTGGAAATTTTAAACTGACGGATTCTAGTGGATTTTTTAGATTTTGGTTTAGGGTCTAAGCAGCGAGTTGTAAGGCACTTCTGCTTATAATGGGAGGCAGTAAATAGAAGCTTAAGGTTGTTCTAATTAATGGTTACCTTATATAGCTTTATCTAAGGTTATCTAAGTATTACTAAGTGACCTAGGGTGGTAATAAAAAGCCTAATTAGTTCTTTATGGTTTAGGTATTAGAGTCTCAGGAATACTACATAGGTAATATAGCCTAAGATAGTGCGTTTGCCATTAAATCCAAATACATTAATATGCCAGTTGAGGGGGGTTAGGGTAAAACTATTATCTTATATAAAGATCTTGTTAACAAATCCTATGCTACTAGCTCCTGTGTTAATTAGGACTTAAGTATTAGCCTATTAATTATTCTGCCAAAGACAACAGTTAATAGTTATGCTATAATCCTAAGTGTCAGAATTCGTGATATCTAGAGCATTTAACGAGATCCTAAGGCAGCGCTATCCTAGAGAGCGACTTAGCTCTAGGACCTTCCTTTTAAAGGCGACTGGGGTGGGGTTCCTATAAAATATTAGCTATAACTTCGTCCTTATAAGTGGTGCTTACTAAATGCGGGGCTAGAGCTATGTAAAGATTAGGGACAGTAACTGGAGGATTAGTGCGGTAAATAGTTGCTAGTATTAGCCGTTTATAAATCGTGTTAGGGTATAGGGATAGAGCAGTATCTTAAGATATAAGCCTTGCTTCCGCATTTAAAGTAAAGGCCTAGCTTAATGCGTCGTTCTTATTTAGGAGACCCTAGTGAGGCATACTCTAGGGTTCCAGAGTTAATATCCATGGCGTTAGGGTGCTTAGGCTGAGATAATAACTTAATAGTTGTTTATAGAGCTATTATATTATATTAAGGAGTAGACTTCGGTGTTAGGCGTAGTATATTATTATATTGTTTATTAATAACGTTTGCGCAGGCGTTAAGGGCTCCTAGTAGGTCTACACCTATTAAGGAGGTTTTTAGTTTAGGACTTAGGGATTTAATAAGGCTATTAACTAGTGCGGAGTCGTTCCAGCCTATTTCCTTTACGTAACAGTTGAATTCGGAGAAGTATACTAGAAAGCTTTTTGTTCCTTAAGTTATATAGTTTATCTTTCTCTAAGCAGTAGCTTGGCGGTTTGGGTTACTATATATAGCTTTAAGAAGTACAACTAGACTTTATACTGAATTTAGTTAAAGGGGTTTAATAAGGTTAGCTACATCTCCTCCTAGTTAACTTAGGGCGTAGCAGAGTCAGTTAGCTTTAGTTAGGTAGCGGTTAGCATTACTAGTTAGCTTATTTTTAAGCTAGCTTAGAAATAATTGGAGTTTTTATTATTTATTAGTAAATATTAGAGGGTCTAGTAGTTGTTCAGATTGTTACAGTGCGGTAGTTGGTTTAGGGTAAATAGCTACTATAGGTTTAGGACTCTCGTTTCGCGTGTTCGTCTCTAGAGAAGGCGTTCAGTCTTAGGGCCCTAGTGTAGGCATCTTAAGGGTGCAGACTTCTTCTTAAAGGTCCTTAATTATTTGCAGGTATTATGCTTCTTATTTAGCTTATTATTAAGTTAAAGTGGCTTAGTTCTATATAAGGGCGTCTATAAAGAACTTCTATATCTCTACTAATTGTTTTTAGAGTGCGGATATAATGCCAGCGGCTATTATAGGGGCTTTAGGGTCGTTCTGCATTTTGGAGGGTGGTATATAAGGTTAACACAACATAGTATTACGGAGTAAGCATAAGCGGTGATAATATATAGCGAAGTAGATATTATTAAGCTATATATATAAACTATATAATAAAGTTAAGACATTGCGTAAGGAAAGGAAAGTAGGAAACAGGGGAAAAAGGGTATATAATGTTTGCTTAGTTGCTAGGTTAACGGGTACTATACTACGCACGGGTAGAGTAGAGCTTAGGTAGCGGTTCTAGTAGAACTTGGTAGAATTCGGCAGTTAGAGGTCCTTGAAGTTGCCAGTTGGCAACTCCGACAGTAGAGACGGCAGATTGCGGCGGAATACGGCAGATTGCTGTCAGATTGCCGTCTCATGGTCGGTCTCCGGTTGTTCAGTCGGTGGAAACAGGTGGACGTGTGTAAGGTGTCACGGGGGTGTCCCGTGACACCACAGAATAGCTAGGTATTCCACTAAGAAGAGACAAGCCACTGGACCAGTGCTACTCGTGCTAGAGGAAGCTGTCTTTTAAGGTTAGAACTAGTCCTAAACCTTAAATAGAACTCTTCCACAAATCTAAGGATTTAAAGGCCAGAACTGGTCCTAAGCCTTTCCTAGATTATAGATTCTTGCGTCCATTACGCAAAACAACATGCTTTATAAGTCTTCGTAATTTAAGGCCAGAACTGGTCCTAAGCCCTATAATTACAAATATATGTTATAAACGCGTACTAAATAACGAACGTGTACTAAATAATAAACGCGTACCAAACGACAATCCCTACCCCAATAACACTTCCCTCCCCCTAAAAACATAGCTACGCCTACCTTAAACAACTAGGAAGACTCCTTACTACTAGGGGTAGCTTTATACGCAAAACTTATTAATAAAGATTGGGACAAATTTACCATTAACATAATAACTTATACCGCAAAACAAGTTAACAGCTTTCTTCTATACTATATTATATTCTACTAGAGTAGACACTATGCCAATCTACAGCTATAAGAATAGTTTAGGGAGGATTTTATAGGATGGACCGCCAACACCTAGGCACTTAGCAATGTTAATATTATTTAGGATTTTTAAGACTTCCTCTATAGGAATAGGGTATATATTACTAAAAATAGTAACCTAATTACCAGTATAGACAGAAGCTAAGATTATATATTAACTACAGAAACCTAGAACTAACCTATATTCTTTAAAAGACAACTTTAATTTAGAACAAAACCCCCAGAATACTACTATCCTACCTAAAGGTGCTCTCCTACCTAGAGGTGCTCTCCTATTTAAAGGTACTCTTCCTCCACCTCTACTACCTCTAGCTTCTCTACCCTAGCTAACCGGTAAGCCTCTACTATAAGAAGTCATAAATCTAATAAAGGTATATTTAGACAAGGAGAAGAAGTTTAGAGGAGAACTATATAATATACTCAGAACAAAATTATAGGTCTTTTATAACTGCTATAGCAAGGTTAGAATTTAATGCCACTAGTTTTATTATACTTTCTTAGTTATGTTAAAGGGACAAGCAGCAACATTTTATTATAACTATATTGTGGGTAGAAACTATAGCTTTAATATAATACTTTAGCTTACTAAAGCCCACTTTAAGACTAATGAGAATCGCCAGCTTTATATGTCTAAATAGTAAAAGACTACGTTTTAAAAAGTTATTGCTTCTAACTCAATAAAGATTTATTTAGAGTGCCTTTAACTACTCTTTAATAAACTCTAAAAAATCTAATATGGTTTTACCAAAACTTACTAAAATAAAAATAGCCTAAGGGACTAGGTTATCTTAGCCTGCCATAGCATTCCTAAGTACAATTTGGCGCTATATAAACCTATGGATATGTTTAAAGGAGTATATACTAAGCTACGCTCTGCTATAGGTACTATAATATAAACACAAGAATCTTAACAGTTCTATACTAAAAACCCTACCTAACTAAGTATTCCTAACTAATATAATTATAACTAGACTGACCAAACATATAGTGGCTGTAGTAGGGAATATAGTAAAGGGTATAATTAATGTTAACTATAAGGCAATCATGGAGGTCCTTATAGAGGTTTATTTTAAAGTAATTACCAGAAAAAGTGCTATGTTTATAAGAAGCCAAATTGCTAGTTAACTAAACACTCCCTTAATAAGCGAAAGGAGGCATATAATAAGTTCCGTTAAAGTATAAGAAACGTTAGAAATTATAAAGTCACTGCGGCCTACTTTTGAAGCTTCCTAGTTTAATATAAAGGCGTAGAAGATCTTAAGGGTGAAGTTAATAAGACTGAATAGCTCCTTATAGATATGGAAATTAAGGACTACTTACCTAACCAATACTTTACTAAGTATAGTAAGGTAAATAGAACACAAACCATCGCTATTCTTAATGACTAATCTACGCTCCACTCTATTATAAAGTTAGATATCTTTAACAAGCTAAGGGAGAATTCTACGTTCTCCTTTAATGACAGATACTCAGCAAATGTCTTCTATAGTATTATACCAGACACTAGAGCCGCAGAAGTATCTATAGTAGGAGAACCTTAAGTTTAAGCCCTTTAGCAGCTTAATAGCTCTATTTAGATTAACTATTTAACAGCAGGCTAATACACAATTTGTTTTAGCAAGGGTACTATAATCTCTCTTAGCACAATTAGGGTTCAAACCCCCTTAGGGTACATCACTTTTTACATTATTTCCACAAACACCCTATTTCTATTTTACATTAGAGATATAGACAAATTAGGTGTTAAGCTTAATAACCTTAAGAATGTACTTATTTAAGGAGATAATTAGGTGCCTGTTATACGCAAGTGGGGTCACCCCTAGTTGCTCCTTTATTAACTAGAAAAGAGTATTACTTAGAGCCACTTAACTAAGTCAGAGTTACGCCAACTATACCATCATTTTGGCCACCTATCTATTTATTAATTGCTTAGGGTTCTTTAGTAAGCAGGCTATAAAGTCAAGATTAAGGCAATTAAGCATCTTATAAAATACTGCTATTACTACTAAATAAACCAGAAGTCCCCTAGCCAATTTAAGTTCACCCTTAAAAATAACTATAACTTTAACTTCTGTATTATTATTAACATTATATATCTTAGCGGTAAGCTAGTACTTTAAGTTATTAACTTCTTAATCTCCTTCTAAGCTGCATAATTCTTAAAGGATATATTAGCTAGGAATGCATAGAATACCCTTTAATTATACTAGATTAATATCTACCTAGGACCCTCTAACCAAATCATTTATAATATAGGAAAGAACTTCTTATCTGCAGAGTTTTAATAATAGATAAAGGTAATAGCAATTAAGGTTAAGGAAGTTCCTATTAAGGCGCATAATAGCATTAGAAAAGTAGAGTGATATTATATACCATTACACCGTGTATATAAGATTATCTCTTTAGAACTAGAGGACGCTAGCGAAGAACTTACCTTATAAATAGCTATTAAAGCCGTTAACAATTCCACTGGCCTGGATAAACTTGTACCTATATTACTAGTCTTTAGCGCCTACCCTTAAATAACTAACAATTCTCCACTATCTCCCTCTATTATATAATAAGCTAAGGCTATTTGTAAGGCAATAAAGGAGGTGTAATATCTCTACGCCATATGCTAGGTTAATGATGTACTAGGAATAAGAAATGGCCCAAATACCTTAACTACGCTTAATCTACCACTTTAGTCTAAGGTACGCGTATGGCGTAAAAAGGGAGAATAGTTAGGCCCATATCAACTTATTGTAATTAATAGTTAAACTTATATTATTTAAATGCCTTACAGACCCACTTAATTCCATTTAACTATTATTAAGCCTTACTATAAAGATAATAGTTTTAAGCCTTTGCAGGATACCCTAAAAGATACCCTAGAGGAGAACTATAATTAATATGCTCCAGAAGACAACTATAATCTTAATATAATTATAGTAGATATACCACAACTATAACGCGGTAGAGGTTGCCTAAAGGGATCACAAAATCACTAATATCTTGTTAATTTTAAAGAGCAATTTATTGCCGCTATTAAGAATGGAATCAAGTTATTAATGGCCTTTATAACAACTAAGGAGAAGGCTAACTTCAAGCTCGCAAAACAGCTCTAAAAGGAAGGTCGTATTATAACTCCTAGAGCTCCTTTCCAAGCATCTAACAAGTAGGAGATTAACAGTCTTATTATAAGAGGAGTCTTTAAATTTAAGAAGTATAACCCTACTAAGTTTAACAAAGTTTGTATCTTTAAGTTAAGAATAGTTAACAAGATTAAAGGTAAAACTATTAACGCCCCATTTAAGAAATTAAGGCTTATTATCTAAGGTTATAATAATAATGGTAAGGAGGTAATTCTTATATAATCTCCTATAATTTAACGAGCTAGTTAGCGAGTTATTATTACACTAGCTTCCTCCTTAATAAAGAATAGAATGGCGGTTTATTTATAAGATATTACTTAGGCCTATACCCAATTAGAGACGCACCTTTAGCGCTTAATATTAGTATACCTTCTAGAGTAAATTTGTCACCAATATCCCAAAGATATAATTATAGTTGTGCTTAAGCCATTATATAGAATCGCAGAGGCAGGAACCTATTAGTAGGCTACCTATAGCAAGCACCACAAAGAGAAGCTTTTAATAACTACTTTTACATTTAACCTATGCTTCCTAATTATAACCACAGGAACTCTATTTGGAATTGTCGGCATATAAACTAATAATATAATTATCTTAGGAAATAACTAATTCTTAGCTCTTAAAGAAGATAAGTTAGTAAAGGCAAATCTTATAGCAAAACTAAAGGAAAAGCTTAATTTAATAATACTATTACTCTTTAACAGATGCACCCTCTCCCTAAATAAGGATTCTATTACTTTACGCCAGAAGGGTTAAGGTAAGAAGATTAACGTTATTAATGCTAATTCTCTAAAGCAAGGATATATAGAGCAACGCGCTTATGGAGCTTATATTACTTCTATCTATCAACCCAAGGCTTTATTTAATTTCTCTATTACTGCTTAACACTAGAAACCAACTAAGGATGACGTTCTTGCCCTAAATAAACGTCTTTCCTGGCAAATAAACCATCTTAATTAGGGACTACTTTATGTGTTTATTAATCTTCCTACTACTAAGCTCTTTGTATTTATTAATAAATCGTTTATAAATAATAAAGATTTTAGCTCCTAGTTGGGATATAAGATCATTATTGCAAACAAATTTACTAGAGAGAATGACTTCACAATCTATAGCAATCTTATCCATTGGAGCTTAACCAAGAATAAGCGCGTCACTTAAAGTGTTCTAGTGTTAGAGATATACGGAATAGTCAGCGGAGTTAATATAGTAATTACAATTAGAACTACCCTAAAGATAATTATAGATTAACTCAAACTTCCTATTATCCCTATAATTGTATACACTAATTTATACTCCCTCTATAAGTGCTTAGTTAAGCTTAGTACTACAAAGGAGAAGCGCCTTATAATTAATATTATGGCACTTTATTAATCCTACAAACGGCAAAAACTCTTTAAGATTTAATAGATTAACGGTTAAGACAACCTAGTAAATGTAATAATAAAGGCAACCCTAAATAAGGCTCTAGAAACGTTTGTTAATACAAACACTCTATATATATAAGTTAAAGAATGGGTTAAAAGGGAGTAAAAGCATAGTATTCTGCAAACCCTAATTTTAACCAGCTAATTAGGATTTTCTATACCCGGTATAGAAAATTGCTATTAGCTCGCTTATAACTAGCGCCTTAGCGGCCCTGATATAATATCCACCTACAACTCTAAGCAAGAAAGCACCATATGCTAAAAGGCAAATTTTAGGATAGCAAGACTTATATTATAATGGCAATAGTAAGTAAGGAGGATTAATATTTATTACGCTAGTCAAGCAGTATTTGTATATAGATGGCAACCATAAAAAAAGAGTTGCTAGTGTTAGGAATAAGGCAAGCGGTTGTTACGTAACGCCGCGGCACTAATATAGCGAGGAGTCTTAGGCCCCTTGCCCTTCCTCATTCCAATAAAGAAAAAAGGATATACAATAATAACATTATACTAGCTACAAACTGTAACTACGTAATATTACCTTGTGTTACTAACAATAACTATATTACTAATTATCTAAAGGAAAATATAGTATCCTTATTAGCAAATTTAAGACTAATAAAGAAAAGGTAAAGCTTTCTAATCCCTTAAAGGCAGCTATATAAAATCTATACGCGCTAAGCCCTTAGCTAAATTAACAGCTATTCTAGGTAAAGGGCTATATTTAAACCTATACTAATTAAATAATTTTCTAGAACGTTACCTTTTAGTAAGCAACTAGCGCGTATATAAGAGCTCTACTTATATTTAATCGTCCTTAAATATAGAATTATCTTATTAGCGCGCCTATATTACTTAGTAATTGGATTAAAAACGCATTTATATATCGTACTCTTAATATTAAGAACTTTCTGGCCACCGTTCTTAGTAAAATTAATATTAGCTATAATATTTAGACGTCTACTAATAGGCTATTACTACTTAGTATAGTTACTTATTTTATTAATAGAGACGGCAAGCTTTAGTTAGTTTTTATTAGCCTCCTATAAATAAGAGGATTATATACTAGTAAAAATATCGCGTAATTCTAAAATATAAGATTAAATTAAGTCTTAGCTGCCTTATAATAGATAACGCTATAAATAATAATAAGCTATATACTTAATTAGAGGAGACTCTTATAGTGCTAAATAAGAGATAACTTTAATATAGTAGCTATATTATAAATCTTATTATTAAGGCCTTAATTTACGGTAAAGATATTAGCAAGTTTAAGAGGGAGCTTATTAATATAAGTAACTAAGCAGTCTTTAAGCAGTTCCGTAAAAAGGCCTTTATAGGTAAGCTATATAATATTATTAAATATATTATATGGATACTAGGCTATTATAAGAACTTTACTAAGTACTAAATAGAGGCTAGCGCTAAGAACAAACTATTTAATTATATAGAACTCCTACTTATTAAAGACGGAGGTATATAGTAGAACTCTACCTACTTTATACTGGTATAAGCTATTAAACTTTATAAAGGAATTAATAAATATATATGTATATAGAGGTAGTAAGATAGGGACGTAATAGATCTATTATAGGATACCCTTACTAATACAGATTAGGCTAATATTAAACACCTAATTAAGATCCTAAAGCCCTTTATATAAGCTACTAAGCGTATAAAAGGTAATACTAATACGCCTAGTATTAAAGGCTCTTATAGTACTTTATTGTAGTTAATTACTATTATAGAACTCCTTTACTAAGGCCTCTAGTAAATAAAGTAGAAACTTAGTAATAAAGCTAACTTGTTTCTAAAGTTAGGTATTAATATAGTAATTTAAAAAATTAATAAATACTTTAATAAAATAAAGGAAGAGAGTCTTTTCTACTTTACTATAGTAATACTCTATCCATTACTTAAGCGTAGCTACTTCTGCAATAAGTGGCGAAACTAGCTTATATAGTAAAAGCACGCAGAAAAGGCTATAAAGGAAGTCTTTAACACCTATGTTAATAAGCTTACTAATAAAGAAGACAAGGATCCTACTAAGGAGCGCTAATAGAAGGTCCCTCACAAGCTAGGCAGTAATTTGGATAATAACGCCTATAAGTAGTTACTAGCAGTTAATAAAAATCTAGTTCTATCTATACGCCAGCAAAAGAAGTAAAAGCTTACTATTAAGCTTAAACGGTACTATAAAGAAGGCCTTATACTTTAAAAGATTAAAAAAGATGGTAGTAAGGCTATAGTCCTTCTACCTAATCCTCTTAACTAGTAGCTTGGTATTAGAAGGATTCTCTATCTAATACTTACCAAAATCGCCCTAGATCTCTTCTCTATACTAGCTATAAACTTTATATACAAGTGAGCCTTTAGCTAAGTTAAGAAGGTAGTAACTAATAAACAAAATTGCCTTAGTGTGGATATAATAGAAGCCAACCAGTGCTAGAAGTGGTAGTTAATTAAAGGCCTTATTCTAAGTAGCTTAATTAACTATATTAATACTAATAGTGGGTTAACTACACCCTGGCTAACAAGCTTTAATATAAATCTTACTAATTATAAGCCCCCTAGAATGGAAGAAATACTAGAGTTGTAAGCTTTATATATATACGCTTAAGATTAGAGCTAAAACTAACTTAAAAATAGGGCCTCTGCCTCCTTAGCTAAAGTACCTTAACACTAAGTGCTATTAAACCTCCAGATATAATATAAACTAGGCAAACAAGAATAGATTTTTAACTAGGCAATGTCAATTTATATATACTAAGGTGCTGCTAAAAATTTCAACTGCTATTCCAAAAACTCTATCTAAATTGCCTAATTAGGAAACGCTGGCAGCGCGCTGCAGTCTTGACCTCAATTTAGGCAGCGCTGCGCAGCTAGCGGTCCTGATTGGCCAGCTCGCTCGCTGCCAAGCCCCAAGGCTCGCTGAAGGCTCGCTGTTGGACACTATGCCTTGAGGGCTTGCTTTAACGTGCAGGGAGTTGCTGGGATTCGCTAGTGTGTTGGTCATAATGGAGACACAAGTATGCTGATACGAGGATTTCTAGTGCAAGGAGATGTCCAAAGAGTGTAAGTCGCAAAGTCCTGTAGATAAGCCCCTGAGGAAGTGGGAGTTCACATTTATCCTAGGACCCATGTCACATAGGGACAATCTTCATCTGCCAAAGCGTTAGTCAATTCTTGAGGTCGCCTCTTGCCTGACCCACAGCTCTTCCCTATGTAACAGCCGCTGTCGGTAAGGTAAGCTGACGGCGCCGCTCCTATGCGCCTCTTGGATGATAAGCAATTGCGTACTAGTCGATTGGCTTTTTTTCGAACCGCGTGCGATATCGGTGAGCAGCATACTGGGATGCTTGCTTCACTATCATCGAGCAGCCTGATGTGTTATGGTTAACAGCAGGGGTAGGCCAAACGTCTGCCAAACACCCTAAAGGCGAGTACACGGAGGGAGAGACATCCTCCAGGATCCGTAACCGTCTGCGGGGCAAGTGGAGCAGTACCAGCCGACCGGCCATTAGAACCTTTAACGGACTTCGGGTTATCAGTTGCCTGTGACGGATTCAGGTAAGCCGGATATCGCCGATTTACAGGCTAATCCGCGGATCTTGTGCATTGTGATACTGTGCATAACCGCTACTCGGCGTTTTCAGCCGATGCGGTGGCCCCGCAGAGAAAGCGGACTATGTTTGCCCGAGAAAGTCGATACCGGGAGTGATTTTCTTCCAGGGTTAGTAGGAGAGCATCACTTCTCGAGCGTAGCTTATGCCAGTATGTTGCGTGCGCGTGAATGAATCAATTTATGTAAGAAAGTCTACGGTCGGACATTCATCACGAAGGTGAAGGAAAAAGACAAAAGATGTTCCCATCCTCAGTCATGAATGTGCTGGCAATCTAAAATATCCGTTCCTGTAATGTTGCTGTGTGAAATTTTGTGCAGAACATCAATCTCCCCCTCTGAGCATTGTCCACTGACTTCGATCAACACCTTAGCAATCATGCTTCCAACGTAACCTTGTATTAGGCAGGGACCATCTGGACCTGTGCACCACTAGCAGAGGTGCAAGTAAGGGAGATTAGCTCTTCCCAGGGTCCGTATTCCAGTGGCTTCACCTCTTTGAACTCCTGAGCCAGCCGGCATGTGGTGTAGGCTGCCTCAGCTAGACTCAAGTGTTGTCCAGGACAGTTGCGTGGGCCCATGCCGAATGGTTGGTGCTTCTGCAGATTTGATTCACGGTGGTCAGTCGATACCCCAAGTGAGTACATTAAGAGAGGGCTGATATGAGAAGTGAGGTCGGCCAGGGTAAATGTATCAGTGAAGGGAGGCGGGATGGACTTCAGCAGAGCGAGAACATTACATACCCAATTAGCCTTCATGCTCTCCCATCGCTCTGGCTTGTACTCTTCAGCGTCGTCCCCCCATAACTCTGGTCGTCTATGCAGCGCGGTGACATGAAAGGCGATGTGGGTTCCCGCCGGCACCACAATGGGCGATTGACCATCGGGACCACCGCCACGAGGCAAGACAGTATCGCGGATGGCCATGCGTGTGTTAAGTGGGATAACCGGAAGAAGGCGCAAGGTCTCTTTGAGGCAGGCTTGCAGATAATCCATGCCCTTGAGCTGCTCGTGCGTGGGCTTGCTACCCTCAAGGAACCCAACGTCTGCGCGGATGCGAGTCCAGACGTGCGGATGGCGCGAGATGAGGAAGAAGAGATTGGTCATAAGAGCAGCCGTGGTGTCACGTCCAGCAAATAGGATCGTAGTCAGCTCGTCGAGCATGACTGTGGGGTCATCTGTCGCTTTGGCAACCGCCTCAAGGTAGATGGGACGAGGCAAACGGGAATTTTCCTGGCGTGGCAACGACTTATTGACTTTGAAGTCCGTATGACCGCCCATTGCGACCTTGTTGCTGTAGGCAATGGCATCGTCGACAACGTACAGCTGCATAAACTTGCGGACGTGCTTGACGCTGTTGTGATAGACAGGTTGGCGGACAAACTTGGTAAGCCACACTAATAGCCAGGCTGCATGCCCGCCCTCGGCCGAGTTAGTCATATTGTCCAGGAGATCGTACTTGTCGTCCTTAAGGAGCTCGATAGACTTGTCAAACATGACTTCCGAGGTGATGTCAACGGTCAGGCAGAGGAACTGGTGTGCAAGGTCGATCTTGCATTCAGGAGCTGACTTAACATTGCCAATCAGTCGGCTCACATGGCGCTCGTACAGCAGCGTGTTAGTATACTGCTCTTTGGAGAAGCTGGGACGAAGCATGGCTCGTTTCTGCTCCCACTCATGTCCATTGGCAAGCAGCACGCTATGGCGGCCCAGCAGAGGCAGAAACGCAAGTTCGCGTCTGTTGTCCAATGCGAAGTCCTCAAACCGAGTGGTATGCATAGCTTTGATGTTTTCAGGATCGCAGGTGCTGATAACATTGGTGATATGAAGGCGCGTATAGTACGTGGTGCCGTACTTGTCATACTGGTGCCGAATCCAGTCCAGAAGCCTCCGACGTTTGGCAGCTTGATTCAGAGCCCACCAATAGTCGAGGCCTAGGAGCGGGTCTTTGAGAGGCCAGCGGATCACAGGCTTGCAGCCGTTCGCCTTGCCGAAGCTGCGTAGTTTGAGCGTATAGTGGAAATGGCGGATGATGAAGACGACAAAAGTCAAGATAATAAGGCCAAGGATAATATCGAATTTCATGGTGGGCACTCAGTCAGGATTGACAAGTAGAAAATGAGTGAAAGAATCTCAGAATCTTAGGAATCCAAGGTTCTTAAGTTTTCCTTTGCTGGGAATTCAGATGGAAAGGACCTAGCACTTCCAGAAACAAACCTACGGCAGAGACACGTAGGGGAAACGGGTAGAGCAGCCTCCCACGGCTTGAAGCTAGGTAATTGACCCGAAATCAAGCAGCGCCTCCGTGGGGTATCGTATCGATATCTGACACAAGATCTAGTCCATTGTTGTCAACATCGCCGTTAGCGCATGCAAGTTGAAATGGCATCCGGGGTGCAATATAACCTTGACCGCTTGAATCCCTCTCGTTTGCAGATATGGCATCTGACCTCCCTCATTGAAATAACAACGAATGATTGTGCGGAAGCATGAGAACACAACGAATGATTGTGCGGAAGCATGGGAACACAACGAATGATTGTGCGGAAGCATGGGAACACAACGATGAGTGCACAGCGCGTGGTTGAAGTCCGGTGAGAGATCAACGCAAATATCTGTGAACGCTGCACTCCCCAAACTCTCAGACTCCTCAATTACTTACATTCATCTACTTCCTCAGCTCGCGTTTGTGGCTCTTTGCACTGATTCGTTTCCATTTCGAAATTCTCCCGAGGTCATCATGACAGTCCAGCCGAACTCTGGTACTCAGCGCGTGGTCGGCCACAAAAGCTTCCAGCAATATATCCCGTCCAATTCCTCTGCTTGGGACGGCCTTGCCAAATGGCTCCCAACCCGCGACGAGAACAGCAGCTGGTGGTGGAAGTCTACGGGAAGGCAACTTGCCACAATCCTCGCCGACGGGGGTTATGAACTCAGCCAGCAGTACGAAGCTTTGCTGTTTCATTATCGAATGGTGGTCCCCTGGCTGGGGGCCCGTCCCACGTCAGTCAAGCCTAAATGGAAGAGCTTTATGACAGACGACTTCTCCCCTATCGAATACAGCTGGAAGTGGGCCAAGGATTGCAAGGGACCCGAAGTGCGGTACGGCGTCGAGCCCTTGAGCCTTCACGCGGGGTCTGCGTTGGACCCTCTGAACCAAATGCCGACTCGCGCATTGCTTCAGCAGGTTAGGCAGGTCATGCCCGACAATATTGACCTGACTTGGTTCGACCACTTCCTGCGGTCGATTTTTGGGGGAGAAACAACTTCACCCGTTCCCGGCCAAGGCACACAAAACAGGTCGTCTCTGTTCCTAGCATTCGAATTGGTCCGCAACAGGATTGCCGTCAAGGCCTACTTCATCCCTGTAGAGCTTCCAGGTGGGCCCAGTGCCGCCAAGCAGATAGCGGTAGCGATCCAGTCAGCGCCAGAGATGAACAACATGCGCGCCTACGATGCCATCCAGATCATGGAGTCGTATCTTCGGGACGACCCGGCCGGCGCGACGCTGACACCATTCATGCTGGGCATCGACTGCGCCAACCCGGCCGAGTCACGCCTCAAGGTGTACATGCGCTCTCCACGCACCTCGTTCGAGTTTGTGCACAATGTTATGACGCTGGGTGGTAGACGTGGTGTCCAAGGCGACTTCGACGACGTTGCGGCGCAGTTCCATGAATTGTGGAACCTGACGCTCGGACTGGGTTCAGAGGTCCCTGCCGACAGGGATTTGCCGAAGCACAAGCATGTAACTGCAGGCACATGCTTCTACTTTGACGTCGGGCCGCAGTCTGTGGTCCCGGACGTTAAAGCTTATATTCCCGTGCGTCACTATGCCTGCAGCGATCGGCAGGTGGCCCTGGGGCTGACCCGTTTTCTGGCCAAACACGGGCGGGCAGGGTACGCGCGCAAGTATATGCAGACGGTGGAAAGTCTGGCCGTAAAGCCTGGGGCGGTCGACGCAGCGACGGGAATCCAGACGTACATCTCATGTGCGTACAAGCGTGGTTACCTGTGTATGACATCCTACCTCAGCCCGCAGGTGTACCATGCGGCGAGGTGGGGAGAGGGGCCTGGATTGTAGCTTGCTTGCAAGGTGTATTCGAATTGAATGAAGGAATGCATATTCTCGCCATATTCCCGCTCCGTTGCCTGCATGTGCTCAGGCGATTCCATCCCGTGCCTTATAATCTGTGAATATGCATGTAGTCGCCCTGAATACCCATCTGTACGCATTTGGCTAGCAGCAGACGAGATCGGCCAATCACAGACGCCCCGTCGTAGGGCGCCTCACCACCCCGGCTAAATTAGGCCCAAATCCTCCTGCCGCAAGAGGAAGGCTGCCACTAAGAAATTGCCTGTGAACTGGTGACGCCCCGGACATGTTCGTCGTGGAGTATCCCTTCGCTCGTTCCGAACCCACCAAGTACTTCCAAGATTCTCATGGACTTCTTAGCCTCACTTTAAACTGACAACACCAGGTACCCAAACGGCCAAAATCTACCCATAATTATGGAGAAGTCGAAGGAAACAACAACTGCGTCGAAGGTCGAGAATGTCAGTCTGTCTGATGCAGAGAAAGAGACCCTGGACAAGCAGCGCAATGGCAATGCTGCACACAACATCAAAGCAGACTCTGCGCTTCCTTCCGTCTTAGAATATGCCTCGGCAACGGAAAGAGTTGTGCTGGTGGTAGGATGCTTGTGCTGCGTCGTTGGTGGTGCCCTCAATCCACTGCTCACTGTAAGAGCTCGCCCTTTTCACATCTGGTTCGTAGCTCTACAGGGAGAAGCGCACAACTAATCCACTGTTTTTCCAAGGTCATCTACGGCCAGCTCGTGGGCACTTTTCAGTCCTTTACCAATGGCGAGCTTGACGGCTCCCAGCTCTCGACCGAAGTGGCCAGATTCTCTCTCTACTTTGTCTATCTCGCCATCGGCATGTTCATCTTTATCTATGCGGCCACCGTCATCTTCTTTCTTTGTGGCGAGAACATCACCCGGCGCCTTCGTCTCTCGTACCTGCGTGCCGTGCTGCGGCAAAACATGGCCTTCTTCGACGTCTTGGGCTCAGGAACCGTCACAACGAGCCTCACATCGGATGTTAACCTGGTCCACGACGCCTTATCGGCCAAGGTTTCGATGACACTTACTGCGGCCGCGACCTGTGTCACAGCCCTGATCATTATATTTGTCATGTACTGGAAGCTGGCGCTCGTGCTGGCTGCCAGCACCGTTATCACCATGACGCTGGCCAACTCTCTCGGCACACACTTCGCCGTGCGCTACAACCGGCACGCTCTTAATGCCGCTGCCCAAAGCAATGCTATAGCGGAAGAGGCCTTGCAATCTCACAAGCACGTGGCCGCGTTCGGAATTCAACAAGAGCTGGAATACAAATATGCCAAACATCTACGCCAAGCTCGGGGCCTTAGCCTCCGCGCTCGCATGGCCGTAGCCATGACAATAGCGGTCTTCATGGGCGTCATGTACCTGAACTCGGGTTTATCCTTCTGGCAGGGATCTCGATTCCTTGTTGCGGGGGAGATCTCAGCCTCCAGCGTTGTCACTTGTTCCATGGCTGTGCTCATCAGTGCTCTAACCATCGGCAAGGTAGCACCAAATGCACAGGCTTTCGTCAGTGGTATTTCCGGCGCGGGCCGCCTGCTGGAATGCATCAGGAGAAGGTCTCCTTTAGACCCGATGGATGCTTCAGGCGAGAAGCCCCAACAGGTTGAAGGCCGGATTGAGCTAACACGGGTGCGACTTGTCTACCCGTCGAGACCGGAGAAGTTCGCTCTGCGAGAAGTGGACATCGTTTTTCCTGCAGGGAAAACGACGGCAGTCATTGGGGCTTCTGGCTGTGGCAAAAGTAGTATCATCGGACTTATTGAGAGATTCTATACCCCCATATCAGGATCGATTTGTAAGAAGTGAACTCATTTACTTGAAATCATGTTATCGCTAACGCAATCCTAGCTCTCGACGATGTCGACATTCGCGACCTCAACCTACAATGGCTCAGGCAGCAGGTGGCTCTTGTCAGCCAGGAGCCGGTCCTGTTTAAGGGAACAATATTCGACAACATATACTACGGACTTGTTGGTAAGATGGCCAACAGTTCTATCAGTCAAAGCAACATCGCGAGGGAGACCCGACAGCTGGTCCAGGAGGCAGCCAAGACAGCCAATGCGCACGACTTCATTCTTTCTCTACCACAGGGCTATGACACAGATGTGGGCGAGATGGGGGGTCAATTATCTGGAGGACAGCGCCAACGCATAGCGATTGCCCGCGCTATCGTTGGGAATCCGCGGATCCTGCTCCTTGACGAGGCGACGGCTGCGATGGACACCAAATCGGAACGCCATGTTCTTAACGCCTTGAAAAGGGCATCAGTGGGAAGGACCACCATATTCATCACACACCGTTTATCATCGATTCGCGATGCCGACCAGATTGTTATCATGTCGGAAGGCCAAGTTATCGAAGCTGGAACACATGAGTCATTGGCCGAGCACGCGGCTGGTGTTTATGCTGCCATGCTAGACAACCAGCGGCTCTTAACTTCGAAAGGCATCGTAGGAATTGTTGATGACACTGCTAGCCGAGTTCCATCTAGTATAACCTCAGAGTTTTACACGGATGGCTATGCTGAGAAGGAGGAGCCAGGGTTGTGCTCTGAAGTCGAAGAATCTTCGGGCGTACGACGAGCGACAGAACCTACGTCTGGTATCTCTTCACCATCCGAAACTGAAAATTCATCACCAAAAGACCAATATTCGTTGTGGTCTTTGGTCAAGATGGCTTTCTCACTCAATAAACCGGAGTTGCAGTGGGTAGTGGTAGGGCTTGTATGCTGCCTATTATCGGGAGCTTTGAACCCAGTGTTAGTCTATCCGCATTAACCCTTTTCGCTTTGGATTCTGTTACTAAAGGCATGCAATAGTCAATCGCTCTTCTTCGCCCACAGCATCGAGGCTTTATCGCTACCGACCCTTCAGTACCCCACGCTCCGCTCCCAAGTGGACTTCTGGTCCCTTATGTACCTGATGCTTGGACTTGTAGCCTTCATCACCTGGGGTGGGCAAGGCTTCTGCCTGGCGTACTGCTCTGAGGCACTTATATACCGCGCCCGCGTGCGTGCCTTTCGGTCGATACTCCGGCAGGACATGTCGTTCTTCGACCACCCGGGCGCTTCGGGCGGCCAAGGAAGCCAGCAGCAGCACCAAAACACCACCGGCTCCCTTATGAGTGTGCTCTCCACCTCGGCCACGCAGCTCGCCGGCTTAGGGGGCGCCGTGTTATCCACCATTCTGACCGCCTTCGCCACGCTCGCCGGAGGCATCATCCTTAGCTTCATCATCGGTTGGAAGCTGGCACTTGTGTGCACGGCGACGGTGCCCGTGGTTCTGACCTGCGGCTGGCTACGTCTGCGCGTCCTCAGCAACATGGAGGCCCAGACTAAGGCCGCCTACGCTGAATCGGCTGCTTACGCTGGCGAGGCCATCGTGTCCATCCGCACTGTAGCCACCTTATGCATGGAGGAACACGTGCTGCAGTCGTATCAGAATATTATCGACTGCACCGCCGCCAGGAACCGGAAGTCAATTCTATATTCTAGCGCCCTGTACGCGGCTTCACAGTCTGTCGTGTTCCTGGTCGCCGCGCTGGGCTTTTGGTACGGTGGATCCCTGATAGCAGATCACAGCTACTCGATGCTGCAGTATTTCGTGTGTTTCGCCGCGCTCGTCTCGGGTAGTCAGTCCGTCGGTGCTGTGTTCAGCTTTGCGCCAGATCTTAGCAGGGCAATCAACGGTGGCCAAGACTTTCAGCGGTTGTTCAACACGATACCAACTATCGACATTTGGAGTCAGGAAGGGCACGAGTTTACGAGTGAGCAGTGCGAGGGCGCCATCGAGCTGCGGAATGTTTCATTCGGCTATAAGAACCGCAGGGGAACACCCGATAATCGAACTAGCGTCGGGCCCTCCATGGTGCTCAGGAATTTCAGCGTCAAGATTGCACCTAAGCATACAGTGGCACTAGTAGGACACAGCGGCTGCGGCAAGAGCACTGTGATCTCTCTCTTGGAACGCTTTATCGACCCCGATGTGGGCACTATAACACTTGACGGCATCGACTTGCGGGATCTAAATCTTAAGAAATACAGGTCCCTTGTCTCGCTTGTCGGGCAGGAGCCAGTCTTATATCAAGGCAATATCCGAGACAATCTAGTCTTGGGCGTTGGAAGAACGGCTGTCTCGCAAGAGGAGATAAATGATGCCTGCATCAAAGCAAACATTCTTGACTTCGTGCAGAGCTTACCTGACGGCTTTGGGACTGAGGTCGGCAGCCGTGGCGTCATGCTGTCAGGCGGGCAGAAGCAAAGAATTGCCATCGCGCGGGCACTGTTGCGGAACACCCCCATCTTACTCCTGGATGAGGCTACGTCGGCACTCGATGGCGAGGCCGAGGCGGCTGTACAAAAAGCGCTAGATGCAGCGGCTCGTAGCCGGACCACAATAATGGTGGCTCATCGGCTGAGGACGGTCCGAGATGCAGATTTAATCTGTGTCATGGAGCAAGGAAGCATCGTCGAGATGGGAACCCACGACCAGCTTATGAGCCTTGGCGCCAAGTATGCAAGCATGATCGAGCTTCAAAGTCTAGAAGAAGAGACTGGTAAGAAGACACAGCTGGACATCGTGCCGGAGGATGTTGCCGTGTGACCAATGGACTAGGAGTTAGTCCGTCATCAACGCATATTCCGCGATATAACGGAGGGGTAGTGTTGAACCCGTATAGATTGGTTTTCTTGCCTTATTGCGTTATTGACTGGCTTGATAACGCTCAATATACATAGATTAAATCCAGCTCCAGGCTGAACTACCTCTTGCATGAGCAGAAGGTCGTCAAATCCAGCCTAGGCTACATAAACTAGATTGAGATGTTACTCAGTCTCTTAATTGCAAGCTAGCAGACCGAAATTGGCGTAAGTGATACTCGGGTCTCTCAGCTACTGCAAATCGGCACCTGTCAAGTTTGACCAAACACACGCGACGCTCAGAGCTAATCATCCATGGATGTCTCAACAAATCTTATGTAGTCCCAAGCTTACGGATCCAAGCCATGCATTCTCTCATATAGGAAGGTGACTGAAGTCGCCGATCTGGATACTAGCAGAGTTGCGGTCGACAGGCTATCGTGACGGCTGATTGGCTGTCGGGCCTGTCGACCGCAACTCTGCTGGATAGGCCTCGCATGTGACCAGGCGTTGTTAGGGCCTTGGCATATTCCTATATAGTAGCCCCTTTCGTAGTTGATACAAGTTTCTCACCTTCTGTCAGAAGGATATTGCGACCTGTTCTCTGCGTGCTTCATCACCACACATATGTAAGCACTTATACGCATAAATCAAGGAATGGCGGTTAAGTACTTTGAGAACCGGACAGGCTGCTCGGGAGCCTGAGGGTGCACGGGGTTACTCGCCGCATACAAGGGGGTACATGAACGGGTCAGATGGCCCACCCTGCTAGTACAGTAACAAAATAACCTAGTCCCGCTGTGTCACTTTGGGCTCGCTTATTTTGTTACTGTACTAGCAGGGTGGGCCATCCGACCCGTTCATGTTGCCCCCTTGTACATGTACATGCATGCTGTAACGTTGGAAAGGAACAAGCATTTGCCAGTCACCCCGACCCCGGCGCCCTTGTTGACCTCGCGACAAAACTCTAATATGGGATTTTGCTTCGGAGTATGCCAAACATACCCTACCAATCTTACCGAGATTTACCTTCCAGGACTGATTCTATGTATGACGTGTCACTAAGTACTGCTAGAACCTAGCCTTAAGGCAGTATTTGTGCCAGCATCTGGGACCCAGTTCGGGAACTGTAAAACCCTCAACAGCATCAACTCTCCGACGTTCGGACAAGTCCCCCAGTCTTTCGCTCGCGGTATCCATTTCCTTGCAAGCAACTCTGCCCAGGTGGAAGCCATGGCCACAACAAACTACACTCCGTCATATGTGGATGGGAACGGCCACTTGGAGCCGTCGAACCTTGTTGACTCTGTCTTCGGCGAATGTAGGTCGAACTATTCACAAACTTAGCAGAACGCTCTTTTCTCGTCATTCGGCGTATAGTTCCACGTTCTACACTTTCTAGACTTAAAGATTTCGGGGGCTGACACTGAGACAGACTCCTATTCTACTCGTATGGGCATCATTCTAACGAATGAAGCACGGAAGAGTTCCGTTGAATCAGGCATCACGATTCTCCATGCGATTATCACCAATGTTTCCAAGTCATCTTCTAGGTTTCCGCAAGCCAAGAGCCACTCTTTCGACCAGTATCCCAGCAACGGCGGCACATTTACCTCCGCTGATGGCAATGACTGTGACGGGGTCACAGCAGAGCAACGCTCAACCTTCTTGTTGGACTGCTTAACGAGAGCCTTGGATACAGGCCAGAAGAAGACCGAACTGCTTCTATTTCTACCATCTCGATCGGGCCACTTGGTGAGGTCTGATATTCTTGAGATTCGCCTTGCCGATTGTCCGGTAATCGAAGGCTACATCAACCTTGCGGGACCCACGACAAGCTTCAACGAGGAAGATATTGTCTGCTTATTGAACGCCTTCCTCCTGGAGGATATGCTCAAAAAGTGCATTGGTGCATGCAGAGTCTCAATGGGAGTAGCAGGAGGAGTTATGCTCACGCTGGTCCAAGAACTATCCACTCGCCTCTCTATACCAATAATGCAAGAAGGGGTCCGCCACCACCGAACCCTTGCCATCCTCGAATGTGGTAGAAGCCCCGCGAGCGGCCTTGGACTCTTTAACGCGGCCAAAGCCCTCAACATCGGTGTCGTGGCGCTTGACAAGCCGGGTCACTGGATGTCAAAAGACGAATATGCTTCGTGGCGTGATGCGTTCATTCCGATTGACCGTACACCGGATGATGGCTTGCCGGGTAGGATTGTCGCTGCCCTGAGCGAGTACGGTAAACAAGTGGACGGTATTATCAGCTTCTTCGACCCGCTCCTCCCGGCCACAGCTGCTGCTGCTGCGATGCTCAAGTTACCTACGGCCCCCGTCGAGGCCTACAACATTGCCACGGACAAGCAGCGGACGAGTGAGTTTGACGGGCGCCCGGCGTACCGCGTTTCAAGCCTCGCGGGTGCCCTTGAGGTTGTGCGCCGAGAGCTTGTTCCATCCTCATCTTGTGGACACGCTGTCGGCAGGTCAGGCGCTCTGTCATACCCTCTCATTGTGAAGCCTTGCGCTGGCTGGGGCTCGGAAGGTGTCTTTCGAGCGGACAATGAGACGGATTTTGTGCGCGCAGTCAACTCTATCGACTTCGGCCGTCACGGTAGCGACTTCGTCATCGAGAACTACTGCGATGGACCCGAGGTAGATGCCAACTTCGTCTTGTGTGACGGTCAGTTGCTGTTCTTTGAAGCTTCTGATGATCTTCCCAAAGACGCCGATTTATCTGCTACAGATGCAGACGGCGGCAACACGCAGAATACTTTCATCGAGGTTGCCAATGTCTTGCCTTCAGCACTACCGCAAGACGAGCAGAAAGTGTTGAGAGAATCGCTGCACCGAGGATTGCTGCGCCTAGGCTTCTCATCGGGCCTTTATCACCTAGAAGCACGATTGCAGAACTCACGAATGGAGTATGGCAGGAATGAAGACGGCATTCTAGAATTGAAACCGAAGAACGCAGTCAATCACTCCGTACAGGGCCCTTCGGCGTGGCTTATCGAGATCAACGCCCGTCCACCGGGCCTGCAGGCCTCGTGGGCCTCACGAAATACTTACGGCGTCGACTTCTGGGGGTTGTCACTCTCTTTCGCCCTGAATGAAAAGGAGACGGCGCGTGCCCTCGCCGTTCCCTTTGGGACCGAAACTGGGAATCAGTACTGGTGCCAGATCGTCTTCATCCCTGTGGCCAAGGGAGGCGTCTTTGAATCGGATGATGTCTGCCAGGAGCTGATGCAACGCCGGCCGGACCTGGCCAAGCATATCTCACGGAGCCTCTGCTTCTTCGAGAGGGGCCAAAACGTGCCTGATCCGAGTGAGGGATTGTTGACGTGGGTGGCGTACTATCTCGTGTTTTCCAGAGAGAGCCGCCAAGACGTGCTGAAAGTTGCTGATGCAGTGAGGAGGGAGACTGTATTTACTATTTCCTAAGGGAACAAAGATGGCTTCTTATCTGTGGCCGAATGGTGGTTGACGTCCTGCAAGACCTATCAGATCAAGCTATTCGATTTGAGAAGCGCGTGCCATATGTATGGATGGAACGTAAGGCCACAATCTTAGGTCCGATGTACATAAGCTTACAATGTACTGATCACATACAGAAGGTCGTAACATACAGGTAGGGCTCTAATAACGGTAACCACTCATTGTTACAAATTCGTTAGTGTCATCCATGCCAGGCAGCGATATCGGCATTAAACGCCTTATGGGCACTACGCGGTGATTTGCAGGCTGTTCTTCTTCCTAAATGGGCGAAAAAATGCTGCATGGACTGATGACAGCTCAACCGAACCTTGGCTACCAGTTATCTCATGAATCAGACCCCGGGGAGAAATAGCGCCACGACGTAGCTAAGGGCTAGCGCTACACTTGTGGACCTTACCCTAGTCCTGTGGACTCCTGGACCAATTAGATCTCACCGAGAGGAATTTCTCCCCGAGGGTCTGAGAGCTTATGGGCCCTCTTTATAACATGCGGAACGTTAGGTACCCTACGTAAATTTTGACCCGAGTTTAATAGCTTTAACTTAGAGCCTTATATATAGAGATTAATTAATATATAATATATATATAGATATAAGGTTTTCCAGGGGGAGACCCCCTGGACCCCCCCTCTATAGAGCTTTTGCTTAATTTAGAAGTAGTAGTAAGATTAAGGCGCCTTGGTTACTGTTAGGTAAGGATCTACTACAGTGACTGAGGCGCCCTACTTGAGCTAGGCTTAAAGATTATATTGGTCACGGATTTAGTATATATTTGGACTGCAGAGCTTTAATATAGAGCTCTCTACGTAGGATCTGATATAGTAGATTGTGATTCCAATTTAAAGCTTTATATACTAAATATTTTTAATGCCTAATAACTAAATCGCTGTATTTGCGTTCCTAATTGTTGTTATATAACGCAATTTTTGGGTAATGAAAACCAGCTATTAATGTTGCTTAACTGACACCTACTAGAGGTTCCTCCGTTTTTTTTATCTTCTCTCTTGCCCGTCTCCTTGTCTGATGCTGTCTATATTGCCACGTTAACTAATAGATCCCTCAGTAGGGACTGGGGAGGAGTGTTAGAGTATTACTAGCTCTTATAAGGAAGAAAAGAAGAGAGGAAGGTATAGAGGAGGGAGTATTTATAAATGGGAGGAGGCCTGCGATTATAGGAGATTAGGCAGCTATAATATAGCCATTAACGTTGCTTAACTGACACATACTAGAGGCTCCTCTGTTCTTCCTGTCTTCCCTCTCACCTGTCTCCTTGTCCGATGCTGTCTATATTGCTACGTTAACTAATAGATCCCTTAGTGGGGACTAGGGAGGAGTATTGGAGTACAACTAGCTCTTGTGAGGAAGAAGAAAAGAAGAGAGGAAGGTGTAGAGGAGGGAGTATTTATAAATGGGAGGAGGCCTGCAAATGGGAGATTAGGCAGCTATAATATAAATATTAATGTTGCTTGACTGACACTTACTAGAGGCTCCTCTGTCCTTCCTATCTTCTCTCTTACCTGTCTCTTTGTCTGATGCTGTCTATATCGCCATGTTGACTAATAGATCCCTTAGTGGAGACTAAGGAGTATTAGAGCGCCCCTAGCTCTTATAAGGAAGAAGAAAAGAAGAGAAGAAGGTGTAGAGGAGGGAGTATTTATAGATGGGAGGAGGCACTATGAGCACGTAATTTAGTAAGTACTAATAGTATAAGATTCTTGTATAAGATGGGCTTGATTGCTTACCAAAATATTAGGTATCTCTGTTACTGCAGGGGCTACTACAGTAGTAGAGACGCCTTAAATATTTAATATAACTAACTACTGAGGCTGTTAATAAGTGGAAGGTAGGCTACCAATATTAGTACGAACGATGTAGTTGTTAATATCGTTTATAGCCTGTTTTTACTTCTGGTGTACGCGTAGATCGTCCTTATATTTAGTATAGAGCCGGTTATAGATAGTGAGCTAGTTTAGGTCTAGCTTTGTTATTAATATAGCTGTAGGTAGTACGTCCCTTAGTGTAGGCCGACTTAGTAGCTCTAGCTTTAGAAGATTGTCTTTCTTCTTAGATAGGTCAATATACTGCCATACCTTATTAGTTTAGCTGTGTCTTAGATAATAAAGAACTATTAAATCTAATTGGATGGCTTGTTAAGGATAAGGTTGATTTTTAATTTGGTAGAGGTTGTTATTTTTAGAATTTAATAGGTTAGGAAGGCTCCAGGTTAGGGTCCAGCTAGCGTCTTAGTAAAACCTTATTTGGATGTTTAAACTTTTGATTTAATTCATTAGTTTGTTTATTAGTTAGGTATATTTGTTAACTAAGGTTAATTGTCCGTTTGTTTAATAGGTGAAGAAGCTTAAGACACTATAAAGGTAGTAGAAGTAGTCTAAGTAAGGCTATAAGGTTAGAAAGAGGGTTCTTAGTTAGGAATTGTTGTAATTGTTTATATATTCTTGGAGGTTACGTGACTTCTTATATAAGCGACATTTCCGCCCTTAAAAAAAATTGAAAAATTCCAAAAATTGATTAACGCTACAGATAGCAGCAATATTAATCTGGCAATACTGCTAATTCTCCCTATATACTATTGTATGTATATCTAATAGCTCCAGAAGCGGCAAGAAGGTAGGACGGATAAGGGGGTTGAAATTTAGAAAATTGGATTTCGCGGTTAAGCTGTTTAAAAGTTAGGAAACTAAGATAAATGCTACATTCTCCGCTTACCTTTAAGCCAGTATATGATTTCCTAATTAGGAAAAGTCGTTTATAAGTAGTTGCTGCTGCCTCTGTATAAAATCTTCTTATTATACCTCTTTGGTCTTACTTGTAGATAACTGAAATTGTTCTATATTAAACCTATGTTTAAACATAAGCCCTAAAAGCTTCTTGACTTGTGAGATTGCTATATAGGTTAGCCTAGCTGTCTTATTCTTTTTCTTAACATCTAGAACCACCTAGTTAAGTATTAGGCCCTAGCTTTTATATACGGTAAAAGCAAAAGCTAGAGTAATTGGAAATTGACGCCGTAAGCAAGAGCCTCTTATACCCTCCCACTTATAAAGCATAGAAAATATAGGGATGACTTTCTTACTATCCTGCTAAGTAAATAGGGCAGGTCCGTTATACCCATCTACTATAATTAGTAGTGACTGAGGCTAATCCTTTTTAATATCCGCGTGTCCCTTCTATATAACATCTTTAACTATACCAGTAGTACCATTTACTAAGCCTAGTTTAACCTAGATATTCTATATTAGCATTACTTTCGCGCCAATATATAGGGCTAGATTCTCTAGAGTATTGCACTGATTAGGAGTAACTTTCTGCGTACCTACACTAGTGTTAACTGACTTAATAGCTACTACTGGCTGTAAAAGGTTGCGAAGCTAAATAGTGTTATACTTACCTACAGCAGCGCGTGTGCTATATAGCCAAATTGCGTTATTAAAGTCCGCAACCTTATTGGTAGATAGGCCCTGCTTACACCTAGTTAAAAGAAGCTTTTAGGTTGAATTACTTATAGAATTACTATGTAGCTCCGCAAGGGCAGTCCTAAATGCAAAGCTCTTAGTATTATTACCGCCCTACCGCATAACTTGATTTAGGACGGCCGTTTGGTTAATTGCCTTATAGGCTCTCTTTTTATGGCTAGTAAGCTCTGACGGCCTAGTGGGTAGATTGCTGTATAAGGCCGCCTAACCTACAGGGGGAAGCTAATAGAAATTGCCTACTAGCAAGATGTTTAAGCCTCTAAAGTAGTTGTTGTTATATATAGGGTAGATCTAATAGAGGCGGCAATCAATCCAGGCTAGATGTACTTGCCTAATTATAGATTTCTTGTTAAGGATGAGATAGTGAATATCCTTAAAAGCTTGCTATAGAGGTATAAGACTGGCAGTAGGCAATTCCTTAAAGGGGCGATTTACCGGTAGCCTTAATAGATTGTATGTAGTCCTGCCGTTGATATTAAAGGCAGCTACCCTAGTAGGGGCGGCTTAAGCTAATGGCAACGGCTTACTATTAGCCCTTGCTATAGTACAGAGCGTAGTAGAGAGAACAGTAATAAGATGTAATTTGCCGGTTCCTGCCTCTCTATTAATGTTAATCTACAGTGGGGGGGGGCTAAGGCCTACTTGGATCTGCCTGTAGTGATTAACTACGGCGTTATAAATATGACGTTGGCCTGGTTGTAAGGAAGACAGAGTTACTGTTTAGGATAGGCGGCTCCATAGTAGAGGCTGTAATTGTGCTTCTTGCCAATAAGTCCTCTTATTAAGCTGCGGGTATGTACCCTAATATATACCCTAATTGTAGTTATAATTAAGCTCCCTATTACTAAGCCTGTTAGGATCCTTAATCTTAACTCTATTAGTGTTTTAAATGCGGGCATGCAGGGCCTTAAAGGACTGATATAGCTCTAAGTCGTCTATGAAATCGCCCTTAAACTTATTAATATTATCAGCAGTTTTATAAGCTTTATCCAGTTTCCGGTTATAGTAGTTAAGCGGGTGCTAATAAGAGTTAACGCAAGCCTAATAGGAAGCCATATAATTAGGGGCCCCAAATCCATTAGTATAAGTAGCCACTTCCTTATACTCCCTCCATAGGTGATAAAGGATGAGCTTTACACGGCAGAACTTAGGATACTATAGATGGGAAGGATCGCCTTTATATCGCGGAAAGTATAATATAACTTAAGGCTTTGCTCTTGGCCGACGCTTATAAGTAGAGTAATTAAAATAGAGTAGAAAATTAAAGAAAGTAACGTCCTCTACCCTATCTGGGTGGCGCTTATATTTCTTATAGTTAGATAGTCCGCACCCTCCTAGTTGGCCATCCTTAAGCTTATATATAGCGCTTTAATTGTCCTCCTAGTGGCAGTTTAAAGTTACTACATTCCTAGAGCCTTTGTAAAGGGGAATGTTAAGAAGTAGATGGCATACCTCCTACACTAACTAATTGCGTTTAGCAATAAGCTTGTTTATAAACCTGGCTACTACTAAACTAAAGGCATAAAGGCTGTTGGCGTGCGGCTATACTAATTAGAGTAGCTCTTAATAGGAAGTCGACTTCTTTTCTTCCTTACTGCAATATTTGCCTATATAGTTGACTATTACTAATATGCTTATAGCGGGTGATATATTAATATTCGCCATCCACGCCAATATTATGGCTGTATTATAACCATTAAGAAGCTTATTATTATGCTGCGGACAGAACGTCCAGTAATATGGATTTTAATCCTTTAATACAGCGGCCTTATTGTAGAGAGAGTGTGGAAAGTAGAAGCGGCACTCCTTTGCTCCAGTGGAGCCTTTCTTTAATCTTAAGCAGTAAGATTTGGTATAATTGCGGTGCTGTTAAAATCGATTAAGGCAGGCAGTAAGAAGCTCACTAGTATTAAACTGTTCTTTATAGCTAAGAGTAGAAGAATGTTAAAGATTAGAAGGCCTAAATTAATTAGGATTTATTACGGATATAAAAGTAGCCTAGTATTTAGCAAAAGCCGCCCTTAATGCACTAGCTAACGGATCTAGCTCTAGGGCTGTTGAACTCTATAAGAAGCTATATATATGGCCACTACCTCACACCTACTACTTATATTGGGACTAAAAGTTAGTGCTATTAAATAGACCTATAAGCACGTGCTTCCTAAATAGATTAAAGCGGCAATGCAGCCAGTAAGCAGTAATATGCGGGTTATTATTGAAATTCTAAGAAGCAATCTGGTAGCGCTAAGCCTTATTAGCAGCCTTATATTCGTTAAATTGAGGCATATAAGAGTGTAGATTATACCAATATAGATTAGTAGCGCTAAGTGTAAAGAATAGAGACCCGCTCTTAATATTTTCAGCATAAGCCATAAGCTTATTTCTCTTCTGCTTCCAGTAAGGCCTAGTGCCCTTAAGCTTCCGTGCATGCTATATAATCTTATTTAGAACCTGGTTACCCCTACTGCCATTTATAAGATTACTAAGCTCGTTTAAAGATAGACTATTCTTACCTAATTGGCCGTAAAGGAAGCGGGTGGCGTTAAGGGCTTACTCTCTCATAATCCGATTGAATACGTAGTAGTGAAATAAGGGGTGGCGGCTAAACTGACTGTCCTAATACTTAAGCATATGCTTGGCATACGCAGCCAGGGTAACCGTACGGCTTCATAGCATGTTAAAATCTGCTTTGCTATAAGGAAATAGGGTAGGAAAGGCGCTGCGCATAATAAAACTAGCTAATTGCTTAAAGAGAGGTGTCTGTTACATAGTAGGAACCTCTAGGCCCGCTTATAGGTCTTATTAGTGTTGAACCTTGCGACTTAAAAGCTCTAATTTATTAAAGTTAGGCACTAGATCAGGAACTAAAGTATCTAGTACGTCGTTATTGAATTTGCTGTCCAGTATATTACTGCCAAGCTCGGTAGGCAGAGGATTAATAGCAGGAGGATGTTGTATAGGAGCAGTAGGGTAAGCCGTTGGGCCACTAGAATTAGACTCTAACTTGTTAATATAAGGTAGCTGATCTAATATAGAGCCATTTTTAGGTAAGCTGGTAAGCCGGGTGTTATATATTTTAACGTCGCAATAATTAGGATAATTGACCTTTAGAAAGTAAAGCCACTGTGCTATAGTAGAGCGCCTTATGGTATACCGCTTGGTGAACTGCTGACTTAGGTATTTGCTACCCTCTACTGCCGTAGGCTTCACGACCAGTATATTAAGTTTAGTAGGTAGCCGTGGTAGCTACCTTTAAGTCTTTAGTGTGTTCTGGCTAAAGCAGCAGATGTGGCCAGTATAGCAGTGTTGCTAGCCGCGTATACGCATGACTTGTAGATGAACGTATATGTGCGCAATTAGAAGCTCCTCTACCACGGTAAGTATAGGTAGGAAGCCAGGAATAGGCCCTGGATTAAGCCTATTGCTTTCACCAAATAGGGGAGGAAGGGTTGGATCCTTAAGGCTATTAGCGTCCTTAACGCAGGCTTTATATATACCTATATTATTACCCTTTGTAGCTAGGCCTATTTGGAACCACCACTCCTTATAATAACTGCACGTCTCCATATATTTAGCCTATAGTATACTCCTGAACTTCTTAATTCGCTCCCAATTAACAACCGAAATGGGTAGTAGTGTGGCCATAGTTGGAGCTTGCCGTAAGGGAGCTTGCCATAAGGGAGCTTACTATAAGGGAGCTTGCCGTGAGGGGGCTTGCCATAAGGGGGCTTACTGTGAGGGGGCTTGCCGTAAGGGAGCTTGCCGTAAGGGGGCTTGCCGTAAGGGAGCTTGCTGTGAGGGGGCTTACTATAAGGGGGCTTGCCGTAAGGGGGCTTGCCGTAAGGGAGCTTACTGCGAGGGAGCTTGCTGTAAGGAAGGTAGTATTAGCAATAAAGTAGGTATTGGCGGTAGAGCAGGTATTAGCGGTAGAGTAGGTATAGGAGCTAGTTCCGGTAAGGACGTATTTAGGCTATCTAGAGTGCCTCTTCTACTACACGGAGCTTTATCTGTGGTATATAGCGGAGGAGTAGGTAAGTAAGCTTTACCCTACCAATTAAGAATGCGGTGCTCCCGTTATATTGCCCTAATTGTCTTCCGCTGTTGAGCTATTTTAGGGGTATCTTGGCTGTTCTGGCCACAAGGTAGGAAGGCATTCTCGATATCATTTTCAGGTGGAGCAGTTCGCTGGCGCCTTGTAGAATGATTATTAGTAGTAGAACCTAACTCTACAAGAGCTCTCTGCTTATTTAAATTATATTTGGAGGCCTAGAAAGGTAAGTAGAAATAGAAGTAATAGATAGGGAAGACGCACCTTTAACCAATATAACTGGCATAGCTTTAAAAGCTTCTTTAAAGGGCTGTCTTTAACAAAGTTAAGGCAGGGCTTATAGATATAGCACTTACTGCACTTAATTATAGTAGGATCTGCCATGTATATAATATATATAGTAGTATTAATAGAGGTGTCAACAAAAAGGAAGGTGCAATACTAAGATATTTTAATGTTTATAATATTTTTGATGTTTGTTACGTGGATTCTGCTACAACCTACTACCCACAAGTTTTTTTCTAACCAATTAGAAGCCAACTTTTAAACCAATTAAAAGCTGGCTTGGCGGAAGTTTGAATTCTAGGACACCCACCCACCTAAAAGTATAGACTACTTGTACCTCGGGTCAATAAGAACTTAATGTTTTTTATTAGGCGACGACTCTTCCATTACAATACTATATCTCAACCCTTTTATAACATCTAGTTATTATAAAAATATTATAAGGTAGGAGCTCTTTAATTTCTCTATCTATTGCAATAAATAAAGATGTTGTGGCTATATTAGTTAGTTATATTTTCGTTGGTTGTATTTTCATTGGTCGCAAAAATCGTCAGTTGCAAAACTCGTCGGTCACAATCTTACCTCACTGCTCTGCTCAAAGCTCTGCACGAGGCTCTGCTCAAAGCTCTGCACGAGGCTCTGCTCGAAGCTCTGCACGAGGCTTTTCTTAAAGCTCTGCATGAGGCTTTTCTCAAAGCTCTGTATAAGGCTTTGCTCAAAGCTCTGCTTGAAGCTCTGCTCAAAGCTCTATACCTTATATACTTCTCTACGTCTAATTATCTCTAAAATATTACAAGCTAAAAGCCCTTTTTCTTCTCTATTACCTCTACGTTACAGCAATATTATAGCTTTATTTTACAAGAGGTTAGACATAGGTAGTCAGTCGTTTTAGTCTATTTTATCGCAATCTTGCCTTACTACTAAAAATTACATACTTCTCTACGTCTAATTATCTCCAAAATAGTACTAGCTAAAAGCCCTTTGTCTTCTCTATCGCCTTTATATTATGGCGATATCGTAGCTTTATTATATAAGAAGTTAGATATAGGTAGTTAGCCCAAAATCTATAAACATTCAATTCTAAATCTAACTTAACTTTTGCGACGATGTATTTCGCCTTTTAGTACTCTAGGTATAGGGCTATAGTATATATTTATAAAAATATAATTACCTAAAGAGCCTATTACATCGAATAAAGTATTAATAACTGTTAGTGGGGGCTTAGTAGAGCCAGTTAAAGTTAAAATATACGATCCAAAACATTTATTTCTCACCAAAGCGAGGCCCATAAGCTCTCAGACGCTCCGTAGAAGATTTTGCTGGTGGTAGGGGGGTGCGCAGGGGGCTGATATTAGTGCGCTATTCTAATTGGTCTAGGAGTTAGTCTATGCGCCATATCACCGGAATAAATCTTTTGCGGAGCGTCTAATTCATGAGATAAGCTACCAGCATAGGTACCGGACAGGATCCGGGCGGTAACTCTTGGCAGTAACTTTACTGCCCGAATCTTTTACCAAGTTCAATTCTGCCGGTGTAAAATCGGTGGCTTGGAACTTGTTTTTAGTGTTATAGATCGTGATTTTAGAGCCGTATATCAATTAATTGGCGTAGAGCCACTGCATCACAATTGAGCCATGCTAGAGTTATGATCTGCACCTACATCATGAGCCTTGGCATAGTATTGTATATAAAAATATTCAATCATGAGATTTAGACAGGGGTTATAATTCAATTAAATTATAAATATCATATTATAAAGTCACCACGGCACGGTAGTACAGTAAGTTCCGCAATTGCTTTAATTTAATTTAGAGCTAGCCTAATAATTACACCACTTTTCCTAAAATTCCTAAGTGGTCTATAGGTTTAATATGACTTAGGGCGTTAAAAATAAAATAAAAATAATATAATTAATTTAAAGCTTTACTGATACATAGTTTAATAAGAAATAATCTTTTTTAATATATTTTTTAACACGCTATAGATAGGAACTAAACCTATCCCTTTTGACGCTGGCGTCCTACGTTATCGATAAGGACTATAGCCCGTGCGCGAATACCACAGAACATCAAAAAATTAAGCTTATATGATTGGCTAATCCCTTATCGATAACGTAGGACGCAACTGGCGTCAAAAGGGATAACCTTTTACTGCCCAATTAGGCCAAGGGTCTCAGCGGCAATATAATAAGGCTTATAAGGCTCCGCGGTAATAAAACGAGGCTTATAAGGCTTATAAGGCTTAGTAGTAATACAATAACTTATTACCAAACATTAAAAGGAAATTAAGGCTACTTAATTACTGCAAGAGAGCTATAGTGCTTAAGGTGGTAGTATAATATAGGTAGTTTAGGGGCGGTGTAGTATATAAATCCGTTGCAGATTAAGCTGTATATCTTTCTCAAAGGCCTAGTCCCTACATATAGCATTGGCCTAGTAAATAGTATCAATCTGGGGCTATATAAGGTTTTCCATTATAATACTGATTTCTTTTATAAAGGAGGGGGTTAGGGGTAGGAATTTAGGCCAGATAAGCCGTCTACTCTATATATTAAGCTGTAAGCCTAAATAGGCTAGCCATTTTCTTCTAAAGATTATATTGTAGCTTCCTAGGTCTGTAATAAAAAAGGGGACATTATACTAGCTTTATCTATTAACACAGAGGTGGATCTATAAGATAGTTGTAATAGGTGGTCCTATTTATCTGTTATACCCACAAATAAGAACTAGTTTAGGCAGTTCCTTAAAAGGCGCATTTAAAAATTTAGCTAGCTTTATAGTGTACTGGGTGTCTATTAAGGCAAAGGTATTTGCTCCAGAGTTAGCTAAAGCAGAGGTTAAAACTTAATATCCATTACAAAATAAAGTATAAGGGATAGTGCAGCTTCTTTTACTAACTAGCCAACCTAGATTAATATATAACATATTAATTCCTTTTAATCCTAAAGAGGAGTCTTTCTCTAGGGTTCTTTTTTTTCCAACTCCGCACTATCCTCCTAAATTAATAGAACCTTACCTGTTTTTGCCTTTGTCTAGCAATCCTTTATAAAATAGTCTTTTTAGCTGTATAAGAAGCAAGCTCCTTAATTACTAAGGGCCTATTTATAGGGGTCATTATATATAGGCCAAGTGTGTGCCAGACCCATAGTAGGATTAGCTGTATAGCTAGCTGCTAAATTAACAGCAGGCTGTACAGCTAGTGCTATAGAAGTTGTAGATTATGCCGGAGTGTTACGGGCCGTTTGTGTAGTGCTTGCAGTCTGGTTTAAAGAGTTTCTAGCTTTATACCGCTTAGCTTATACCTTAATTCAATAGAGGCCTTAATTAATAGATAGGCAGTAGTCTGTAAGTACCTTTAGCGTCTATATAGTAGTAAAAACTAGCAGTACGGCGCGCTGTAGGTCTAGGGTAAGCTTGTCAAAGAGGTCTAGCATTAGGTCTTTATAGGGAATTTAGGCTTGGCCGGCTAGGTGCAGAAAGCAGGTCTAGAAGGCTAAAAAGGTCTCCGTCATCTTCATATTAAGAGCTTTATAATTAAGGTGGGCGTTCTGTACCTTAAAGGGGTCCTTATAGATAGAAGACAAGTGGTTAATTATCTTGTCTCTAGAGAGGAAGGGATCTACTAAGTCCTGGGCGTATTGCGGACATAGGTGCGTCTATATGTCTCTGCCGGTACGGCCGAAGACGTAGGCCATCTTAGCTTAAGTAGTGGGGAAGTGGTCTGTATTAACTTTAAGCTTATCCTACAATTAAAGCTTCTAGTTATTAAATGTAGGGTTAGTTCCATCTGTAAGTAATAGGGGGTTTACAACCTTCGTGGACCATAATAATGCTAATGCTATACATTAGGCTAGGGCCTTAAGGACTATAGTAAGTCTCTAGGTGTTTAATAACTCCTTGCTAGGTATAGGGGTGTCTCTAGTTTTAAGCAGCTCTTAAAGCCATTTAATTTTAGCATTAGCTGCTGTAAGCTCTTCCTAAGGGGTTGTAATAGCAATTGTTTTACTATTAGAGGTATTTACAGGTCCTGCAGCGGCTTTACTGGCTGCTGTATTTCTTGGCATGGTAGTAGGGGTATTAGGTAATTTCTAGTGTTTGTTTATTTTCTAGGGGTTCTGGTTTGTGCGTGTCCTATTCTTAGGTTTTGCGTTCTATTTATATTCTTTTAGTTCTTAGGTCTGTCCTGTCCTTATAGTCCTAGTAATGTCTTTAGGGTCCTATTTTATGTCCTTGTCCTATTTATGGTTTTATGGATAAATATTTTTAAGTTCCTTCTTAGAAAGAAAGAGTAATAATAAGCTTTGGATAATGTTAGTGACTTAGTTAATTGAGGCATGAGCACGGCATAAGGGACGCGCAAGCCTATATAATTGGTAGTCTATAAATGAGGATCTAAAGCTAGAGAAAGGAAGGAGAAGAATAGCAGCGCCGCTTGATATTTTATGCGGTCCTTAAGTTATGTGACTTGCGTCTACTATAATCCACATCTGCCAAGATCCACCGTTTTCCATCAGCGCCATAATAGAAACTGTCTGCGATTGTCCGCTACAATCCACTGCCATAATCCACTGTTTTCCACCAGCGCTGTAACATAAAGCCTTTAACTAGTAACTGTTTATTATCCTTAGCTTAATACTGTTTAAATAGTTAATAGAGCTAAGGAGTACTAATAGCGTGTATAAGATTACATAGAGTGCCTAAAGGACCCTCTTGGCGCCACTTCTTAAGGAACCGCTCTTTATCCTGCAGGAAGCGTTAGTAAGGTTATTTAGGCAATAGAGGTTAATATCCACTTACTAGCAAGTTCTCTTAATTATTTTTAAAGGCCTTCTTATCCTTACTAAATAAAATTAATTGTGCTATATAATTGAGTATATGGCCGGAACACTAGATCTGTTTAGACTTCTCATTAAACTTATATATGGTAGAAAGCTCTTATATAGCAGTATTGTTGTTTAAGGCGTTATTAGTAATAAAGAAGCCTAGGCATTTACTTGTTATACCAAATTGATTTAGAATATTATTTATTATCACTGCGTAATTAACGCTAGAGTGCTTACCAAGCTGTTCTAGGAGGGCTAGCATGTAATCCACTACACGGCCGTTCTTATCTAGATAGTGTGTATACACACTAGTGAGGGCGTAGCAATTGTTCTAAGTTGTCTAGCCATTAAATGATAAGTATATCTTTGTTATAGCACCTTAGAGTTTTATTTAAACAGCAGGAAGGAAGGCTTTAAAGTTAGCAAGGATGTGATTATATACTAAGGTACAGGACTTCTAAAACACGGTAGGGCTTCTTTGCTAGCAGCGCCAATCATTGTTTGGAAGGCAGGATTCTCTATTTCTTATAGTGCTTAATTACTTTTAGTGATTTAGTTAATTACCGCGTTCCTAAACTTCTTTATATTAAAGCTGCCGATAATATTATTCGCAATTACCTAAGGAACGTTAGATAAGGACTGTAGCATCTTAATTAGTTTTTGTTTCTTTGCAATTAATTAAGCAGCAATAATAGGTCCTTCTTTAGTATACCCATGCATAATTATATCCTTCTTTAAGTAATTAATTGCACTACTTGTGGTAAAAGTGGTTTAATAGAGGCCAGTTAATATATAGTGTAAATGACAGTATCGGCAGAGAAAATATTCCTGCTTTGTTTAATAATGCTGAATTTAATAGCCGTACTTCCAGATCCAACTAGGCTTGCCTTAAAGATTAGAAGAAGGCTTTTAGAAGTTGTAAAGGTGTTAGAAGTCAATCCTGTTAAAATACGTGCTATTATTAGGTATGTTATCCAGGTCCACTAGAGCGGAGGAGACTAAGGGCGTGATACTAAGGGCGATGGTACTAGCAGGCGTTATAATTGCGCGTAGATTATCTTTGGTAAGGTTGCCAGTTATACTAAAAGAAGGGCTGAGGTTAAATTTTATTAATAATAAGGCTTTTAGTAATAATCTTATAGAGAGGTGTTTGTTAAGGATGTTAATTAGGGACAATTTTGATGGAGGGGGATTGTTGTTCCGCTTTAGGGTGCCCCAAAAGTTAATACCAGGACTAATATCACCACCTTTTCTTACCTACCTTAGCACTATATAAAATGGCAAACAAATTAAACAAATCTAGGGCTTTAGATTTGTTTGATTTGCTATTTTCTAGAGCTTTAATTTGTTTATTTGATTTGCTGATTAAGCAATTAAATCAAATCAAATTGGCCAAATCGCTTGATTGTTGGCAACTCTGTACTTGATAGTCACTTGCTGCTCTGATAATGCATCTAAAGATGGCTTGTATATTGGTTAAGTGACAGAATGCGTTTAATTACCTGTTTGTTTATCATAGCTTCTAGAAGGCCGTCTTGAGAGTAGTTATATTGGTGATCCACATCTGAACTACCTTTCCCTTTACTATGTCCTCACCTTCCTAGACAGTGGTCTCAATATCGTATAACTAGGCTTCAAGGTTAGAGCCGTGTTCACGGAGTCTGTCCTTCTCGTCTATGTGTTAGTTATCAAGGCCAAGGATCAGTAATTTGCGCCGACGAGTTCAAAGCTATCGAATTCTTTCCCGTCCCGATCTCTTATTTAACTTAGCTTATAAGTTATTTGATTCCAAAAGGAAGATTCTGTTATGCGATTTCTCCGGCTCAGCATCGATGGCGGAAAGGTTGGAGCACACATTGTAAATGGTTCTAGGGGACCGTAAGGGCCTTTTATATCAAGTAAAGACTATCACAAGTTGCATGTCAACACGTCTTCCAAAGTTCTTCCACATTCTTCTAAGAATCAGCTAGCCTAGATAGTACCAGCGATATTCGTATCTTGCACCAAATTAACATCCACGAGTCCCGGCCCGTCTTGCGAGATCCTCATCACCTTGTTCCTCGTCCCTGCGGCTAAACCAATGACAACATTGGTGTCTTCCCGTGCGTTCTCATTTCGCTCAGGTCTCCAGTAAGTGGGTATGTCATTCGCATCTCGCAGAACTATAAGGTGGATCCTCGCACGAACACCAGTAGGAGGTTGTTGTTGGGGTCCGCGAGCATTCGGATCAGGTGGAGGTCTTGGAGGGCCAACCCATGGCCTCCCTCCCTGTGCAAGCCAGTCGGTCGCTTGCGCGCTCCCGCCGGGTATCCATGGATTGGCCCGCACACGAGCTTCGCCCGGCTTTGCACCCACTAAACTGACATTTGGAGGCCCTAGGTCGTCGTAGAAGACCATTGCTGTGGTGTTGGCTATGGAGTTGGTTATGTTTCCATTGTCGATGGTGATGCGTCCTGCCAATCCCGTCATCATGAATCAAAGCAAAAAGGTTGAGCCAAAGGGCTGTATAGATTTAGAGATGCCGGTAGGCCTGAGCCGGTGATGAATGCAGAGTGCTGTAAAAGGGAGCACATAAGTGAACTTACCCGTTTTATATCGGACAGGATCCGGACAGTAACTCTTGGCAGTAACTTTACTCTCCGAATCTTTTGCCAAGTTTCATTCTGCCAGTGTAAAATCAGTGGCTTGGAGCTTGTTTTTAGGGTTGTAGATCTAGATTTTAGAGCCGTAGATCAATCGATCGGCGTAGAGCCGTTGCATCGCAGCAAAGCTATATCTAAGTAATCTACATCGTGATCCTTGGCATGGTGTTGCACGTGGAAATATTCAGTCGTGAGGGGTTTATATTTTAATTAAATTCATAAGATTACAAAAGTCCTTGCGGCGCAGTGGTATAGTATGTTCTACGGTTATATTGATTTGGAGCTAGCCTAACAAGATTTAGGGTTGCTCGGTCACTGGAGGAAAGTCGTGATGCTTGGCGTGGTGTTAAACTTAGGGTGCCTCTGCCACTGCAGAGGCAGAGACGCCCCAAGTTTCTAACAATCAAGATTTTGGACTGCAGTAGATCAACTACTCACTAAAATATAGGGTGTCTCCGTTACTGCAGTGACAGAGACACCCCATATTTATGAGTTTAGATTTTCGATCGCAATTGCATCCGTGCAAACATAGAAGCCAGAGGCAAATCAATATGTAAAAGCAATTTGCTTAAGAGTTACAAAGGTAATTCAAACAAGGACTCGAGAGGGAGGGTCACCTTAGGAGAAGAGCAAGCAGATAGTAAATAAACATCCCAGGCGCTTTAACACCGAAGTACTCCGAGACACGCCACCGCACGGTTATATTATCGTATTTGGTGGGTCCCACAATACTAATTTGTAACTTAGATGTGCTAGAAAATGCCACATTGTCTGTACTATCGGGAGAGGGGCCGAGGGAGGGGAGGTCGTCAAATCCACTGCGGCAACTTATTCCTTTCCTATTCTTTCTTCAAAGCAACAAGATAACTACACCCATTTAGAACGCCAGAGTGCTCACTAGCTTCCGGCTCGAGCAAGTATTCAGGAGGGATTGGTTGAATAGCTGCCTACGTTTCCGCGATCGCGTTCTCGTTTCTTAGCTTCTTGTGGGCCTTCTATTTGGCTGGCTGGGTTTCCTGGGGCGCGGCGTCGGCGGTAACAGAGGTAGTCCATTTTGGGTGAGGGTCTTGGTGTAGAGCGTAGGGAGCCATTGCCACGTATTTATATAGAGCTTGGGTGGCGATTGAGCGGTGTTGAGAATCTTGGCGGTAATGTGCACGTCCGTTTTGACGATGGTTCTGGAAGAGTCCTCCACATGCGTTTTCCTGCTTACATAAGCAGATTCCCTTTGCTTCCATTTTAGTCAGTATCCTTAGCAATTACTTTGCTACTGTAGACATAGGCCTATATAAGAGCCTATGTTCGTCGCAGATAGAACTAGATATTCTCAATAATTACATTCATTCGTTTCAATATCATCAAGTTCATCACGTTTAACCGTGCAGCAGCCTGCGGGGCATGCCGGGGTGAGGGGGTATTGGTGAACATTGCATTTATATGGCTTTTACTAGTAAAATAGGTGCTTGAGTAGTGTCTTGGCTACCTCACCGCCCAAGTTTCCGCATGATTTGGAAAAGATTCGGACAGTAAAGTTACTGCCAAGAGTTACTGTGCGGATCCTGTCCGGTTTTATATCTTGCGAAGCTCGATGAAACTTGAATGCTAAGCGAGAAAGTCAAATGGTATCAGTCTGCAGAGAGCTGAACTTGAGAGAATTATGCTCATCAGCCAGCCACGAGATCAGTCAATGTGCAACTGAAGAGCGAACATCGTACGACTTTGAAATTTGAGAATGTGGAGCAACACGTAAGATTTTTTCAGCTGACATCTCTACAGCTCCCATCGTTGTTGGTTTTAGCGCTATGCAAGGGGACAGGTGACCACATCCCTGTAACCTGGATCTTGACAACAACTGGTCCGGCTTCGAGCTGAAGTTTAGCTGAAGTTATTCTGAACTCTTGCAAAGCCCAAATAAAAAAGCGGGATCCTAGGCTTGCAGGAAAATCGAGTTAGGACATCTGCATCAAGCTGAACGGTAGCATTTATTCAGCCCTAGCATTTCTGGATGCAGAATGAGGTCTTATCAACCCAGTAACCTTACAGAGACCGTTCAGCAATTGGGGAATTTTCAGCTCCACTTTCAGCTAACCACCTCAGTTACACGTTCTAGGATGTGCAGGCGGGTTCAACAGACAACCAATTTACTTCTAAAGCGCATCAGTAATCTAAGAGTTAATGATATCCTAATAGGATCATGTAACCACTCCAAAGGCCGGGTTGTGGATTGCAAGCAAACATATTTCAAATCTTATATACTGCTCGAGCGCTACGGACTAGATATGGCTGTTCGGTGTGCCAGATTCAGGGAGGAAGTTGTTGGAAGAGCATACTCAGCTTTCTAAGCTTGTTGATGTTGTAGATCAATCGGGCCCTTAGGTGCGCATATCTAGAGTATCTCCAGGGCAACGGGCACATTTGCCGTATCTCCACAGCAACCGCTTACTAAGGCAAACTACACATCATTGCTGTATTTAAAGTATGCAAATACTGGTTCTCATCCCTTTGTGTGGCAGAAGGGACTTTTCGTATTGGGCGCTTTGGGCTGTAGGCCCCTAGCTAGCGTGATTTTATTAGCAAACCTCACCCAAACGTGTCAATATTGTGATGCCGATAAAATACTGTAGAAGGCCACCACTAAAAACACATATATATACTTTTTAAGGAAGTTAGATAAAAAGTTCGTGATATATAACGTTATAACTATAGATTTTTGGCCTTCCTCTATCAACCAACTGCCTATTATATAGGAAAATCCTCTATTAGAGTCCTCCCCTAGATTACTGCTACTTATCTGCTTTATACGCGTTCTTAATATTAATAAGAATAAGCCGGTAAAGGACCAGCTTAAGGTTATAAGGGAGGACGTGCTGTACACCACCCTGGCGCATCCGGTTGAAAGCGCGTGTTGATCATGCTAATTAAAATGCGTAGATTTATACCTTAAAAGGTAAAAATACGTTAAAGTGGCCGTGTGTATTACTTCAAAGGGTATAAACCCCGCCGTTTGATCACCAAGATCAACATGCACTTTCAACCGGATGCGCCAGGGTGGTGTATACGCCAAGCAAGTTATAGTTAAACAGTTCAATCAGCGGCGTCAATGAGGCGCCAGCACCCTCGCTGCCGATCAGCCGCACTGATCAGAGGCTTCAACACCAACTCTATACGGTATAGAGCCTCTAGATTGGCTTATGAGGCGTGCATATACGAAAAGTCCATGAAATCTTGCCACACAAAGGGATGTCGATATGCCGGGACCTCCTGTAGTCCACTAAATTTAGAGCGCGGCGCCCCTAACTCGTAGCGAGGTGTAAGCACTAAAATTAGGGCATTACCCGGGGGGACGTCAAGCGATGAGGCATTGCTAGTGGAAGGGGTAGCTGCTGTCTGTTTGCTCAATCAAAGTAGATTCTGTGTGTGTGAAATCGTAAAACGCAACGAAGTGGTGAAAAGTGATGGTGGACAAGTCATAAGGGGAAAACGGGGAAGGCGAAAGATAAAAAGTGTCCACAGCAGGCGGTTGCAAATTCATGGCTACATAGTAAATAACTATCTAGCTAGCCGATATAAGCTTCCATCAAATAACCCGATTCAATCTTCGCACAAAAACAGGTATTCAAGGAGATTATGTTGGATTCGCTACCTCAAACATTGCTGGAAGAACGGCTTGTTTTGGTGATGCCAAAGCCGCCACCAGCGCAGCAATAGCTGATTCTGGCGTTTCTCCGCGCGATGCACCTGGCGCGGTCCCTGGGATAGGAATCATTTGCAAAGCCTGCAGGAGCGCAGCAGCCAGTTTCTGCATCCTGGGAAAATCCACACTCAGTGCCTTGGTACAGGCATCTGCAATCCTCACGACAAAATCCGCAGTGGACAAAAACGTCTTTGTTGGATCGTCGAGGTGATTGAATGAGTCCGACAGCTCTCCTACTGAGATCAGCATCTGATTTGCTTTGGCGTCGACGTCAATTGCTGTGGTCTGAGCTGCCGTTGCTTTGTTAGCTATCGCAGTTATGGATTTAGTGAGATCGTTGATTTCCTGCAATAGTGAATTCAGGACATTGAGTTTCAGCTCTGCAATGCGGAACGTCTTTAGGCGCTGATTGATGAGTTGGTTCTTTTGCGCAATTACATTTTCGTGATCCTGGATAAACTGTCTCCAGCCATCGTCGGGATGAATGAATAGACTGAGTGGGATTTCCTATTTTCTAAAGTTAGTCAGGAAGCAACTATAGTCTCTCAGGTCTGCCAGTCTCACCGCGATGTTGATAGCGTCATCCCCGGCATTCATATCGAAGTGCGCAAGCAATTCGGCCTGTACGCCATCCTTCTGGCTGCTAAACTCATCTATTGCATTTTGGTCCGTCTTTTTACTCTCAACAAGCCCGTCGACAAGTTTCTGGGTGCTAGGAACAAAAACATCCATGTCGTGGCCAAGACTAACAACCTTTACCTTGGCTATATCTGCCAGTTTAGTTAAAAGATCTGCAGTCAGGTTTGTGAGCTGGCCAGACAACGCTGCGGCTGCTTTGAAGAGTGTCTGTGCATGAAGGATCGCAGTCGTGAAAGCGAGATCCTCATCTATGTCGAAATTCATAAACACAAGCGATATCGACTTTTTAGGAAATGCAATGTTCTTCAGCTTTGCATTTCGGATCTGCTCGATCGTAAGATCATGGAGAACAAAGGCAACAATGCCCAGTTGTCCTAGACCATTGGAGAGTTCTTCGACGAGATCATTATAGGTCTTGAGGCCATTATCATGCCAAGAGCTTATCAAATCTGTGATTTGAGTTGTCAGGGCCGCATATTGTATTTTAAAGGACTGCGCTTTGTTCACAAACTCAGCAGTCTCATCTTTCGCCTGTTTTTCGATGTCACTCTGGGCCTGCGCTTGGTCGAATCTCTGTTTCATATCAAGGGCCCTTATCATATCTGCTGCCTCCTGCCGTTCATGCATTGCTCGGTCGCGAGCCGGCTTATCTACAAGGTCCTGTCAGCTTTATGTTATGTCCTAGACTGTAGAATAATGGTAGCTATACCAAGAGCTTTGAGCGCCTCCTCCCCCCCATGTTTGATGTCATTACCAAGTTCAACGAAGCCATCCTTGATAGAGCCAAAGAAATCCCCGGCACTTGTACCTCCACCCATTCTGGTTTCGAGCAGCTGAAGGTGGAATTATAGGATGAATAGGCTAGACAGAAATGAGCAATTAAAAAGGTGGAGTGAACGTCAAAAAGCGACGCTTACCCTTTTTATTATATCCCGAACTGACACCGCGGAATCTGTTGCCAAGTAAACCCCCTTTCGTAGATGTGGAAGTAAACTTGGCAGCTGAGTTTTTCTCAGTCACCTGAACAGATCGAAGCATCAAGATAAGCTATGAAAGTGTTGGAAAGACTAGGTCCAGTGTGGTAGACATGGACTAAACGTAGGATCCCGCAAAGTTCATGCAAGCTCCTACCAGCTGAATGCTAGAAAAGCAATACGAAAGTAGGACCGATGCTAGTTCAGCTGTGGGATGAATGCAGTGGCTAATGGCCCAGCCCATTTTCAAGGTCCCTTTCGAATACTGCACCCTTTGCGATCGCGTGACAGATCAGCTTGCAGAAATGATGTGCCGCATGAGCCAGCTGATATACATGATGGATGTGTGTAATATTACCCACTATTATTCAACATGCCTATCTTTCGTAAATCTAAGAGCTAAGGGCTAAGGAATGGTAAGACCCATGGGGGCTGTGAATAATATAATCAGGTCTCGGTATAATAAATAGAGATACTGGTTGTATAATTATTGAATTGCATTAATAAATCTAGCACATGACTTGCTTCTACGTGACTTGTCCCCTTACCCGTTCAGCTTCTCTGCAGACTCTGCGCAGCCAACCTCACTATCACCCTTGGACTACTTAGCTTCTCTGCATACGAACCTTCAAGTTCTGCCCTACCTTTAGCTGAACTAGAAGTGCTCACATTATAGGTCCCTGGCAAATGCATCGTGCCGCTGCGGGCGCTACGCGCAAGCACGAATGGGCAATATGCGAAGTCAGTCGATGCATCACCTGCGGAGCGACATTCGAACTATACATCTTCTCCCGTCTCAGCGCCGTGTTGAAGCTGCAAGCTTTCAGCTCTCTTTCAGCCCCAGCTGAGAGCTTCAGCAGAGACATGCATAGCCCAGAGCATTGCCAAATTTCATCGTTTCTCAGACTGGCGAGGGCTCTATGACCTCAGAAATATAAAAAGGCGAATTATTTTACATTTTGCACCCAAATCTGGGAGCTATCGCTCGTATAGGTTATTCTAATCTCAGTTGCTCTTGTATTCAATATATCAAGTCAATCTCGTTGCAAATTCATTCAACGCTAAAACACCATGACTACAACCGTAGATGGCATCGTCGTTCCCCAGAAGCCGACTCAGAGTCAGATCAATGACCAGTTCATTGCGAGCATCAGAGACTCCATCACCTTTGATGTTAATTGGCACCCTGCGATAGCGATTCTTCCGGCGGCCATTGCCAACCTCGCGAAATCAAACATGTACAGCAGCTTGCCCGACTCAGCAAATGTTTCATTAGATAACATCGACAAAAATTTATTTCCCTTGTTCGTCATCTGTCGACTAAATATCTCTTTTACTTATCTTCTACAGGAGCACGAATCTTGCAGGATGTTTTCAAGATCTTGTCAACGCTTGCATACGAGCATTCTCCACCGCTGAGAGCAAACTCAATGGGATCAATGAGATAGCCAATGACGTTTTCAGTACAGTATGCTGGCTTGTACTGAGTAGAAACGTTCTACTAACATGGCAAAAGCTTTCCGAAGGTATTCTTCCAGAGCTTGAGGGACTCGCAACCAACCCGTCCACGGAAACACTTCAGATGATTAAAGGGGCCATCCAAAGTCTTACTTTGTCAGCTAAGGATTCACACGAAGCTGTTCTTGATGTTGCAAAAGACTTTATAAACGCCAGCAGTATGATTGGAGAGTTATATCGGGCCGTCAGAGAGAAATCCGGCATTATTACTGGAGACGCCTTGCAAGCGCATATTAATGCCATTGCGAAGTCACAGGAACTCGCTGTTACTCGGCAAGCGGTTGACACGTCCAAATCTAGGGTAACGGCGCTAAAAGGAGTCCTCGACACCGCCCAATCTGCGTTTGACAAGGCCAGTAAAGATTATCCATCCAGTAAATTGCGCACACCTTGAACTCGATGTACATAAACTGACAAGTAGTAGCCATGCAAGTCATGCAAGCTTCGATTTTCATGTCGCTCACTGACTGTGCTACATCCATCATCACGCAAGCCGTCCGTTTAGCCCCAAGTTGAGCTAGCGCCCTAGTTCTCACTAACCTTCGCCTCAACAGGTTCCCGCTCTTGTGGCAAACATTGGTTTGGCAAACAAGATCGAGTCTGGCGTCAAGGTCACGGAACAGAGTGGCCTAGATATAGCAAAGAACGTAGAGGGCAGAGATGCCAAGCCTGACACCTCCCCTCAGAAGACGGTGAATTATGCTGCCGATCCGGCATACTCGCTTTGTCTCAAAGACAATGGCTTTATCACTCAGCTTAGCAACATCATCACCCAAGGCCCCGGCGGTGGAGTGGAGTGGGACCACGTTCGGCCTAGTACCAATGCTCCACAAGGTGGTTCCGAGATCAAATTCCTAATTAACATGCTGCAGGACTCCAGGGACTCGGGCACACTAACGAATAACCCTCCCTCAGTGAATTTAAAAGGGATATTGGATGATTCACTCAAGGTAACTCACCACGACACTTCTGGTGATCCATAATTTGCTAACAACCTAATAACAGGTTGCCCAGTCAATAGTAGATGGGGCTGCCTCGGTAGAGGGAAAGACGGATGCTGATTCCAAAGCAAAGATTGCAGATTGGCAAACCAAGATCAAAGACGTGGTTACGCGAATCTCTCAGATGAGCACCGAGTCAAGTGCTTTGCCAGGGACCGGAGGCGCGTTGGGCGCTTCAGCGACGGCTGCCATGAATAGCACCATTGACAAGTGTATGTGGCTTTTCCTGCACTCTAGTTTACTTTACTGACTTGCTGGTACAGCAAAGGTTCTTCTCCAAGGCGCTGCCGATCAATTGAACATCACGTCGACCGCGTTGCAGACCAGCGAGACGAATTACAATAATGCCGCCGCCGACCTAACAAAGGTCCAATTGCAACTTGCTCAAGTTTCAGCTGATGTCATCAAATTCGATAGTCAAGTGCACATCCTGGTGCGTATCCGCATCGACATGTAGACATTCAATGACGTGCTGACGATAGCATAGAACGAAGCGCTAGTCATCTTGCAGTTGATGGCGGGGACATGCGCTGACTTCCAAGTCAAGGTCGAGACTCTCATGCTTAATTTCAAAGCGCTTCAAACTATTGTTGACTCCGTGGTGGAGCACCGCAGTGATCGCTTCATAAGCGACGTAAAGGTCATGGCGACAGTATCGGGCGATGATATGAATCATGGTGGGGTGGGACGAATCAGTTTGGCTGGACACGTACGTCGCTGCATTCTGTGGTTGGAGTACTGACTAACGGTAGTGCAAAGTCGTGGTATGCGGCTGCTTGTACCCTTGCAGCTTATTTCGATCTATTTGGTGACGTGTGCTCTTTCTACGTCAACATCTCGCAGAAGGTCATCACGAGTGGGGATGAGACGGGTGGAACATTCATTTTGAATGAGGCTGGAAAACCATTCCCATTCACAGCAGGGAACGGTATGACTTGACTAGCACGTTTCTGCATTCACGGCTGATCCTTCTTAGGCACGGCTAGAGATACATCAGGTACTCCTGCACCAGCTCCTAAAACAACGACTGGAGGTAGTTCTGTAACCACTGGAACATCTGGAACTCAATCCCCCGCCACTGATGACCCCGACAAGACCGGTGCAGATCATAATCCAGTCATCGCGGCAGAGATGCAGAAGCGACTTGCACTGATTGGCAAGTGGCAGACCGACACCACAAATCTGCTCCAGCAAATGATGGCAGACGTAAGTTGGCCTCTTCAAAAGTGAAATCGTATTCTCTCGCTTCGTCCCAAAAGCTCTGCTGACCGCATCGGGGCCTAGAACGACGCCAAAACCAAAGACAGGATGAATAATCATTTGCAAAATATCGTAAAGCAGATGCCGCAGCTTCCATCAGCAGATCCACTCCCACCCTCTACACACGTTGCCACAGGTGCTCAGCAGGGCCAGCAGAACGTCGTGACACAGGTGCAGGCAAGGATCAATGAAACGCAAATGATGACTCCACAAGCAGTAAGGCTTCGCTCCTCTTGCTTGATTCTCATGACTCAATGAATGCTGACTTCACTGGCTGTAGCACCGAGGAGCTTGAGACGGAGCTTGGTGGTCAAGATTGCCGAGCGTATAGTTCTGTTACCCTTTCTAATTTTAGTATATGATCTCGATATCCATGGATATCCATTGGATTAAACCTCGTTTTCGCTATTTGGTTTTGTTTGAGACCCAATATCCAAACCAAACCAAACCAATAGCATCACTGTCATGTAGTTCCTTGCCGATTATCTCAAATCATAGTGTGATCTTATCATAGATGTTATTATCGTGCTGATTCCAATCTAGCGCCTTGACCCTTTTCGCTTTGAGCTCGGGATGGCGTTTGTAGAAGCCCCCTAAGGCCAGTTCTTGCCAGGAGGGCGGATCGTTTTCGTCCGTCGTGGGAGCCTGAATGATAGAGAAGAGCTGACGCGCAATGATGAGTGCTAGCGAACGTAGGCAGTTGATTAGAAGAGGGAAGCCATTATTAGATATTCGTAATAAGTACTCAACAAAGGCTTCTCTTCCGAAGGCGTGAGGAACTGTTGGCGTTCCGCCTTTTTCTTGCCTCGAAAGTCGTCCGTGTGCACGGTGCCACACAGTAGTGAGTTAGACGTTGCTAGATTCTAATAGGGCAGCATATGTTCTAGGCCTCGAGGGAGCAACGCCTTCAGATAGCACGGCACCGTACTGATGGGCAGAACCGTGTGATCTAGAAATTCAACTTTTGAGTAGAAAATGATCTCATAAGTTACAAACTCTATTTCCGTTTCCGGGCCTGAGCAATACAGGGGTATGACGTCTCGGGGGCATTATCGAAGATAAAACCAAGAGTATTGTGTCGACCATGAGCATGGACGAGCCTCTTTATGAACAAAAGCACTTTCGCGAAAAGGTCCTTAGAAACGTGTAGGACGGGCTTGACCAATTCGGATTGAAGGTCTATAATGTCAACGTACACCGGTTTCGCACTACGAAGTCGCCGAAAAGAAGAGCGCCCAGGCAATTATCGAGCGTGAATCGGCTGAAGAAGCTGCGAAGGTGCCGGTGCGGTGAGGTGAGACTCTGAAGCTCGCTGCATATCTTCCTTCCGGCTTCGCCTCTTGTGAAAGCGAACCAGATATTACAGAGGTACAGGTCTTAAGTATTGTCACAGCGCTAGCAGGGGGGCTTTCAGCTTATCCTAATACGGTAGCATCGCCCACTAAGCTCTAAATGTATGAATTCTCTTGATTATATATAAATTAATACTTAGTAGAGAGACCATCTGCATCAATTACAGCCTGGTATCGCTCTTGCATGCTTTTAATTAACTCCTCTAGCTTAAACCTTTCTACCTTCTCCCACGCATCCTTTATAGCCTTACGTAGCCTATTATAAGACATATTTTTAGGGTAATTATCTTGAAGGTAGTTCTTCATAATATGCCAGACCCTTTTAATAGGATTTAAGTTAGGAGAAAAGGGAGGCCAAAAGATCACAATAATCCCACGCTCTTGTAAGTCCTCTTTTGTCTCCCCTGTAGCGTGGCCAGGAGCTCCATCTTGCATAAGTATTAAGGATATGCCTTGCCGTCTTATTAGCTTAATATAACCATGAATTACTGGCACCGTGTGTGCACAATAAGACTCCTGGTTTATTGAACCCCAGTCCTTCTCCCAAAAGATCCCTGGCCCAAGTGTATGCCCGTAAAAACAGCCCTAGAACATCCATCCTTTCTTCCTTTGGTGTTTCTCTATAATACAAGTCGGATCCTACTCTTCTCCTACTCTACGTGTAACCCATGTACGTGTATGCCTTCCACTAGTAATCCATGTCTTATCTGTCCATAAGATCTGATACCACTGCTCTATTGTCTAATTTACATGCTCAAGTGCCTAATTTAGCCGGACTTAACGATTCTTCTCTGATATTAGAGGCCTGCGCATAGCTAGTTAACGGTGGAAGCCCTCTCTTAAAAGAGCAGCGCGAATAGCCTTTGCTTTAACCCCATAGTCTAAGACCTCAGCTAGCTTTTGAAAGGACATTCGCTGGTTGGTAGATGACGCGTAAACGAATTTGACTAGCTCCTTAACTTAAGCTTGTGAGAGAATAGGGGGACGGCTGGTACGCTTCTTAGGAGTAGCTTGTGCTCCTTCTTGATAAGCTCTTCGTATTTAACAAATAGTATGGCCAGTTTGCTTGTGGATTTAAGAGTAGGACTATCTGATTAAGTTTAACAACCGGCAATCGCGTTTTTAATCTCGTGTTAAGTCAGGAGCCTTTGGCCGGCGAATAGGGGGGTGAGGGATGGGCCCTAGAGAAGGCCCTGGTAAAGGTAGAGGAGGATTTAACGTAGCTGCCATCGTAAGAGCTTAATTGACATTAGAATACACTGAAAAATATAAGGGACGCGATGCAAGACGCGTAAATTTGATGTTTTATGTGTGCTACCGTATTAGGATAAGCTGAAAGCCCCCCTGCTAGCGCTGTGACAATACTTAAGACCTGTACCTCTGTAGATGCTGGACGAAATATCAGGGATTTATCCTATCCTATCCGACATCACGTGATAGTTTTGCCAGGTTATGCTCAGAACGCCAGTGATGTCACTGGTCTGGTTGAAGTTTTGGTTGGTTGGTTGGCAACCCTTCCAAAATCGCAACCGGTTGGAGCTTTTTTTGGCTTGCAATTGGCTGGTTACAGAAAATCCCGCCCAACCGGTTAACCACCTAAACCAATTGAGTTAGGACAGAGCCTTGGTGTTAAGTTTTGGGTAAGAGAGTACGCCACCTACGATAGCTAAAGCCACCTAATTATCAAAGCTTGCCCCCTTATTTATAAATTTAGTTTTTAAAGGACTGAATTAAGAGTTAGCCGTCTTATCACGTGATTTATACGTGTCTCCTTTACGCGTCTCCCTTTACGCGTCTCCCTATACGCGTCTCCCTTTACGCGTCTCCCTATACGCGTCTCCCTTTACGCGTCTCCCTATACGCGTCTCCCTATACGCGTCTCCCTATACGCGTCTCTCTAAACGCACTAACCTAATCGCATTGATCACGTCGCCCTTACCACCAAGAAGAATTTTATAAGAGACAACGATGAGAGTAATTAATAACAATAAGAGCAATAAAAAAGATGCTATCGAAGATATAGTTATTGGCGATTAATTCGACTCAACACCATGCTAAGACTCCCGATATTTCTAACCTTATCTGGTTTATCTGGTTTAACCAGTTGGGCAACCGGTTGGGGGCTTCACATGGGCTATTGGTTGGTCACGGAGGTCAAATTTGTAACCAACCAGACCAATTACATCACTGGTTTGCTGGCTGTACATTTAAATGGTGGTCATCTGGGGTGCCTCCCTAAGAGGCCTCGATTCGATTTAATTCGGTAATAGGGTGATATTAAGGCTCTGGTTCGATTTGATCGATTGATTGAATTGATCATGGTGTTCGCTGGCTGGTCGTTCAAACGATTATTGTCTGGCTTTGGCGACGGTCGTATGGTTCTGGCGACGGTCCTCTCCTACCTGCCTACCTACCTACCTGCCTGCCTACTTACCTTACTGTCTGCCTACTTACCTACCTGTCTGCCTACCTACCTACCTACCTACCTGCCTACCTATCTACCTACCTACCTACCTGCCTGCCTGCCTGCGTTAGTGTCTGGTTCAATTCGGGGGAGGAGTCGGCCTGATTGAAGGCTCTAATTAATTCGAATCGTTCTCTATGGCCGTTCGCTGGCTGTACATTTGAACGGTAGTTGTCTGGGGTGCCTCCCTAGGAGGCCTTAATTTGATTTGGTAATGGGCCGATATCAAAGCTCTGGTTTAATTCAATCAATCAATTAATTGAATCGTTCGTGGTGTTTGCTGGCTGGTCATTCAAACGGTCGTCGTCTGGTTCTGGCAACGGTCATCTGGTTCTGGCGACGGTCCTCTACTGGCTGCCGTTCTAGTGCCTCCTAAGGTAGGGAGGATGTAAGGAAGGGTAAAAAATAAGGTGGCTACAAAGGGGTAACTTGGCAGAGGCACGTGTCGGCTATCGGGAACATAGCGGGGACCTGATAGTAATGTGTGTTATACAGAGCTTCGTGTAGAGCCTCCGCATGCAGAGCTTCGCGCAGAGCCTCGTGCAGAGCCTTTGTAGTACGTAGGCTTTGTGTAGAGCTTCGTATAGAGTTTTGCGCAGAGCTTCGTGTAGAGCTTCGTATAGAGCTTTATGCAGAGCTTCGTGCAGAGCCTCTATACGTAGAGCTTTGTGTAGAACTTCGTGTAGAACTTCGTGTAGAACTTCGTGTAGAACTTCGTGTAGAACTTCGTGTAGAACTTCGTGTAGAACTTCGTGTAGAGCTTCGTGTAGAGCTTCGTGTAGAGCTTCGTGTAGAGCCTCGTGTAGAGCTCCGTGTAGAGCCTTGTGTAGAGGTTCGTGCAGAGGTTCGTGCAGAGGTTCGTGTAGGGCTTCGTGCAGAGGTTCGTGTAGGGCTTCGTGTAGAGCCTCGTGCAGAGCCTTAGTGTTGCTTGAGGGGTGTGCATAGGGTGTTGCTTTGGGGGGGGGGTGTTGGGAGGGGTGTCGCTCCTGCCAGGAACCTGACAGGACGATCAGGAAATACTAGTTTCCTGTCAGGAGCCTGTCAGGACGATCAGGATCTTAGCACCCCAACAAAATGCTGATGACTATAAAGAACAATAAAATGCGTATATTTAGCGTTAAAGACAGATTAAATATTACAGGATAATTATATATTTAATTTTGTATACTTAGTATAGGAGGAAGGTTGGCGACTAAATGGAGCCGTGATTGCAATATATACTAACTTCTTCTCTATATAACGAGAATATAATAGCATAACTTTACCTAGTAAGGGGATAACAGTTACTAGCCAGTTATAATAATTAAATAGTAAGGATCTAATAGGAGGCATTAGGAATAATAAAGGTTATTAAATTAAAAATGGGAATGCTATACCTCTAATAGACGACTTAGAGATGCGAAGTATCTTTAAGGATAAATATAAAGAGGAGGGGGATGGTGTTACGGACCTTATATTAGCAGTAATGCGACTATTAAGAAGAGATATAAACGAACTAGTGGTGGAAGTATAGGAGGCGCTAAAACTAGTTAAACTATAGGATAAGGGGTAGCTAAGTTACATAACATATTACGTTATTAGTTTTAGTATATAGGAATGCGGGAACGTGGGAATATAAGGGATATACTAACATAATAACGTACTAACGTACTTAGTTGTTACTATGGGAAAGAGTTATATATTTAAAGGACCACAGTCCCTACTTAGATAGTTTCTTTCTTTATAGTAAATCTTAGAATATAATTAGAGTTAATCTATTAGGCAACCACTCTACCAGTTATTATTATATTATTAACTTCTTGTTTACCTACACACCTAGCCTATTAGTAAGTCTACCGTAGTATTTCCTACAAGGCTTCGTTATAGCAGTGCTGTAAGGTAAGAGGTTAGTAGAAAAAGAGATACGGAGGTTAATTAAAGGTAAATATCTGCACTGCCGATTTTATTAAATTAGCTCGCTAATAAATAATTGCCCCTATAAGTTACCTTAGTAAATATTAACCACCTTATATACACTTATTTATAACGTGCAAATTCTTTATAGTTAAGTTACTACTAATTAAAGTAAGTGGGCGACGTCTAGTTAACTTATAAAGTAACATTAATATAGAATTACTGCTTGGCTAAGATGCTAGAGAAGGGTTATAGGTGGATATTAAGTTTACTTGGTAAGCGGGTTTCTTACTTTTAAAGTGCGTAGACCCGTCCTTTTATTAATATTTTACTACGAGGCGAACCTGATAGCTGCGTTATATCTAAAACTAAGGGTAGAGATTAAGTACTAGGCTATAAGTTCTAAGCTGCGCTTAGCTTAGAGAGTGGAGATTAAATATTAGGCTGTAAATTCTAAGCCGTATCTAATTTAGAAGGCGGGGATTAAGTATTAGCCTATAAACCCTAGGCCTTAAAGTTTCCTAGGAGCGGAGATCTAGTATTATAACTTAAATTCTAAGCCTTGGGATTTTCTAGGAGTGGAGATCTAATACTGTATTGCAAATTTTAAATTTCTGAATTTCCTACTACCTGGGAACTGGTGCTATACTATAGATCTTAAACTTTGGGATTTTTTGTAATTGGAGATCTAGTGCTATATTGCGAATATTAAACCTTAGGCTTGTTTAAAAGTCAAGACTTAGTGTTATACTATAAGCTTTAATACTTAAACTGCCCTAAGGATTTAGATTTAATACTCTGTTATAAGCTTTAATATCCAGATTGCTCTAAAGGCTAAGAGCTCCGCCATAAGCCCTACTATTTAGATTATTCTAAGGGTTAAGATGCGGAGCTGCCTTATAAGCTATAATACCTAGCCTACCCCAGAGACTGGTTTTTAATACTATAGTATAGACTTAGATATCTAAGAGCTATAGGGAGTTAATATCTATTATTATAGTATAGACCCTAATATCTAAGAGGCTAATACTTAATACCAGATAATAACTAACGCTAATTATTGCCCTAGGGCTATTAATATCTGGCCTAATGTTAAAGCTAAGAGTGGGCCTAACTTTAAGATCTTAGATATCCGCCTTATATTAAAAACTAGACCTAATTATTGCGTTACTAGGACTAATATCTATTATAGGGTTTTAGTATACTTGGCTTAAAGGCGTTCTGCTAACTAGAGTTTAGGCTAGCTAGCTATACGTTTCTGCTAGATATAGACTAAGAAGGTAATAGTATTGGCAGCCCTATATACGGATTTTTGGCGGATATTAATTAAAATAGCTGGGCTACTTATATTTATAGACTTTAAGCTGCCAATATTATACGTCTCTTTGCTACCCTAAATTATAGTAATATCCGCTCTACGCTATCTTTTAATTTACTTATTAACGCTAATAGTTAACTCTTTACTTAATTTGCCTTTTCTACCTTTACTTAAATAAAGGTAATAAACTTATCTAAATTATTACTAAGCTAATTATAATTATAATTAGGTAGGTTTCTCTTAAGCGCCTTATAGCTAGTTATATACTAGGCGTAGCTATAAAGAGCAGCAATTTGCTTATTAGATATAATGTAGCTTAAGGTTGGATTCTAAATAGCGTACTAATATTTCTTTTCCACCTAGTTATAGAACTAGTTTTTTATACTTATAGCAAAGGCCTTTTATTATATCTTCCTTAGAATCCCCTCTATATACAGCTTGCGGATATTAAACTCTTTAAAAGCCTACAAAGTAGAATTATAGTTAGAGTAATAACCCTAGCTACTAGTAGACGGAGACTGTTCCTTATAGTTCTCTAATATAATCTTTTATAAGCAGCCATTTTTCTTATTTATAAGAGCATAGGTATAATAGGAGAGTTCTACTCTTTTCTTAGCCTTAGTCTTTAGGCGCTGCGTTAGCTTCTTTAGTAGAATATCCATAGGTAAAACTATAGATATTCCACCCGGACTAAGCTCTTACCCTATATTAGATGCAAATAAATTAGAATCTATATTACTATATACGGACACTTTTAAAGATATATTACTAGCAAGATTAGCAGCCCTATCTTCTTATAATACCTCTTATAATACCTCTTATATAATATAATATTTATAGCTAAGTTAACTTAGCTAGGACTAGAGAGCTCTACCTATATAATAATAACCTTTAGCTAGCCCAGTAATATCCTTATATAGACCTTTATACTAATCCTTAATTAGAAATATTATTATACCTATTTAACTACTACTATAAGCAGCGCACCTAAATCGTTGCCATATTATATTAATTAACTTTATTTTAGGTATGCAATACTATATAATACACTTAATATTAGGAATATTAGCGCTATAGGTAAGCGTATTAGAGGAGACTAGAATATAGATTTTAGAGTTAAGCTTTTTAAACTCTTTATATAGTTTATCCTTATTTACAGTAGCTAATAATATATAATAAAGCTAAACTGCTTTTCTAGCCCACGCTTTCTGGTACTTATAATATATTAACTATAAACAAATCGCGTCTCTATATTATAATATTATATTCTTAGAATTAAAGAAGATAATTATCTTTAGAATCTAGTTAGGAGTTAGCGTATATTTAACCCTCTAATAAGCAGATATAGCGGATATCTAACTAGACACCCTTTTAATTAGTACGGACAATAGATTCCCTTTTAGAGCTTCTTTATATAACGTATTTCACAAGCGAGCGGGCCATCCAAGTAAGCGGGCTACCTCAAAACTCACTAAAAATTGGAAAAATCGTATATTGATATCTTAACAACCACTTAATAATAAATTTTAAAAATTTAGATTTAAGCTTTTATATATACTTTAAAGCTTCTATTAAAGTTATATAATAAATAGGTCAGTAGTTTTTAAGATAAAGTGATTTAGCCTTAGTTTAGCCCCCAAATTTTAATATCTTTAAAACTACTGAACTATTTATTATACAATTTTAATAGAAGCTTTAAAGTATATATAAAAGCTTAAATCTAAATTTTTAGAATTTATTATTAAGTGGTTGTTAAGATATCAATATACGATTTTTCCAATTTTTGGTGAGTTGAGGTGGCCCGCTCGCTTGGATAGCCCACTCGCTTGTGAAATACGTTATATAGTTTATAATAAAGTATAAGCCCTTAAAGGACTTCTTACTCCCTTATTTAACATATTCTCTAATAATTAATAGATCTAGCCAGTTAATTAATATCCGTACTATATTAATATTATCTTAAAAGCCTACCAACTCTTATATAATCTTAAACACTATATTATTAAGCATTATAGTATAAGTAAATCAAGGCCTCCGCCCTAATAACGACCGCACTTTCTATAGCTGTATATATAAACTCCGGAATAAACCTCCCTAATTAGCTATAAGGTACACTTTATTAATTATTACTAAGCTAACGTGCGCGTAGAAAGTAGGGCAAGTAAAAATCTTATAGAGCTTTTTCCTAGCTAATAGCTCTAGCAATATTAAAATATAGGTATATACTCTAATGCGGATTTTCCCTAAAAGATATTTAGATATTATCTCCTTATATATATAAACCAGCCTTATTCTAAGAAGCTCCTTAATCTTTACCTTCTTTCTATACTAATTTTATTAAGTAATAAGATAATAATTACCACTAAGGCCTAAAGAAGGTATAGCATTGCTTATATTATTATACTCTTACTAAATAAGGTTCTTGTAATAAATATTATATCTTTTTCCTTAAATAGTAACTACCTAAGGACTTTAAGCTGCTCTGTATATCCGCGATACAAATATAAAAATACAATAGCTTTATTAATCTTATTTAGCTGCTAGGCCTTGCTCTTTCTACAAAGTATAAGAAGCTAATTTTAAAGGTCCCATAGCCGTTACGCCTACTCTATTATATAACCTCTCCAAGTTTAATTATCCAGTACCTAATACAATAGCGGCTGTTCTAGTATCTTATTTAACCTTCTACCTCTCCTTTTAATAAGTATTTGTGGCGGTATACTATGGATTAACTTAAATATCTATAACTTAATAGTTAGCTTATAGTAGGGTTTGGAGTAAGGTTATCCAGTATAATATGGATGCTATATATCTACCTAGCTATAGTAGGTGCCTTAAGGTACCTATTATAGATCTATATAGGTTTTATATATATTAGCTAGCGTTTAATAAAATTATATAAAATTCTACAATCCTTAATAACGCGTTTTTTTTTTGCAAAAATAAGCATAAGACCTAAGAATACCCAAGTAATAAAAATAATATGGCCTAAAAGCCTAGGTTCTGTTATATAATTAATAAACTTTAAAAAAGGATATAAAATACTAGTGTTGAGTTATTTTAATATCCGCAACCTCCGCAATGCGGATATTATCGGAGCGCGTAATAAACGTTGTAAATATGGCTTAGATATAATTCTAGTGGTTTTATATAAACGTAGTTAGTTAGCTTGTAGACTGATTAAAAATCTGCACTAATAGAATTACTTACCTTAGAAGCTTAGACCAAGAAATCGATTGTGCGGATATAGAAATATCCGTACTACCCGCTAAGCTAATTTAGGACGGCAATCGTTTTTTTAGTCTAAGGGACTTTGGTAAAATTTATAGGAAACCTAAATATAGTTTATATAAGAAGACCTTATTAACTTTAATAAAATTAATCTACCCTCCTATAATACCTGTTAATATTAAAATTACACTAAATTATAGAGAAAAGCCTACTATATAAGTTATAAGATCCTTAGCTCCTTATACCCGCGCGATATTAAGAGGAAGTTATTATAGTATAGGCTACAATTCTACCTCTATATAAAGCTCCATGGAGGCTCTATATAAAGTTCTACATAAAGCTTTATATAATGCTCTGTATAATACTCTATATAAGACTCTATACAATGCTCTATGGAGGGTCTATATAATGCTCTACAGAGGGTCTATATAAAGCTCTGCGGAGGGTCTATATAAAGCTCTATATAATGCTCTATATAATACTCTGCACAATGCTCTGCATAATGCTTTACATAATACTCTATATAATGCTTTGTATAATGCTTTGCATAAAGCTCTACATAATACTCTACAGAGGGTCTATATAACACTCTATAGAGGCTCTATATAATGCTTTGCAGAGGGTCTGTATAAAGCTCTACAGGGGGTCTGCATAAAGCTCTATGGAGGCTCTATATAAAGCTCTGAGGAGGCTCTATATAAAGCTCTATACGATACTCTATGCAAAGCTCTATATAATACTCTGCACAAAGCTCTATACAAAGCTCTGTATAATACTCTACAGAGGCTCTATATAATGCTCTATAGAGGCTCTATATAATTCTCTGCGGAGGCTCTATATAAAGCTCTGTAGAGGCTCTACACAAAGCTCTACACAAAGCTCCGCATAAAGCTTTACCTAAAGCTCTATTTAAGGCTCTGCTTAAAGCCCTATATAGAGCTTAAAAGCTTTACTAATACGCAGCACTAATATACTAGGAAGGTTCTATAATTACTTATATAAATACCTATATAAACGCCTATATAATTATCTTTACAAACGTCTCTATAACTAATTGCCTATATAAACGTCTGCATATCTATATATTTATATATCTATATACCTATATATAGCTCTATACGTAGCTCTATATAAAGCTCTATATAAAGTTTACCCCCTAATAGTAGCTCTAGGCTAAGGGAGGATATTTTTAAAAAAGGACCCAACTATAGCACCTACTAGGTATTTGTTAGATAATATATATTCTCTAAAAGGCGTGGGTCACGTGCACGAGTCACGTGCACGGAGCACGTGCACTGGAAAGTCTCTTCGTAGCTTAAAGCCCTAGGGCCTTAAGACAAGAACCTCAATTAACGATCAAGTCAAGATCATCAATCAATCAACCCATTTCATTAACGAACTGCTCTATTTAAGTTATCTAACAGTTATAAGCCCGGTCCACCAACTCAAGAAGCTATTCAGCTATTACTCAATCATTTAAAGAAATTCTACCTTATTGTTAGACTCTAACACCTTATTGTTAAAGACGCAGACTGACAGAAATCCTACCTTAATTGTCACAGGATAATTCGTCCACGAGATTCCACGAGATTCCACGAGATTCTACAAGATTCCACCTTAATTATTACAGGACGATCCTAATGGCAAGGACAATCCTAATAATAAGGACGATCCTAACAACAAAATACCATCTCAATTCCTCCTTTGCCTATTAGTTAAATAACTCCACTATTAAGTTTATTAACTATAATCATCCTTAATAAGCCAGAAGACTAGGAGTAATGGCTATAGCAACTCTAAGCCCTTATGGATTAGCAAATTTAGGCCTATATTAACCTAGCCACAGAAGCACCTTATCTAAAGGTTATAGATTTTAATAAGAATACAACCTTATATATATAGCTCTTAACAAATTAACAGAAAGTATATAAGAATAGTAGATAATACTATAACTAGGATATAAAGTATTTCCTAAGAGAGGAAGATTATCTTTAATAGATCCGCACCTAGATTATATCTATAGTATTAATTTAGAAAAAGCTACTACTTAACCCTTCCTTAACTATTAAAGAATGGCTATTTTAGTTAAAGAAGAATACAGAACCTACCTTATTATTTATTAGGAAGAAGGTACAATACTAATATATAGAAGCCCTTAAGGGGTTTAAACAGTTATTAAAATTAAACTAATGGCTAGATTAATGGGAACACGCAATATTAAAAGAGAAGTATAAGATCCCTTAAATGTCTAATAGAATCTGGCTTTAAGATTTAGCAGAAGTTATTTAACCTTTTAGCAACGCCTACTGTATAAAGTATACTACTAAGTTAAATAACCCTTAAAAGTTAAGATCTTCTAAATACCGTAAAGTAGTAAAAAAGCTATAAGAAGGACTTAAAACATCCTTAAAAAAAGCTAATACTACTATAAGAGGGAGTACCTTTAATATAGACTTCGCAGAGTAAGCCATTAAGAATTACTCTAATACTACTAAAGGTTTATAAAGAGGAAGAGCCTTAGTATATAATAGACGCTTAAAGAGAGCCGGGATATTAGTAGATAAGGAGATATTCTATAAGAAGCTAATACTTAAGTACTTAGCATGCGGAATATAAGGATACTCCCTTTAGGACTATTAGTGTTTATTTAAAAATAAGAGACCTATAGGAGTTATAATAGGAGATACTCGCATTAATAGGGCACTAAAGAAGGTAGAAAAGAATAAGAATTTTACTAACTAAGTTGTAAAGATTAGACTTAAAAAATAAGAAGATAAGGCCTAATAACGACAGGATAAGAGTTAGAAAGTTAAGATTAAGGGAGAAGCTAATACAATATTCCTAGAATTATATTACACCAGTTAACTCTATCCACTAAAGCTATTAACTATTCTTAACTTAGGAACCACTCTCTATATTTTTAATAACCTTTCTTATTTTTATAAATTTAGGAAAGCTCTAAAATATAAATATATTATCGCTGGCAGCTTAGAAGTGCCTATACTAGGCTATGGCAATATTACTATCTAAGTTATAAAACTAGATAAGAGTAAGGGAATCCTATATCTTAAGGACGTTGCCTTCTATATAGACTTTAATATAAATTTAGTATTATTCCATCTGCTTTAAAAATAAGGGTACTACTAGGATAATAAAGGAGACAATAATCTTCTAGTTTGGAAGGATAATATAATCCTATATTAAATAGAAGAACGTTATAGATAACAGACTATTAAATACGTTCAACTAGGAAGCCTATTAGCGTTTAATATAAGCTAACTACTACACTACTAATAGAAGCGTAGAGTATTGTTAAGAGACATTTATCTAGATATAAAAGGTAATATATAACTATAGTATCTGCGTCTAGGTTATCTAGGACCTATAAGCCTTTATTATTTAGGTATTAACGCCCTAGAAGTTAAGCTTTAAGGCCCTAAGATAACGGAATATTAACACTATAGTCTTGCCAAAATTAAGTGTTAGGTCTTAAGAAGGTTCTTAGAATAGAATATTAATAAACCCTATCTTAACCTCTATATTAACTAGACTAACCTTAAGAAAGCGTATACCGGATTTATATAAGTTATACTTATCCATAATACCTTTTTAGGAAGATCCTTTCTATATTTTATAATAACGTATAGTAAGGAGAAGGAGACCCTATAAGTACTTAAAGATTTTATCCAATAGATTTATCTAAGGTATAACCTTAAAGTTAATGCTATTAGATTAGATAATAAGCTAGGGAAAAAGAGAACCATTAAATAGCTACGGACCTAAGGGATTATATTTAAGCCTTTAGCGCTATATACCTAAGCACAAAATAGTACCGCTAAATGCTTAGGGGGTATAATTATTAAGAGAGCATATATAATAAGAATTGCTGCCAATCTACCGTATAATCTCTAGAATAAGTGTCTGAACGAGGTTGTCTGTAACTAATTGGGTTAGTTACGTGAGCTAAGCGAGCTCAGGAAATTCACTAAATTCCACCTGTAGAATAGGAGAATCAAGAAGCATCAATCAAAATTAGTTACTACCTATACTATTGCAATAGCATTACGTATTACCGGAAGTGATACCAACACTGATCAGTGATCACAGATTAGGAGACGTATTATCTATAAAGAGAGATGAGCTCGATCAGTCCCTGCTAAAGGCCTCTACCGATCTCGCCTGCTAAGGAGCATCAGTTGACGTGTATTTGAAAAGTCAACCCCTATCTAATAGGCCCTTAATTTTTTATACACGGCCCTTAGGTGTTTAAGGAACCAACCCCTTTTAATAGGCCCTTGGTTTGCATCCATTACGCATTTTGTACTACCCAGATCACGTTAAGGAGCATTAGTTGACGTGTACTTAAAAAGTCAACCCCTATCTAATAGGCCCTTGATTTTTTATACACAGCCTTTAGGTACTTAAAGAACCAACCCCTATCTAATAGGCCCTTGGTTTGCGTCTATTACGCATTTTAAACGCGTTAGGTACTTAAGAAACCAACCCTTTTAATAGGCCCTTGGTTCGCGTCTATTACGCGTTTTTTATCTAAAACCTAAAATTGAACTTAACAGGAGTCACGAGACAAGAATTGACATATTAGACATTAGGGCACAAGTCAACGTAGGACAGGAGAAATGGCCTAAAGGCATTGACTTATAGTCCGACGAAACCACTATAAAGGATATTAATAAATTTGTAAAGTTTAAGATCCTAGAATATAAAGCGTATAACCTTAAGGACGATGAACTATGGGAGGTCTATAAGGAAGATTTCTAAAACTTCATAATATAAATCTTTAAGGATTGCAACTAAATTAGTATCTAAAAGCTCCAAATGTTCCTACGGACTAATGGCGTATAGATAAGGAAGTATAGGAATGCTATAGTCCCCGAATTACTATTTAACACCTTGCAAGAAGAAGACCCTATAAAATGGACTAAGCCTGAGATCAAGGAGCACATGGCAACTAGAGGAAAGTTTACCTTAGGACGAATTAACTACCTCCTTAAGAACAACTTCGCCAGCACCAGTACCATTAAAACCCTAATCTTAATCTCACCAGCTATAAACCCTACCCTACTTATAATACCACCTACTATACCCTAACCTACCCCTATACTACCCCTATAACAGGAACCTAATTATATTAACTTAACCCTATAACTAAAACTACCTAGGGGACAGAGTTAAAACTAGGGTTTTGGTAAGGAGTTAACAAACCTTATAAAGATGTATATGGAAGACAACAAGTACAGCGGAGAAGATAATAACTTTAACTTTAAACTTACCATCTTCCACAACCTCTGTAGCAGAGCTGACGTACCCCAAGAAGCCAAGGTTAAAGCCTACCCTACAATGCTACGCGGTCTAGCACTTAACCACTACTATACTAACCTTAAAAACGTTACCCTAACCCTTTTATTCAACTAAATCTGCGACGCCATATACAATTACTTTAAGGGACCTAAATACAGACGCGGTATATTAGGACAATGGAACTTAATAACTCTAAAGTCCACAATAGGCAAGAGCGAGAATGCTAGAAAATTAACCTTAGACTGCCTATAGTTACTTATTAAAGAACTAAGACACCTCTAGCATGGTCTTAACCTAGATTTACACACAGACAAGTTCCTTTATAACAAGCTTATTAACGCCTACCAGGAGTTACCAGTGTATTAATATGCCTGCTTTAAACCTTCTAATAGCTTAACTGGCCTAATTAATGACTTATAATCCTCTATTATAACGTTTAAAAAGTTAAACAGTAAGAACCCCCAAGCCTTCTTTACCGACCACCGCTACTACAGATAATACCCTTAATTACCTTACAGAACACAATCATCCTTATTTAGCTGATATGCATTACTAAAGAAGCGCTGCTTTGTTTGCAATAAAGAAGGTTATTAGTTATCCAAACACTCCAGAGAAGAACGTAATAAATTAAAGAAGAAGTTTAAGGACAGATTTAACCGCCGCTTTAATAGACATACCTAATAGTACATTGCTGAGTATAAAGGAATAGATAACAATGGTAATGAACTTAACTTAGAATCTATTGACAAGGTAATGGAAGCTCTTATAATTAATATTAAGTTACTAACAGTATCTCCAACCTAAGAATAAACTAAACTGTTCTTTACCTCTTTTAGAACAATACAGCACAAAGGAGCCATTAATACTGTAACTAACTTAGCAGACTAATCCTTTACCCATGTGATTACTAGCACTAATTTAATTACTTACCATAATAACCCAGACCTATTTGCCTACGTTGCTACTAGCTAGTATATATTTAACAAGTTCTACAGAGTAATAATTAACACTGGAGCTTTAAAGAGATTAACAGTAGGTTACAGACAATACCTTGTATATAGAAAGACCTATAATACCGTTATTAATACCTTAAAGGCTAGCACTATTAACGTCCAGTTTGGCATTGGTTCTACCTCTTCTATTAGCTCCGTTATAGTTAATACACCAGTTGGTAACGTTGAGTTTTATATTATAAAGGCCGACACACCCTTCCTACTATGCCTTGCAGATATGGACATACTAAAGGTCTATTACAATAACCTTAAGAACGTCCTAGTTACCCCAACAAAATTAGTGCCAGTGGTTTGCCAATTCAGTCACCCCTTCCTATTATGGGAAGAGTTACTGTAGTTATTTATAACCCACTCGTTTAATTAAAACCCTTACTACCTAACCACCACTGAACTCCGCCAACTCCACTATCGCTTTAGATATCTATTGGCAGACAAGCTATATAAGGTACTAGAACACTCTAGCCACGATAATATTAATAAGTAGGCCATTAACTACCTCACTAAGTACTGTTCCCACTGCCAGAAATATAGCAAGTCTTTTAGACGGTTTAAATTCACACTATAAGAAGACCAAGATTCCGATTTTAACCATTCTATTTTTATTGATATTATATATATTAATAGGAGTCCTATTCTCCACGTAATTAATAAAGCTACCAGATTTTAAGCTGTAAGATGGCTATGCAATATCTCCGCAAAACATACCTAGGATATCCTACAACTATATTGGATTAACACCTATATTAGACTACCTAACTACATTACCTATAATACTGGGAAGAACTTTGCAAGCAAGGAGTTTTAACAGCATGCTATGGCAATGGCTATATCAACTAAGAGCGTCCTAGTGGAAGCTCACTGGTCTATCGGAATGGTAGAAAGAGCTCATCTAATACTATACTAAGCATACTAGATAATTACGGAGGAGCTATAGGACTTAGGAATAACTAAAGAACTAGCCTTATAAATGGCGGTAAAGGCCGCTAATGACACAGCTGGCCTAGATGGCTTAGTCCTAACACTTCTTATCTTTAGTGCCTACCCTTATATAAGTGAACTTAACCCACCAGCACCCTTTATTATATAGCAAGTAGTAGCTATAAAGAAGGCAATAGAGGAGATCGCAAGGATTAGGGTAAAGAAGCAAGTTAACAATATACTAAACCAACAAAATGGTCCATCTGTCACCATAATCCACAACCTCCCCCTTAACTCAGATGTGCTTATATAGTGTAAAGGCAATACTAAATAAAGCGGCAGATGGACTAGCCTATTTAAGTTGCTTAGAATTAATAGAGAAACATATAAGGTATAACTCCCTAGTGGACCTACTAACTTTAGGACCACAATAGTAAAGCCGTACCTATAACCCAAACTAGAAGAACCCAATAAGGAACTAGAGGAGGAGCTGTCTAAAGAACTAACTAAGGAACTAACTAAGGAACTAACTAAGGAATTAACTAAGGAACTAACTGAGGAATTAACCAAGGAACTAATAACTACTATACTCTTCCAAAAATTAAAACGGACATAATAATTGCTAATAAAGTCCCAGCAAAACATTACGGATATATTAATATTCATTAATAACAGCCTAATAAAACCTAATACTACAACCCTTAAGTGCACCTCACCGTTATTTATAGAGTCTTAATGCAAGGAGATAAACGGTTTACTTAAGAAAGGCGTCTTTAAGTTTATTGATACAGTAGACGTCCTAAGGGGAGTCAGAATCTTTAACTCCTAGTTTATTGACAAGATTAAGAACGCTGGAATAGACAAGGCCTTTAAGAAGTCTAGACTAGTTATATAAGCCTATAACAACTATAGCAAAGATCTGGTCTTAACACAATTACTAACCATTTAATGTGTTAGCTAGAGAATTATCCTAGTACTTACGGCAACCCTATAAGGAAACGAAAGAAGACTAGCCTCTTTATACCTACGCGATATCTTACAAGCTTATATATAGTCCAGTACCCACCTAAATAGAGACTTCTTTATATACCTACTACTAGAACTTGAACTAAAGAATGGATTAATTCTGAGAGTTATTAAACCACTCTATGGTGTCCCAGAAGCCGGCAACTATTGGTTTAATATATATTACTGCTACTACCTTAATAAGCTACGGATGAACTAGTTAATATATAACCCCTGCTTGTTATATACAAATAGCAACGGCTTTAGAATTGTAGGACTGCAGACTAACAATATACTATTTCTTACTAATAAAACCTTCGCAGAGGCTAAAGAAGCTAGGCTTTAGGAAGCAAAGTTTCTAGCAAAGGAGAGAGAGAAGCTTATGCTAAATACCCTAATTAAGTTTAACAGAGGCTGCATTAGGCAAGAAAAGGATTTAATAGCCCTTACCCAGGAACGTTAATACTAGAACCTAAAGTTAGTCACTATAAAAGCTACAGACTTAACTAGCCCTAGAGGGGAAGTCTATAAGGCAGTCACACCAAAGGACCAGTACGTTGCCTAGAGAGTAAGAGGAGCCTATATCGCCACAGTCTATTAACCAGAAGCTGCCTTTAACCTCTCCTTTATAGCACAAGTTGTTAACCTAAAGAAAGAACATATAAAGCAGCTTAATAAGCAGCTGTAATAGCAAATTAATAATCCCTCCTAAGGACTTCGCTTTGTATAACTTAATATAAGCACTCTCAAACTAATGATATTCACGGACTTGTCCTTTGCTAATAACTACAACCTCTCTTCTTAGATCGGCTTTGTTATTACACTCGCGGACAAGGATAATAGGGCTAATATCCTCTATTAGTTATCTATTAAATGCAAGCAAGTTATATAAAGCATCTTAGCATCTAAACTATATGGTATGGCCCACGGATTTAACACTGGAGCTGCAATTAAAGCAACCATTAAGAAGATCCTATAACTCAAACGACTACTACTTACCCTTTGTACCGATTTAAAATCTCTATATAACTGCCTAGTTAAACTTGGGACAATACAAGAGAAATGACTTATGGTTGACCTAATGTGTTTACAACAATTGTATAAGAGAAGAGAAATAGTAGAGATCAAATGGATTAACGGAGGTAGTAACCCTACAGACGCTATAACAAAATTAAAACCTTACCAAGCGTTAAAGGACCTAATTAATATAAATATAATTAAGCTACAGGTTACCAAGTAGGTAGAGAGAGGAGAAGATGGAAAGACAGGAATAGAGAGTGCAAAGATGTCGAGCTAGCAGCTAAGGCGCTAGTACTAAGCGAGCCAATAGCGATTTTCCATCCCGGGGATGGAAAATTGTGATTGGTCACTTTAACCACCTAGCAGAATTCGGCAGAATCTAAGCGGAATATGGCAGAATTTGGCAGAACTTGATGGAATTTGGTGGAATATGGCAGAACTTGGCAGAATTTGGCAGGAGGCGTGCTCAAGCACCATTAAAAACTAAATACTCCCAGTGTCTGAACGAGGTTGTCTGTAACTAATTGGGTTAGTTATATAAGCTAAGCGAGCTCAGGAAATCCACCAAATTCTACCTGTAGAATAGGAGAATCAAGAAGCATTAATCAAAATCAGTTACCACCCATACTATTGCAATAGCATTACGTATCACCGGAAGTGATACCGATAATAAGATAGTTAACTATATAGTCTACCTATAATATTAAACGCCACAGGAAAGTAATGGATGGATATTACTATATAAGAGGTTCTATACCTTTCTAGCTAATAGGAGATTAAAAAAGCCGCAACTAGCGCACCTAAAAGCCTACGGCTATAGGGTATACGCAATAATGTTAGACACCTAGCTAAAGAAGAAAAGGCTAAATAAGCTAGATCTATAAGCCCATATTAGCTACCTTATTAGCTATAACTCTACTAATATCTATAGGATCTGGATCCCATATAAAGGTATCATCATCTCTATTAGGGACGTTATCTTTAATAAAAAGACGTTCTTTAACGGCAAGCAAATAAATATCTTAAAGGACCTACACGCTAAATTAAACACGCTAATTAAGAAGATTTAACTCCCTAATACCCTAACTAAGAATAAGGTTCTTCTAGAAGACAATAAAGAAGTATTTAAACCGTCAATTTAAGAGAAAGACAATAACGTTAATAAGCCAGTTTAAACCTTTAATAAGTTAACAGATCTTAAGCTTGCAAGAGCTCTTAAAGATATATATTATACGCTACCTCCAATAAAAAAAGACGAAGAATCTCTATATACCTTTTACGTTAAGTATCCTATAAAGTTAGAGATATAAGATACTAATTAGGACATTATTAACTGAATAGGAGATAGGTTTTATACTTAAGGGGTATTTAACAACTTAGTTAAAGACTCGTTTAAGGAAGCCTATAATAATAGGTTTAAAGACTTTATTACCAAAGGGATTACTTTAGCCTATTATAGCGCCTTCTTAGTAGAAAGAAAGTTTAACCTTAATAGTTAACTTAATAATAGTAAGCTGAAATTAGGCAGAATATGTAATGTTAGATTACACAGGAAGAACTTACCTCTACCACCTTAGTTAATCTATAACCTTAATACGCACCCTCTTTAAGATTAGTTCTAAAAGGCTTAATAAGCCTACCTCCAATTCCATTATTAAATAAGGTCATTTTAAAAAATAAATAAGAAGTACGTAAAGGGATAGTAGGTCCTCAGCTTAATGTAGGTATTTATCTATAAGACAGACAAGCACGGATTCCTCCAGAAATATAAGATATGCTTAGTAGTATGCGGAAATTAACAGGCCCCAGGAGACCTACCTATAAGAGCTACTATATTAGCTAGTACGACCTTCCAAACCCTTATAGCGATTACAGCAAAATTTAACCTAGAGACAATATAGATAGATACAGTTAATGTGTTTGTTTATTGCGATTTTAACAAAGTCGTCTATATAAAGCTACCGCTAGAATTTAATAACGGAAAGAAAGATAAAGTACTACGCTTAAGAAAAGCCCTTTACAGACTATAATAATCACCACTATTATGGCAGAAGAATCTTACAAGCTTGCTAATAGAACTGGGTTTTAAAGAGGTACTCTAGGAGCCATATATTATGCTAAAAGGTAGAATAGTCGTCTTCTTCTATATTAATGATATTATCTTCTACTACCAAAAGATAGATAAAAAGAAAGCTTAAGAAGTAATTAGGGAGCTAAGCAAGGAATACTAGATAAGTACCCTTAGCGAGCTAAAATAGTTCCTAGAAATCTATATGCTATACAATTATAGCTAGAGGCTCCTATAGCTATCCCAGGAGGCCTATATTAAGAAGATAGCTAACTAGTATAAAATAGATCTTAAAGGGCGTCTTCCAGATACTCCTATGGCAGAATTAGAACTCCTCCCTACTAATTACCAATTAATTCATTTAACGCATCCGTCCCCTAATATAGACCTATTAGTCCGTCCTATATCCCTACCAGCCTCTATAATGCTATATTAGAGAAAAATAGGGTTAGTACTCTATACAGCCACTATAACGCGTCTAGATATTGCCTTTGCAATATTATAGCTAGTAAGGTTTAATTAGAACCTAAGCTAAGAGCACTATTAAGCGGCAGATAAAGTAATCTAGTACCTATATAGCACGAGGAGCAGAGTAATCTACTATAGAGGAGATAAGGAAGGAATAAACGGTAGAGGAAGAGATAAAGGAATATGTAATAAAGGATGAGATAACGGAAGAGACAGAAGTAAAGCGCAATTGTTTATCTATACTAGCGATGCATTATTTACAGACAACTCCATTAACAGAAAGAGCTTTTAAGGATATATTATAAAGCTATTTAGGGGACTAATTGCCTAGAGAGCAAATAAGTAGGGTATAGTTATAACGTCGAGCACAGAAGCCAAGTTATTAGCCCTATTATAGACAATAAAGGAAGCTATCTTTATTAGTAGGCTGTTTAAAGTAATAACGTTAAGGCTAAATAAGCCCTTAATTATTAAATGCGACAATACCTAGACGCTCTAGTTAATTATAAAAGATATAGTAAAGCTGATTATAAAGCTCTAATACGTTAACATCTATTAATACTGGCTATATTAGGAATGCGCAAGGAGATAAGTACTATTTTAATAGACAGTGACGAAGGAGATAATTGCTAATGGACTTATAAAGGCCCTGCCCAAGCAGAGGTTTTAAAGCCTTGTTAATATAATCGGAATAGTGGATATTAAGGAGTAGCTAAATAAGGAGAAGCAACTAGAGGACCTAAAGGAGAATATTAGAGCGAGACGGAAGGATTTAAATAAGATTATAGTTTAATTAACTCATTGACGGACACGAGAAGGTGGCTAGCTTTAACCTTAAAGAGCTTAAAGCTAAGGGGGTGTATTAGATAATCTGTATTCTCTAAAGGCGTGGGTTATATACACGAGTCGCGTATACGGAGCACGTGTACTATAAAGTCTCTTCGTAGCTTAAAGCCCTAGGGCCTTAAGACAAGAACCTTAATCAACGATTAAGTCAAGATTATTAATCAATTAACCCATTTCATTAATAAACTGCTCTATTTAAGTTATCTAACAGTATTATAATAGCTTTAAGTATATATCTATATAGTTTTATTAATATTAGCAAACTATTTAATAAGATATAATATATGCTTAGGCTTTTAATAATACGTTTTTTAACTTTAATAAAATTAGTATTAGGACTAAGCAATAGCCGTATTATAAAATTTATACTATTTAAAAGCCCTAAGTCTTAAAAATAATATATAAACTTTTAGTAATAATAACGCGTTATATAAATAAATAAATTAGATATCTATAATCCCTACTTAGCGGATTTTACTTAGGTTTTTAATAAAACTTACTAAACGCCCTTAGACGTAATTTTCCAATTTAGAAGACAGCGTAGGTTATTCTAATACTAGCTAAAAAATTATATTTAAGTTTGCTAAGGTAAAGCTTAGATATAATTCTATTACCTTAGCAAGCTTAAACATAATTTTTTAGCTAGCGTTAAAATAACCTATACCGTTTTCTAAATTGTAAAATTACGTCTAAGGGCGTATAGTGAGTTTTATTAAAAACTTAAGTAAAATCCGCTAAGCGGGGATTATGGATATTTAATTTATGTATTTATATAACACATTATTACTAAAAGTTTATATATTATTTTTAAGACTTAGGGCTTTTAAATAGTATAAATAGTATAAATTTTATAATATAGCTCTTACTTAGTCCTAATATTAATTTTATTAAAGTCAAAAAACATATTACTAAAAGCCTAGGCATATATTATATCTTATTAAATAGTCTACTAATATTAATAAAACTATATAGATATATAGATATCTACTATTTAAAGCTATTGCAATACCTAGTAGGTGCTATAATTAAGTCCTTCTTTAAAAATATCCTCCCTTAGCCTAGAGCTACTATTAGGGGGTAAACTTTGTATAGAGCTTTATATAGAGCTTTATATAGAGCTTAATGCAGAGCTTTGTATAGAGCTATATGTAGAGCTATATATAGGCGTGTAGATATATAGATGTGTAGACGTATAGACGTTTGTACGGGCGATTAGTTGTAGAGATATTTATAGAGATAATTGTATAGGCGTTTGTACGGGCGTTTATACAAGCAATAGTAGAACCCTCCTAGTATATTAGTGCTGCGTGTTAGTAGAGCTTTTAAGCTCTATATAGGGCTTTAAGCAGAGCCTTAAGTAAAGCTTTGGGTAGAGCTTTATGCGGAGCTTTATATAGAGCCTCTGTAGAGTATTATGCAGAGCCTCTATAGAGCATTATGTAGAGCATTGTGCAGAGTATTATATAAAGCATTATACAGAGCTTCGTGCAGAGCTTTGTATAGACCCTCCGTAGAGCATTGTGTAGAGTATTATATAGAGCATTGTGTAGAGCATTATATAGAGCATTGTGTAGAGCATTATGCAAAGCTTTATATAGAGCTTTGTATAGAGCCTCCGCTGTTATAGAGTAAGTATAAACGACAATAATATATAACAAGGTAGATATTATTAAGCTATATACATAAACTATAGGATAAAGTTAAGACGTTATATAAGGAAAGAAAGTAAGGAAACGGGAAGAAAGGGTATATATTATTAGTTTGGTTACTTAGTTAATACATATACAAAGTAGAGTAGGATTTAAGTAGCGGTTCTGGCAGAACTTGGTAGGATTTAGTAAACTTAGCAAAATATAGCAGAATGCGGCAGATTACCGTTAGATTGCCATAGATTGCCAGTATATTGCTATTAGATTACCGTCTCGCGGTCAGTCTCTTCTTACTGCGTCGGTAGAAATAGGTGGATATGTATAAGGTATTACGCAGGTGTCCTATAACAGTACCCCCCCTTTAAACTCAAGCTTCTATAAGATAGGGCTATAGCAGTTCTAGGTAGAGTTTGTAAAAGTCTTCTGCGGCTTATATAAGTCCTATAGAGTTAATGGGTTCCTATAAGGGCTTAGTAAAGTCTCTCTATTTTATAAGGTATATATATTTATGTTTCCATTTATTATACTTAATATTGTTAACTCTTTTAATAAGGTACTTGTCCTTACTATCTACTTTAACTAGTAGAGGAGGGTCTTAAATCTATTTAGGTAGGGCATCTAATATAGGGGTAGTAGGGTAGAGGACTAACATATAGAATATAGGGTGGATTTTAACTGTATTAGGGAGCTTTAGTTAGTAGGCATAAGGAAAGACAACCTTTTTAACCTTATAAGGGCCAGCGTTCTTCTAATTAAGTTTCTTAGTAGGTTATTTTATGTTTAGATTTCTTATGTTTAGCTAGATAAAGTCACCTATTTAGTAGGCCGGTGCTAGGGTTTAATTCTTATTAACTGCGGCTTTATAGACAGATTAGGCCCATATAATTTTATTAGTAAGGAACTCTTATAATTCTTCTATCTTTATAAATTTGTTTGCTTCTATAACTTATAAGGCGTAATAAACTAGGCGAGGAATATTACTAAAGGGTTTAAAACCTATTTATAGATACTAGATATAGTTAGCTAGAAATAGGGAGACCTTTATAGTTTCTAAGACGGAGTTATTTATACTAAACTTGGTAAATATAAGCTAGTCTATCTAGTTGTCCTATAAATACGACATATATATCCAAATATACTGTTCTATTATAGCATTTACATATTCTATTTAACTATCCGTTTTTAAGTAGTATGCTATAAATAATAGTGCTTTAATATAGAGTTGGGTAGTTAGTTCTTTCTAGAATATAGAGATAAACTGGCTACCTTTATTAGAGATAATTGTTTTAGAGAGTCTATAGAGTTTCTATATGTGGTTTAGAAACAGTTAGGCAATGGCAGGCGCTAATATATTAGGGTAGGAAATTAAATGTTTTATCTTGGATAGTTGGTCTATAACTACTATAATATTTATACAGCCTTTGCTTATAGGGAGCTTAATAATAAAGTTAATTAAGATATTCTTTTATCTTTGGTCTAGAATAGGCAATAGCTTTAGAAAGCCGTTATATATCTTATATAAAGCTTTGGCTCGTCGGTAGGTATAGCAGCTAGAGATATACCTTTATATTATATTATGCATATTTGGCTAGTAATATTCTTATTAGAGTAGTTTTAGGGGTTTTCCTTAGCCTGGGTAACCAGCTACTAGTAGGTTATATATATATTTAAGGAGCTTAAGCTTAAGTTTATTATAGTTAGATATAACTAGGCGGTTTTTATAGTACAAGCGGTCTCTATAAGCTTTATATTTACTTAGAGAAATCCTTTTAAAGCGTTTAATGCCACTTTGGATTAGTTTAAGCGTCTTTTAGATAAACTCGTTATTTAGGTATTTATTAACTATTATCTATTTAATTAATTGATTAGTTAATTTAAGGATGTGTATTATAACGTTTTTAATAGGAGGGTTAAATAGTTTGGGATAAAGTAGGGTTTAATTATAGTAGGTACACGCTTTTTCCTATACTAGTATATCTTATAAACATTTGGTTAGGGTATTAGGTTTTTAACCTTAAACGCCTAAGTGGTATATAATTAAGAATTAGAAATAAGATAGATATTCTAACTAGCGGACTTAATAATAACTTAGCTGTTTTATGGTTGTAAAGTACTATAGATTCTTATAGTTGCTAAGGACCTTAATTAGAAATCCAGCGCCTTCTAGTTTGGGTCACTATTGTTTAAAATATCTAATAATAGCCAATAATTCCTTATTATAGATCTTATAGTTATATTTAGCCAGACTTAGTTATTTTAAGAAGTATACTATAGGGTACAGTACTCCTTTCTTATTATACTAGGACAGAATGCCTCTAGTAATATAGGTAGATAAATTAGCTTCTATAACACTCTTTTGGTTTAGGTTAAAGTATTAGAGTATAGATGCAGTAGTAAATATAACTTTTAGGTAGGTAAAGGCTTTATTCTTTTAGGTTAAAGCTATAAAGGGTAAAACCAAGGCAGAGAAGTTATTAATAAACTGTTAGTAGAAGTTAGTAAATCTTATAAAAGCTCTTACATCCTTAACATTCTTAGGTTCTTACCAGTTTATAATTATTTTAATCTTCTTTAGGTCCATTTATATACTGTCTATAGAAATAATAAGTCTAAGGTATAGAACTTATATTTATCTATATCTAATTATAGGCTAGCTCTATATAGGGCTTCTAGAACAAGGTTAACGTATTTCTTATATTTAGCTAGGTTATTACTATATACTAGGATGTTATTAATATAAGCAGTATAGAAAACGTCTAGGTAAGGTTATAGGGCATTATTTATAAAGTGTTAGAATGAACTTAGGGCATTTATAAGGCTAAATGGCGTCACTAAGTATTTAAATAGTCCGTATTTAGTACGGAATATAGTAAGCTATTTATCCCCTTTTATAATACGGAGACGGTTAAATGCGTAGATAAGGTTAAGTTTGTATAGTAGCAAGCCTTACTTAATTAGTTTAATGTCTCTTAAATTAATGGGAGTAGGTACTAATTTTTAATAGTAATAGTGTTAAGAGCTCGGTAGTCTATATAAAAGCACAAACCGCCGCTAGGTTTCTTAATAAAGATTATAGGTATAGCTATAGGCGAAGAGCTTACTCTAATAAATCCTTTACTAAGGTATTTGTCTAAGTACTTCCATAGCACTTAGAGTTTGTTTTAGGACATTCTATATAGGGGTCTAAATCCTAGCTGTTTTCCTTCTTTAAGTAGAATCTTATAGTTATATAGTTAGTGCTTTACTAACTTATTAGCTTCCTTTTATAAAAACACTTCTAGATACTTATAGTGGTATACTAGTACTTTTATAGCAGGGTTAGTATACATTTTTAGTACTAGGGCTTTTTTAATATCGGCTATTATAATGGTAAAGATTATATATTTAGGTTTCCTAGCGAGTTATACTAATAGGGTAGCTCTAATTATATAGATGTCTAAGGTGTTAAGTAAGCTTGGATCGTCCTTAGTTTCTTATTTAGGTTTGGGTTTGGTATTAGGTATAAAGTTAGTATTAGATTTAGGTTTAGGTTCTTTAAGTATCCTTTTTATAATAGAATACTAGTTCTTTTAGTACTTTTATATATTAAGCTTAAGCTTCTACTTGGTTTAGGGAGCAGTAGTTAAAGTTAGTTTATATAGTCTAGTATAATTTTCAGGTTCTTAGTGGACGTTAGTGGAAATCTTATATTAGTAGAATTTGGTAGAATTCTTAGGTTGGTAGAATTAGGTGAACCTTTTAGGTATAGGGTAGACGTTAGTGGAAATTTTAGACTAGTGGGTTCTAGTGGATTTTTTAGATTTTAGTTTAGGGTCTGAGCAGCGAGTTATAAGACATTTCTATTTATAATAGGAGGCGGTAAATAAAAGCTTAAGGTTGTCCTAATTAATAGTTACCTTATATAGCTTTATCTAAGGTTATTTAAGGATTACTAGGTAACCTAGGGTAGTTATAAAGAGCTTAATTAATTCTTTATGGCTTAGGTATTAGAGTCTTAGGGCCGCTATATAAGTAATACGACCTAAGATAGTGCGTTTACTATTAAATCTAAATACGTTAATATGCCGGTTAAGGGGTATTAGGGTAAACCTATTGTTTTATAAAAAGATCTTATTAATAAATCCTATGCCACTAGCTCCTGTATTAATTAGGACTTAAGTATTAGCCTATTAACTTTTCTACTAAAGATAGCAGTTAATGGCTATACTATAATCCTAAGAGTTAGGATCTGTAATATCTAATATATTTAACAAACCCATATTTAGTAGAGTAAAAAAAACTGGAGCTCTTGCTGCACCTGGCCTAAAAAGACCAAAACCAACCAAAAGAACCCTAAAAAACACCTAGAGAATCCCCCTAAGATGCATGCATTGCAGGGGAGGCACACGTTAAACGACGGTGGTTTGTACTTGCGCGCGTCTACCAGAACCACGCCTAGCAATGGCCCTCTATAATAAGAACGGGTGAATACTATACCACAAAGCGGGAAGACCTCTATTAAGAAGGAATCTGACAAAATATAAAGCCTATTGGATATGTTTAGTATCTGCAGTTATAGGGGAGTAACCGTTAGCTATAACAAACTAATATAGCTAGCAGAATGGCTCTACTAGTCTAGTAAACCTTAGGCGCCCCTCTAGCAAACTCTTAATTAAATCCTCTAAAGGCTAAGCAAAATTAAAAATAAATAAAACCCCTCCTTACCGGCAAACCGTACCTAGGCCGCCGTAGCTATGCTTCTATAGTATAGGGAACCTACCCCCCTAAAGATAATAACTGGGTATATAATTATAATATAACTAAATACAGAAAAAGTAGAGGGGCTTAGGGGATAATTAGAAATAGAAGTCCTTATGGAGATTCGCAAAGAGGTTTATAACGCTGTTATAGTCTAACACCTTAGAAGCGGAGATATTAGAGTTACCCTAAGGGACTAATAGGTAAAGGAATAAGCTATAAGGGTAGGGGATAGGCTAGGAGAATGTATTGGTATAAAAGTACTCTATAAAGATTACCTAGTTAAAGTCCTAGCGGTCCCCCTAAGCCTTAGGGTAGAAAAGGGACGCCAGGCGGATAATATAGTAACTATATATAAAATAGTAAAATAAACGGAACGCCTTATATTAGGACTTAAGATTACCTAAATCTAATAGCTTTAATAGGGAAATGCAAACTAAGCATATAATGAGAATAATAAGAGGATATAAGGGTTGCTAGAGACTTGCTAGGGAGATACCAGTTAAATATATAGCTCCCTTATTGTTAGCACATATATACTAGGAATGTAAAAACTCCTTATTTAAAAAGGTATTATTATAAATGGCCTTATATATAATATAAGGCTCTATAACCATAAACTCCGCCTAGAATAATACTATTGCTGTGTATAATAGGGACACACCTAATCCATATACGCAGCATAGGTGTGCTATAGCCACTGGGTAGGCCCCTATGATATAAGATACTGCTTAAATTAAGACTAAATAAAATGCGTAAACTGCCACTGAAGCATATATAAGGCGTAGGAGAGAGAAGACTGTATTAAATATAGGAGATGGAAAATAAGGGCTTAATAGCTATGGGAATAACTACATGCTAAGTTATATAAATGGAAATAACAGGCGGTAAGTTAAGGGGATATAGGCGCCTTCCTAGCCTTCCCTACCTTTAATACTGGGGGGCTAGGCTAGCTATCCTAAGCCTTAGCGGGCTAGAAGCGACGCTGCGCAATATTACTAGACTAAATAGGGATATAAGGGTTACAGGGAACACAAGGAAGAGGACGCCCTATAGGGAGACCCTTATAGATAGTAATAGTAAGCTTAAAACTAGGATAATTAAGAATTAGACTTAACGTAGCAAATATAATATTTGCAGCCGACCTATAAAGGGCATATAGCTAACTAGTAAGAATAGGGGAAGAACCAGAGACAATAATAGATTTAGATATAGAAGCGCTAGTAGGAATATAAGATATGGGAATAGAAAGCTCTATATAAAATAAGTAGTAACTAGGGTGTAAATATAAGAGATAGAAGTTCCAAATATTTTAGAGAAAGTGGAAATAGAAGAAGCGAGGAATAAAGAAGAGATAAAGGACCCCTACTGGGGGTCCGTCACCTATCTATTATATAGTATAACTGCGGCAACACAAACCACCGTCTTGTAAGGCCCCTACTAGATAGTCTAGACCTAGAGAAACACTATATCCTTGCTATATAAGAGCCGTATTATAATACCTATATACAATTAATATACTGCCCCTAAGGATTCTAGCTCCTATATAAACCAAAAGCAGCTATATATGTGTGCTTTATAATCAGCAAGGCTATTAGCCCGTCCTTATAGTTATGGCAGGCAGTTAACCTAGGTATTGTAGTTATAACAATCCAGATATATAGGGGACTGGTATAAATTATTAATGTGTATAACCCTAGGGTTAAAGGGGTCCTATAAATAGAGAATATTATATTGGTAATAAGCTTACTAGAAACTAAAGGTATAGAGTTTATTCTATTAGGAGAT
>Ga0307507_10000572_pt1 | contig 78959 bp, 27 predicted proteins | sample 7_EM_MG_FD_207223 | JGI IMG/M metagenome (GOLD analysis project Ga0307507, IMG submission 207223) | Populus trichocarpa ectomycorrhiza microbial communities from riparian zone in the Pacific Northwest, United States - 7_EM | ecosystem: Host-associated > Plants > Roots > Unclassified | place...
TCCCTTTAATAGTTATCTAAATAGGTCCTGTTTTGAGATTAATAATGCCTCCTCTATAGGCTATCTAATCTCCTAAAATTGTTATAAGTGGATATAGGTGTTTCTTCTATCTATATAGTAACCCTATTCTTTCTACTACCTTTGGTAATATATGGTTCCTAGTTACTCTACTATCTACTAACACTTTAAACTGCTGATTTTGCCACTTAGCTCTTAAATTTAGGTATTAACCTTAAATTTCTTTAAGGGTTTAAGGCTCTAATACTAGTTCCCTCTAGTCCTATACGCCTCCCCTTTTCCTAACTATTAGCTGCTAGATCCTACTTATACTTAGTCTAACTTAGGCTAATACTTAGTTTATTTCTTTTCCTCTATATACTATAGATAAGTGTTCTCTAGGTACTCCCACCACTATTATCTGTCTAGGTATTCTTCCGTAAGAAATCTTCCTAGTTAAAGTATTAAGTCTTCTTAACCTTGTACTTCTACTGGGTGCTAACTATATATATACTTGGTATTTCTAAACCGCTTTTCTTCTGGTGCCTAATATATCCTTACTAGGTACTTCTGGTTCTTATCTTTTGGTGCTTTATATATATTATATATATTATCTATATAAACTATCCATAATAGTGTATAATGCGCTGCATATTTTAGGTTAACTCTTAGTTTATCTTTGTCCTTAAGTTTAAACCTATACCTAGTTAACCTAACTACTGGTATTTCTGCTGTAGGTATTAAGATTTGTTACTTACTTCTCTAGTCCCTAGATTCTTCTTTTAGGTTCCTTAATATTATAATTAATACTCCTTTAATATAACTTATACGTTTTTCCGTAATAGGTTGGTCTTGGACAACTTTTTTGTTTAGCTATATATAAAAATCTACCTATTTATTATTATGTCGTTGCCTATACTACTTTCCGTACAACTGGTTTAGTATATATGGTTTATCTATTAGAAAGTACCTTATTATTACTATATTATAATATCCTTTAGTATATCTTTCTTTAAACCTAGTTAGAATATCTAGATTCTTTTCTTATTCTAGTTTATCTAACCACTTTGCCCTAGGTGTCCCTGTACTTGGCCTATTAGTAACTCTTTATATAGGTGCTCTATCCCTTATATAACCTGGTATAGCTAACCTCTTGTCTAGCTTTTGCTTTTACTATACAATAATTCTTATTCTAAACTTATCCATAGTTTTTTATTTTCTGCGTCTTATAGCTAGATCTTTATAGTTGTCTTGCTTTTTAATCCTAGTATTAACTATTTAATCTTTAGGCTGAATACTACATTTACCTAGAATTACTAATATTCTTACTTGTTCTCTAAACTTGTAGTTCTTAAACTTGCGTCCTATACTTATTTGTTTGTTACTAAACTAAGTTGCTACCCTTTTCTATCGGTTTTCGTCTGTTATGGGTCCTTAGGTATATCTTATCTTACTTTAAGAATCTTAAGCTTCTCTTATCTCTTTTTAAGAATCTTAAGCCTGTGGCCTTTTGCCTTTATTAAGTAATAAGCTAGCACTAGCAGTTGTCTACTTACTTAGTTTCTTCTAAACATTACTCCTATTATCTTATAAAGCGATAGAAGTTATATCTAATAGTGTCGCAATACCTATTACTAAACCTTATTCTATAATGGTCTTAGTCTCTACTTCTATTTTAACTTCTTTAAGGTTTATATGCTTCTAGTAAGCTGCCTTTATTACCTTATTATTAGTAAATGCTTCGCCTTTGTTAAATTTATTGTCTTTAATATCTAATCTATAAGCTGGTTTATTAGTTCCTTTAAACTTAGATAACAATAGCTCCTATAGCTAATAGCTTGCGCTATACTTAGTGTCCTTATGAATTTGGTATACATTATTGTAATAATATACAAAACTGTTAATTAAACACTCTTTTATTCCTTATAGTGCACTATTATCCCTCTGTATATACGTGCTGTCTACTAGCCTAGTTTTTTTTACTATATAGTTACTCTAACCACCTCTATAGTCTCTGGCGAAATAACTTTGTTTTCCGCAATTTATATAAGCCCTATCTTTAAACCATTTTTCTTGCTATAGAGTCTACCTAAACGTCTTCTACTATTAAGATCCCTGGTTTAGCCTCTGCTTTTAAGTCCTTTAATTACTTAATCCTTAACCTCTGGGTTTCTATAGTTTCTTTTCCCACCTTTAGGTTTCTTTAGTACTGCTTAGGTCTATTAGCTCTGCGCCATTCTATAGTTTTTAACTCTATGTTTGTCATTACGTACTCTACGCCTTATATAACTATGGAACTCTATCTTGCCCTCTCTTAGCTTATTCCCTTTAATAGATTCTATTATTAATTTTTATTAACTAATCTATTAACTTTCTTAGAGTATCTGTATCTTCTATTAGGATAATTGCGTTTTAGACTTTAGCCTTAAGTCCCTATTTATACTGTGCTATAAGCGCCCTATTATTCCACTTAACCTATATGGCTAGTGTTTAAAACTGTGTTGTATACTTAATTGCTAAAGTACGTTATACTAAGTTCTAAAGCTTTTGTTTTGCTGTAGTTATAGCTTCTAGGTCTCTAAATATCTATATTAGTTATTCCGCGAACCTATTCTAACTAGTAAATATATACCATATATCTTAGTTAGTAGTTGTTATACTATTAGCCTATATTTCCATAAGATATAGCTTAAACCACTTAAGTGCCCTCCCCGTTAGGAATAATCCTGCATAGGCTACTTAATCTAATAATGTTGCTAACTTCGCTCCTTCCTATACTACCTTAAAGTGTATTTACGTAAGAAATCCTTTAAGCTTTAACTTCTCCCCTAAGAATTGTTTAATTAAAGGTAACTTAATCTTCACTACTCTAATTCTATTAATGCGTTCTTTAAGTATCCTATTATTATTTTATAAGTGATTAACTATTTCCTGTAACTAACCTTGCGTAACCACTTAAGAATCCCTATTGTCTATACTAGTATCTCCTGGTCCTAAGGTTATAGCTGCCGTTAACACTATTACAACTAGTACTGCTCTTAGTGGTATATTATTCGATTTTATTCAATACTATAACCTTGGTAGTGAATGTGTAACGGAACCTTGTAGTAGGAACTACGGTGGGTTCTATTATTAGGCTAGGTATATAGGTAAGAATAAAACAATAACATAATAATAACTGGTGGAGTAGTTGCCTAATAGATTAACTCTAATTGTATTCTAAGATTTACTATAAGGAGAGAACTATTTACAGTAGGGACTAAGGTCCTTTAAATATACAACTATATACCTAAGAAATCCTCTCTTGTACGTAAGGTATGTGTTATCTATGTTAAATATAATATCCCTCTTATTTAACGCAGTTAACGCGTTTAATACTATATGACCTTGGTTACTATTCCTTGTTATATAGTTCCACTAGATCTATCCTAGACTATACCTATATTAACTAACTAGCTTCCTACGACTCCTCTCCAAGTAGTTGTAACATTGTACTTAAAGCGTCCGTAACAGTAGGAACTACAGTAGGTTCTATTATTAGGCTGGGTATATAGGTAAGAATAAAACAACAATATAATAATAACTGATGGAGTGGTTACCTAATAGATTAACTCCAATTGTATTCTAAGATTTACTATAAGGAGAGAAATATCTATAGTAGGGACTGAGGTCCTTTAAATACACAACTATACTCCTAAGAAATCCTCTCTTATACGTAAGGTACGTGTTGTCTATATTAAACATAACGTCCCTTTTATTTAACATAGTTAATATATTTAATACTATGTAACCTTGGTTACTATTCCTTGTTATATAGTTCCACTAGATCCATCCTAGACCGTGCCTATATTAACTAACTAGCTTCCACCAACTCTTCCCCAAGTAGTTATAATATTGTACTTAAAGCGTCCGTAATACTATCTCCCTCCTTTTTATCTTCGTCCTTAAAGATTCCTAATATCTCCAAGTCGTCTACTAGAGGTGTAATGTCCGTTTAATTAGTCTGGTTAATATCCTTACTTATTATACCTAAAGCTTCTTCTTCTCTTTCCTAGGTTAAGCGTCGCCTTTATATAGTTTCCTCTATACTATTACTAGGCGAGGTAATAGCAATTCCTTACTCTTATTACGCTAAAGAGGGATTAGTGTGCGTTGCGCTAGTAAGTCCTTTATCCTAACAACCCTCCTCTTACTCTAAGTGTACTAAAGTAAATGTTTAATTATCCTGCAATATTCGCTCTATTTCTAACACTAAATATACGCGTCCTATGACTTTTAACAGTCTTTAAGTTCCCTAAGTAATTTATTATAGGGTCTTATATTTAATCTACCACTATAAAGCTTAATAGTAAGCTGGCCTCTATACTACTTAAGGTTTAATGTGCCTTAGAAGAGTCTACACGCGTCCTTAAAGCTTAATATTTAGCTTATGCTTGTCTTTAACGTCTTAAATATGTTTATAAGAAGGTCCGTTCTAAGGAGTAGAAGCTTGTTTAATAGGGTTTATTTAAGCTAGGTAATAAAAGAACTGGCTCTTCTTCTATAAGGGAAATAACTTTAAGTAGCTCGGCAATTACTCCTCTTAGGTCCCCCTTAGGTAACTTATTCTTTAGCAATCCTTCTTTATTAATATTACCTAACCTACTTTCTTCTAATACTTCTATACCTTTCCTATAGCGTTCCTTAAGTTGCTTAGTGGTTCCTAGGTAGTCTTACTATAGCCTATCTACTTTATTTTATACTACGTTTTGTTATCTACGTCCTTATAACTGATAATCTTTAAAACTTACTATTTGTCTTCCTCTTGTCCTCTATATATATCTGCCTTATAGACTAGTGGCTTAACATTCCCATATACTAGCTCTAGCATTACAATATATTATATAGGGTAGATTTTTATTTTAGCTAGTAGGTTTAATTTATACGTAACTAATAAAATTCTTTACTTAATTTTAAAAGGTCCTAGTCTAATATAGTTTAACTTCTTGCTTAGTTATTAACTCTTAAAATTTTTATATAGTAGCTATACTTTATCTCCTTCCTTAAGATCTGGTCCCTTAGATCTTCTAGTATTATAGTACCTTTTTATTCATTCTTGTACTAGTTTAGCTGTTTCTATAAGGTCTATATAAAGATTCACTAATATCTCTATTCTTTGTTTAGCTGTGCTACTCATCTTTTTTGCTTAATATGGCGATAACGATATTCTTAGCTCGTATTTATAATTCGCTTTAAATGGTAATGTCCCTATTTCTTCTTATGGTGTTATATTGTATGCAAACTATATAACTAGTAATAACAATACCTAATTATTCTATACGTAATTGATATAATGCCTTAGATACTGCTCTAGTGTCTAATTTAGTCTTTCCGTTTATCTGTCTGTCTGCGGATAATACGCTATAGATGTTACTATATAAACTCCTTATTCTGCCAGAAACACTTCCTAAAATGCTGCTATAAATCTTGGATCTCTATCTAATATAATCTTATCTGGTGCTCCGTATCTTATAAATACTTCCCTTATATAGATTCTAGCGACATCTTCTACTAATATCTCTTTAGTGCATGCTATAAAGTATCCCTACTTTATTAGCTTATCCACTATTACTAAAATTACGTTATAATCTTATCCTATAATAGGATCTCTTAACTTTGGTAACTTAATAATAAAGTCCTATAATATAACTTCCTATGGTCTTCTTGGTATTTCAACAGGTTATAGCCCTCTATACAGCTTATACCTTATTGGTTTGTTTCTTTAGCAATCTAGATATTTCTTTATAACTTATTTTACTAGTCCCCAAATTCCTTAAATAATATACTCCTCTTAAAGCTTTAACACTAAGCCTATAGCTCTATTATGTCCTTATATTATTCCCTTATAAAATTCCTTAACAAATTCTTCTGTAATAGACTTAGGTATATATATTGCTTCTCTGTTTTTATATTATTCTAAGTCTAGATCTTCTTTCTACGCTTCTTAGATCTTCTATATCTAATTACTTTTTAGTAATTTATGGATCTGACTTTCTTTAGTTGCTATAATCTTTAGATAATTATACCTAATTAATCTATCTTAATCCTTTTATAATAAAGCTCCCGATAGCTTTTTATTACTTTATAATTTAGTCTTTCTGCTTAGAGCGTCTGCTCGTGCGTTATCTATACCCTTAGTATACTAAATTTTAAAATAGTATTCTATAAGCATTTCCGCCTATTTAACCTGTCTTTAGTTAAGTTCCTTTATTATTAGGAATCCTATAAGGTTCTTATAGTCCGTCTTAACTATAAATAGTTTCTCTATGCCTTATAAGAATGCTCTCTATTCCTTAAGTACTGTAACTATACCTAACAACTCCTTATTATAAATGTTATAGTTTAACTCTAGTGGTGTTATCTTCCGACTATAGTATGCCACTGGGTGCTATCCATCTTAATATTTCTATAGGAAGTATGCCCCTAGTATAAAGTCTAATGTATCTATTTCTACAACCGTTTCTAGACCTAGTTAATAGATCTTAAGAACTAGCTTTTAGGTAAATAACTTTTTAACTTTCTTAAATAGTTCTTATTACTTCTTCCCCTATATCTATAGTTCTTGTTTCTTTATTAACCGCGTAAGTAGCTTAACATCCTATAACTATTACGCTATGAACCTTTTATAGTAATTACAAAACCCTAGGAATAATCTTAACTATATAACGTTCTCTGGTTCTTACCAATTTACTATAGCCTTAATCTTTTTTAGATCTATGCTAAGTTAGCCTAGTTTAATAATAAATCCAACGAAATTGGTCTTTTGGGTAAAGAACTTATATTTCTTAATTGCTACTAGTATCTGTTCTTCTTATAGTCTTTTTAAAACCCATTTAATATGTTCTCCGTATTCTTCCTCACTCTCTAAGTAGATAATAATATTATTAAGGTATACTATAACAAATTCATCTAGGTGTTCTCCTAATATACTATTAATTCACTTTTAGAACATTACTAGTGCGTTTATAAGTCCGAATTGTATAACTAATGGTTTATATAGTCCTTTCTTTGACCTAAAGGCTGCCTTTTATTTATCGCCTTTCTTAATTCTAATCTAATAGTACGCCTATCTCAGATCTATCTTTATAAAGATCTTTGCGTTACTAATCCTATCTTAGATTTTACTAATTAAGGGTAAAGAATACCTATCCTTTCTAGTAATACTGTTTAACTATCTATAGTCTATATACATCCTAAGTTTTCCGTTTTTCTTTAGGATAAATAGTACTAGATATCCTATTAATAACTATAATAGTCTAATATATCCCTTATATAAGTTCTTCTAGATAAACTCCTTAAGCGCTACTAACTCTGTTTTAATAAGCTTATAGATTAAAAAGAACTTTAGATTTATTCCCTCTTCTAATTTTATTTTATAGTCTTAAGCTATATACTTTAACAGCTTTTTACTTTCTAATAACCATAACTTTTTACTATACTTATGGTATCTCTTTGGTACATAACTTAAGCCTTACTTAGTCTCTTTATATATTACTCCGACTTGGTACTATACTAACTTAGTTTACTGTCGCATTTTACGCTGTTAAGTATTCTTAATATTAACCTAACCTATAACCCAATTAATCTTTAGATTGTACTCCTGTAATTAAGGTATTTCTAGTATCGCCTTATCCTATCCTAATGGTAGGATATTAAAAGACATTCTAACTGGTCTCCCTTTAATAGTTAACTAAATAGGTCCTATTTGTTATGGACGCTTTAAGTATAATGTTACAACTACTTAGAAAGGAGTTGGCGGAAGCTAGTTAGTTAATATAAGCACAATCTAGGATAGATCTAGTGGAACTATGTGACGAGGAATGGTAACTGAGGTTATATAGTGTTGAACGTGTTGACTGCGTTAAATGGAAGGGACGTTATATTTAATACAGATAACACGCACCTTACGTATAAGAGAGGATTTCTTAGGAGTACGGTTGTGTATTTAAAGGACCTTAGTCCCTACCATAGATAGTTCTCTCCTTATAGTAAATCTTAGAATATAATTAGAGTTAATCTATTAGGCAACCACTCCACCAGTTATTATTATGTTGTTGTTTTTATCGTACCTATATACCCAGCCTATTAACAGAACCCACTATAGTTCCTACTATAAGGTTCTGTTACACATTCACTACTAAGGTTACGGTATTGGAACAAAATTGAATAATATACCACTAAGAGCAGCACTAGTTATAACGGCGTTAACAGGAGCTATAACCTTAGGGCTAGGTGATACCAGTATAAATAATAGGGATTCTTAAGTGGTTACGCGAGGTCAGTTATAGGAAATGGTTAATTACTTATAAGACAATAATAGGATACTTAAAGAACGCATTAATGGAATTAGAGCAGCAAAGATTAAGTTACCTTTAATTAAATGATTCTCTAGAGAGAAGTTAAAGCTCAAAGGATTTCTTACGTAGATGCACTTTAAGGTAGTATAAAAAGGAGCGAAGTTAGCAATATTGTTGGATTAAGTAGCCTATGTAGGATTGTTCCTAACGGGGAGGGCACTTAAATAGTTTAAGCCGTATCTTATAGAAATATAGGCTAATGGCATAACAACTACTAACCAAGATGTATGGTATATATTTGCCAGTTAGAATGGGTTTGCAGAGCAACTAATATAGATATTTAGAGACCCGGAAGCTATAACCACAGTGGAACAAAAGCTTCAGAACTTAGTATAACGCACTTTAGCTATTAAGTATATAACACAGTTTTAAACACTAGCTATATAGGTTAAGTGGAACAACAAGGCGCTTATAGCACAGTATAAACAGGGACTTAAGGCTAAAGTCCAGGACGTAATTATCCTAATAGAAGATGCGGATACTCTAAGAGAGTTAATAAATTAGTTAATAAAGATTAATAATAAAATCTATTAAAGGGAACAAGCTAAGAGAGGGCAAGATAGAGTTCCATAGTTGTATAAGGCGTAAAGTACGTAACAACAGATATAGAGTTAAAAACTATAGAATAGCGCAGAGCCAATAGACTTAAGTGGTATTAAAGAAACCTAAAGATAAAAAAAGAAACTATAGAAACCTAGAGGTTAAGGATTAAGTAATTAAAGGACTAAGGAGTAGAGGCCAAATTAGGGATCTTAGCAGCAGAAGATATTTAGGTAGACTCTATAGCAAGAAAAATGGTTTAAAGATAGAGCTTATATAAATTGCGGAAAACAGGGTTATTTTACCAGAGACTATAGAGGTGGTTAGAGTAATTACGCGGTAAAAGGAACCAGACTAGCAGATGGCGCGTACGTATAGAGGGACGACGGTGCACTGTAAGAAACAAAAGAGTGTTTAATTAATAGTTTTGCGTATTGTTATAACAATGTATACTAAATTTATAAAGATACTAAGTACGGCGCAAGCTATTAGCTATAAGAGCCAGAGTTAAAAGGACTTTAAAAAACCAGAGAGTTAAATAAAGAACAAGATTAACTTTACAAGCTAGATTAAAATGTTACAGCAATATATAGACGAAGATTAGTAGTAATAACAATAGAGTTAGAGTACTTATTAATTAACAGCGATAAGGACGAAAAGGAGGCTAACTGGGAGCACTTAAACCTTAATAACGCAACAAAAGCAGAGACTAAGACCATTACTAAACAAGGTTTAGTAACGGGTATAGTAACACCATTAGATACAATTTCCATTGCTTTATAAGACAATAGGAGCAACGTTTAGAAGAAACTAAGTAAGTAAATAACTGCTAGTGCTAGCTTATTACTTAGTAAAGGCAAAAGGCCACAGGCTTAAGATTCTTAAGAAAAGATAAGAAAAGCTTAAGATTCTTAAAGTGAGATAAAACACACCTAAGAACCTATAACAGACAAAAACCAATAGGAAAGGGTAGTAACTTAGTTTAATAATAAACAAACAAGTATAGGACGTAAGTTTAAGAACTACAAGTTTAGGAAACAAATAAGAATGTTAGTAATTTTAGGTAAACATAGTGTTTAGCCTAAAGATTAAAAAGTTAATACTAGGATTAAAAAGTAAGACAACTACAAGGATCTAGCTGCAAGACGCAGAAAATAAAAAACTATAGATAAGTTTAAGACAAGAATTATTATATAGCAAGAGTAAAAGCTAGATAAGAGATTAGCTATACTAGGTTATATAAAAAACAGAGCACCCGTATAAAGAATTATTAATAGGCTAAGTGTAGGGATACCTAGGGTAAAGTAGTTAGATAAACTAAAACAAGAAGAGGATCTAGATATTTTAACTAGGTTTAAAGAAAGATATACTAAAGGATATTATAATATAGTAATAATAAGGTATTTTCTAACAGATAGACCATATATACTAAACCAGTTATATAAAAAGTAGTATAGGTAACGACATAATAACAAATAGGAAGACTTTTATATATAGCTAGATAAAAAAGTTGTCTAAGACTAACCTATTACGGAAAAACGTATAAGTTATATTAAAGGAGTATTAATTATAATATTAAGGAACCTAGAAGAGGGATCTAGGGACTAGAGAAGTAAGCGGCAAGTCTTAGTACCTACAGCAGAGATACTAGTGGTTAGGTTAACTAGGTATAGATTTAAACTTAAAGATAAAGATAAACTAAAAGTTAACCTAAAACATGCAGCGTATTATATACTATTATGGATAGCTTATATGGATGATATATATAATATATATAGAGCACCTAAAGATAAGAACCGGAAGTACCTAGTAAGGATATATTAGGCACTAGAGGAAAAGCGGTTTAGGAACGCTAAGTATATATATAGTTAGCATCTAGTAGAAGTATAAGGTTAAGGAGACTTAATACTTTAACCAGGAAGATTCCTTATAGAAGAATGCCTAGATGGATAATAGTGGTAGGAGTGCCTAGAGAATACTTATCTATAGCACATAAAGGAAAAGAAACGAACTAAGTATTAGCTAAAGTTGGACTAAGTATAGGCAGGATCAAGCAGCTAATAGTTAGGAAAAGGAGAGGTGTATAAAACTAAAGGGAACTAGTATTAGAGCCTTAGACCTTTAAAGAAATTTAAAAATAATACCTAAATTTAAAAGCTAAGTGGCAAGATTAGCAGTTTAAAGCATTAGTAGATAGTAGAGCAATAAGGAACCACATATTACTAAAGGTAGTGGAAAAAATAGGGTTACTATATAGATAGAAGGAACACCTATATCCACTTATAACAATTTTAGGAGATTAGATAGCCTATAGAGGAGGTATTATTAATCTTAAAATAGGACCTATTTAGATAACTATTAAAGGGAGACCAGTTAGAATGTCTTTTAATATCCTACTATTGGGATAAAACAAGGCGATACTAGAAATGCCTTAGTTATAGGAGTACAATCTAAAGATTAATTGGGTTATAGGTTAAGTTAATATTAAGGATATATAACGGCGCAAAGTGCGATAGTAAACTAAGTTGGTATAGTACTAAGTTAGAGCGATATATAAAGAGACTAAGTAAGGCTTAAGTTATATACTAAAGAGATACCATAAGTATGGTAAAAAGTTATGGTCACTAGAAAGTGAATAGCTGTTAGAGCATATAGCTTAGAACTACAAGATAGAATTAAAAAAGGGAATAAGTCTAAAGTTCTTTCTAATCTATAAGCTTACTGAAACCGAGTTAGTGGCGCTTAAGGAGTTTATCCAGGAGAACTTATAAAAGGGATATATTAGACTGTTATAGTTATTAGCAGGATATCCAGTGTTATTCATCCTAAAGAAAAATGGAAAACTTAAGATATATATAGACTATAGATAGTTAAACAATATTACTAGGAAGGATAAGTATCCTTTACCCTTAATTAGCAAAATCTAAGATAGGATAGGCAACATAAAGATCTTTACAAAGATAGATCTAAGATGGGTATACTACCAGATCAGAATCAAGGAAGGCAATAAATAGAAGGCAGCCTTTAGGTCAAAGAAAGGACTATATAAGCTATTAGTTATACAATTCGGGCTTATAAACGTACTAGTAACGTTCTAGAAGCGAATTAATAGTGTATTAGGAGAACACCTAGATAAATTTGTTATGGTATACCTCAATAACATTATTATCTACTTAGAAAGTGAGGAAGAACATAGAGAACACGTTAAATAGGTCTTAAAGAGACTATAAGAAGAAAAGATGCCAGTAGTAATTAAGAAATGCAAGTTCTTTACTAAAAAAACCAATTTTATTAGATTTATTATTAAACTAGGCCAACTTAGTATAGATCTAAAAAAGATCAAGGTTATAGTAAATTAGCAAGAACCAGAGAATGTAATATAGTTGAAATTATTCCTAGGGTTTTGCAATTACTGTAGAAGGTTTATAGCGTAGTGGTTATAGAACATTAAGCCGTTTACGCGGTTAACAAAGAAAGAAGAACTATGGATATAGGGAAAGGAATAATAAGAACTATTTAAGAAAGTTAAAGAGTTGTTTACCTAGGAGCTAGTTCTTAAGATCTATTAACCAGGTCTAGAGACGGTTATAGAAACGGATACATTAGACTTTATACTAGGGGCGTGCTTCTTATAGAAATATTAAAATGGATAGCACCTAGTGGCATACTATAGTTAGAAGATGACACTACTAGAACTAAACTATAACATCTACAACAAGGAGTTATTAGGTATAGTTATAGTACTTAAAAAATAGAGAGCATTCTTACAAGGTATAGAGAAACTATTTATAGTTAAAACGGACTATAAAAACCTTATAGGATTCCTAATAACAAAGGAACTCAACTAAAGATAGGTTAGGTAGGTGGAAATGCTTATAGAATACTATTTCAAAATTCAGTATACTAAGGGTATAGATAATGCACGAGCAGATACTCTAAGTAGAAGGGCTAAACTATAAAGTAGTAAAAAGCTGTTGGGAGCTTTGTTGCGAAGGGATTAAAACAGATTAATTAGGTATAATTATCCAAAGATTATAGTAATTAAGGAAAGTTAGATCCATAAATTACTAGAGAGTAAATAGACATAGAAGATCTAAAAAATATAGGTAGAGAATCTAGACTTAGAGTAGTATAAAAACAGAGAAGTAATATATGTACCTAAGTCTATTATAGAAGAGTTTGTTAAGGAATTCCATAAGGGAATAATATAAGAACACAACAGAGCTATAGGCTTAGTGTTAAGACTTTAAAAGGAGTATATTATTTAAGGAATCTGGGGACTAGTAAGATAAGTTATAAAGAAATATCTAAATTGCTAAAGGAATAAACTGATAAGGTATAAGCCGTATAGAGGGCTATAACCTATTAAGATACTAGGAAGACTATAGGAAGTTATATTATAGGACTTTATTGTTAAGTTACTAAAGTTAAAAAATCCTATTATAGGACAAGATTATAACGCGATTTTAGTAATAGTGGATAAGCTAATAAAGTGGGGATACTTTATAGCATGCACTAAAGAGATATTAGCAGAAGATGTCGCTAGAATCTATATAAAGGAAGTATTTATAAGATATAGAGCACCAGATAAAATTATATTGGATAGAGATTTAAGATTTATAGTAGTATTTTAGAAAGTATTTCTAGCAGAATAAGGGGTTCGCGTAGTAATATCTACAGCGTATTACCCGCAGACAGACGGATAAATGGAAAGACTAAACTAGACACTAGAGTAGTATTTAAGGCATTATATTAACCACGCATAGAACAATTAGGTATTGTTGTTACCAGTTATATAGTTTATATATAATACAACACTATAAGAAGGAATAGGGATATTACCATTTAAGGCGAATTACGGATATAAGCTAAGAATATCATTATTACCATAATAAGTAAAAAAGACAAGTAGCACAGCTAAACAAAGAATGGAGATGTTAATAAATCTTTATATAGACCTTAAAGAAATAGCTAAACTAGTATAAGAACAAATGAAAAGGTACTATAATGCTAAGAGATCTAAGGGACTAGATCTTAAGAAGGGGGATAAAGTATAGCTACTATACAAAAATTTTAAGAGTTAATAACTAAGTAAGAAGTTGGACCACGTTAAACTAGGACCTTTTAAAGTTAAGTAAAGAATTTTATTAGTTACGTATAAGTTAAACCTACTAGCTAAAATGAAAATCTACCCTATATAGTATATCGCAATGCTAGAGCCAGTATACGGGAATATTAAGCCACTAGTCTATAAAGCAGACACGTATAGAGGATAGGAAGAAGACAAGTAGCAAGTTTTAAAAGTTATTAGTTATAAGGACGTAGACAACAAAATATAGTATAAAGTAAAGTAGATAGGCTATAGTAAGACTACCTAGAAACTACTAAGTAACCTAAAAAACGCTATAGAAAAGGTACGGGAGTATTAGAAGAAAGTAGGTTAGGCAGTATTAATAAAGAAGGATTGCCAAAAAATAAGTCACCTAAAGGGGACCTAAGAGAAGCAATTGCCGAGCTACTCAGAGTTATTTCCCTTATAGGAGGAGAGTTAATCCTTTTATTATCTAGTTTAGATAAACCCTATTAAACAAGTTTCTACTCCTTAGAATAAACCTTCTTACAAATATATTTAAGGCGTTAAAGACGAGTATAAGCTAAGCATTAAGCTTTAAGAACGCGTACGGACTCTTCTAAGGCACGTTAAACCTTAAGTAGTGTAGAGGCCAGTTTACCGTTAAGTTTTATAGTGGTAGATTAAACACAAGACCCTATAATAAGTTACTTAGGGAACTTAAAGACTGTTAAGAGTTATAGAACGCGTATACTTAGCGTTAAAGACAGAGCAAATATTGCAAGATAATTAAATATTTGCTTTAGTACACTCAGAGCAAGAGGAGGGTTATTAAGATATAGGGCTTGCCAGCGTAATACAAACCAATCCCTCTTTAGCGCAACGGGAGTAAGGAATCGCCATCACTTTACCTAGCGACAGTATAGAGGAAACTATACGAAGGCGACACTTAACCTAGGAAAGAGAAGAAGAAGCTTTAGGTATAATAAGTATAAATATTAACCAGACTAATTAAACGGACATTACACCTCTAGTGGACGACTTAGAGATGTTAGGAATCTTTAAGGACGAAGATAGAAAGGAGGGAGATAGTATTACGGACGCTTTAAGTACAATATTATAACTACTTAGAGAGGAGTTAGCGGAAGCTAGTTAGTTAATATAAGTACAATCTAAGATAGATCCAGTGGAACTATATAATAAGGAATGGTAACTAAGGTTATATGGTGTTAAACGTGTTAACTACGTTAAATAGAAGGGACGTTATATTTAATATAGACAACACGCACCTTATATATAAAAGAGGATTTCTTAGAAATATAGTTGTGTATTTAAAGGACCTTAGTCCCTACTATAGATAGTTCTCTCCTTATAGTAAATCTTAGAATATAATTGGAGTTAATCTGTTAGGCAACTACTCCACTAGTTATTATTATGTTGTCGTTTTTGTCATACCTATATACCTAGCCTATTGACAGAACCTACTGTAGTTCCTGCTACAAGGTTCTGTTATACTATTTTAAGATTAATAATGCCTCCTCTATAGGCTATCTAATCTCCTAAAATTGTTATAAGTAGATATAGGTATTTCTTCTATCTATATAGTAACCCTATCCTTTCTACTGCCTTTGGTAATATGTGGTTTCTAGTTACTCTATTATCTACTAATATCTTAAACTGCTAATCTTGCTATTTAGCTCTTAAATTTAGGTATTAACCTTAAATTCCTTTAAGGGTTTAAGGCTCTAATACTAGTTCCCTTTGGTTCTATACACCTTCCCTTTTCCTAACTATTAGCTACTAGATCCTGCCTATACTTAGTCTAACTTTAGCCAATACTTAGTTTATTTCTTTTCCTCTATATACTATAGATAAGTGTTCTCTAGGCACTTCTACTACTATTATCTATCTAGGCATTTTTCCGTAAGGAATCTTCCTGGTTAAAGTATTAAGTCTCCTTAACCTTATACTTCTACTGGGTGCCAATTATGTATATACTTAGTATTCCTAAACCGCTTTTCCTCTAGTGCCTAATATATCCTTACTAGGTACTTCCGGTTCTTATCTTTTAGTACTCTATGCATATTGCACATATTATCCACATAAGCTATCTATAATAGTATATAATGCGCTGTATGTTTTGGGTTAACTCTTAGTTTATCTTTATTTTTAAGTTTAAACCTATACCTAGTTAACCTAACCACTAGTATCTCTGCTGCTAGTACTAAGACTTATTACTTACTTCTTTAGTCCCTAGATCCTTCTTCTAGGTTCCTTAACATTATAATTAATACTCCTTTAATGTGACTTATATGTTTTTCCGTAATGGGTTGGTTTTAGACAACTTTTTTATCTAGCTATATATAAAAGTCTTTCTATTTGTTATTATGTTATTGCCTATACCACTTTCCATATAACTGGTTTAGTATATATGGTCTATCTATTAGAAAGTACCTTATTATCGCTGCATTATAATATCCTTTAGTATATCTTTCTTTAAACCTAGTTAGAATATCTAGATCCTTTTCTTGTTCTAGTTTATCTAACCATTTTACCCTAGGTATCCCTACACTTGGCCTATTAGTAACTCTTTATATAGGTGCTTTATCCCTTATATAACCTAGTATAGCTAACCTCTTATCTAGCTTTTGCTTTTGCTATGTAATAATTCTTGTCCTAAACTTATCTATAGTTTCTTATTTTCTGCGTTTTGTAGCTAGATCTTTATAGTTATCTTACTTTTTAATCCTAGTATTAACTGTTTAATCTTTAGGCTGAATACTATATTTACCTAGGATTGCTGATGTTTTTATTTGTTCTCTAAACTTATAGTTCTTAAACTTGCGTCCTATACTTATTTATTTATTACTAAACTAAATTACTGCCCTTTCCTATTGGTTTTCGTCCGTTATGGGTCCTTAGGTATATCTTATCTTATCTTAAGAATCTTAAGCCTATAGCCTTTTGCCTTTATTAAGTAATAAGCTAGCACTAGTAGTTATCTGCTTACTTAGTTTCTTCTAAATATTACTCCTATTGTCTTATAAAGCAATAGAAATTGTATCTAATGGTGTTATAATACCTATTACTAAACCTTGTTCTGTAATGGTCTTAGTCTCTGCTTCTATTTTAACTTCTCTAAGGTCTATATACTCCTAGTAAGCTGCCTTTATTACCTTATTATTGGTAAATGCTTCGCCTTTATTAAATTTATTGTCTTTAATGTCTAATCTACAAGCTGGTTTATTAGTTTCTTTAAACTTAGATAATAATAGCTCCTGCGGCCAATAGCTTATACCATACTTAGCGTCCTTATAAATTTGGCATGTGTTATTATAATAATACGCAAAACTGTTAATTAAATACTCTTTTATTCCTTGCAGTACACCGTCGTCCCTCTATATGTATATGCCGTCTGCTAGCCTAGTTCCCTTTACCGCGTGGTTACTCTAACCACCTTTATAGTCTCTAGCGAAATAACCTTGTTTTCCATAATTTATATAAGCCCTATCTTTAAACCATCTTTCTTGCTATAGAGTCCGCCTAAACGTCTTTTGCTACTAAGATCCCTGATTTAGCCTCTACTTCTAGGTCCTTTAATTACTTAATCCTTAACCTTTAGATTTCTATGGTTTCTTTTCCCACTTTTAAGTTTCTTTAGTACCGCTTAGGTCTATTAGCTCTACACCATTCCATAGTTTTTAACTCTATATTTGTCATTGCGTACTCTGCGCCTTATATAACTATAGAACTCTGTCTTACCCTCTCTTAGCTTGTTCCCTTTAATAGATTTAGTTATTAATCTTTATTAACTAATCTATTAACTCTCTTAGAGTATCCGTATCTTCTATTAGGATAATTGCGTCCTAGACTTTAGCCTTAAGTCCCTATTTATACTATGCTATAAGCGCCCTATTATTCTACTTAACCTATATAGCTAGTGTTTGAAACTGTGTTGTATACTTAATTACTAAAGTGCGTTATACTAAGTTCTGAAGCTTTTGTTCTGCTATGGTTATGGCTTCTAGGTCTCTAAATATCTATATTAGTTGTTCCGCGAACCCGTTCTAACTGGCAAATATATACTATACGTCTTGGTTAGTAGTTGTTATGCTATTAGCCTATATTTCCATAAGATACAGCTTAAACCACTTAAGTGCCCTCCCTGTCAGGAACAATCCTATATAGGCTACTTAATCTAATAATGTTGCTAACTTTGCTTCTTCCTATACTACCTTAAAGTGCATCTATATAAGAAATCCCTTAAGCTTTAACTTCTCTCCTAAGAATCGTTTGATTAAAGGTAGCATGATCTTTACTACTCTAATTCCATTAATGCGTTCTTTAAGTATCCTATTATTATCTTGTAAGTAATTAACCATTTCCTATAACTAACCTTGCGTAACCACTTAAGAATCCCTATTGTCCATACTGGTATCTCCTGGCCCTAAGGTTATAGCTATTGCCAACGCCGTTGTAACTGGTGCTCTGGGTAGTATATTATTCGATCTTGTTTAATACTATAACCTTAGTAGTGAATGTGTAACGGAATCTTATAGTAAAAACTACAGTGGGTTCTATTATTAGGCTGGGTATATAGGTAAGAATAAAACAATAACATAATAATAACTGGTAGAGTAGTTGCCTAACAGATTAACTCTAATTATATTCTAAGATTTACTATAAGGAGAGAACTATCTATAGTAGGGACTAAGGTCCTTTAAATACACAACCATACTCCTAAGAAATCCTCTCTTATATATGAGGTACGTGTTGTCTGTATTAAATGTAACGTCCCTTTTATTTAATATAGTTAATACGTTTAACACCACGTAACCTCAGTTACCATTTCTTATTATATAGTTCTACTAGATTCATCCTAGACCGTACCTATATTAACCAACTAGCTTCCACCGACTCTTCTCCAAGTAGTCGTAATATTGTACTTAAAGCGTCCGTAATAGAAAGGTTTTATAAAACTCTTACTAACCCTACCTTTTATACGCATATTGGCTTAGTAGTGATTGATAAAGTGCACCTTATAGCTAATTAGGGGGGTTTGTTCCGGAATTCGTATACACAGCTATAGAAAGTGCGGTCGTTATTAGGGCGGAAGCCTTAGTTTACTTATACTGCAACGCTTAACAATACAACGTTTAAGATTGTTTAAGAGTTAGCGGGCTTTTAAAATAATATTAATATAGTATAGATATTGATTAACCAGCTAGATCTATTAATTATTAGAGAATACGTTAAATAGGAAAGCAAGAAGTCCTTTAAAAGCTTATACTTTATTATAAACCGCGCGTATACCACTATATCCGCTAAGCAGAGAATCTAATATATGCTAACTCCCTACTAGATCCTAAAGATAATTATCTTTCTTAATTTAAAGGACCTAATATTACTAGGCAGGAACTTAATTTGTTTATAGTTAGTATATTATAGGTACTAAAAAGCGCAGGCTAGAAGAACTGTTCAGCTTTATTATATATTATTAGCTATTGCGGATAAAGACAGACTATATAAGGAGTTTAAAAAACTTAACTTAAAAATCTACATTCTACTCTTCTCTAACGCGCTTGCCTATAGCGCTAATATTCCTAATATCAACTATATCGCATAGTATTGCATACACAAAGACAAGTCCATTAATATAATGTGGCAACGACTTGGACGCGGTGCTCGTGGTAGTAGTTAAATAGGTAAGGCGATATTTCTAATTAAGGATTGGTATAAAGGTCCATATAAGGATATTACTAGGCCAGCCAAAAATTGCAGTTGTACTAGTAGAGCCTTCTGATCTCAGCCAAGTCAACTTAGCCGCAAATATCGTATCAAGCAATAGGTGCTATAAGAGGACGGGGCTGCTAATTTTGCTAGCAATATATCTTTAAGAGTGTCTATATACAGTAATACTAATTCTAATCCGTCCGCATCTAATATAGGGCGAGAGCTTAGTCTAAGTAGAACATCCGTAGTTCTACCTACAGATATTCTACTAAAGAAGCCAGCGTAGCGCCTAAAGACTAAAGCTAAGAAAAGAGCAGCTCTCTCCTATTATATATATGCTCTTGTGAATAAGGAAAAGGGCTGCTTATAAAAGATTATATTAGAGAACTATAAGGAACAGTCTCCGTCTACTAGTAGCTAGGGTTGTTGCTCTAACTATAATCCTACTTTATAGGCTTTTAAAGAGTTTAATATCTATAAGCCGCATATAAAGGGGATTCCAAGGAAGATGCACCAAAAGGTCTTTACCATAAGCATAAAAAACTGGTTCTGTAACTAGATAGAGAAGAAATATTAGTATACTGTTTAGAATTTAACCTTAAGCTATATTATATCCGATAAGTAAATTGCCGCCCTCTACAGCTGCGCCTAGTATATAACCAGCTATAAGGCGCTTAAGAAAAACCTACCTAATTGGAATTATAATCAGCTTAGTAATAATTTAGATAAGTTTATTACCTTTATTTAAGCAGAGGTAGAAAAGGCAAATTAGGTAGAGAGCTAGCTATTAACATCAGTAAGCAAATCAAAAGGTAGTGTAGAGCGGATATTACCACGGTCTAGGGTAGTAGAGAGGCGTATAATATTAGCAGCTTAATATCCGCAAACACAAGTAGCCTAGCTACCTTAATTAATATCCGCTAAAAATCCGTATACAGGGCTGCCAATACTATTACCTTCTCAGCCTATATCTAGTAGGAACGCGCAGCTGGCTAGCTTAAACTCTAGCTAGCAGAACACCTCTAAGCCAAGTACACCAACACCCTATAATAGATATTAGTCCTGGCAACGCAATAGTCAAGTCCAGTTTTTAATGTAGGGCGGATATCTAGAATCCTAAAGTTAGGCTAGGTATTAACAGCCTTAGGGCAATAATTAGCGTTAGTTGTTAGGTATTGAGTATCGGCCTCTTAGATATCAGGGTCTATACTATAATAATAGACATTAACTCCCTACAGCTCCCGGATATCCAAGTCTATACTATAGCATTAGAAACCAGTCTCTAGGGTAGGCTAAGTATTATAGCTTACAAGACAGCTCCGCATCTTAACCCTTAAAACAATCCAGATATTAGAGCTTATAGCGCAGTATTAGGTCTTAGCCCTTAGAGCAATCTGGATATTAGAGCTTATAGCAAAGTATTAAGTCTTAACCCTTAGAGCAATCCGGATATCAAAGCTTATAGCGCGGTATTAAATCCAAATCCTTAGGGCAGTCTAAGTATCAGAGCTTATAGTATAACACTAAGTCTCAACTTTTAGATAAGCCTAAGGTTTAATATTCGCAACATAGCACTAGATCTCTAATTATAAAAAATTCCAAAGTTTAAGATCTGTACCGTAGCACCAGTTCCTAGGTAGTAGTAAATCCGGAAATTTAGAATTCGCAACGTAGTATTAGATCTCCGCTCCTAGAAAATCCTAAGGCTTAGGATTTAAGTTACAATACTAGATCTCCGCTCCTAGGAAACTTTAAGGCTTAGGGTTTATAGGCTAATACTTAATCTCCACCCTCTAAACTAGGTGCAGTTCAGAATTTGTATACTAATACTCAATCCCCGCCTTCTAAATTGGGTGCGGCTTAGAATTTACAGTCTAATATTCAATCTCCGCTCTTTAAACTAAGCATAGCTTAGAACCTATAGCCTAGTACTTAATCTCCGCCCTCGGTTTTAGATATAACGCAGCTTTAGTAGGTTGGTATTTAATATTTCTTAGTATTCTACTTGTTTATTAACTTAACTAAGACTTAAACAGAGCTCTAATTAATATCTAGGTGTTAAGTATTAATCTCCACATACGTATTTAAATAGTCCATTAGATTTTTATCTAAAGAGATACTAAGGTTTGTACCTAAAGCTCCTAAAACCCATAGAACCTATATTATATTAGCCATTTAGTTTAAGTGTCTCATAATCCTCTTAACTAAATATCATCCGTTCTTCTTAGGCTACTATACCTTAAGCCTCTCAGCTAATATCAGATCCCCCTTATAGCAAGAGAAAATAAAAGGACATATCTGCGCACTTTAAAAATAAGAAATCCGCTTACTAAGTAAACCTAATATCCGCTTATAACCCTTCTCCAGCACCTCAATTAAGCGGTAATTCTATATTAATGTCACTTTATAAGTTAACTAAACGGCGCCTACTTACTTTAATTAGCAGTAATTTAACTATAAAGGATTTGCGCGTTACAAATAAGCGTATATAAAATAGTTGATATTTACTAAGGTAAGTTACCATAACAGTAATTATTTGTTAGTAAGCTAATTTAATAAAATCTATAATATAGATATTTACCTTTAATTAACCTCCGCACTTTCTACCTTATAGCATCGCACTATAAACTTTATCATTGTTGTTTTATCTACTGTCTATTAGCATACTACTATCTATAATGCCTTCTTCCATACCTCTAAATACGTCCAATAGCTATTTAGTTAAGAAACTTAATACGCGTAATATTGACAATAAAATAATTAAGAACGCTTTTAAGGACGCTCTTTCTTTTACTAATCCTTTAGAATCTTTACCTAGAGAGTAAGCTTTCTAATACTAAATTATGCCTATAGCTAATATAATTTTAGGAAATATATACTAAAGTACTCTTTATTAGATCTAGCAGAGCACCATAATAAGGTTATTACAAAATCCGCTAGAAATCCGCTTACCTCTTTACTGCCAGCCTCTTTGCCGCCTACTTCTTTACCGCTTGCCTCTTTGCCGCCTGCCTTTAAGCTACTTATTTCTTCGTCGCCTACTACTTTTAAGAAGTTTAATCCTTATCATACTTCTACTTCTCTTAAAAGGCAGGCTGATAGAATTACTGCGCAAAATGTTTAGTATAAGATAGCCTTTAAATCGTATATATTAACTATACTCTTTTACTATCTTGTCTACTAATTTACCTCTTATAGTAACCCAATAGAAATGTTGGAGATTTTAGATAACAATAAAGAGAATAGTCTTAATAACGCCAACTCTCCTAAAAGCCCTCCTCTATCCTCTTACAATCTCCGCAGCCCTCGCAAGCTCCGCAGTACGCAGATGGCCCAAGCTATAATGTTAAATATTAACACAAACGAGCGCCTTCCTATTTAAGTGCCGTTAGTAAATAAATGGTACACCCTAAAAGCTGGCGCTTAGGAGAATATGAAGGAAGCTTATTAGCAGATATATACCCACGTCCAAAATATCGAGGGTAGCTCTGGTATGCTATATAATCCGCTATACGCTCTATGCGTAAAGCAAGGCTATAAATGTCGCGTTTACAAGCAGAACTCTAGGCCATATTTTAGAGGTATATGCTTAAGATGTCGCTTAAGTAGCAGGTCGTGCGAAAAGGTATATACTAATAGTATACTATTATTCTATCAGCTAACACGCATATAGAATAGTTCACTAAGGCTAAAGCTGGTTACACCTCAGTATAAAAAATGTATGCAATTAGCTTCTACTAGTAGTCCAGCTGGAACGCCTACTAAGAAGGTATAATATCCGCATAGCTTTATACCCGCACTATCTCCCCTCTAGAGACCTCCCCTTCCCCTAAAACTCTCACTCGCAGTAATATGCGTAGCTGTAGGGGTATCTATTCTGCCGCTGCTCCTCCTACTCTTTTATTAATTCCTAGCACGCCTAGTACTGCTTCTAGTACTACTGCCGCTCCCGCTAGCATGGAAAATGTTAGGGTATATTTAGCAATTGCTGTTTTTACACGCGTTAATATAGTTCGCGAATAGGTAACTAAAATAGCGAAAGATATTCGGGCTATAGATCGCCGGTTAAGTAAGCTTAAAGATTCTCTAAGTAAGATAAAGGATAAGCTTGCGTTTATAAGGCGTGGTATTATAGCACTTATACACAACGCCGGGTTGCTAGATATAGAATTTAAGTAAATACCAGTTAGCTGTTACTGTGGGTTAACTACTATTACAAGTTTAAAGTAATAAAATAGTAGCTCTTACCTCTCTACTATTATATAAGTAGGAATTAAGTCTCTACCTTATATTTAATAGGTATAATTAATATTGTAATATCCGTATACGCTAAGATAAAGATATCTATATATACTAAGATAAATATATCTATATAAGCTAAGATAAAGATATCCATATAAGCTAAGATAAAGATATTTATATATCCGCACCATTAATAATTACTAAGGTAAGTTACTATAGTAGCAATTATTTGTTAATAAGCTAATTTAATAAAATTAGTAGTGTAGATATTTACCTTTAATTAACCTCCGCACTTTTTCTTCCTCCACTAACCTTCTACCTTATAGCACCGCACCGTAAACTTTATTATTGTTATTTTATCTACTATCCCTTCGTATTCTACTATCTATAATGCCTTTATTTACACCTGTAAACAATATTAATGCAAACAACAGTAGCTAGGCGGTTAAGGAACTTAATATACGCGAAATAAATAAGGATGCTATTAAGCACGCCATGGCTGCTCTTACTAAGCCTTTAGGCTCTATTTCTAAAGAGTAAGCTTTCTAATACTAAATTATGCCTATAGCTAATATAATTTTAGAAAATATATACCGAAGCGCTCTTTATAGGATTTAGTAGACAACAAAAATATAGATAGAGCAAAATCCGCTGAAAATCCGCGCACCTTTTTACTACCTACATCTTTGCCATGGACCACTTTGCCGTTAGTTTCTTCGCCGTCCGCTTCTTTACCATCTGCCTCTCTACTGCCGCCACCTAATGCCTCTAAAAGGAGGCTTAATAAGGCTCGTTTATCTTCTTTTCTTAGAAAGTAGGCTAAAAAGGCTACTAATATAAATCTAAAAACTAAGATAGCCATTAAATCGTATATATTAGTTATACTATTTTAATGTCTTATCTATTAATTTACCTCTTATAGCAACCTAAACATTTATAAGGTTTCTTTAGATAGCGAATCTTTAGATAGCGGCAAAGATAAAAATCTTAATAACGCCAACTCCCATAATCTCCACAGCCCTCGCAATCTCCGCAGCCCTCGCAATCTCCGCAGCCCTCGCAATCTCCGCAGCCCTCACAATCTCCGTAGTACTATAAACATAAACAAGCGCCTTTCTATCCAAGTGCTGTTAGCGAATAAATGGTACACTCCAAAAGCTAGTATTTAGGAGAATATGAAGGAAAGTCGCTAGCGGATATTAACACATGTCTAGAATATTAAGGGTAGCTTTAGTAAGCTACACAACCTGCTATATACTCTATATAAGAAGCATAGCCATAAATATCGCGTTTACAAGAAGGATTCTAGGCCTCATTTTAGGGGTGCGTGCTTAAGATATCGTGTAGGTAGTAGGCTGTGCGGAAAGGTACATGCTAATAGTATACTGTTATTCTATCAGCTAATATATATATAGGAGGGTTTACTAAATCCAGAGCCAGTTACGCCTTAGGGCAAAAAACGTGCGAAGTTAGCTTCTACTAATAGTTCAGCTAAAACGCCTACTAAGAAGGTATAATATCCGCGTATTAATAATACGGATATTGCTAATATCCATATAGCTTCGTTCTCGCACCATCCCTACCCGCGCTACTACGCCTCCCCCCCCTACCAAGACCTCCCCCCCAATTAAGACTCCCACTTATAGTAGTACGCGCGGCCGTAGAGGCACCCGCTCTGCCGCTGCTCCTTTAACTCTTTTACCAATTACTGGCACGCCAGGTGCTGCTACTGCTTCCATTAGCACCAAGTTTGTTGGGGTGTATTTAGCAATCGCTATTTCCGCGCGTATTAATATAATTTATAAATGGGTAACTAATATAGCGAAAGATATTTAAGCTATAGATCGCCGGTTTAATAAGTTTAAAGATTCTCTAAGTAAGATAAAGAATAAGCTTACGTTCCTAAGGCGTGGTGTTATTGCACTTGTATATAATACTAGGCTACCAGATATTAAATATAAGTAGATATAAGTTAGCTGTTGCTATAGGTTAGCTATTGTTACTAATTTATAATAATAAAATAGTAGCTTTTACCTTTTTGCTACTATATATGTAGGAATTAAGTCTCTGCCTTACATTCAATAGACATATTTAATTAATATTATAATATCCACACAAGCTAAGATAAAGATATTTATATATCCGCACTACAAAACAGCTTACCGCTATGTTATATACTACGCACCAAGAAGATCATACGCCGGCTAGAGTTAATATTAATAAAAAGAACTTAATTAATATATTTAAGATAGAAACGTACTATAAGCCTAAGCATTTAAAAGTCCTCTAGTATATTATCTGTAGCCTCATCAAATCCGTCCTTATAAGGGTCGTACAGTAAACCGCTAATATAAGACATCTGTATATTAAAATCAGCAATGCTGTCCTATAAGAGCCGCTCTAATCTAAGTTAAAGAATAGTAGGTGCCTTAAACCTAACGTCCTATATACACTAACGCATAATCGAATCCTTAGCAATTATATCTACAAGGGACTGGATATCAACCGCAGGAGACTTAATTATATAATTGGATATTATCCGCTTACTAAACGCATTCTTAAACTTAACACAAAGAGGTCCAGTATAGCTTATAATAAGAATACTCTACCTAAATAGAGAGTCTACTCTAAAGGTTAAGTTTCCGCGTAATTAGAGTAACTCCTTTAGCTAAAGATTTAGTAGTTTATTAAGTCAATTAGCTTTAAAAAAGCTATTTAGCTCTCCGCGATTATTAATTAGCCTATTCGCAAGTATAGCCCGCTAAAGTACTAAATTACACGCCTCCGTTGCAACTAACCTCTAGAAGTACATTATTTTAGATATATAGTTGTTGCTCCTCAATCTAGTAAGGTAAAGGTAAAGGCGGGCAATTGTATACTTTAAAAGGCCGATATCCGTATGCTTAATAGCATATTTTAACACTTTATATATTTCAACCACCTATAGATACTAAATATAATTAAAGAACTCCACGTTAACAATCCGAGCGGGCTGGCTTATAGTAGCAGAGTTAGGAACTGTAAGTAATTAATCTATAATCTAAGAACCTCTATAGGTAGAGGGCTGTGGAGGAACCAATTTATTAGCCTTGCGGCTGACTTTAGAGCTAAAACCCGCTACGCAGATATCCTTAATATGCTATAGAAACTGCTCAGGCGTTAAAGATCTAATATATCTTTTAACCGCACCTTCTTTGTGGATGTTAAGCCTATCGCGGATATGTATTAAGAAGAGTGCAACAATACGGGCATTAAAACTATACAGTACTAGCTCCTTAAGATGGTAAAAGGGAGGGCGCTCTATAGGTATATTTTATTACTCAAGGTGATTTATATAAGTGTAGAGCGTAGAGTACTGCTGCGCATATTGCTTACTACCAAAGAAAGTCCTTATAATTGTATATAGGAAGTTTAACCGGAGGTGCCAAAGACCTGGAACAGGTAGTACCCAATAGTAGCTATTATATAAGAGCGCAGCCTCCGCCCGCTCCTGCTTATAGGTATAGATAAGCTTTGCGGTTTTCTAGTTACTATATACCAGATATAATCGGTCCTGGAAATTATTATCGCGGTTAAGCTGTAGTTGCTCTAGGAAGATCATCTTAAGTACGTGGTAGTTGCCATTTATAGAAGCCTCACTCTCTATAATAGGGCCCAGGTTTATATAAGTTATCTTTACAGATAGCAGAATATCAATCTCTAGTATACGCGGATATTTAAGCTCGGTGTTAGATTCGAAAATACCATTTACAGTAGTAGGGTATGTGCTTTAGAGAGCATCTATAATTACAAAAATAGATATCCGATTTTAAACGCTATCATATATATTACCTAGCGCCTTAGTAATATCCTTAATCCAAAGCTATACCTAGTTATGCAGTATACTTTAAAGAAGGCCACTAGGGGGAATATAAGATCCGTAGACAAGCTTTCTAGTAGTATAGAAATGGAAAACACCAGTGTCTCCGATTAACTAATATCGCATTCGCTCAAGGTAGTCAAAATTGTTATATATAATATAGATATTATCAAAAGCGGATATTAATTAGAGGTGAGTCTTTAACAACATTAGCGCTAGTATATTTACCGCTAGTATTATAACCTTCCTTAGAGCGTTTAGCCAATTCCATCTTTTAACAGTTAAGTGTTGTATATCCGTTAATAACCCCTAGTCTATAAAGCAGTAATAGAACCTAACGCTTTACACCTATACCTTAAAGATGAAGACTAAGAAGCCAAGTAAAGTAGTTAGTGGAGCTTTAAGCGCGGCCTAATAAAAGGATGGATATAAGAAGAATAACCCGCCCTAGGTATAGATTTCGTAATTTATTAGTTCTTAGCTGTGTTAATAATCCTTCTATTAGCTAGTAGAGTAAAGGGGCATATTAGCTAATTGCCTTATAGCCCTATAAAAGTTAAACGTCTTTAAACTCTAGATCTAACTTCTATAGGCTAAAAATAACCATCTTCTACTAAAGATTACAAAGCTCTTTATAAAGGATATTTATAACCGTATTAACTAGTTCCGAATGGATATCCGTAGTCTCTATAATTGTATTATGGATTTCCTTATCTCCTAAAAGGGTAGCAATAAGCCTCTTTACCCTCTTCTTTTTAGCCTTCTTTTTTTACACCTTATCTATTTTTATGCCTTCTCTTTTATTAGTATTAAGCTGTAGCTACACTAAAGAAAGGTTACTAAAGGACCATCGCCAGTCCCATAAATGCTCTAAAATAACTCCAACCTTCTCTTCCTTTGTTACCGGGCGTGATATCCACTCAGCAGATACTCCAGTTAGTATTTAGATAGGCGTCCGCCAGTTAACTAATATTATATTTATAAAGGGGGTGGGCAATTTAATTATTAACATATTACCCATTTAGCAGCGCTTTCTGCTTGACATCGCGGGGGCTAATAAGGTAGATATATTAATTGATTATAGAGCTACTTCTACGGATCAATTTGACGGTATTTCTAAGATAATAGCTGTTATGGGAGGGTAGATTAATTTCATTAAAGAAGGTAACTACTCTATATACAAAACAAGTCGCATCGCTTAAGAAACCTTGGAAAAGTCTCTCAGACTATAGAATTAACTTTTTAACAAAAAAGGTTAGCGATATCCGCTTACGGATATACGTATGTCCGCTAATTGATTCTATGGTCTAAGCTTGCTAAGGTAAGCAAGTTCAGACGCGATTCTATTGGTGCGGAGTCAATCGGCCCGCAAGCGGGTGACTAACCACATTCGTGGTGCACTAGAATTAGTTTTAAGGGTGTTTCGCAACACATGTTAAGCGCGTAAACGATATCCATAGTTTTCCCTATACTCGCGGTTGAATTGCTCAACCAGAACGGCTTAAAATACTACCAAAAGTTCATCGATTAGAGAGACGACCCAATATTTTATAGATATTAGGTTATAACCCCCTAGAGCCATGTTTATTTTCGCCAAAAAAAAAAAACGCGTTGTAAAAAGCGTGACCTCTATATAATTTTATTAAACGCCAGTAAACGCTAGCTAATATACATAAAACCTACTTAGATCTACGATAGGCACTTTAAGGCACCTATTATAGCCGGTGGATACACAGTATCCACGTTGCGCTAAATAGGCGTCCGCTGGTTAACTAGTGTTGTGTTTGTAGTGGGGGCGGGCGATTTAATTTGTTGACATATTACCCGTTCGGCAGCGCTTTCTGCTCGACATCGCGGGGGCTAGTAGGGTAGATATATTGATCGATTATAGAGCTGCTTCTGCAGATTAATTTGATGGTATTTCTAAGATAATAGCTGTTTTGGGGGTATAGATTAATTTCGTTGAAGAAGGTGACTACTCTACATAAAAAATAAGTTGGACCGCTTAATAAATCTTGCGAATGTCCCTCAGACCATAGAATCAACTTTTTAACAAAAAAGGTTAGCGATATCCGCTTGCGGATATACGTATGTCCGCTAATTGATTCTATAGTCTGAGCTTGCTGAGGTAAATGTTGTCGCGTGAGAGGATAACTTGAAAGGGATTTTGCGACTCTGCGGTTCCGACGCCTTGAATATTAAGCTTTGACGACTTAGAATTGAGGTGTCCCAGACAGCCCAATCAAAGCCTCAGCCCGCCACAGTCTAGAAAATATAGGTGCCAGCAGCTCGGGAAGGCTTCTGTTAAATCATTGACGCGGAGTAATTCGCTAAAAAGATATGTTTTTAAGCAAATATTTTGCTTAGGACCCCGTATGGCTCTGTGGAAGAGCTCTAGATGGATCTCTCTTGGTTATCCACATCCCCTTAAAATATTACCCGGGGTTTATAAGTGTGTTAGAAGTGCGCCCCGCAGCGTGCATGGCCCCACAGCGTGCACACCATTAAATCCGACTCCAGGATTGGGAGCAGGGTTGAGGCTCCGACAGGCCCGGCGCTTGTGTAGTCGGCTAAGGCTGCGTTCGGTTGCAAAACTTCAGATCAGATCAGAACTGAAAGTCCGGCAGAAAAGGACGCGTTCTTTCCTCATTTGGTCCGCGTTTGTGGCTTTATAAAAGCACGGGCATGTGCAAGCTGGAGGCTTCAGATTGCAACTGGATGGGGTCTGGAACTCAGACCTCCAGATTAAACTGACGCCAAGACCTTCAGTTCAGAAGCCGTATACAGTAAAGTTGCCAACTTTTTAGTAACTTTTAGCGTGTTTTTTGGGCGGTCAGAGGAACACCAAAAATTTGTGGCTAAAGTTAAGTTGAACTGGAATTCAACCGAACAGTCGCCTCAGAATCAGATTGGAGCTCCAGATCAACTCTATTCTGAAGCCCTCATTCTGATCTGAACTTGCAACCGAACGCACCCTAACGCGTTCCCGGCATCGAAACCGCGATCAGCTTTCGACACAGCCATCGTACAACTTCGAGATGCAGTCCAACGCACGACTATGTCTACCTTGATAGCTTCCGTGATATAGCTATACACCATCACGTCGCCCTCGAGCTCCGCAGACCCGCCGTCGATCTCTTCGCCGAGCGCCGAGCGAACAAAAGAATTGCTCAAGCCCTATCACGTTCTCATGCTTCTCGAGCCCAATACAACCGATCTCCATATACCAAGCAGCAGCCAGATGTCTAATCTCAGCTCGTGGAAGGGGAATATGATGAGATGGGAGACGCCTCAGATGAGATGCAGTGGGTGGGCCTCAGACATAGTGGGCATAGCAGCGGACGACAGAGACCGGTATGATATGGGGTGGAGGAGAATGCTGCGTTGGAAAATGCGACAACGTTATAGCCAGCAAGGCGAGGTTGACAGTATCGGTTGACCCAGCTGTCACTGGAACTGGCAGCATTCTTCATGTCAGTGCCAAATCGGAAGGCTCGGACGAGTTGCCGGCACAACTTCGGCAGAACAATCGTGGTAAGACGTCTACCGACATCACATGGCAGCGACTTTACGCTGTACAAACAGAACTCTCTATTAGAACTCGGTTAGAAAGATTCAATTGGAAACAGTCCGTGCCATTCCGTGCCCCCATTGATGAACTCCTGTGCTCTCTCCAACTGCCACAGAGCAGCCGATGGAAATCCCCATTTGGCATGGGCGCGATTACTCTCCTCCATGATCCACTCAATCATGCGCCGGGAGCGGCACGATTTCTCTGCAGTATCATATGCTTCTGTGAGCGATAGAGAGCTGCCATCCGAATGCACCATTACACGATGCCAGGAACTCACCGACGCCTGGAGAGGACTCAGGATGCGGAAGGGGACTGATGGGAGAGAGGGACATGAGGACAGAGCATAAAGAAGGGATTGAGCTATGTAAGTCGCTGCTGAACTGTCTACTTGAATGATCGTGTCGACGTTTGGTAGGAGGCTGGCGGCTGTTTCGATAGGGAAGTAAGTACGAAGCGAGTAGGTAAGCCCGCAGAGGTAGACTTGGAACATCCAGTAACGCGTTAAAAGTATAAGACTGTAGACAGAATCGAAATGGAGAGATTCAGGGACGATGTCGCTGATGTCCTGTCCAGCTGGAAGAGGGACAATCTCAGTCGTAGCTGTAAAGTATTCAGCAGTTATAGCAACTTGGTCGAGAGTCCAGAGTGATTCGGCGAGCGAGACGGCTGATGCAAGGGTCGAAATGTCCGAATAGGAACGAGCCTGTCGAACTAGACAGACAAGGCGGGGGATCTGGATCCAGCAATGCATAAGAGACATGGATGCTGAATGAATTGTGGGCGGAGATTGAGAGCTTGAGCCGAAAAGCGTAGCTGCTAGGTAGAAATCGTTATCAAAATTGGATGGCCTCCCCATAAAGGTTGCTTCTATGACCTATAGATTATTAGACAAGTCGGCAAAGCGAGGCAGGAGGGTGCCATCAGACCTCTTCGATGTAAGTGCCATGCAAGAATATCCAATAATCTTGGTCCCTACTCAGGGCAGCATTTCCAGATTTTAGTATTTTGAATAATCCTTTCGTGTGGAGGTGATAGACAGTCCGGTTTGTGAAGTCCAGAAAGGCCTGTCACAGTCAGCACTCGAAATCTAATAATCAGAGCGGGTACAAACTTCACTATGAAAGTGCATCTTGATTGCCAGAAGTACGTCAAAGCTCAGCATCTTCTGCAACTCTAGCTGTAAGGCTTTTAATGCCTTGCCCTTCGAGACCATAGCAACCTTCCGGGTTGAGAAAGTGGCATGTCTGTAAAAATTAAAGCTGTCGATAGCAAATTCTACAGCTAGATCAAAGACACGACTACGACCAATGCGAGCGGGAATAGATTCAGCCCACAAGCCGTCTATCACGAACGGACTGGGGTTTTGGAGATGGGGTCCGAGTAGATGAATAAAGCGGGCCGTAAGCATCGACTCTGGAGATGACGGTTGAAGTAGACTCAAATTGCTGTGAGAGGAAGTGGAAGTAATGATGGAACTCCGCGATAAGAGAAAGCTTGACGATAGCGGCCTCGAGTTTGGTTTTGAGATCTGGCAAGAATTCTCGGCATTCTCCGTAGCTTCTGCCAAGGCTGGCTTCGGTCTAGATGTTATACCAGACTTAACATGTTCATAACATACTATAGGATAGACCAAAGGCGCGACTTTGGCTTTCCCATGGCTGGAGAATTGTTTGGGGTCTTCTACGACAAACGCGGATGGCTTTCCATATGAGTACGTGCAAGCCCTATCCCCCTTCAGGCATGCACCACATTTGGGCTTCTTCTCGTCGCACTAGTGAAGTCAACCATTTTGAATGTATTCGAGAAGCAGGGGGCTAGCACACACCTTGACTTTGCGCAACCGACAGACATCGCATTTGCATATTCGGGTCATCGACACGGGCGAATGCAAATTCCAAGACGTTCGTAATGCTAGATAGAGGTCGTGCGCGTGGTTGCTGTGAGCGGTCTCTAGTAACTGGATTCCAGCTATCTAGCCCAGATGCTATCTGCGACCAAGATGGGAAGAAAAAGGGGAATCAAGCTCCACGCAAAGTTTTGAAGTTTCCCGAGCACGAACCATACGCTAACTATATTCGTGCACGATGGCGCAGCCTCGAGCACAGACTCTCTAGCTGAGTTAGCCCTTGCGCGGCTTTTGATTGGCTTAAGAGTTTTACTAGCCAAACCAGAAAAGGCCTTGCAAGGGCGGTTAACTTGGCCAGTGCGTCTGATTCATGAGATAAGCTCTTGCCAAGTCTCGCGAATATTTTACTAAGTACACACGCTAAAAGGCGCACAGGTCGCAGCTTCCTTTGACTGACGTCCCTAGAGCTTCGCCCCAGTCACCTCCTCCAATCAGCGCAACAAGGCTACCGTCTTGGTATGGGTGGAAGATGTACAAGACACATCAAAGTTATTATAAATCAACACAGTGAGTGGTACCATCCCTCGTTAATATGGCGGTAGAGACGGCCCTTTCTTCGCAGAAATTCGCCGAAATAGGAAAGACGCTAAGCCAGATTGAGAGGGAAAATGTACACGATTCATTCCGCATGCTGCTTGCTACAAAGTGCACAAATCCATGGTGAGTAACACCCCAGCAACTACGAGATCCTCACACCTATAAATAAGCCAAACTTCTTGCTTGTATCAAGAGGCACCTTTGAACTCTGATTCTGTTAAAATGCAAAAATTGACTAGTCATTCATCTGCACAGCGTTGAGCGAATATATGTACTCTCAACAGATTCCACTAGAACCAACCGCGGCTCCTTCTTTAGATTAACCTACTTAAGGCCTACGAACTTGTAAATCGGCCATCGCCTACTCCGTGCTACAATCACCATGTCGGAAACACACAACTTTGTCGTCTTGGGCGGGTCGGGGGCTGGTCTCGGCATCGCTCACTCGTTCCTCAAGCACATTGGGCCAGAACTGAAGAAGTCGGGCAAGACCTACCATGTATATATCGTCGATAGCTCCTCACATTTCTTCTGGAATGTCGGCAGCCCACGCTCCCTGGTGTCGGCCACGCTCCTTCCTGCCGACAAGCTCTTCGCGTCTATCGCCGATGGGTTCAAGTCATACGATTCCCCGTTGTACACCGTCATTCATGGCACGGCCGAGTCCTGGGATGTCGGAGGCCGCACGGTCACGATCAAGTTGGCAGACGGCGAAAATACTCAGACGCTGCCATATTATGCGCTTGTCCTTGCTACTGGCGCCCGTACCCCATCTCCCGCCACCTCCCTCCACGGCAACTACACTATCACCAAAGCTGCCATTGCGGACCTAAACAAGAAGCTTGCTTCGGCCATGTCTGTCATCGTCTCTGGTGGTGGACCGACCGGCGTGGAAGCGGCAGGCGAAGTTGGTCACTTCCTCAATGGCTCTGCGAGCTGGTTCAGCTCCCGTCCCTCCAACCCCAAGGCTAAAGTCACCATAATCACCAAGGCTGACAGGCTTTTGCCTGTCCTTAGCAAACCGCGTGCGCTTACGGCTGAAACGTTCCTAAACAAGGTCGGCGTCTATGTTGTGTACAACGTCAGTGTCGTTTCGTCCATCACCGATGCCGACGGCAAGACCACCGTCAATCTGTCTAACGGCGAACAATGGACTGCCGACGTGTACATTCCTGCTTGGGGTACCACGCCCAATAGTGAATACGTTCCCGCGGATCTCAAGAACGACCGGGGCTACATCAAGACCAACGGCACAACTCTCCGTGCCGATGCTGCTGGACCCCGCGTTTACGTGGCTGGCGATGTCGGTGACTATTCTCGTGGAGGCTTTCACAATCTTTACGGCGCCATCCCCGTCCTCGTCACCAACATTAAGCGTGACTTGCTCGCAGCAGCGGCCTCCGACAAGCTGGATGCCAAGCCTGAAGGCCCAGATCGCCTGTTCACTCCGAATAACTCCGAGACCCAAGCCGTCCCCATCGGTCCGAGGGGTGTGGGTGCCTTGAATGGATGGGCATTTCCCAGCTTCCTGATTTGGCTCCTTAAGGGTCGCGATTATATGATTGGCAACATTCCTGCCAGTGTACGAGATGGATGGATTGGATCTAGATCCAAATCCAGTTAGCCTCAAATCCATCAAATCCATCGGATCTGGATCGAGATCCAAACTTTATCCATGTCCAGGCTTCAATTTTGCCGTATATTAAGCCAATTCTGGCGATTTTCGCCACTCATGTAACATAACGGCCCAGTGGTTTTCAGTATAATCTGACTACAGCTGTTTGCTAAGCTCCACCGCAGCTGTCCACCGAGTTCCACCGCAACTGTCTACCAAGTTCAACCGCAACTGTCCACCGAGTTCCACCGCAACTGTCTACCAAGTTCCACCGCAACTGTCTACTGAGTCCACTGAGTTCCACCGCAACTGTCTACCAAGTTCCACCGCAACTGTCCACCGAGTTCCACCGCAACTGTCCACCAAGTTCTACCGCAACTGTCTACTAAGTTCCACCGCAACTGTCCACCGAGTTCCACTGTAACTGTCCACCAAGTTCTACCGCAACTGTCCACCGAGTTCCACTGCAACTGTCCACCAAGTTCCACCGCAACTGTCCACCGAGTTCTACTGCAATCTGCGGACCCTGACTTTTACCAACCAATTAGGATTTTCCATGCCCGGCATAGAAAATCGCTATTGGCTCACTTACTACTAGCGCCTTAGTGGCACTCGCGAGGATTGCTTAAATTAATAACCTCCGCCTCTTAGACCTAATTGACTCTAGAGAAGTTAACTTTGTAGGCTTAAGTGGAGTTATATTAAGTCTTAAATCAATAATCTTATTCTTATCCTAGGAGTAGAGACATGAAGTTGCCTAGATCGTACTCTGCTTAAGGTGGTTGTGGCGTTTTGTAATCATCTGGCTAAGACGGCTAAAGATACGTTCTGGCTTATCGCTTATAGCTGGAATTGATAGGAGATCAATGGCCATTTGAGTAAGGTGCGGGTACTGTTCGCGACCAATAGTTCTCTACCACTTAATTGGGGTCTCGCAATCTTCAACTTGGTTTTGCGTATAATAGCGATCATATTTATCCTACACGGCAGCAGAACGTTATTGATAGCCGCTCTTCTAAAGACCTTTCATCCTATAGGCCTCTATGATATTAAGCTTACGCTTAGGCTTCTTCTTCTCCGGGGATAGAGCTTCTGAGATGGGCTGTTGCTTATAGTCTATAAGCCATAGATGTTTAACTAATTTATAGGCAGACGTAATTTAAGTCTTCTTATGCTCCCACTGAGCTTCTATATACTGCCAATTGTATCTAGGATGGAGGATGATTGCGGCGATATAGGCTACTAACTCATCGATCTTTGTATAGTACTGTTAAGCCTTATTAAGTGCGAACTTGATTTATATAGTAAAATGCCATTCTCCTTTAATCGACAAAGGCGGTGCGGATTTAAAGCGTTTATATACAGAGGTAAGTTCTTTAGTGATATATTCAATGTCCTGCTGAACATTAACTAGCCTATATAACTTGCCATCACCTAGTTGGCCTTGTAGGTCCATAGTTGCAACCCAGTATAGTTTAAGTAAATTTTTATACTGTGTTAGAACCTCTTAATTATCCGCAGTAAGCGTATCTATAAAGATTATATTCTAAGCACTGTCCTGGTCTTCTAGCCAAGTAGATTCTGGCCTCTCTTTTAGTTGTTTTGTGCGTTGTTGCTCTAACTATATAAAGTCTTTAAATGGCGTGTGAAGCTAATTTAGTGTACAGAATTCCTTATAAGTACTATTCTAGTGGGTAGCGTTAGATTGGGAGAGGTCTTAGGTTGTTATTATGTCCTATTAGTCCTCTAGGAGGATACTCCGGAGATACGTCTTCTGGCCTAATAATTTGTTAATACTATTAATTAACTTATACTTTTAGAATTACTTACTTTTATACCACTGATGTCTTCTCTAAGGGCTTGTATATACCTATACAATTAAGTTATAAGCTTTGCTAACTGGTCCTCGCTTCCTCTATATCCGTAACTACGCCTTTATATCCTTAGGTACTATATCCTCCGCTTTAAATAAATCTAGGTTATAACTGTACAAAAGGTAGCGGGTAATGATATTAATAATATGGCCTAAATAACGTAGCTGGCGCTTAATTGGATTAAAGTCAAACTTTTTTGCAATGGCCATTATCGCCGTATTATTATTGGTCGTATTATCCAGCATAAAATACCTAATCTGCTTATTCTTAATGCCAAAGTCTTTAATTACGGCAATTACGCCTTCTATAATATTAACGCTAGCATATAAGCTAGTCTGCTCTGGAATAGTAAAAAGAGTTGCTTAAGGCTTAAAATCTTTGTTAAGAAAATAGGTAATAACACTATTAAGCGAAAGAAGGTTGCCTGACGTCTATAGGTTAAAAGATAAATGGATTTTACTAACCGCGTATTATAGCTCTCTCTTTACTACCGCCTTATAGTAAGCATAGCCCTTAATAATTTAAGATCTAACTAACTATCTACTAGGTATATATTCTGCTGCTTAAGGTGACAGATATTTAATAAACTCGCGAAAAACTAGCCTATTAACTTACCTAAAAGACACGTTGTTATAGACAATCTATTAAAGAAGAAGTTGCCTAAACGTCTTCTTATTAAATGTATGCGCCAACTTATTAAGAACCTGCTGCTCCTGGGAATTATTTATATTAAGACCTTTAAGTACAGAGATTGACTTTAATGTATATGGCACTTCCTTACCCTTCTTATTAAATGTACAACCATAGACCACTTAAATATGCTTTATAATATTAGAGCTTCCTTTGTAGGTGTTCCAGGAGTGGGCCTTAATGCTATACTTATAATAACACTCCTTATAAAGCTACCATCGGTTGCTAGTCTTATGGTTCTCTATTGGTACGCCTAACCGCTAGATTAGGGAGGAGAGCTTGCCGTTACCTTTAGAGATTGGGATAATATAGCCAGGTAATCTATTCTAGTTAACCTAAGACTAATTAAACTAACTCTTATCTTCAGGAGGAGCCTCGCTAGCGCATACTTTAGTAGACCAATCAGCACTAAACATACTAAATATTGGAGCTGTTGTAAGAGTTAAGATCTTAGGTATATTGGGATCAGGCGTTAGCGTTGTTTAAATTGTAGTAGATTAATTGGGCTTGGTTATATTAGAGACTTAATCTTCTGGCCTTACTATTATGTCCGACAAGTCGGGAGACCAGGCGGTACGGCGGTAAGGCTGCCAGGTAGGGCCATCTTGTAGCTGGAGGTGTGGAGGTACATTTGAGGGAGGTAGTAGTGGTGGAGGTAGAGGTAGTAAAGGTGGTTTGGCAACAGCCTTCTTCTTTCTTAGCTTTGGAGGCATAGTTAATGGTAATGATGAGAATAAGAGGTAAGAGACTTTATTATTTTTACTGTTATCTAACTATGTAACGCACAAATGCACCAGTTCACCCCTTTTACGCCATCTAATAGTCAGTGCAGTGATTAATGCATTATGGCGTTGCCTCAACAACGCTATAAATGGATAACTATTGGATCTAGATCCATATCCACGCCACCAATGGATTAGGCGTGGATTAGTGGATTGATGGATCCCGATTTAATCTCAATCCATCCATCTCTTACACTGATTCCTGCAACCGTGAATAGCAATATGGTCAAGAAGGAGAACACTTAATGGAAGCCGAACTAGCTGGTGTTAAACTCTCTAGCTTTTCTACTCCACCTTTGTTAGACTGAATTGAATGCAAAAGCGGAAGCCGATTTTGCAAGCGGCAGTAGAATAGATTGATATTTGCTTTAATACATCAAGCGCTAGCCGCTTAGAACTCTTCAACAGTAACTCCTGCATGTCTAAAATGTGCCTTCGCGCTGTGCTCCCTGCCTCCAATAACACCAATACACTACTCTAGAAAGAGCCTATCTAAATCATAGATTTACCTCTTTAGCGTATTTAGAAATACTCCTAGGTTGCTATCCTCCTTACCTTTAACTCGCTAGTAGCTATCTATACGCTCTTTAGGCCTAGATAGTGTATATAATCAAGCTGTTAACGTATGGTATGGGTGAATGAATGCCTTGAGGAATGAAAGGCCCTTCTCAACCGCCAACCGCCCGCCTCCCCCCCTAAAAAAAACCTTACTAATAAAAAACGTGATCGGGCCACGTGTTTTCGCGATTCTACCGCCTCTCCCCTACTTTAAATCTCCTGCCAGTCTTATATGAATTCGCGGTTAAACACCTTTTTTACCGCCTTCCGCCATCTAACTTCTCTGCTACTGCCTTTTGCCTTTTTCTCTACCGCGTTTTCCATAAAGCAACCTCTCTACCACCGCCTCTAGACCTTGTGGCTGCCGTCCTAGACCTTCCCGCCGCCTCCAGACCTCCTCGCTACCTCTAGACCTTACCGCTGCTCTCTAGAGCCTTTAACCGCCTCTAGACCATTCTGCTACCTTTAGAACTCCCTACCACCTCTAAACCTTCCTATTGTCTCCACATTAAACTCGCCGTGATGGCACCCGCCTTTATAGCACCCGCCTTTATGGCACCCGCCTTACTGGCACTACTAAGAACCTACACCGGCCTTAATAGCTGGAAATATTTACACGGCCTTCTCTAACAAGTTTATCCTCCCTACGCGCTACCTTTACAAGCACAGTTAACTGGGAAGAGAAGGGGAAACTAAAGCAGATAAATAACTATTAGGTACTATATAGGTGGATATATAATATTATCTTCTTCTACATCATTCTTCTTCTGACTAGCCCTAGGATTTGGCCTCTCTAATTATTGCGTTGCTTAGCAACTCCAACCTCTTCTTTATAGCTATTATATTCTCTAGTACCTTGTTGCCAATAAAATCTCTACCTTATACCTTGGATATGAGCATAATACCACTTAACAATCAGCACCGCGATAACTGCATATATAAACTATAGGGGTCGCACTAACTGGGAACTATTTTACTATTAATATTTATTGTCCTAGTCCCTCGCAGATCTAGTGCTACCCTATTAAAGTTTCCGCCTTGCACCTTATAATCTGTGTAGGTAAATACTGCCGCGCATAGTAATCCCCTGTGAGTGACATTATTTTATTACCATGGCCGTTTCCTTTGGCACTCTATCTTAATACTTGTGGGCATTAGGAGGATGGTGCCGGGTAGCATATTAATAAAATGGAAATCTCTTATTGTCTTTACCGCCAGGACGATCCTGGCTAGCGGACTAAAATGTAGGATAGTATTAGCTAAGATGTGATAACCTAGGTATACCTTATTAAGAATAACGTCCAAAGCTGTATAAGCGGCACTATTGACTAGCTTTAGGCCTTAGTGGGTATTATAGTTTATAACAACTGGTATACTAGGAACGAACATAAAAATAGCTAGTACTAATATCTTACTATTATCTCCCTAATTTAAGATTATAAGGGCCTCCTCCTCTATAGGTTCGCCATCTCTCTACTTATATTTAGAAATGAAGATCTGAAAAAGCTCTTGCCGTTAACTCTAGAAAGAGAGTATGCCTTTAAAATTTATATTCTAATGGTTCTTGTTCAGCGGCGATACTACTATTATACCTAACTCCCATGGAATCCGTCTACCTTTATAGTAGCATTTATTGTTTAAGAATTCCATATTAGACTGGTCTTGCACACCTTATTGGATCCGCTTTAGCAGCCGCTATAATCGCAGATCTTCTGCGGCACGGACTTGTTTGTTTAGTATAATTACTGTAGTAAATTTTTTCCATAGACCATGGGCTTTGTTATACTGGTACCTCTATTCTGTTTTAAAGGTTTTCCCTTCGTCCCATAAAAAGGCTATACTGGGGAGGAGAATTAATCTCTCTTATATGGGGCAAAACTGATAAAAATCCCCATAGAATAGGATAATGGGGATCCCACCGAAGTCTTATATTAACCCCCAAAACTAGCGGAGATGCTCGTTAATAGTATATAATGTCCGCGCACTAAGCATGCTAACCTTATCTATAATTAGCAACCATTTCTCCTACTAGTCTATCCTGGTCTCGCCGTTAACGCAAAGACCTACTAAGCTAGATAGATTAAATCCATCTATATCCTTACTAGAACCTACCCAGGAAGTGTTTTTTAATAAATTATACGCTAAGTAAATAGTGATCCCATTAATCCTTGCGGCTGCGGCCCCCAAAGTCGCCATTACTAGCAAATAATATAATATTCCCTTGCTTGCGAACAACTTCGCAATTACCTTAATAATCCGAGATTTGCCAGTACCACCTTCACCACTAATAAATTAGAAGAGCTGAGGAGTTTCTTACTTGTCATAATATACGCAATCTAGTTAGCGGCATATTAATCAAAGGGCGACACTCTACCTTTAGTTAAGCGTAAAAGACTTGGCCAATTGCCTCCCTGCCTTAGATAATAACATAGATACACCAAACTGAATATCCATAAACGATTCTGTGCCCTAGGCAAGGGTCTCTAAGTCTATAACTATAATATAGACATTTTAATCTCTAAAACCACTTAGCGCACTATACACAGCTGTGCTATAAGCTGTTGTATTAATATCTGGCAACTGCTGTATCCCTTTAATTATCTTTACGCACTCTTTTAAGAGGCTCTTTTACTGCAACTTAATATACCTTAGATCTTCCTGCCTTGGGATCTCTATTTACAAAAACGGTTGTCCTAAAACACTTAATATCCTTTTTCCTCTCTCGGGAACCATTATGGCACAGAGATTATCGGTTAAATATAAGGCCGTTACTTAGAATCAATATAATTTTTATACTATAACTAAAATTTCCTCCGAACTAGCTATAATCTGCTAACTTCCTATTATACTACTAAGTATGTTGATTAAGTGTGTTATATTACCAATATTGTCTAACCGGTAGACTATTCTTAATTTCTTATCACCCTCAGCTATATCCAACTTAACAGCTTCTCTTATAGGATCCAACTCTCCGGATATAACAGCCTATTGCTTTATATCACGGTTCGCATCTTCGGCGGATTAGCATAGCAACTAGATATTATTAACAAGGTATAATAACCTCCAAAATAAAGCTTGCCTTTCCCTCTTCTAAACGGCATTAATATCGCTCGTTACCTTTAACAAAAACAATTCCCACAGAACAAATAGGGCAAGGTGTTATACGGCTGCCCTACATTAACAGTATTAGTCTTCTTAGATACCCTTTCTACACCCATCCAAAATGGGTGTTTACTATACGTACCTCCTATACATCTCGTCATCCTTACTAAAGTTCACGCTTAAGTAACCATCTAGGTAGATAATTACATACTTTCCTAGGTCTCGCAACGCCTACACCCATATCTATAAAAGCGGCCAAGCACTATTAAATTCTACCTCTCCTTAAGTGGCTGTGACCTTGCCTTTCTACTTCAGTTTAACCACAGACATATAGTTATAAAGTAATAGCCCCTACAGAAGTCTGCCGCGATGTGGATATACCTATATAAAAGAAATCCTCTGTCTAGCCTCTTTTAGCAGCACCGTCTTGTCAGCTCCTTTATCCAGACTCTCCACACCGCCGGCATACCGTAGGTGGCGCCATTATCGGAATATATCCTAATAAAGGACAGATACATTTATAAACGTCTAAGTATTATTATTTATAAATTCCATTTCATAACCCAGTAGATAAGCAATAACCTCTACCTATAATAACAGCCGCTCCGTAAAAATCCGGTTCGCAACCCTTATTAAGAACTGCCGCGTTCTGTTCTAAAAACCATTACCCTCTCCACAACTACCAGTCGTCTCTGCCTGGCGCTTTATAATTAAGTCGTCTAGGAAACGGAATACTTTTACCACCACAGCTACCCGTTTCAATACCAGGTCCTTAACTTTAGTCGCATAATTTATTATATAGAAGATAATTACTATCATCTTACGCTGCGTAGCGATAAATAAAATATTATAGTTATGCCGTAACCCTACTGCAATGGCCTTGTTCCACCGATTTACTATATTATAACTATATCAAATCTATAGCACCCCATCTATAGTAAACGCCGTCTTCTCTACCAATCTCCACGGAGCCTTAAACCGGTAGAGGTCTCTCTTCCTTCGCGACCCCGTTATAGAGTATTTTACACAAGTTAGGCTGTAAGTGTGGATCTATATAGAGCTAGCATAAAAATTAGCATCCTCGTTAAATGCAGCCGTAAATTATTAGCTATTTTACAGCAGTAATAATATGTCTAACATTACTAACCTCTCCGTATAAACTGCTGAGAATGCTTCTTAATTAAGATCCTGCATTATTAACCCCATATTAGATAACTTTATATAATAGAAAGGACTATACAGCAAACTAACCTCTATAAAGACACTATCTATATACTAGATAACCTGCTCCCAATATACAATTTAATTGTCCCCCACTATATCTTATAGGGCGGAAGATAGGTTTATATTTCTATAAAGCCAGAGAAGTCCGTAAAGGTAGAGCGCGCCACGCTTATTCATCTCCACCGTACTAAAATACTAGTTAATGCACCTAAACACCAATTCCTCCCCTGTCCGTATATAGTACTTAAAGAACATGGAGATCTCCCTATAGAAAAATATTGCCAAACTAATAGGATCTAATATCGCCAGTTATACCCACTTATGCATTAAGTTAAGGCTTGTTAGAAACGCTTCTGCTTCTTTTAGTTTGCAACTTCTATATACTACCAGCCTTAGCTTTACCGGGTTTGTAATATTATTCGGGTTTAAGGTAAACCATATAGCTGGGATGCCATACCAAACTATAAGGGACTTAATCCTTCGCCATATATATAGGCGATGCTCTCTAGATATCAGCTAGCGACACCCATAAAGCAACAGGCTCCTTAACAGCTGGTTAACGCCCTTATTAGTAGTTTTTCCCAAAACCTTTATATCCTTCTTTGCCCTCTCTAGCCTCTTAACGCTTAGCGACTATACAATACACTCTACCTCTAGAAAGTTCTTCCTTTTCACGCTTAGCATGCTAATATAATGATTTATTAACCTAACTAGTATATTAAAGACAAGGAACACAAAAATATAGTAGGTTACAAAACAACTACCATATTACTGGAGTACTTATTGTGCCTATACCTCTAGGCTTATGTTCTAGGATAATAGGAGACTTTATACCGTAGCATCTACCTTAGGAGCCACTCCTACACCCTCCACCACATCTTTAATACTCTCCTCCGCTTAGCATAGCCCCCTATTTCCAAACGGGAATAGCGTTGGGAACGTCTTTACAAAGAACCATATATTAAAGGAATTGGCAAACTCATCACCTTAAGACACAATAATATAAGGCTCAAAGGCATCTTTATACCGGATCTCAGCTAATCCCGCCCAAGTACTCCTACTAATTTGGTTACAGAAATTGTTTCCCCCTAGAGTATTATAGATATACTACAACTTCTCTATATCCGCAATGTCTGGTCTAGCATTAAGGGCAAACATCCCAGAAGAGCCGATCTTATAAGTGGTCTTGTTAGCACCATTAAGGTCCGCCTTATAATTGCTATTTTTACTATCTTTATAATCCCCCTTATCCTCTACCTTGTGCCTATTACTCACTGCATCACCCTCCTAGCCAAGCACCGCTATAATTTCCCAAATATCTACCAGGCCATCCTCCTCTAAACCACGCTCTATATGCGGCATAACCTACCCGGTTTGTACCTTCTCCTATGCTAACAGCTCATTCCGTTCCAAACGCTTATAGACTTAAGAAGGCACACCATACACTAGCGCCTCCCACCTATCCATTTTAGCCGTGTTAATGTTAATGTTGGCATATAGAAGATTATACCTCTTTAACCACACTAGCGCTCTCTTTATAACATAACGCCGCACCAACAGGAGTGCTAAGAGGTTACTTAGTGCAGGTTTCTCCCTTCCTTACTATAATACATAGATCTTATCTAGAACCCTTAAGAGCGGATAAAGTAGAACGTTTGTTATAAGCTCCTGCATATTATTGGGAAATACTATAATATGCCCTTTAATATATTTTGGATATATCACGCTCTATCTTTAGCTCTTTAAGATGCTGTACTTAGTAATAAACCCATAATAGGAGTTTAGCGCAATAAGCTTCTCCTTAATTAGTATAAGTCCCTTTAACTTATCCAGAAATATATGCTTATATCCAGTGATCTCATTGGACTGGACTGGACTGGATTTTGATTTAAATCCACTCCACTCCATAGAAGATAGGGTTTGGCTCCTAGAGCTCCAGGATAAATCCAATGCAGTTACATAAGCAGTATATACTATAAATAGTAAGTCTTGGCATGCTTCTAGGTCGTCAATAGGGTAGCCAAACTTACCAAAAATCACCTATATTACATATTAGCAGCAGAAAGGTCCTCCTCATCGCCAGCCTCATCGTCGCCCTCTAAAGCAGCCTCCTCAGCGAGTTCTTCGGCCAAAGCCTCCTCATCCTCGTCATCCACCTAAGCAGCAGCCTCCGCAGCAACCGCAGCAGCAAGCCGAGCCTTAGCCTCCTCTTTAGGTGAGAGCTTTGGTGGCCACGGCTCTCCCTCTACTTCGCCGATATCCTTATTATCAAATGTATCCTTTGGTGGAGGTCCATATCCATGCCGAAGACCCTCATTTGCCTTAATTATATCCATCTATAGCCAAGAGCGTTGAGCCTCAAGGAGGATCTTGCAGCTACTAAACAGTCGTTCACATTCGTCGCTTATAGGAGGCACCACAAGGATATTAAGGGCGAAGCGAGCAAGATTAGGCTGGCTTGTATAGCGGTCCTGACAGTACTATATAAGGTCAAAGTGTTCATGCTCTTTAAGCTTAAGCTTATTTGTATATAGATACTCATTAAAGCGATTAATTAGAGGAGGCGCAGCAGCCTTATCATTTCAATGAACTGTTTTTAGGCGCTTGTGATTTCAAGCAGAGGTGTAGATCTTTGCTTGCTAAGGTTGCTGAACCGGTGCTAAATCTGGTAAGGATAATTAGATAGATGAATACTGGCCTTTATAATTAAGCCAGAGCTCCTTAATCTTCTGCTTAACGCTATCAATCCAATTCTTCTTAATAGGATGTGGCCTCCAATAGTCCTTAAACCACTGCATCTTAAGCGTTAGATTAAGAACGATTGCTATATAGTACGCTGCTGTATTATTAGCCTTATTATAGTACTTATTTCCCTTCTCCCATGCTGCTTCTGAACAGTCCGCTAAGTATTAATAAGCTTAAGCGTCGGCCTTATTCTGTTTTTAAAGTGATTAAGTAGAGAGCTTAAGAAACTTCTGCTTAGTTAATAAGAGCTCCTTAAGAAGCCAATCTAGTATTTGAAAGTAGTTAGCAAGACTTATTTAATTGCCCTCTACCATAATTATAGCCTTGTAGAATGTTTTAAGGTAGTTATAAAGGTGTTTAAGCTGGAGCCAGTGCTTTGGCTAAAGGAGGTCGTCTCTAGTAAGCGCTTTAGCTTTATCGCTGGGTTTGTAAGTCTTACAGAATATAGTAATTCGTTCTCTATAGTTTAAAAATTATAAAATAGCTAAGAAGAGTGAGTTCCATTACATTTAGTTATTTTAGATAAGCTAGTGAATTGTTAGTATCGCTTTTATAGGTAGTATTATAAGTTCAAATATTGCGACCATAAGGCTCAGATTACAACCATTAAGGGCGGCAGATACAAAATCCAAAGCTATAGCCAATTAGAGACTCGCCCAACGTTCTGCTAGGTAGCAAATCTTAACACTATAGCTCTATTATGTACCTCTAGGTTGTTAAATTCTAACAAAGGACCTCCTATTTAAATCCTCCTAAAGAAACCATAACGCTGGGGGGTCATACAAATGTACTAGATAAGATTTTAAAGTAAACCAACTAGTCCCTACTTCTTCTAGAGCTCTTAAACCTTGCCGTAATTCTAATCGCGGTATATAGCTGCTATTTCTTTACAGATTTTATCAGCGTCTATTCTAACAATAAAGGCCTACGCGTAGAGGTTTGTTATATAGCCAAAGCAGCAAAGTTAACATGCTTTTCATTTCTTTATTAACATTTTTGGATATAGGGCTTGAAGAACTGCATTAATGCAGGTGTTATTTAACTTAGCGTTATCAGCTATAAAGAACCCAATATTGCCTGTGATTCCATAGTCCCTAAATAAAGTAACTAGAACAGCTGCTATATTCTCACTAGTATATTCACTAATAACCTTACAAAGGCCCAATACTATATGGCGACACTTGCCGTCCTTATTTATAAAATAGGCAACAACACCAAGAATCGCATGGCCGTTTAGTAAGGTCCATAGGTTAAAGGATATTAATATAGCGCTATAAGCGGCCTTTAGCTCTTTCCTTAGCAACTCCTTCTATTGCTCCTATTTGTTTATAACCCACGATCGTATTATATTTACTGCCTTTAGTAGGAACTTTTTAAGCCCAGGGTAGATAAAATATAGTAGCTTACGGAAGTAGACGTTTTTAAATTAGAAGAAGGCAATATAGCAGTAAACGATCCACTAAATAAGCAACTGCTTAAACCTCTTAAAGTTACGAGCTCTATTAAGCGACCTCTCCTCTAGATACTCATCAATTGTTAGCTGGTTAAATTTATCAGGTTTTTAGTAAGTATTAAGCACGCCCATTGTCTTATCCATATAGTGGTCCTCCACTAGGTGGTCCATAGCGGTAGTCCTTCCAGATAACACTATAAGCAGCTCCTGCTTACGCTGTATTTGCTTATAAAGATAGCAGTAGTAATAAGCTATACCGTTACTACCGGACTTTAATTAAATATCCTCCCCCCACTTCCATATATGCGAGGTGCGCTGCTTTATATATTTTAGTCCTCTTGTTAAGGCGCTACATTAAATATAGTACTTGTTGTACAGCTTAAACTCCTCTACCTCTACTGCCTTATTACGAGCCAGATTAATCAATTTCAGAGTAAGGATAAAGTCGTCGGATGCAGGAGGTAAGTGGTGCGTAAGGTAACGCGTAATATCAGCCGCCATAGTATTAGGCAAGGAAGGGAGGGAACAAAACACCAAAGTAGTAAGTATAGATGCAGGAGCGACAGCAGAGGATAAGTAGATGTCCTTAATTCTTATAAATTAATCGTCTTATAAGACAGGAGCTTACTAATGCTAAACGCCAGCGTCGCTGATTAGCTCTGTTTAGCCTTAACACTAAGCACTAACTCCTTAGCGGCCTATCCTTCCTCCTAATTAGGTATAGAACTGGAGCTCTAGGAGCTCCAAATGAGTCAAATCCACTCCAATCCAGCCTCAAAATTGATAGCTCCAAATCTAATGCAAGAAAGGATCCAACGTGGAGCTCCAGAGGCGCTCTAGTCCAGTTAGATCACTGCTTATATCCTAGCTTAGCATATAGTATAATCGCACTAGAAAAAGCACCTTGCCTTAGATACCTTATATAATCTATATACGCGAGAATTCCTTCCCCAACAGAAAAACAGCTACTACACTTAAAGGGTAAATTCTTCCTCTTCTCAATCTAACTTGCTATCTATATATCCCAACCAACCTCCTATAGCTCTGTCCTACCAAACTTACAATAACAGATTCCATAGGTATGTATTAGTAAGGTATTCCTGTTATAAAACGCTTTATAAAACTCCTAAACCATAGATACCTTCCTAATAAGAGGGATTAGTATACACCATGCCTATCTATAAGATAGTTGCTCTTTCTCCGCAAATTTCTCCTCTAGATACTATAGAACGCTGGTAAGGTCTTCCTTCTATTTATTATCACTCCTCTCCTAGCGGACTATAGTTCTAGCACATTTTAGCTATTCCTTATTGCTTCTTTCCTAACAGGCTACAGTTCTAGCACGTTTTAACCGTTCCTAATTAGTTCTACCAATATACTTTCTCTTCCGTTATAGCAGGTGGATGGTTAACTCCATAACGCGGCCTTTTTGTGCCACGTCATCCTTAGCAGTGGCAACAACTTTATAGGGTGCTATACTTCCCTGCCCTTAAGCCTAGTATCTGCAAACCTACCCATTAAATCTCGCCTGCTTATACTCCTTCTATACAGCATTAAATATATCCGCTAATATGCGCATCCTTAAACCCGCAAGTGCTATATTCTGCCAATTATATCTATTTATGTCTAAAACGCAGTTAGAATCTGGTAGAATCGCTCTATTTTCTAATATAGTTTAATTTCGCTCTGCCCCAGTCTATTTAGACTCCTATGTGGCGTTAAATATATCCACTAACTTACGCGTCCCTAAACCTGTAAGCGTTACATTCTGCTAATTATATCTATCTATATCTAGGCCACTAACAGAATCTAGTGGAATTGCTTTGCTTTCCTATATAGTTTAATTTCGCTCTACCTTGGCCTATTTAAACCCCTTCTGTGCGGCATTAAATATATCCGCTGACGTGCGTATACCTAAACCCGTAAGCGCTATATTCTGCCAATTGCGCGCATCCTAGCAGCGTAACAACTTAGATAAAAATAGGGAATCTTAATTATTTTCATTTATATTAGTCCGATTTAACCTATACCCTTTATATCTCTCTATCCCTGCTATGCTCTATAAATATAGTATATCAAATCCTAAATTTACGCTTCTGCAGCAGGATACCTCTTATTCGCTATTATTACACTAAATACTAATGGCGCTACTGGTCCTCCGACCTAATCCAACTCCTTATATACTTTACCTTATTTAGCTTATAATTTAAACTTAACTCCTTACCCCATAATTCTTTTTACTTATACTTTAAATACAATCATCGTAAACAGATTCTATCCACAATATATATAGCTTTGTACCCTATTAGACTTGTCCTATTTAGATACCAGAATATATCTCCCTAATTATAACTGCGAACCCACTTTCCTTTTTATTATATATCACATGTCCTACTAGGATATTGGAATATATCTCCCTAACTATAACTTTAATGCTACTTACCTTTTTATTACCCATTATATATAGCACGTGTTATCCTTCTAGCTACAGCACTATTTGTTACAAGGACCTTTTTGCAAGTTCTACAACCTTCCCTAATTACAACTTTAAAGCCACTTTCTTATTATAAAAACCTTTTTGCAAATTCTATAACCTTCCCTAATTATAACTTCGAAGCCCCTTTCTTTTTTATTACCTATTATATATAGCACGTGTTCTTCTTCTAGCTTCAGCATAAGGTCCTTCTATAGCTTCCGCAACCTTTATAAGTTAAACCATCCCTTCCATTCCCCACATTTTAATAAAGTTTGATATACTAAAAGAATCTTTACACCTATCTCTTGTAATTAACTCTCCAATTATTACAATCCTCTAATACCATATATCCTCTACTTTGTATTAAACCTTACCTTACTAACTAATACTATACACCCTCTACCTTGTATTAAACCTTACCTCGCTAACCTTATCCATTCTATATATGTCCTAACTTTTAAACCATACTACCCCAGACCTTAGTCTATAAACCTCCAAAAACCATTTACGTATTTATATTTACAATCTACCCTCTTTATACAGACCTTACTCTCTAATCTCCCTCTAGTCAAATACCTATCGTCCTTTTTTATATACGGCCGCAATGCCTACTTCTACTCTAACTAGGTATAACAAGGTCTATCCCCATAAGCCCCTTAAGAGCTAACAAAATGCAGGCGGTAATATATCTATAATATTTTTTGCACGCTTATAATCCCTAAAGGAGCTTCCCTTTTCTAAGGAGTAGTAAATTAAGGGTCTTAATATTAAGACCATTACAGAAATCCACTTTCCTCTACTAACCTAGATAACCAACCTAGAGTACTAGGCCCTCCAAGCAAACTCTAAACATAGCGATTCTAACTTAGCCTTCTTTAGCCTTAACTTATTAATATATTAGCAAACACTCATTGCATCTAAATGGGAAGATATATGGTTCTTTATATACGGCCATATTTACCCTTATACGCTTACCTAGGAGGTTAAGCTAGATAACAGTTAAGCAACTAGTAATAATCTAGCAAATTATACTATTTTAGCACTTATTATCCGCGACCAAGGTTATTAACTGTAAGTTTATTATACCCTTATTTATTATACAAAGCAACTATCTCTAACAAATACCGCAGCATTACCCCTTAAATGTTTAATATCGTAGATACCTTTCCTATCGCCTCTCCAATAGTCAGTTTTACTAGACTTGTCATCAGCTCTAGTTATATACTCCTTAACAATAAAGCAGGTCTAGAGGATATTTAACTAAAATATTATACATTTATACAGCTCTTAACCTACCTTACCCCCAGGAATCCAAGCAAGACTCCCTTTAAGGGCTTCCACCCTTTTTAAGTCTTTATAATCTTCCCTATCCACCTAAAACCCTAGTTATTGCTCTATAAGAAACTAATTAATAAACATAAAACCCATTTCCAATCAAATACCTTATTTTTCTATACTGGAAAGGTAGCAGGTTTCCTTAATCACCATATTATAACCCACCCACCGCTGCTTACGCAAGATAAAATCTTCATCATTATACCGGACACTTAGGACTTCTTTAAAAAGGTAGGCTGAGACTCTATCTCCATATTACCCTTAGTAACCACTTTAGCTAAGTAACCTTTTACAAATCCCTCTAGTTAGGCTAAATTTATATTACCATTAAACCGGGCAACTCAGCAAGCTATAACCTCAACAATAAGCATAATATTATCTACCGGATAAACTTTATATATAGAATCAACTAAAATTACACCTTACTATTAGTACTAACCTCTCTCTTATCATAAATTAAACTAACATAATATTCTAGCACTAATACCTACTGCTTATTCTACTTCCTCTTCTAGTACATTCTTATCTTCTATATCCTAATTTAAATCTAACTATTACCAATTCCAGCCTCTATCCCTATACTATAACTTATCTTGCCCTCTATACCTTTAATCTAGCCTACTAACCTAAACCCCATTTCTATAGTGACCATACTAAACACACATACGACACCACTCTCTAAATAATTAAATAAGTACAATAGCACAACCTCCTTAAAGAAGCCTTATATGGTGCAGCCTATACAAGAGGCGAGTCACAATTCAAACTACTTCTCAGCCATAATATTAGGCGAACCCCTTTAATCTTCTACTACGCCTCTAAGCGACTCAGCTCCTTTACTATCTTTAGATAACATAACTAGACCATATCACAACCAACATCCCCCTAAAAAATATTCTAAAACTAACTAGGCACGTCTTCTTATTATAGCAGGTATTAATAGCAGGTAGGAGGTAGAACTGGATAGCGGGCTAAAGCTAAATAGCAGGTAGAAAACAGAGGTAGAAGTCAATAGTAAGCAAAACATAAATAATAGGCAGTAGCAGATGGGTAATAAGCATATAATAGGCGGCATAGAAGCACCTATAAACATTAAGTGTACTGCAGAAAGAGCATATATAATATATTGTAATAATAGCTAAATACAAGGATCAAAAATTTAGTTAGACTATCCACTACAGGCTTTTAAACTGCTCGCCTTACCCACCCTAAATTATTGTTTTCCCTCTAATCCCTCTAAAATTCCCCTATCGCCTACCTTCGTTCCTTAAGGCTGCTTGGGCAAACCACTTGCGGTTTATGTTACCTATTCTTAGTATATAGTTGGGTTTAATTACTACCCTACACTTTCTGTAATATAAGCAATCACACTCCACATAATATAACTCACCTTTAACTCTTAGCAGCTAATTAGCGGTATTTCTAACGTATAAAACTTACACTTAAATTGACAGTTATTTGCCCATACTAGCAGGGAGGACGTCCAACCTGCTCCGGCCATAGGGTTATAAGGTAACGAATTTTGTAGGTATTTTCAAAGAGGAGTTAGTTAACTAAAAGCATGGCCAAGGCTAAGTAGGGATCGCAAGGCTATAGGGCTAAGGTCGGCCCGCTTACTAAGACTCTACACAGCTATAGGCCTAGTAGCCACTATAAGTAAATTACACCATAATGATTAATTATATAGCGTAGGTTGTTTTTGTTTAGCACTAGCTAGGATTAGTAATCGCTTTAATTAGAGGTACTAACCTACATAGCAACCTTATAACATGCGGATAGTTAGCCCCCTAACTAAAATTTTAACCCAAGTTTATTAATTAATATATATAGAGATAAGGTTTTCTAAGGGGAAACCCCCTAGGACCCCCCTATATAGAGCTTTTATTTAATTTAGAAGTAGTAGTAAAACTAAGGCGCCTATCACAGAGTAAGTATAAGTAATAATAATATATAGCGAAGTAGATATTATTAAGCTATATACATAAACTATATAATAAGGTCAAGACATTGCGTAAGGAGAGAAGGTAAGGAAACAGGGAGAAAGGGTATATATTATTAGTTTAGTTGCTCAGTTAATATATACACAGAGCAGAATAGGATTTAAGAAGTAGTCCTAGCAGAACTTAGCAGAATTTAATAGACTTTAGCAGAATATAGCAAAATACAGCAGATTACTATTGGATTACTATAAATTGCCAGCAAATTGCTATTAGGTTGCCGTCTCGCGGTTAGTCTCTTATTGCTACATCAGTGGAAACAGGTAGACATGTGTAAGGTATTACAGAGGTTGTTACAGATAGCTTAAGTACAATGTTATAACTACTTAGAGAAGAGTCGGAGGAAGCTAGTTAGTTAATACAGGCACAGTCCAGGATGGAGCCGGTGGAACCATATAACGAGGAATGGTAACCAAGGTTACATGATTAATTTATAATCTATAGGATTAGGGGAACGTGGGATCTATAAGCAGATTAACAAATCAATAGATTAATAGATTGACAGAGCGAAGGGATTTCTTAGGCATATAGTTATGTATTTAAGGAACCACAGTCCCTACCCAGATAGTTCTCTCTTCGTAGTAAATCTTAGAATATAATTAGAGTTAATCTATTAGGCAACTACTCTACTAGTTATTATTACGTTGTTAATTTGTTCTTACCTATATACCTAGCCTAATAATAGGACCTACCGTAGTTCCTACTACAAGGTTCCGTTACACATTCACTACTAAGGTTATAGTATTAAATAAGATTAAACAATATGCCACCTAAAGCTGTAACAGTGCAAGTATGGGAGAATTGAGTGAGCGACTTAATTGTAAATGGAGATCTAAAGTGTCCATATATACACGAGGAAGGTATGGAAATAAATGAAAGGGGAGACGAATACGTAAGCAAAACAGCGTGATACGTAAGTGATACGTAGGCGATACGTAGGCAATACGCAGATAAAACAGTGGTGGTTTAGTAGGGTACCGTAGTCGGTTACACACCCCCCTAGATTTGACGGTGTAGTCAAAGCTGTAGAAAACAAATGAAGGTAAAAACTGTACCAAAACAGGAGTAAAAAAAGGTTCAGGGCACGATGATTTTGTATCTTCCTAGCTTTATATCTCTGGATATAGAGCTGTATTCAAAAAGATATCTTCTCTAGCCTCTCAGGAGACTGTGTTCAAAGATATATCCAGCCTCTCAGGAGACTATACTCAAAGATGTGTCCTCCCCAGCCTCTCAGGAGACTGTATTCAAAGAGGAAATCAGATCTCAATAATCTGTAGTCGAGGTGGAACTCGATGTAGTCATTTAGTAACTCTGGTGACGTTAAGACGTCGTATCTGGTAACGTTGCGGTTGTCGCAACTGGTGCCGTTGTAGGCTGGATAGGAATTGCTTCAATTATATCCAAGATATCGTCTTGAAGTCCTTGTGGTGTAGTGTTTAATCTGCACTTAAGGCAATCGTTTAATCTATACTTGAGGTAGTCATTTAATCTGTAATTAAGGTAGATCTTTTTAAGTGTGCTTTGCTAATAAGCAAACTTTATATTTAATTTTGAACGGTACTCGTTCGTTGATGGTGACGTGGTTTCTCAATCAAGTATTATTTAGTGACTGTCCATCTAGTATCCAGCTAAGTTATAGTAGTGCTAGATCCTTCCATACTGTTTTAGTAATCGTCCATCTAGCACAAGCCTTGTGTCTGGCCCTAGGACCCGCCTCGTTTCTGGCTTGTTGCCTCGTGTTTGGTTCTTTCAGGTCCCTACCTCGTGTCTGGTTTGCCCTATAAGCTTATGGTACTGTGGGAGTCGTCTGTTGTAACTGGTTGTAGGAAGTCGTTTGCTTCCGATTTGAAAGGGTCAAGAAGGGTCCAGTTAGCGTCTTAGCAAAACCTTATTTTGACGTTCCGATTTAATTCGTCGGTTCGTTCGTCAGTTAGGTTGTACGGTCGGGTTCATACGCTTGGTTTGATCGTTGGTGCCTCCCTAGAAGGCCTTAATTTGATTTGATTCGATTTGGCGACAGGCCGATCTTGAGGCTCTAGTTTGGTCTGATTTGATTGATCGAATCGTTCTAGTGTTCGCTAGCTGGTCGTTCTGGTGCCTTCCTTGTGTCTACCCAATATCGTTGTCTCTCACCATCAGTATATTTAAGCTAGCCTATGCATCTGGCTTTTACTGGCTTCGTGCTCTGGCGTCTTGCTCAGGTTATCGCGCTGGCTGGGCTCTCACTTGGATGCCATATAAGGTCGTTACGCTATGGTGGGGTAGGTCGATTTTGTCAAGTGGTTGTGTATCTGGGTTGAAGGAGGTCATTTGGTATTTGAAGAAGTAATCACAAGTATAAAAGTGGTACCCGGAAGAAGCTCGAAATACTTGCAAAGGTGGTAGAAGTAGTGACTTCTTAAATAAGGTAATAGATTGATTGCTTAACAAATAGTGCAACAGGTAGTGCGATCCAATTAATTGGTCAGCAGGTAGTGCGATCCAGGAGTACAAGCCGGGCTCATAACTGTAACAGTGCAAGTATGGGAGAATTAAGTAAGCGACTTAATTGTAAATGGAGATCTAAAGTGTCCATATATAGACGAGGAAGGTATGGAAATAAATAAAAGGGGAGACGAATACGTAAGCAAAACAGCGTGATACGTAAGTGATACGTAGGCGATACGTAGGCAATACGCAGATAAAACAGTGGTGGTTTAGCAGGGTACCATAGTCGGTTACAAAAGCACCAGTCATAACAACGTTAACGGCAGCCACAACCTCAGGGTTAAGAGACACTAGTATAGCAGATACAGATTCTTAAGTAGTTACACAAGGTTAGTTATAAGAAATAGTTAATTACTTATAGGATAATAGTAGGCTACTTAAAGAACGCATTAATAGAATTAGAGTAGTAAAGGTTAAGTTACCTTTAATTAAACAGTTCTTAGGAGAGAAGTTAAAGCTTAAAGAGTTTCTTACATAGATACATTTTAAGGTTATATAGAAAGGAGCGAAGTTAGCAACACCTACGGATTAGGTAGCGTATATAGGACTATTTTTAATAGGAAGAGCTCTAGAGTGGTTTAAGCCTTACCTTATAGAGATACAAGTAAACAGTATAACGACTACTAACCCAGATATATAGTATATGTTTACAAGTTGGAACGGATTTGTAGAATAGTTAACATAAATATTTAGAGACCCTAAAGTAACCACAATAGCGGAACAAAAGCTTCAGAACTTAGTATAACGTACTTCAGCAATTAAGTATACAACGCAGTTTTAAACACTAGCCATATAGGTTAAGTGGAATAATAGGGCGCTTATAGCACAGTATAAATAGGGACTTAAGGCTAAAGTTTAAGACGCAATTATCCTAATAGAAGATGCGGATACTCTAAAAGAGCTAATAGACTAGTTAATAAAGATCAATAATAGGATCTATTAAAGGGAATAAGCTAAAAAAGGGTAAGACAGAGTTCTACAGTTATATAAGGCGCAGAGTACGCAATAATAGACATAGAGTTAAAACCATAGAATGGCGTAGAGCTAATAGACCTAAGCGGTACTAAAGAAACCTAAAGATAGGAAAAGAAACTATAGAAACCTAAAGGTTAAGGATCTAGTAATTAAAGGACCTAGGAGTAGAGGCCAAACTAAGGATCTTAGCAGCAGAAGATATTTAGGCGGACTCTATAATAAGAAAAATAGTTTAAAGATAAGGCTTATATAAATTACGGAAAATAAGGTCATTTTGCCAAAGACTATAGAGGTGGTTAGAGTAACTACGCAGTAAAGAGAACCAGGCCAGCAGACAGCACATATATATAGAGGGACAATGGTGCACTATAAGGAACAAAAGAATGTTTAATTAATAGTTTTATGTTTTGTTATAACAACACATACCAAATTTATAAGGACGCTAAGTATAACACAAGCTATTAGCTATAGGAGCCATTGTTATCTAAGTTTAGAGGAACCAACAAACTAGCTTATAGATTAGACATTAAAGATAATAAATTTAATATAGGCAAAGCATTTACCAATAAAGAGGCAATAAAGGCAGCTTACTAGGAGCATATAGACCTTAGAGAAGTCAAAATAGAAGCAGAAACTAAGACCATCACAGAACAGGGTTTAGTAATAGATATTATAATACTATTAAATATAATTTCCATCGCTTTATAAGATAAAAGGAGTAACATTTAAAAAAAACTAAGTAAGTAGATAACTGCTAGTGCTAGCTTATTACTTAATAAAGGTAAAAGGCCACAGGCTTAAAATTCTTAAGAAAAGATATAAAAAGCTTAAGATTTTTAAGACAAGATAAGACACACCTAAGGACCCATAACAGACAAAAACTGATAGGAAAGGGCAGTAACTTAGTTTATAAATAAACGAATAAGTATAGGACGCAAGTTTAAGAACTACAAGTTTAGGGAACAAATAAGAACGTTAGCAATCCTAGGTAAATATAATATTTAGCCTAAAGATTAAACAGTTAATACTAGGATTAAAAAGCAAAGTAACTATAAAGATCCCACTGCAAGACGTAGAAAATAAGAAACTATAGATAAGTTTAAGACAAGAATTATTATATAGCAAGAGCAAAAGCTAGATAAGAGGTTAGCTATACCAGGTTATATAAGGGACAGAGCACCTATATAAAGAGTTACTAATAGGCCAAGTGCAGGGACACCTAGGGTAAAGTAGTTAGATAAACTAGAATAAAAAAAGGATCTAAATATCCTAACTAGGTTTAAAGAAAAACATACCAAAGGATGTTATAATACAGCGATAATAAGGTACTTTCTTATAGATAAACCATATACACTAAACCAGTTGTACGGAAAGTGGTATAGGCAATAATATAATAATAAATAGGAAGACTTTTATATATAGCTAAATAAAAAAGTTGTCTAAGACCAACCTATTACGGAAAAACGCATAAGTTACATTAAAAGAGTATTAATTATAATATTAAGGAACCTAGAAGAAGGATCTAGGGACTAGAGAAGTAAATAATAAATCTTAATACCCATAATAGAGATACTAGTGGTTAGGTTAACTAGGTATAGATTTAAACTTAAAAACAAAGATAAACTAAGAGTTAACCTAAAACATGTAGCGTATTATACACTATTATAGATAGCTTATGTAGATAATATATATAACATATATAGAGCACTAAAAGACAAGAACTAGAAGTACCTAGTAAGGATATATTAGGCACTAGAAGAAAAGCGGTTTAGAAACGCTAAGTATATATATAAATAGCACCTAGTAGAAGTATAAGGTTAAGAAGACTTAACACTTTAACCAAAAAGATTCCTTACGGAAGAATGCCTAAACAGATAATAGTAGTAGGAGTGCCTAAAGAACACTTATCTATAGTATATAGAGAAAAAGAAATAAACTAAGTATTAGCTAAGGTTAAACTAAGTATAAGTAGGATCTAGTAGCCAACAGTTAGGAAAAGGGGAGGTATATAGGACTAGAGGGAACCAGTATTAAAGCCTTAAACCCTTAAAGGAATTTAAGGACAACACCTAAATTTATAAGTTAAGTGGCAAGATCAGTAGTTTAAAGCGTTAATAGACAGTGAAGTAACTAGAAACCACATATTACTAAAAGTAGTAGAGAGGATAGGGTTACCACACAAACAAAAGAAACACCTATATCCACTTATAACAATTTTAGGAGATTAGATAGCCTATAAAGGAGGCATTATTAATTTTAAAACAGGACCTATTCAGTTAACTATTAAAGGGAGACAGGTCAAGATGTCTTTTAATATCCTACTATTAGGACAGGATGAGGCAATACTAGGAATACCTTAGTTATAGGAGTATAATCCAAAAATTAATTAGGTTATAGGTTAGGTTAATATTAGAAATACTTAATAATATAAAGTGCGATAGTAAACTAAGTTGGTATAGTACTAAGTTAGAGCAATATATAAAGAGACTAAGTAAGGCTTAAGTTATATACCAAAGAAATACTATAAGTATGGTAAGAAGTTATAGTTACCAGAAAGTAAAAAGCTATTAAAGTATACAGTATAGAACCATAAAATAGAATTAAAAAAAGAAATAAGTCTAAAGTTTTTTCTAATCTATAAGCTTACTAAAACAGAGTTAATAGCACTTAAAGAGTTTGTCTAGGAGAACTTACGTAAAGGATACATCAGACCATTATAGTTATTAATAGAATATCTAGTACTATTTATCCTAAAGAAAAACAGAAAACTTAGAATGTATATAGACTATAAACAGTTAAACAGCATTACTAGAAAGGATAGGTATCCTTTACCCTTAATTAGCGAAATCCAAGATAGGATAAGCAATATAAAGATCTTTACAAAGATAGATCTAAGATAGGCGTACCATTAGATTAAAATCAAGGAAGGCAATAAATAGAAGGCAGCCTTTAAGTTAAAGGAAAGACTATATAAGCTATTAGTTATACAATTCGGGCTTATAAACGCACTAGCAACGTTCTAAAAGCAAATTAATAGTGTGTTAGGAGAACACCTAGATAAGTTTATTATAGCATATCTTAATAATATTATTATTTACTTAGAGAATGAGGAAGAATATAGAGAACACATTAAATAGGTTTTAAAGAGACTACAGAAAGAATAGATACCAGTAGTAATTAAGAAATACGAGTTCTTTATAAAGAAAACTAATTTTATAGGATTTATTATCAAACTAGGAAAGATTAGTATAGACCTAAAGAAAGTTAAAGCTATAGTAAGTTGGCAAGAACTAGAAAATATTATATAGTTAAGGTCGTTTCTAGGGTTTTATAACTACTATAGGAGGTTTATAGCATAGTGGTTAGAAAGCATTAAGCCATTTATAAGGCTAATAAAGAAAAAGGAACCATGGGTCTAAAGTAGTAAATAGAAGAAGCTGTTTTAGGAACTTAAAGAGTTATTTACCCAAGAGCTAGTCCTCAAGATCTATTAACCAAAGTTAGAAACGGTTATTAAGATAAATATATTAGACTTTGCACTAGGAGCATACTTGCTATAGAAGTACCAGGACACATAGCATCCAGTAGCATACTATAGTTAGAAGATAACACCACTAGAGTTAAACTATAATATCTACAACAAGGAGTTATTAGGTATAGTTACAGTACTTAAGAAATAAAGAGCATTCTTATAAGGCATAGAGAAACTATTTATAGTTAAAATGGACTATAAGAACCTTACAAAATTCCTAATAATAAAGGAACTTAACCAAAGACAGGTTAGATAGGCGGAAATACTTATAAAATACTATTTCAAAATTTAGTATACCAAGGGTATAGACAATACATAAGCAGACGCTCTAAGCAGAAAGGCTAAACTATAAAATAATAAAAAGCTATTAGGAGCTTTGTTACAAAAAGATTAAGACAGAGTAATTAGGTATAATTATTTAAAGATTATAATAACTAAGGAAAGTTAGATCCATAAATTACCAGAGAGTAATTAGATACAGAAAATCTAAAAAACATAGGTAGAGGATCTAGACTTAGAGCAATATAAAAATAGAGAAGTAACGTATATACCTAAGTTTATTACAGAAGAATTTGTTAAGGAATTCCATAAGGGAATAATATAAGGACATAACAGAGCTATAGGCTTAGTGTTAAGACTTTAAAAGGAGTATATTATTTAAAAAATCTAGGGACTAGCAAGATAAGTTATAAAAAAACATCTAGATTGCTAAAGAAACAAACTAACAAGGCATAAGCTATATAGAGGGCTACAACCTATTAAAATACCAGGAAGACTATAGGAGGTTATATTATAGGACTTTATTATTAAGTTACTAAAGTTAAAAGATCCTATTATAGGACAAGATCATAACACAATCTTAGTAATAGTAGACAAGCTTACAAAGTAGGGATACTTTATAGCATATATAGAAGAGATATTAGCAGAGGATATCGCTAGAATCTATATAAAGGAAGTATTTGCAAGACACAGAGCACTAAACAAAATTATATCAGACAGAGATCTAAGATTCATAACAGCATTTTAGGAAATATTTCTAGCAGAATAAGGAGTTCGCGCAGCAACCTCTATAGTATATTATCCGCAGACAGATGGACAAATGGAAAAACTAAACTAGACACTAGAATAGTATTTAAGGCATTATATTAATTATACACAGAATAATTAGGTATTGTTATTACCAGTTATACAGTTTGCATACAATGCAACACCATAAGAAGGAATAGGGACATTACTATTTAAGGCAAATTATGGGTATAAGCCAAGAACGTCGTTATTACCACACTAAGCAAAGAAAACAAGTAGTACAGCTAAATAAAGAATAGAGACGTTAATGAATCTTTATATAGACCTCACGAAAACAGCCAAGCTAGTATAGTAAAGGATAAAAAGGTACTATAATGCTAAGAGATCTAAGGGACTAGATCTTAAAGAGGGAGATAAAGTGTAGCTACTATATAAAAATTTCAAGAGTTGACAACCAAGTAAGAAGTTGGACTACGTCAGACTAGGACCTTTTAAAATTGCGCAAAGAATTTTATTAGTTATATATAAGTTAAACCTACGAGCTAAAATAAAGATTTACCCTATATAATACATTATAATACTAGAACCAGCATATGGAGATATTAAGCCACTAGTTTACAAGGCAGATATATATAGAGAATAAGAAGAAGATAAATAGTAAGTTTTAAAGATTATTAGTTACAAGGATGTAGATAACGAAATATAGTATAAAGTAAAGTAGATAGGCTATAGTAAAACTACCTAGGAACCACTAAGCAACCTAAAGAATGCTATAGGAAAGGTATAGGAGTATTAAAAGAGAGCAAGTTAGGCAGCATTAATAAAGAAAAATTGCCAAAAAACAAGTTACCTAAGGGGGACCCAAAAGGAGCACCTGCTAAGCTACTTAGAGTTATTTCCCTTGCTAGTAAATACAAGTCCGCCTTAGCCTCCTCCGCTTCCAGCTTACGGAGACCCTACTTAACCAGGCAAAACTCCTTAGAATAAACCTTCTTACGCACCTTCTTAAGACGGGTTAGCCGAGCAAAGGCAATCTATTAAAGTTTAAATACGCAAGCAGATGCTTTTGATATACGGCATTAAGCCTCTAGCAATAGGGCTAATTCCTTAGCGGAACAATAAAGTTTATTATAGGCGGCTATGAGCGAGCTCTTAAGCCTTTTGGCCTTAAATTAAATATAAGACCCTATAACAAGTTACTTAGGGAACTTAAAGACTGTTAAAAGTTATAGGACGCGCATACTTAGCGTTAAACATAGAGCAAACGTCACAAAGTGATTAAATGTTTAACTTAGTGCACTCGGCATAGGAGGATAGTTAGCAACCAGAGGGAGCCGCAATTACAACATATACCAACTTCTTGTCGGCGCAATAGGAATAGGAAGGCATAGCCTTACCTAAAGAAAGAATCTTCAGTACTACATAATTACGACAATCGGTAGAAGAAGAAGAAGATGCTTTAGGTATAATAAGTAAGGATATTAACCAGATTAATTAAACGGATATTATACCTCTAGTAGACAACTTAGAGATATTAGGAATCTTCAAGGACAAAGATAAAGAGGAGGGAGATAGTATTACGGACAGCTTAAGTACAATATTACGACTACTTAGAGAAAAGTTGGAGGAAGCTAGTTAGTTAATATAGGCATAGTCTAGGATAGAGCCAGTGGAACTATATAATAAGAAATAGTAACTAAGGTTACATAGTTAATCTATAATCTATAGGATTAGGGGAATATAGGATCTATAAGCAGATTAATAGATTAACGGATTAACAGATCAACAGAGCAAAGGGATTTCTTAGGTATATGGTTATGTATTTAAGGAACCACAGTCCCTACCCAGATAGTTCTCTCTTTGTAGTAAATCTTAGAATACAATTAGAGTTAATCTGTTAGGCAACTACCCCACTAGTTATTATTATGTTGTTGATTTGTTCTTACCTATATACCTAGCCCAATAATAGGACCCACCGTAGTTCCTGCTACAAGGTTCCGTTACAGAGGTGTCCCATAATAATACCCCCCCTTTAAACTTAAGCTTCTGCGAGATAGGGCTATAGTAGTTCTAGGTAGAGTTTATAAAAGTCTTTTATAGCTTATATAAGTCCTATAAAGTTAATAGGTTCCCATATAGGCTTATAAAAGCCTCTCTATTTTATAAGGTATATATATTAGCGGTTTTGTTTATTATATTTAATATTATTAATTCTTTTAATAAGGTACTTATCCTTACTATCTACTTTAACTAGTAGGGGAGGGTCCTAGATCTGTCTAGGCAGGGTATCTAATATAGAGGCAGTAGGGTAGAGGACTGACGTATAGAATATAGAGTGGATTTTAACCATATTAGGGAGCTTTAGTTAGTAGGCATAAGGAAAGACAACTCTCTTAACCTTATAAGGGTCAGCATTCTTCTAGTTAAGTTTCTTAGTAGGTTATTTTATATTTAGATTTCTTATATCTAGCCAGATAAAGTTACTAATTTAGTAGGCCAGTGCTAAGGTTTAGTTCTTATTTGCTGTAGCTTTATAGATAGATTAGGCCTATATTATTTTATTAATAAGGAACTCTTATAGTTCTTCTATCTTCTTTATAAATTTATATACTTCTATAACCTATAAGGCATAATAAGCAAGGTAAGGGATATTACTAAAGGGTTTAAAACCCATTCGCGGGTGCTAGCTATAGTTGGCCAGGAATAGGGAGACCTTTATAGTTTCTAAGATAAAGTTATTTGCGGTAAACTTGGCAAATATAAGCTAGTCTATCTAGTTATCCTATAAATATAATATATATATCTGAATATACTATTCCATTATAGCATTTACACATTCTGTTTAACCGTCTGTTTTTAGGTAGTATACTATAGACAACAGTGCTTTAATATAGAGTTAGGTAGTTAGTTCTTTCCAGAATATAGAAATAAACTGTCTACCTTTATTAGAGATAATTATTTTGAGAAGTCTATGGAGTTTTTATATATAATCTAGGAACAATTGGGTAATAGTAGGTGCTAATATATTAGGGCAGGCGATTAAGTGTTTTATCTTAGATAGTTAGTCTATAACTACTATAATATTTATATACCCTTTACTTATAGGGAGCTTAATAATAAAGTTAATTAAGATGTCCTTCCATCTTTAGTCTGGAATAGGTAGTAGCTTTAGAAAGCCGTTATACGTCTTATATAAAGCTTTAGCTTGTTGGCAGGTATAGCAGCTAAAGATATACCTTCTTATTATATTATACATATTTGGCCAATAGTACTCTTATTAAAGGAGTTTTAGGGGTTTTCCTTAGCCTAGGTGGCCGGTTACTAATAGATTATATATATGTTTAAGGAGCTTAAGCTTAAGCTTATTATAGTTAGGTATAACTAGACGGTTCTAGTAGTATAAATAGTCTTTATAAGCTTCGTATTTATTTAGAGAAATCCTTTTAAAGCGTCTAACGCTGTCTTAAATTAGCTTAAGCATTTCTTAAATAAACTTATTATTTAGGTATTTATTAACTATTATCTATTTAATTAATTAATTAGTTATTTCAAGGATATATATTATAATATCTTTAATAGGAGAGTTAAATAGCTTAGGGCAAAGCAGGGTCTAATTATAGTAGGTACACACTTTTTCCTATACTAGTATATCTTATAAATATTGGGTTAGTGTATTAAGTTTTTAACCTTAAACACCTAGGTAGTATGTAATTAAGAATTAGAAATAAGATAGATATTCTAACTAGCGGGCTTAATAATAACTTAGCTATTTTATAGTTATAAAGTGCTATAGATTCTTATAGTCGCTAAGGACCTTAATTGGAAATCCAGCGCCTTCTAGTTTAGGTCGCTATTGTTTAAAATACCTAATAATGGCTAATAATTCCTTATTATAGATCTTGTAGTTATATTTAGCTAGGCCTAGTTATTTTAAGAAGTATACTATAGGGTGTAGTACTCCTTTCTTATTATACTAAGACAGAATGCCTCTAGTGACGTAATTAAATAAATCAGCTTCTATAACACTCTTTTGGTTTAGGTTAAAGTATTAGAGTATAGGTATAGTAGTAAATATAACTTTTAGATAAGCAAAGGCCTTTTTATATTCCTTATTAAAGATAAAGGCTTTATCCTTTTAGATTAAAGCTATAAGGGGTAAAACCAGAGCAGAGAAGTTATTAATAAACTATTAGTAGAAGTTAGCAAATCCTATAAAGGCTCTTACGTCCTTAATGTTCTTAGGTTCTTACTAGTTTACAATTACTTTAATCTTCTTTAGGTCTATTTATATGCCATTTATAAAAATAATAAGTCTAAGGTATAGAACTTCTGTTTTATAGAACTCGCATTTATCTATATTTAATTATAAGCTAGCTCTGCGTAGGGCTTTTAAGATAAGGTCAACGTATTTCTTATATTTGGTTAGGTTATTACTATATACTAAGATGTCGTTAATATAAGCAGTACAGAAAACGTCTAGATAAGGTCGTAGGGTAATATTTATAAAGTATTAGAACGAACTTAGGGCATTTGCAAGGCCAAACGGCGTTACTAAGTATTTAAATAGTCCGTATCTAGTACGGAATGCGGTAAGCCATTTATCTTCTTTTGCGATACAAAGGCGGTTAAATGCGTAGATAAGGTCGAGTTTTATATAGTAGCAAGCCTTACTTAATTAGTTTAGTGTTTCTTAAATTAACAGAAGCGGGTACCGATTCTTAATAGTAATAGCATTAAAAGCTTAGTAGTCTATATAGAAGTATAGACTGCCGCTAGGTTTCTTAATAAAGATTATAGGTACAGCTATAGGCAAAAAGCTTACTCTAATAAATCCTTTACTTAGGTGCTCATCCAAGTACTTTTATAGTACTTTAAGTTTGTTCTAAGACATTCTATATAGGGGTTTAAATCCTAGCTGTTTTCCTTCTTTAAGTATAATCTTATAGTTATATAGTTGGTATTCTACTAACTTATCGGCTTCCTTTTATAAGAATACCTTTAGGTGCTTATAGTGGTATACTAGTACTTTATAGCAGGGTTAGTATACTTCTTTAGTGCTAGGGCCTTTTTAATATCGGCCATTATAACAGCAAAGATTATATATTTAGGTTTCCTAGCAAGTTATACTAATAGGGTAGCTCCAATTATATAAATATCTAAGGTATTAAGTAAGCTTAGATTATTCTTAGTTTCTTATATGGTTTTTTATTTAGGTTTAGGTTTAGTATTAGGTACAGAGTTAGTATTAGATTTAGGTTTGGGTTCTTTAAGTATCCTTTTTATAGTAGAATACCAGTTCTTTTAGTATCTTTATATATTAAGCTTAGAATTCTACTTAGTTTGGGGCGGTATAGCAGTTAGGGTCAGTTTATATAGTTTAGTATAACTTCTAGGTTCTTAGTGGAATTCAGTAGAATTCTCAGGTCAGTAGAATTTAGTGGAATTCTCAGGTTGGTAGAATTTGGTAGAATTCTTAGGTTAGTAGAATTCGGTAGACTTCTTAGGTATAGGGTAGATATTAGTGGAATTTTTAGACTAATAGATCCTAGTGGATTTTTCAGATTCTAGTTTAGGGTTTAAGTAGGAAGTTATAAGGCACTTCTACTTATAACGGGAGGTAGTAAATAGAAGCTTAAGGTTGTTCTAATTAATGGTTATCTTATATAGCTTTATCTAGGGTTATTTAAGAATTATTAAGTAACCTAGGATAGTTATAAAGAGCTTAATTAATTTTTTGTGGTTTAAGTATTGGAGTCTTAGGGCCGCTACATAAGTAATACAGCCTAAGATAGTATATTTGCCATTAAATCTAAATACGTTAATATGCCGGTTAAGGGGTATTAGGGTAAACCTATTATCTTACGTAAAGATCTTATTAATAAATCCTATGCCACTAGCTCCTGTATTAATTAGGACTTAAGTATTAGCCTATTAACCTTTCTGCCAAAGATAGCAGTTAATAGTTATACTACAATCCTAAGAGTTAGGGTTTGCTACATCTAATGTATTTAATAAGATCCTATAATATAGCTGTCCTAAAGAGCAACTTAACTCCAGGATATACCTTTTAGTAGTAAGCGGGAAGGGGTTCCTCTAAAATATTAGTTATAACTCCGTCCTTATAAGTAGTATTTACTAAATACAGGGCTGGAGCTAGGTAAAGATTAGGGACGGTAACTAGAGGATTAATACGGTAAACGGTTGTTGGTATTAGCTATTTATAAATTATATTAGGGTATAGGGACAGAGCAGTACCTTAAGATATAATCCTTGCTTCCGCATTTAAAGCAAAGGCCTAACTTAATACGTTGTTCTTATTTAGGGGACCCTAGTAGAGCGTATCCTAGGGTTCCTGTGTTGATATCTATAGCGTTAGGGTGCTTGGGCTAAGATAATAACTTAGTAGACGTTCGCGGAGTTGTTGTATTGTATTAAGGAGTGGACTTTAGTGTTAGGCGTAGTATATCATTATACCATTTATTAATAACGTTTGCGTAGGCGTTAAGAGCTTCTAGTAGGTCTACACCTATTAGGAAGGTTTTTAGTTTAGGGCTTAGGGACTTAATAAGGCTGTTAATTAGTGCGGAGTTATTCCAGCCTATTTCCTTTACATAGTAATTAAATTTAGAGAAGTATACTAGAAAACTTTTCTTTTCTTAAGTTATGTGGTTTATCTTTAAGTAGTAGCTTAGCGGTTTAGGTTACTATATATAGCTTTAAGAAGTACAACTAGGCTTTATACTAAGTTCGGCTAAAAAGGTTTAATAAGGTTAGCTATATCTCCTCCTGGTCGACTTAGGGCGTAGTAGAGTTAGTTAGCTTTAGTTAGGTAATAGTTAGTATTACTAGTTAGCTTATTCTTAAGCCAACTTAAAAATAACTAAAGCTCTTATTGTTTGCTAGTAAATACTAGAGGGTTTAATGGTTTTTTAGATCGTTATAACGTAGTAGTTAGTTTTACTAGTGGGATAACTATTACTAGTTTAGGGCTCGCGTTCCGCGTATTAGTTTCTAGTAATAGTAACTAGTCTTAAGGGCTTAGCATAGGCGTCTTAAGGGTGCGGATTTCTTCTTAGAGAGCCTTAATTGTTTTCTAGTGCCGTGCTTCTTATTTGGCTTGCTATTAAGCTATAACAACTTAGTTTTATGCAAGGGCGTCTATAAAGGACTTTTATATATCTGCCAATTATTCCTAGAGTGCGGATATAATATTAGCGGCCGTTATAGGGGCTTTAAGGTCGTTCTGTATTTTAAATAGGGCGGGGTAGAGTATAGGTTTTTAAGGTTTTAACGTAATATAGTATTATAGAGTAAGTATAAGTGGTAATAATATATAGCGAAGTAGATATTATTAAGCTATATATATAAACTATATAATAAGATTAAGACATTATATAAAGAGAGAAGGTAAGGAAACAGGGAGAAAGGGTATATATTATTAGTTTAGTTGCTTAGTTAATATATATATAGAGTAGAATAGGATTTAAGGAGCGGTCCTAGCAGGATTTAGCAGAATTTAGTGGACTTTGGCAGAATATAGTAGAATACGGCAGATTACTATTGGATTGCTATAGATTGCTAGCAAATTGCCATTAGGTTACCGTCTCGCAGTCAGTCTCTTATTGCTATATCGGTAGAAATAGGTAGACGTGTATAAGGTATTACGGAGGTGTCCTATAACAACCACTAGGTAAGGCTCTACTATAGTAACTAAGGCGCCCTACTTGGACTAGGCTTAAAGGTTATATTAGTTACAAATTTAATATATATTTAGACTATAGAGCTTTAATATAAAGCCCTCTATATAGGATCTAATATAGTAGATTATAATTATAATTTAAAGCTTTATATACTAAATATTTTTAATACCTAATAACTAAATTGCTGTATGGCTGGAATTAAAGTCTACTACCCCAACTTAATTAAACACGTGTATAAGAAGAGATATAATAGTATACTAAGACCCCTCCTCCTAATGGGCAGAGGTAGTGCGGCCATAGTAGCGATGCCTAATATAATTAATTAACTATATTATTACCTACTAGTTTAGATATATAACGACGCAATGGCTTAGTAATAATATAATAGCTTAGTGCTAAGTAATAAAAGGGAGGGAAGTAGGAGAGGGAGGGAAGGAGATTAGGGGTGGCTTAGCCACTACAAGAAGGTTATAATAGTGGTATAGTATTAAACTTTAAAAATTATGTCCTGGGAGCCTAATTGACGACCCCTATATAAAATATTAATAATGTTTAATTATAGAGCTTTAAACTGGTAGATATTCTAGGAATACCTATTATAAGTAACTCTAAGTATAAAATCTAAAATATTTAGTAGTAGTATAAGTACGGGATAGGGTATATATTTATATTCCTAAATGTTGTTGTATAATATAATGTCAGTCGTTGTCTATAACTGACTAGTTATGGGGTAGTCACGTGTACTGGTCACGTAAGCTAAGCGAGTATGAAATCCACCAGAATCCACCTATAGAATAGTATTAACAATACAACAACTTTATCCATATATCTTGATATACGCATCTAATTCCCTTACACCTCCGCTGCACCTTATTAAGTACTAGCCTTAACAGGTTATAAGCCCGGCTACGCCTATAGAGGGTTTCAATATAGCGTTTTTAAATAACGCGTGGAGAGAGCTGTAACGTGTAATTACAGTAGTTGTTAAACAATTAAAGGACGCGTATTATCCGCGGAATTAATTACTACCTTACTAACCTATTTAACTCGCTAAGTCTAATTAGAAGACAAGAGCTAAGAAGCAGGCAGGAGATAGTAATAGGTCGAGCTCGTAACTGGACAACAATCGATATAACGCGTATTAGGAGCTTAACCACGACGCGTCTAGTAGCATATACTACCTACCAATGACTTAAGAAGTAGACGACGATTAAAACCAATTAAAACAATCTTAATCATGACACCGCGACACAAATACAGCGAGTTCCCAATTAACTTAATATCCAATTACTGCACTTAGGATAAGTAAAAGCAGTAGCAGTAAGAACCTACTGCCTAATAGTATAAAGCTAAAGGGAGAGGAGAACTATATCGTATAGAAGGAAGTAATAAAGGACATTACTGTTGTAAATGGATTAAGACGTTACATTTATAAAAAGGAAAAAGCACCTAAATATATAGATGAATTTAATAAGAAAGCTAATAAGATAAAGCTAGTAGCATAGCTAATATAGAAAGCTAGAGACTTAAGCATAAAGATTATTATTAAGCTTAATGTTAAGAGTACCCCTGTATAGATACTAGTAGGATACAAGTTAGCGCGTAAGATATAGGTAACTCTATAGACTTAGTATAAGGGAACCGGAGCAGTTCTTAGCTATAACGCTATTAAATTATACACGAAGATTAAGTATAACGACTACCCTAATCTTAAGCACTTTATTATCGCATTTAAAAAGGCTATTAAAAAGCTGGCGAACCTTAACATTTCCCTACCTAAATTATGGCATCTAATTCTCTTTATTATGGCCCTATCTAACGCATAGCCTATTTAAGCAGAACAATAGCAATTAAATTCTTAAAAAGAATTAACCTAACTATTACTCTCCGCGTTAATTAAAGATATTATATATAAGGCATAAAACAAAGATAAGAAGGCTAAGGGAGGTGTACTATATAGGGGGAAGCCTAATAAGAAGGGCAAATAAAAGGCAAAGGAGGATAAGGAGAAGAGTAAGGGAAAGTACTATAAGAACTATAAGAAGCCAAACGCCCGTTACAAACCTAAAAACTGCTTTATTATAAATAAGAAGCTACATTATAAATAGAAAAAAAAGATAGGTAAGAAGTTTGTTCTATATTAGGAACCTAATAAGAAGAAGTTAGGTAGTAAGAGCAGGAAGGAAGAACCTAGTAGTGACTCCTTAGACAATGACGATGCTCGTACGTTTGTAAAGAAAGAGTTAGGGTACCTCTGCGCATACCTAAATAGGAAGAATTAATCACTAATTAAGCAGAAAGGAATACTGTTTAATACTAAAGCCGAAACCTATATAGCCAAATTAATTAACAACTTTAATACTGGTATGTATGTACCAGCATCTCTACCATTAATTAACATAGTAAGTAGAGAAGCTACGCCACTTAGCTTTGGTAAGAGGATAATTATCTATACTATAGATATAGGAGAGACGTATACACTAAACCTTAGTAAGGTGCAGTATCTACTAAACTATGGCATTAATATCTTTGGAGCTAGAAAGCTCCTAGGTAGGGGTAATATTTAAATTAAAGATAGAAACCTTATAGTTAACAAAGAAGGCCTTAGCATATTCTAATTTAATAAAGACATAATAATTATTAAAGCACCCCATATATATGCATTCCCTATAGTTACACAAAAGAAGCCATTAGAGATATTAATTCAACTCTAGCATTATTACTTTAGCTATCTTAGCCTTAAGAATGTATAAAAGACCTCTAGATTAGTTAAAGGTATAACCCTTAAGAAGGAAAAGCTGAGCGCTATATAATAGAAGAACGAAGACTTAAGGCTCTATAACCTATACAAGAAAGGAAAAGCTATAAGGTATATATAAAGATATGCTAAAATATAAAATCTGCGGGTGTTTAACGAAGTACATATTAACGTAGTAATAATTACCCCTTAAGGCATTGGAAAGAAGAAGTATGCTATAGTATTTACTAAAAAGGCAACTTTAGTTTAGTGGACTTACTTCTATAAGTTAAAGAATAGCGTATATAACGCTCTAGTTAAATACCAAAAGATAGTAAAGACTTAATTTGGAAGAGTTATTAAAAAATGGTATATAGATAGGGGTAAAGAATATAGCCTAAAGAAGCTAGCTAAGCTTGCAGATAATCTAGGGCAGGTAGTAGAGATTACTATACTATATAACCCAGAGTAAGACGGCACTTCTAAATAAATAATTAGTATTCTCTGCGAGCATATATAAACCGCGATAATTAATATAGACATTCCATAGTTCCTCTGGCCACTAATATTTAAATTAATAGTACTAATTACTAATTAAACAGCTACCTCTTTATTAAAGGGCAAGACCCTATATAAAGCCTTTACGGATAAGTTTTACCTAAATTAAGATAATAGACTATCCGTAGCTTATCTATGGGTACTTAGCTATAAGATATATATCCAAATACTAAAGGAGCGCCGAATTATTAGCCAGAAGGTTGCTATATAGGCTAAGGTAGGAATCCTTATAGGCTATAAAGGAAGCCATATCTTTAAGGTATATGTATCTTTAAGAAAAGGACCTGCCGAAAATAGGATCGTACAATCCTTAAATATTAGATTTAATAAAGGAGGCTTAATTATAAAGCCCCTATTAGAAGATAATATTAATATTCTGGTACCTACTAAAAATAGGGGTAAGAGTACTAAGAATTAGGATTAATAAGTGTCGGTACCAGTAGAGGTTGTAAATAACGTTACTAGATGAATAGCGTAGAGCGTATGCGGTAGGGGCCGTATGGCGTGGCGTAGGTCACCTAACTACCTACGGCCCAATAGATAGCCCGACCTTTTACTACCCCTTACTTTCTCCTTTGGTAGAGAAGATAGACACAAATGAATCAAGAACCAGAACTACTATATTGCAATTGCAGTATCACCCGGAGTGATACCAACAATAAGATAGTAACCTAATTTATTAGAGAGTTCCTAATATGCCTAGAAATATTAAGCATTAACCCTAATTAGTACTTAAAAAGGCTATTACACTAGAGCTTTAAATTAATAAGGATTTAGAGCAACTAGATATTAACTCCAATATTAAACCTAAATTAAAATGTGATACTAAATTAATGCTAAAGACTACTTAGGAGAGAGTTAAAACTAAAACGGTACCTAAGTTAAGGGGTCGACCTAGAGGTTTAAAGAATAAGGTCTATATCCTAAACCTAGAGCTTAGTAGAGAGACTTAATAAGCCACTTAACAATTAAAGCTAAAATTAAGCTTTAACTCTAAATTAAATATAGTATTTTATACTGCATATATAGCTAGCCCAGTGTCGTTAATCTACAATAATCCTAAGACAATTAAGGAGGCAAAGACAAGACCTAATTGGCCAGAATAGAAGAAGGTAATTAAGAAGGAGTATTAAGGCCTAGTTTGTAAAGGAACCTAAAAGCTTCTAAGACGATTGGAGCTGCTAAAGGGTATTAAGGTACTGCCAGGAAAGCTCGTCCTAAAGATAAAGAGGGATAAAGACAGTAAGATCCTAAAGCGGAAGGCGAGATAGGTTATTAAAGGGTTTAGGTAGTAGTACGGAAAGGACTTCAACTAAACATTTATGGGAGTATGTAAGAGTGTTACATGGAAGCTAGCAGTTGCCCTCGCAGCTCTATTTAACTTAGAAATTAAGTAGATAGATATAGTTGGAGCCTTTCTAAACTTAACTGCTAATACAGATATCTATATAGAAGTACTACCTAACTAGGAAATCAATAAGGAGATCTTAAAGGATGCGCTTAAATGGGTATATAAGCTCCTAAAAGCGCTATATAGTCTAAAATAGGCACCTTAACTATAGCAGAAGGAATTAGCCTCTGCGCTTTAGCAATTAGGGTTTAAAGTATGCACTAGCAACTAATGCGTATATATTAATAAGTTAATAGGAATTCTAATTGTTATATATATTAATAATATATTAATTATTGACAAAGATAAGGCCAAGATTAAGGCTCTAAAGAAGAGTCTAATAAGAAGATTTAAGATAGAGGACTTAGGCCCTGCAGAATACTTTATAGGGGTAAGAATAACTTAAAACAGGAAGAAAGGGATAATTACCCTATACTAGGATGCATATATTAGCAAGATCCTTAAATAATATAGCATAGAGAATTGTTATCCAGTTAATACGCTAATGGCAGCTGGAGCTACTAAATTTATAGTACCCTTTAACGGGTAAGTAATGGTTAAAGATACTAAGCTTTACGGATTAAAGATCGGCTCCCTAATGTATCTAGTAATTTAAACTAGACCGGATATCGCATATAAAGTCTCTATACTATTACAATTCTTATTAAACCCTTCTCCGCAGCATATAAAAGCTACAGACCGGATACTTTAATACCTGTAAGGTACCAAGCTCCTAGGAATTAAATACTAGGGGTGCGTAGGTGATCCAAAGATACTCCTTTATAGATATTGTAATGCGGATTTTGTAGGTGACAAGTTAACGCAGAAGTCTGTCTTAGGGAATATATACTTCTTCGCTAGTGGAGTTATATTATACTTATTAAAGAGACAGCAGATAGTAGCACAGTTTACTACTAAGGTAGAGTATTACGCTCTAGCTAAAGCTATATCTAAAGTACTTTGGCTAAAGCAGATTATAGGCCAGATAATATACTTAGGTACGGATATTAAGTCAGTACGCCTATACGGTAATAATTAGGGCTCCTTAAGCTTGGCTAAGAACCCTAAGTTTTATTAATGGACAAAGCATATTAATATTAAACACTACTTTATTTAAGAGCACGTTGCAAAGGGAACGGCCGATCTGTGGTATATTGCTAGTTTAGAGATAGTAGCTAATAGTCTAACTAAACCTCTTTCAGCTGCAAGTTATGCGAAGTTTATAGAGCAGCTAAGGTTAAAGGTTATTAAGATTAATTAAGCCTATTTAGAGTATTAAGTTAGTTAAATACAAAGGGGTATGTTAGTCGTTGTCTATAACTAACTAGTTATGGGGTAGTTATGTGTACTAGTTATATAAGCTAAGCGAGTATAAAATCCACCAGAATCCACCAGTAGAATAGTATTAACAATACAACAACTTTATCCATGTATCTTGATATACGCATCTGATTCCCTTACACCTCCGCTGCACCTCGTCGAGTACCAGCCTCGATATATAATATTTGGGTAATAAAAACCAGCTATTAATATTACTTAACTAATACTTACTAGAGGGTTCTTTGTAACAGTGCAAGTGTGGGAGAATTAAATAAGCGACTTTATTATAAATCTATAGAAATCAAGTGAACTAAATACATGAAAGTAGACCCGGAACTCCATAGTCTATGACTCAATATTTGACCGTATCCGAGACATATAAGGGTAGGGTCGATCCTATCTCGGAGCCTCTCAGGCGACGATCTTGTGTCTTAGCGTAGTGCTGGTGAACTGTTACAGGGTTCTTTATCCTTCCTATTTTCTTTTTTACCTATTATCTCCTTATTTAATACTATTTATATCACTATGTTAACTAATAGATCCCTTAGTGGGGATTAAAAGGGGTATTAAAGCACCTCTAACTCCTGTAAGGAAGAAGAAAAGAGAAGAGAAAGGTATAGAGGAGGGAGTATTTATAGATAGGAGGAGGCCTATAAGTATAGGAGATCAGGCGGCTATAATATAGCTATTAACGTTGCTTAACTAACACCTATTAGAGGCTCCTCCGTCCTTTCTATCTTCTCTCTTGCCTATTATCTCCTTATCTAATACTGTCTATATTACCATATTAACTAATAGATCCCTTAATAGGGACTAAGAAGGCGTATTAGAGCATATCTAGCTCCCTATAAGGAGGAAGAAAAGAAGGGAGGAAGGTATAAAAGAGGGAGTATTTATAGATAGGAGGAGGCCTATAAGCATAGGAGATTAGGCGGCTATAAATAGCTATTAACATTGCTTAACTAATACCTACTAGAGGCTCCTTTGTCCTTCCTATCTTCTCTTTTACCTATTATCTCCTTATCTAATACCGTCTATATTACTATGTTAACTAATAGATCCCTTAGTAAAGACTAAAGAGGCGTATTAGAGTACCTCTAGCTCCCTATAAGGAAGAAGAAAAGAAGAGAAGGTATAGAAGAGGGAGTATTTATAGATAGGAGGAGGCCTGCTATAGTAACTAAGTAGGGTTAATTTAAAAGTAATATGCATTTTTAGAGGTTATATAACTTATTATATAAGCAAAATTTCCGCCCTCTAAAAAAAACCTAAAAAATTCTAAAAATTAATTAACGCTATAGATAGCAGTAATATTAATCCGGTAATACTACTAATTTTCCCTATATACTATTATATATATATCTAACAGCTCTAAAGGTAATAAGAAGGTAGAATAGATAAGGGGGTTAAAATTTAGACAAATTGGATTTTATAGTTAAGCTATTTAAAAGTTAGGAAACTAAGATAAATACTATATTCTCCGCTTACCTCTAAGCTAGTATATAATTTCCTATTTAGGAAAAGCTATTTGCAAATAGTTACTGCTGCCTCTATATAAAATCTTCCTATTATACCTCCTTAGCCTTACTATAAGGTAAGGATATAGATAGGGAGCTCAATAATGGAATAATAGGGTATATTGTATAGATAGATAAATCCTTAAGGGAAAAGAAGGAGTCTACATGCGAGGTAAAGAAGGGGTTTCCCTAGGCACATACAGCGTATGTATCTTATAGGCGAGCTACCTTTAAGTTGCCCTAAGGTCGTCCATACCTTACAGCTATATAACTATCTACTTAGGTTTTACCTAATAATACCCCCCTTTTTAAAAAGGATTGTTCCCAATCCTTTATATACTTAAGCCTTAATAAAACCCTATAAAAAACCTTAGTAAAAAAAAAATTAGAGGGGAAAGAGCGTCTTAATTTTGCGTATAGAGAGATAGGTAGTATATATACGCGGCGTAAAGATATTAAGGAACTTTAACCACCGGTTAAAGTTGTCTAATTAGTTAGATTTACCTTGCCAAAACTCCCTATATTTAACTAAGCTAGTAGCAATTTTCTATCCCTAGGATAGAAAATCCTAATTAGTCTATTTAGGGCTTACCCAAATTTAGTAGACTATTAAAAATATTCTAAAAGATTGCTTATATGGGTAGGTTGCTAGTACCTTACAGGTATATTATAGGTTATTTATATACAGCTAGACTTATAAGTGGTAAGGTAGTATATCTATTAAATCTACCACTAACTCTATACTTTGGCCTTACGCTATACTAGTTATAGCGCTGTATATACTTTATAGGTAGGTTATAGGTTACTTATATATAGCTAGATTTATAGACGGCAAGGCTATATGCCCGTTAAATCTGCTACTAACCTATGCTTTAGCCTTATGTGTTATCTATATAGTATAGGTTACTACTAGCGGGTTACCAATAGGTCTTAGACCCTAGTTAAGTAGACCTATTCTCTAATATAATAATCTGCTAAGCTAGTATAGAGTAATGGACTAGGTTTAAGAAGAATGCTTTCTAAATTAAGCCTTATTAGTATACGCTATAGCTTTGCCTATAAGTCGCCCGTAAGTTGCTAGCATAGCCAGGTTATATTAAAGTGTGGCTTATATAGGATATTAATAAATCGCGCTTTACCCTATATATATGCCGTAGTTCTTATTGCAAGTATTACTTATTCTTTAATCCCTTAGGACGTCATTTGCTCCGCTTTAGTACAGATTATATTTTAGTAGTAGCGCTTACTTTTCGCCTGCGCTTTAGCTGCGAGGCTACATCGGGAAAATATTCGCAGGATAAGATTTAAGTAGACTTTGATTTTCGCGTTTCGCGTAATTAATATGCAATTTAACTAACTCGACACACAATTAACTAACTTAACACGCAATTAACTAACTTAACACGCAATTTAACTAACTTAATATGCAATTAACCAACTTAATATACAATTCAACTAACTTAACACGCAATTAACTAACTTAATACACAATTTAACCAACTTAATATGCAATTAACCAACTTAATACGCAATTCAACTAACTTAACATGCAATTAACCAACTTAACACGCAATTTAACTAACTTAATATACAATTGACTAACTTAACACGCAATTTAACTAACTTAACACGTAATTAACTAACTTAACACGCAATTTAACTAACTTAACATGTAATTAACTAACTTAACACGCAATTTAACCAACTTAATATACAATTAACTAACTTAATACGCAATTCAACTAACTTAATATGCAATTAACTAACTTAATAACTTTAAAAGCTAACTATATATTTCTTAACACGCAATTAACCTACTTAGCAACTTTAAAAGTTAAATAACACGCAGTTAACCTACTTAACAACTTTAAAAGCTAACTATATATTCCTTAACACGCAGTTAACCTACTTAACAACTTTAAAAGGTAACTATATATTTCTTGACATGCAATTAAGGTAAAGTTATATACTATATATTTAACTATTATATATTATCTAATATAATCTT